>Ga0126342_10000010_pt1 | contig 83272 bp, 93 predicted proteins | sample Cyp1metagenome_FD_92528 | JGI IMG/M metagenome (GOLD analysis project Ga0126342, IMG submission 92528) | Coral microbial communities from Lord Howe Island, Old Settlement Bay, Australia - Cyphastrea 1 metagenome | ecosystem: Host-associated > Invertebrates > Cnidaria > Coral ...
AGACTGAAGCAGCACATGTGTAGGGATGGCATCCCTCCAAAAATTTGCGCTGCCGTGATCATACTTGCGCTTAGCTCCTCCGGAGCTAAGCGCAAGTATTTTCAAACCAGTGCCCAAGGCTTGATAATAAATGTTACTTTACAATTCCATTCGAGGGGTTGGAGCACTATCCCAGGGGTTCCAAGCAAAAAAAATGGAATTCGACAGGTTGGTTTTGTCCCCCCCCCGCCCTCCCCCTCTATAGGGGTAGGGATATTTTGACTATTTTAATGATAAAAAACTGACGAGAGTAGAAAAGACAATCTATTTCTTTAAAACAAGGATGGAGAAATTACCTATTTATTTATCCAACACGAACCGAACAAACACTCGGCAAATGAAAAGAGAAATTGATGTTTTAATGGATACATTCAAACTCAAGCAAGAATTCAAACACGACAAATTGTTCTTCATGGCGATTAAGTCTTTTGAAAAGGGAGTGGAAAACTACCTATCACTTCCTTAAAAACTTTCACGACCTTACATATATGAAGTATTGTAAGAACAAACGGGAGTGGTGGTTTCCTCAAAACGATTGGACTTATACATTCAGAAATAGGGAGTTTAAGGTAAAAGACATTTTTTTTTTTGCGTGAATACACCGAAGAACTTTTCAATGGTTATGACACATATTTTAATGTAGAAGAAATAAAAGAGTATCTACAAAAAGTGGTAAATACTTAAAGAAAAAAAACTATATATAATAGGAGAAAATGAGTAGAGCAAAAAATGAGGTTATAGATATAGGTAATATCGGTTTATATGCTGACTTTGGTAGTGAAAGCGAGGACGATGATTGGGAAAGAAAAGCAATAGAAAAAGAAGATGAAGAGATTAGAGACTTTGTAAGGTGTCATCCCTTACCATCTCGTGAAGACTTTGATTTTTGGAAATCTGTCCTTGATAGATTTGTTAAGGAAAGTAATGTTGAACGGTTTAAGATATGGAAACAAAAAGAACCTGACATCATCAAACGAATGTATGAAAACCTAACCAATAAAGGTATAATCATACAATGCGGAAAAGAATTGAATAAAAGAGGTGGTTATTACGCTATGGTTATTAATATACAGTAACTCTTTTATCAATAGCGATGGATGAACTAAACGATACAAACAAACCGTGCTTAACACAAATGAGAGTAATTGAAAACTGGTGGGATGGAATAGGAAAGTGGAAAGCATAAAAGATTAATTCATAATATCTTAACAAAATATATTATGAAGTAATCTTTAGGACCCATAAACCTATCTAAAGATATAGTCCCATAATACTTCAATGAGTGAAGATAAAGGCAGAAATGTTCAACATGTAGAACAGTTAAACCATTGGACAAATTTGATGAGGGAAAGGCACTATGTCAAATTTTTTCTGAATACAAACAACGATATAGAGAAAACCATAGAGAAGAATTGAGACAAAAGGCAAAGGAACATTATGAACAATACAAAGAACAAAAACTTGAGAAACAGAAAGAAAAAGTTGAATGTCCAATTTGTAAGATTGACATTTCAAGAAATAAAATGTTGAGACACGAAAGAAGCCAACGACATAAGAACAATCTGAACAACTCTAACACTAAACAAAAAGAGCAACCTGTATTAAGTGATAAAGAAAAGAACAGGATAAAACACCAAGAAACCATAGATTATCTTAATGACGTCTTCCCCTCTTTTCAATCTCCTGACTGACAAACACAAACATAAAACCCTAACAGTCTAAACAATTATCCCCCTCATCCAAACACAGAAAGTCCCAGAAAAGTTAGGGACAAAAAATCCCCAGAACATACAACACATAAAACATCAAAGACAACGATAAAACATTGAACATAAACCTAAAAACATAACACACAAGCATTATTACAACAATCAACAAAACATTTAGCAAGATAATTAATCAAAAAGAAACAGTCAGACATTTCAGATTACAAGATTGAACAAAAACATAACAGCCTCCCACCTAACCTCCAACCTCTCTTGTCCTAGTTTCCCTCTTTCCCCTTTTTTTTTTGGGACATTTAAGGTCACCGGCCTGGCCACAGGATGCGAATTGTAAGACTTGATGTCTGAAGCTTCTACGGAGAAAGTTTGGTGAAAGTTATTTCTCGTAGTTTCTGAGTTCTTTCACAACTTGACTCAGGATCTTTCCTACATCGTCAATGTGGATGGCACAGAGAAAGCTTCTGCAAACACACCCAGGCCGTAAAAACCACGTCTCTGGGGCTCCAAACAAGCTGACGGAGAACCTCAAGAGAGGGGACCAAAATATACCAACATGATAGTATTAAAAGTTACAAGATGTTACAGCGCCCAATCTATCACTGATTCTGAGCTATTCTGAGCTCTTTGTGCAAACTTGCAACATCCATGATCCAAAGCATGTTGTGCGGTGAACTCCACAAGCCAACTGGGCAAGGCAACCAGACCCGGAAGCCTATGATGAGAAGGGCGCCAGCCCAGGAAGGGCCTGGGTCGGTTTCAGCAGCAGCACCAGCTACTTCCAATTCCAGCTGCTCGGCAGTCAGCGACTGTTGAGGGTTGCTGCTGTTTTCATTCCGATGGCAATTGGAACAATTCATGATAATTCCTACATATTCATACATATTCATACCAGTTCTACTTGACTACTTGGAGTGTGGAAGATACATAATATCATATAATATCATATAATATAATCATATAGTAATGTTCGGCTCGTTTCGAATGCAACAAGTGGTAGGTTTTGAAGACCCGGAAAGTGTATGGAAGCACCCACTGAAGGTCCGTGGACATCCTTTCCTGGACCTTCCAGGTGGGGGGGTGAGATTGGATGATTCCGAAATCAAACAGATTCCAATGCCGGATGTTGCATGGATGCCATATGTATGCCATATGTTGTTTGGAGGACTGGAACCCAATTATTGTCCTTCAGTTTTTGCGTGGGTCATTGATGGCAGTCGAGAATTAATCCGGTCGTTGATGTACGGCGTTCCAGTAGGGAAGGCTTCCCGGGTAGATGTTGATGTACATTCCGGCAACATCAGTAGCTCATCCGTGGTTCCATCAATCTAGAAGTAAGCCTCTAAGCCCTTGTGAGCAGTGCCCCTAGTGCCCCACAAGTTGTTGGTGGATTGTTGCAGGATGTCACAATCTCTAACATCTTTCACATGGATAGCATAGCGTCAGATCCGTTCCCTGACTCCAGGAGTATGCTGCGTGTCCTCTGGATGGTGTTGAGGACTCCCGCGCCACGGTGCGTGGTCAGGGACCGGAGGCTGATCGATGCCGCCAAAAGGGAAGGGACAGGGACGTGTATGTTGAGTCAGTCTTGTTGACGAGAATGAACTTGCATTGATGTATGCACAGACTGCTGAACAGAACAGCAGCTCAAACTTTTGATTTTGATCCTTAAATGAGATGCTAAAAGCGGACTGCATGGGTCCATAGGTGCCTCATAGGTCTGCAGCCGCCAGGTGCACTGCATTATTCGCATGGGAACCTTAGGGCGGAGTACTTGCACTTGGGATGGACGACAAAACTGCAGCCTTATCATTCAGCCCTTTGGCTGATGCACCTGGAAACCACCCATCACTGGGAATGGTTTGAATCCCTCCGATAAAAATAGTGATGACTAGGGGATTGACATTATCGGTGGGATTCATAAACTATCCCCCGATAATAATGTTTATGACATTGTTTTACCACATTATTTCAAGCGCTTACGTCCCAAATCTTCTCATCGATCTTTTTTCATTTTTGCTGAGGAATGCGGGCCGCTCTGCCCTCAAGATCTCTGCCCACACCAGTACCTCAGCTATATAAAAGACGTGCTTCCAAGCGGCGCAATGGTGGGACTACCTGATACTACTTACAAAAATGCAACAAAATGATACAACATGGTCCTTGTATGATCCTAGATGGTAGTAGTATCATCAACGACTGCTTTCACGGTCCACTGCCAGTCAAACAAAGCCGCGCTTCCCAATGATGGTTACTGTTCCACACGGTTCCAACCACTGTCACCACTTGCACGTTTCAGCGCCTGCCTGTGAAGAACTCAGGTCATCACTTGCCTCATGCACCTCGGTGTGACAGTTGGTGCATCGTCCTGTCAAATGGTCAGCTATTCTTCAGGTCAGGTAAGGGCTTGATGGCCATTTTTTGGAAGAGGTACTAAACTGCACTAAATTGTGATCCTGCAAGTGACTTGCATGCAATTGATTTAGTTAGTGTAAGCTGGCGAGTCCTGTACCGTCTACTTGTCATTAGTGGTCACTGCTTAGTGGAGACTTTTACTCATCAGCATGGCTTCTCAAATAACTCTGATATTCTTTCTGGGAGGACGTTGTATCATGCAAGTCTAGAAGCACCCTGAGACTGTCGTCCCTGTCGTCTCAGGAATACGAAGGTTGCGACAACGGAGTTTTGGTGTCTCGATAGCAGTCTCTGCCGAGGGGACATCCCTATAGGATCCAATCACGAAGGTGGATCCATAGGGCATGACAGCAACAAAAACTCCACACACTGGAGATACATATGCAGCATATATGCAGTATTTACATAGAGGAAAGCCTTTGCAGGTACAGCAGAAGCCAGGTGTCATGGACTGTTTGATGACCTCATCAATGATTCTCCTTGCTGATTGGCTTAGGAATGGGATGCCTTGCATCCCTGGTTCTTGGGCTGCCGTCGCACTGTCCGCTTCACTCATGAACTGCAAGAGCTTTGGATCACTTCCTTAGACCTTCAGATGCAAAAAAGAAGGGTCTCATTTACTGTGGCACACTGGAAAACAGACGGAGGTCTGGCACTATCCGTTTTGGGTGCAAGAGTATCGCCAAGAGAAGCGCTGTTTTTTTCTGGGAACGCATGGTAGGGGGGTTTTCGAAACTTATTACATACACCATGGAGACCGTATCAATGTCAATAGTAGTGTCCTGGTTTGGGGACGGTTCAAGAGATTGTCAGCAAAAATGCGGAGACGGGGGCTTGCTCTTTTGATCTCCTTTGTCTTGTGTCGCACATCAATCATTTATGACTTTGGGGAATTCCCTGACCATGCCTGATATGACTCTTGACCCGAGGATGGTGTCCGGGCCATCAAAATCAATGACGATCAAATCCTGCAAAAGTCACCAGTGCTCTTCAAACGTGAGAGCCTCTTCCAGCTGCGCGATTGCATCAAGAGATATTGGTATTCCACAGATTAAGAGACGAATGAGCTGGAAGCCTGCAAACCAGAGGGGAATGCTTATTCTTGAATATTCTTGAAGGTCTTGGCAAAGACCACAGTTCCCCAACTTAGGGACTGACAAAGGATGGATTGACAAAGGCAGTGTGCAATGGATTGCCCACGAAAAAATTCGAGCCAAGGTATTGCGTGATGGAGCACAAACACGACCCATTTGGCTTCTACTTTGCAGAGTGTTTGCTGGCTTGGCATTATTAACGTGCATTAACATGCATTAACTCTGACAGGGTCCCTAGATCGAGTATCACATAGTATCACAGTATCACAGGATGTATCTGTGGACCTTGCCCAGGCCCTTTGCTCGGCTGAGGTAACTGCGCCTACTGCATGAGACTTCTAACAATTTCCAACCTCTACAACATCCTCTACCAGCACAAGTGTTTTTTGGCGATGGAATTGCCGATGGAATCGCCTGTAAAACAGTGGTAGACTGAAGATGACTGCAGATGACTGAAGCACAAATTTGAACTTGTTGCCTTCCAGAAAGCCGCGACATACCACCTTTTGAATGGTGGATTTGTGGAGTTTTGGGCAATATCACCTCGCTTCCCATTGCCGTCTCCATGTGGGTTTGTCTGAAAATTGAGTAACCCCCAAACATGATGCTTGATCAGAATCATCATTGTTTCATATTGGTTCCATCAGGCGGCCATATATTAAGATCATTTTGGTGTATACCTTGGGATAACCAATTTTCAGGCACAGTCATGTGGCAAAATGCTGTTGTCTCATGTTGTCTCCATTGATGCAGTGAGCTGGCGATGAGGCTCTGCGCGATATGGACTGTTTTGCCCCTGCTTTGAGGCTCAACATTGAGCTGGGCTTCGGTTGCAGTTTTTTTTGGAACGACCTGCAATTGAGTGAATTGAGTGACTCTTAGAGTAACAATGTACATGGGCATCACTTTTTCCAACAAGTAAATGTGTCAGAACCACGGCATTTCTAGGCCGCGCCGCAAACTCCAAAGCTGTCCCAAGCAGCATCAATGCCCAGCTTGGAATCATCCCAAAATCATATATAATCATATCATATCATCATAATATTCATAATTCATCATACAGGTCCAGGGGAAATTCTCAAAATCTGCGAATAGCAGGCCTCAGAGGTTCAACATGACAGCTCCACCTGGACTACCCTGGATCCCTTGCGACATATGAGGACCGGACGACTCAAGTCGTCACATGGGCCCATGCCCCCATGACGCCACCACAGCCAGCATGTCCTAGCGGCGGTTTGAAAGGTTTGACGATGGAACGTGAAAACAGGCGTTCCCTAGTGATTGCAACGTGAACAACGTGAGCAACAGCTTTTGCCGCAGACATTTGTAGCACAGCGACCGTAGCAAGGTTGGCGATCTGCTTTTCAACAGCCCTTTCCGCTGAGCCATGAAGTTGACGTGTACCTGTCTGGCAGGCTTGCTGGCAGCCGCAGCAGCAGACTCCTTGTCCTTGGAGCATAATCTGCTTCAGCAATTGGAGGAGTTGAAAGCTGAGGTGGTTGCCCAGCGGGAAGTGATTGAACAGCTGAAAGTGCCTCGCCACCTTCAAAGTGAGACAACTGAGACCATTGATGAGAAGATTGCCAAGTTGCAGAAGGCTGATCTGGGCCTGGGTGGAGCCCTAGACTCTGCTTGGCTTTGCCTTTGTGGAGCTCTTGTGATGTTCATGCATGCTGGCTTCGCCATGCTGGAGACTGGATGCTGCCGGGCAAAGAATGCCTCCAACGTGCTGATGAAGAATTTGGTCAACGTGTGCTGTGGAACTTTGGGTTGGTGGAGTCTGGGCTGGGCCTTTGCATATGGCGCGCAAAATGACAACGGCTTCATCGGAACTGACGGATTTTTCGGTTCCAACTTCTACACCCAGGACAAGACCACTGGAGTGATCACACCAGTTGAGTGCACCTCTGATGGATGCCAGAGCACCATGCTGAGTTGCTTGGATTTGACTGGATTTGCTGAAGATCACTAGCATTGACTAGCTATTTTCCAGGAGAATCATGATTAATCCCATCCACGTTAGCCCAATAGGCCAATAGGATCCAATAGGAATATGGATAATACATGATAATACAGGAACATGTTTATCTTGGGAATCCACTTGGGGGGCATCCAAGGTTGGTTCTTTCAGTGGGCGTTTTGCACAGCGGGTGCTACCATTGTGAGCGGAGCAGTGGCAGAGCGTGTGAAGAGCCCCACCTATGCTGCCTTTGCATTCTTCATGACCAGTTTCATCTACCCTGTCATTGTTGCCTGGACATGGGGTGGTGGCTGGCTTTCCAAGATCTTTGACGTGGGCTACATGGATTTTGCAGGCAGTCGGTGCGAACGTGCTCGAACATTCAACCGTCCAAGCATTGAACAGTTTTTCAACCACAAACAGTTCAAGCACGTTTATGGACTGCATGAGCGTTCCATTTCCGGAATAAATTTAAACTGGTCTAAACAAGTCTAAACAGCCAATTAGATCCAATTAGATCCAATTAGATCCAATTAGATCCAATTAGATCCAATTAGATCCAATTAGGCTATCATGTTTAAATGGTTCGAGCATTTGCTCATCACATGCTTCTTGTGTTCGGAGTCAGGAAATTTGACCGTCCCAGGCAGTGGAGTGGTTCACCTCACGGGCGGTGTGAGCGGTCTGGCCGGCACCGTGATTTTGGGGCCTCGAAAGGGGCGCTTCACCAATCCAGAGGAGTTCGAGTGTCACAACCTGCCCTTGGTGGTGCTGGGCACTTTCGCTCTTTGGTTTGGTTGGTATGGCTTCAACCCTGGCTCTACTCTGACCATGAAATCTGGATCTGATGGTGCTTTGGCCGCACAGGTGGCAATGAACACGACCTTGGCGGCAGCCACAGGTGGCATCACAGTCTTCATGCTCCGATACTTCATCATGAAGAAGTATGATGTTGGTGCTCTCTGCAATGGCATCCTTGCAGGCTTGGTCTCCATCACTGCAGGCTGTGGCAACATGGAAAGTGGCAGTGCCTTTGCCACTGGACTGATTGGAGCCTTTGTCTACCAGGCCGCATCGATGCTCCTCCAAAAGTTGCATATTGATGACCCAGTGGATGCCAGCCCTGTGCACGGCTTCTGCGGAGCATGGGGAGTGATTGCTGCTGGGCTCTTCGATTGGGGTAGGGGCATCGATCACTACCATGGCTGGAGTGGATTTGGCTGCATGGAGAACGATGACGGTGGTTGCAAGACGGGCATTGGTGGCCCTGCCATTGGTGCCCAGTTCATCATGGTTCCTTGAAAGCATATTGCATCATATTGCATCATAGTGCATCATAGTGCATCATATTGCATCAATGTTTAAAAAGCGACTTCATGTTGTGAACCTCCTTCCAAGATCTTCCAAGTATTTCCAGTTTATTTTGTGCACACATCTTTGGAAATCCAGATTCCGAAAGTATCAGGTGCTGATGATCATTCTGTGGGCGGGTTCCCTGTCCAGCATCGGCTTCTTCGTGCTGAAGATGACTGGTCTGCTACGCATCAGCGAGGAAGTGGAAGAGGCAGGGATGGACTCGCACCATCATTCCCCACCAAAGGCTTATGCTTTGGGTTCGGAGTCGCTTTCTCCATCCAAAACCAACGGAAACAACGGAAACAACGGATTTGGAATCTCCCCAACACCTGTCTGAGCGGTCTGAGCGGTCCGAGCTGAACTTTCGACTGCAGATGCGGTCCCGTTTTGTTCCTCTCGTGGAAGTGGAGCTTCTCACGAACAGAGTGCATACTGTGTGTGAAACACGCGGTCCCTAGCAATTTCTTCCGTGAGTCATTGAACAGTCATTGTGACATCATGTGACTATGACTGCACTTTGTGTACACCACAAAGAGAATTCAAATGCAAACAACGATCTGCTGCAGGCAAGACAGCATCGCAGCATCGCTGTTTTCAGCCTTTTTTTGTGTCCATGTCTAAAGCACACATGGTCACACCCTTTCCTTATATGGACCCCATCCATCCAAATGAGTGGGGGTCCAGTTGGACGGGAGACGTCATGAAAAACAGCAGGAGAAGTGTGAGAGAAACTACTGCCTGATTTAGGAATGTTTGAGGTGGTCTTTAGATTGATCTATCGCCACTTGTGGTGTCCACTCTCAATCTGGCCACCAAGCATATAGATGTGATTTGATGTGATATGATACATAGACAGCCACAAATTGCTTTGCACGTGGTCACACCTTCGTGACATTTCTCATGACCACCAGGATCCACATTTGTCGTGGCTGCGCCTACACATCACACTGCGCCAAGATGCTGAAGGTGATGGTGATGTCGTTGCAGTTGCCACCCTGGATCCAGTTTTTAAGACTTTTGAAGATTTTGAACATCAAAAATCAACAGAATGATCAGAATGTTATCTCGAGATGAGAAAACGTGTTGAATTTTTCATTTCACCGTTGATCGATATATCACACAACTGGGAACACGTCGAGTCCAGGCACGAGTTTGTTGGAGAGATTGCGCTTGGACCAAGTGATCACTAAGGTACTACTGTAAGGAAGCAACCCTCTGGTAAATTGACATGGAAAAGCCACCAAGTTGTAGATTTTGTAGATCATTTTGCGAGGTTTTAATTTATGGGACCAGTGTCAGTTTCCAGACCCTGTTTAGGCATCTCTTGAAGGCGCGTTTCATCCTGACCATGTGGAAAGGGATGGCAAGAGCGTAGGTCAGCTGAACAACTCGAGGTCATCAACCCAATTCCCACCCATTGGTGCAGGTGGCGACATGCGAAGTCTCCGACACTGGCTACCAGCTGGGAAACCCCTTTGCCACAGCCTTGGTAATGTCACAGAGCATTGTCAGCTGCAAAAAATGTTCTGTTCTGCAGCAAACCTAGATGAAACTACTAAATCTCGGATCATCCAACATCACCCAAGAGTTCAATCAATCCATCAATCGGTAGATGATCCCAATCGACTCTAGACGTTCCATGGTGTTTCAAGTTTGTTCCATACCGAGGCTCCAACCATTCTGGACAACGGTTTCCTCAACACCTCCTTGGATCCTTGGATCAGCCATGCTCAGCCGAAGATGCGAACCCATCCGTTTTTTCATCCCCTGAAGCCTACATATATACTGTATATTACTGTATACTTGTAGAATCTTGTAGATCAACACAGCCTACTTGGATCGCGCTGCGCACATTTGGATCGAGTCGAAACAGTGGCCTAGGACCAGAATCGAGTCCCCACGGGCTACCTCCGTGGAGACGCTTGCAATTGCGAGCCCCAGGCTAGGGATGCTGTCAGATGAACCAAATCGCAACATCAAAGAACCATAGTCCGTAGATGTCCTTAGTAAGGACCTTATCTATGGATCTATGGCAGATGAATGTCCTTAGATGGCAGATGAATGTAGGCTCTTGCTGGATCTATGCTGGATCTCAGCCCACCTGATTTTTTTGGAGACATTCTGGTACATGATTGCAACAATTGGAAACCAAGATATCAGAAAATTGGAAATAGCAGCCTAATCCAAAGGTTTCTTGGGAAATCCCAAGAATCCTTGGTTCAGAAAAGGTCCGGCCCTACATCGGCGACGATGAGGGCCGCTCTGGGCTGTGCTCGGACCAATCCATGCTGGGCTCTGGGACCTTCGCGGACCTCTTCGGTTGCGCGGATCTTTGCCCAAGCCCCAGCGAGACACAGATCGACTGGGGTGTCACCATGTCGTCACCTGTGGAGATGAAGTCTTCATGGCTTGATGCAACTGTCAGCAGATGCTGCGGTACGCAGATGGTTCCAAAGATTTCACAAACAAACACCTGGTGTGCACTGAGGTCGGCAAACAGCTCGCTGCAGCTTTCTGACGTACTGGGAGGATACGGAAGAATGTCGTATCTACAAGGCAGGCGGCCAGGGCAGAGTTGGACAGGAATTGAATAATCTATTTTCGTGCATTTTGTTGAAGACCACCTCTTGATATATCAGATTGCATCTTATTGAACCGTGATGAACCATGCATATCATCATGGTTTGAAATGGGGGATTTGAGCTCGAAGCAAGATCCGTTCCAAGGCAGGTTGTTGAGTCTTACGTTCTTACATTACATTGTTTGACATGCCGCAATTGTCTTACGATGTCTGACGAACAAAAGGATTCTCAGTTGCCGTCTGAAGCTGAGATTTGATTGGCAGAATCCTCTAACAGACATGATCATATTGCCCGAATCCATCAACAATCAACATTTATCCCCCGCTAAATAGATAGAGCCATCATGGTTTCTTCACTTTTCAGGGCATTTATCGGCCATCTATGTCCATCTATTCCTTCACAACGCCAACCAGACTGACCAGTTTGCCAGACATCTTGCTAGGAGTGTTTTTGGGAGCTGTGCACCAACGATTATTGCTGCTTGGATGAGGATCGCCTGACTTTGAGATGGTTTAACCATCTCCAGAAATCGAAATCATCTTCCAAAAATCAGGAAGGACTAGGAGATACATGGATATAATGATATAACATGATATAACTAGGATTCACTGCCATGTTAGCATCTTCATTCGACTTCGTTAAGATTCTGCCATGGTTCTGCCATGTCCTAAGGCTTCCAATCCACCAGCTACAGGAATGAGGCCTTGGGCGATCACCTCACCTTGCGAGGCTATGTTCAGGACGCGACCTCGAGTATCCAAGATGCTGCACATGACTAGATTATACTATATTATATTATACTATAATATTCATTATATAATACTATATATTATATATTTATTATAATATTAAATGTATATAATATATATATATATATATCATATTGTTAGATGATATGTATACTGTATATACATGTGTGAATCAACATGGTATTAAATGGTATGTAAAACCCCGTGGACCAAATTGTTCCAAGATGTCAGTAGGCCCAGTAGGCAGTACGGAAGGCTACTTTTACTTCAATTGGAAAATGATTGATAGACATGGTAGATGTTCTTTCAAGGTGAATGTTCATTGACGCTTGGCATTCAGTCAGCGACACTCGTTGCAGCTACTGCAGATGAATGATATAAAGTTGTGTCAGGATTGTTAAATGCCAGTCGCCAGTCAAGGTCTTGTTTGCTTTCGATGTGTACATCAGAGATTCACATCCTTGAAAACAAAACAGAGTCGAATTGACAGCAATGGTAAGGAACCCTTGCGGCAAGTCCATTGATCAGTGAACACAGTTTTCTCCACGATTTTCTCCAAACGCAGGAGTTCATTGTATTTCCCCGCCGGACCTTGCAGACCAATTTCGATGATTGCAAGAGTTGCCTGCATCTCTACGATGAAGTCCACTGTGCCTTGAAGGCAGATGAGAAACTCTCACTGTTGTAGGATGCCCATATCGTAAGATGCCCATATAGAGATATCTTTTGGTGTCCGAAGTGTTATCAGTCTTTAAGGGATTGCAGGAACTGCAAGCAGGATGATGCAACGTTGATCTCGAATCTCAAGTAAACCCTAGAGAATGCAGGGTTAAGTATCAGATGGATTCAGATGGAGATTATATCCCCAATAGTTGGGTTGATGTTCAATGTGATGTTCAATTAGGACGCTTACCCCTGAAATACACATGACACTTGCTTCATTGACGTCCGTTAAGGCCTGCATCAGTGTGGAAATCCAGAATTGGTGCCATACCTACACTGGCCTGCTGGGCAGGCATGTTCTACTTGTACCATGGAATGCAAAGAGAATTTGGAGATAATCAGCTGCAGTTTGGTATATCGTTGTTTGGGATCAGTTGGGTTTTGCACCTGTATTATTATAGTATATTATAGTGCTGTCCTGCAAACATCCAGCACATTCATGCACATTCCACATTTATGGTCATTGCTTTCACTGCAACCCGTTTCACATGTTTTGTTCCAGGCATTTTTGCTGGCAACCGCATGCATGAGATGAACTTGGCGCAGACGCAGATTGTGAAGGATTGCGTCTATGAGGCCATTCGCAACAGCCAGGACAGGGAAGACCCTGGATGCCCGTGAGTCTACAGCCTAGGTATGCACACAAGTTTCCGGAGGCCGCAACTTGAGAGGGAGATTTGAAGACAAACTGCTCCAGTCCCAAATCTCAGTCATTTCAGAGGACCCGTGGGTGGCCTGCGACACAGCACCTTGGCAGGAGATTGGACCTGCTTTGAAAAAGGAGCCGGTCCAACAGATTCAGCCATCGTGGCGATTCATCCCTTTCCCCTAATATGAAACCCCACGCAGAAAGCATGGTTTCGTATGGTTTAGTAGGGCATTTGTAACCATTTCGATCCATTTAGGGTGATTTAGGGTGTGTTTAGGTTGATGCGATTAATTCAGCAATTAACAGGCTGCAATTTGATGAGTCGAATACACTTGAATTTTGATCCAATCGTAGAGCTTTCAAATTGTTGATCCATACCCAGGACCCATCTCCTCCCAACTACTGCGGTGTTTTTTGCCATATCAGTGGATGGTGCACCATCATCCCAGGTGGCAATGGAACAATCTGGTGCTAGTGCCATGGACTTGTTCAACGGCGTCACCACGCATTTCTTAAGCGAATGCCCAGGCAAGCCAGGAACATACCCAGGGGAGGACATGGCTTTGCTGGTTTGAAATCATTCTGATGGCTCAAATGATCTTATGGCTCTGATGCACAATTGAGACTTGGGAAATTGCTTTTGCACATAACTCCGACGGTTCAACATAGCTGCAAGATGCTACAAGACCTTTGTCCAGATCATTTGCTTGTAGTGAAATGGAAATCATGCGAAAACCGTAGGCGGACGTGTCACAACATATCCCAGAAGTAGAAACCACTGGCAGGTCGTGGCTTCAATGATGTGGGCTCTGTTTGTGTGCCCAACCTCTACGCCATGAACTCCTTCCCCTTGCAGGTCTTGTCTCGTCTCTTGGCAGCAAAGGTTCTGCAGCCATACAGAGATCCGAGTCATGACACCTTGAAGTTATGGTTGCAATTGGTTGCATCATCAATCACACATGACTCACGTGACTTAATAGACCTATATAGACCTTAAAGTATTGTCGTTGTGGCTTTTTCTGCAACGATAGTCGCAAAAAGTGCCCCGAAACAGTACCGAGGAATGGCAGCCATCAACGACACAGTCGCTGGGCATTACCAGAAGTATGAGTGTTCTAAGTGACAGCTTTGAAGGTGTCGAATGCCTCTCCATGGTGTGACGTGGTGAATCGTGGTGACGTTTTTGGAGAGATGGACTTTTGTCAGAGCCACCCAGGTTTGGGGAAGTGAGCTTCAGTGTATCAACGCAGTGTGTGAGATCGTGCCACAGTGGATGTGCTACCAACGTGGCTTGGAGCCTGGCTGGGAGCTACTCAAATCGCGGCCCCATTTGTAGCGGGGATTTTTTGCTCGCCAGTCTCAGTGCGTGCACTTTGAATTGAAGCTGTGGTTCCGAACAAAACTTGTCCACTGATGTTCCAAAGCATTCTTGGGGAGTTGCCGTGAGTTGGGAACACATCAAATATCATCAAATACATATTAATCATATTATGTCTATCCTGCAAGGCTCTTTTCACACGTGTTTCTTTGCATCGACAGAGACGCAGCACTTGAGGTTGGGTTGAGTGGGTCTTGAACACAGATACCAGCTCCAATGGCATTGTGCAAGTCAATTCCACCGTGGTAAACGATGCAACCTGGCCAAAATGACAGGACTGGGCTATGGGCCAAACATGGTTCAGAGAGTTTTGATATGTTTTGGTTTTGGGACCTAAAACCAATCGTTTTCGCATTTTGCCCATACTGCAGTTCTGCTCTAAGCGTCTAACTGACAGCTTTGCTTCACCATGCTGTGGGCCACAAGTACCTCCCCAACAACTGATACGATCAACTTAGGCACCGGTCACAGGTGCCTCAGTGGGCTTGAATGGTTCGGGCACCCAGAATCGGTTGCCCCTTGCTGCTTTGTTGAAGGCGGAATCATACATCCAATGGGCAACAGAACCATCTTTTTGGTAGCCTTCGTTATGATCCATTTTTCAAGTTGGCAATAATTTGTAATAACATTAAAATAATGATAATCTCATAATCTCAATAATAACGATGATGATAACGATATCAAGAAGCATGAACACTGAAATCATCGGCCACTAGCCATTCACACCTTTGTTTGGCTTTAGTACAGATGCGCGGAAAATGCTCCGCACTTCCATGGTCTACACGAAATTTCGAGCTGTGCAGGTGAGCTGGTTCCTGGCTATTTGGACTTGAACAAAACCAGAGAACAGTAGCTTTGACTGCACTTTGGGTGTCTATAGGCCCAAATCTGATGGCTATAGTCATTCTATATTTATTCTATTTTCCCATTGAAATGGGTTATTTGATGGGTATACTCCATTTTGGAACAAATCCATTAATCATAGACAACCACCAGACTACTGTATGTCCCCACGATATTCCACGATCAGATGCACCATGTTTTTCCTTCGCTTTGACGGCAGAGTGGTGCTCGATGCTGCAGGCAACGACCTATGCAACATCGATTTTGGCAGCCCAAATATGCCCAATTCAGATCGTACTTCTCTAACTTTCTGCAGAATCGATCTACCCTATACTGCGATCAGTTTCATAGTTGGAATTGTCATGAATTGATGTGGCAAATTCTTGATGTTCCTGACGTTCCCCAGCGGCTCCTAGCGTTCCTAGATGTTCCTAGGTTCATGGTGTCCGACCCTGTTCCACTTGAGACGGAGCCATGGGCGAGGGTTGTGCTGTCGTTTCTGAAAATCACCCGGCACGACCTGTCCTGGTAGGAGAACGCCACCTTGGAAGCATGGATCAAGCTGGGTGAGGTGGAGGAGCAGTGACCTCGCTGGGACAGCCTGGTTGGACGTACATTGAATTGATGAACAAACGATATACACATTGAGAACCTGCCAACATCTCTCAGCCCAACTGTTCGCCACTCCTGCAGTCAGTTGTGTGATGTTTGTAGCTGTGTCTTGATTTGACCAGGAGGCATGTGGACCAAGCAGTGTAACCTCGCAGTGGATGTATGGAGCACACCAATGATTCATGCACCCACCTTGTATAGGCCATGAACATCAGGCCTTCCATGAGGTTCCACCAGGGCTGTTGGGATCTGCCCAGATGTCCAGCGTACACTTCCCTGGGAAGGAGATTACCAACATGGTCCTGGAGGTGCCGGCAACATCAGATTCTGAGTGGAGTGAAGACTATCTGCCCAAGTTTGCTTGCGTTCCTCGGCACCGCACAGAGCATTAAACAATTTAAACACATGATCCACGAAAAGTGACACACATATATAATATGTATCTATATATATATATACACCAAATTATACCAACATTGTAAAGAGAAGGGGCATGTTCTTGGTGGGACGGGTCACACATGGTCACACTTTCCCTGCAAAAGGGAATAGATATTGTCTATATTGTCTATGGTCCAAAGTGCATGAGGACCGTGATTCCGCAGACTGCTTTGATTTCAAAACGGAAAGTCACAGGTCGGAACAGGGATTGTTGCCAACCTTTAGTGCCAAAAAACTTTAACTGCTGAGGATGGCATTCCAACCACCTACTGGTCCTCGCAAGTTGGGTGGCTTTCTCAGAGATGCCAGAGGTATGTTCTTTACTCAATAGCAAGGGTACGGTCATCATTTGTTGGCCATTTGGTGAGGGCTGTGCGGATAAACTTTGCAAATTTGAAAGATGTTGAAACAATCCACAAGTTTTCTTGTTCAAGGATTGCTCACCGTTGAACTTGAGTTGATCCTTACATCAGAACTGATGACCGCAGTTGTTCCTCCGAAGTGTGTGGGTTCCAAGGATTCCAGGTATCCAGACGCTTTCGGCCAGCCTTTGGTTGGACTTGGACGGATTTCAGAACGGTGGAGCGGTCGGGACACCTGGACTTCTCTGCGGGGTGGGAGATACTGGAGCCAGGAAAATGGTGCGGCGTTCAATTGGCATTCCGAGCCAGTTTTGTTCAGCCTCATTCCAAATATTCTAACGTTGTTGGAACAATATTAATTATACTATAATTTACTATATATAGAATTATGTAGATAGATCAAAGCCTGTGGCAATCCCTGGTTCCCAACTGGTCATCCTCGCTGCCATCTCATGCCCAAGGTCATCATCTTCTGGAAGGAGCCGGCTGCAGACTACAGCGTTTGGGTTGTGACCTGAGTGCCGTGTGAATCAACCGTTGATAGGTGATGCAACTATGCCTAGATCATGGCCAAAGCAGGGGATGGAATGATGGATCTTATGTGAGAACCAGCGCGCTATCTAGTAGGGCACCAGCTGGGAGGGCAAGCAATAAAGACAATTTAAAACAAAAACAAATCCTCGGAGGGCCGGAAAAAAATATATTTCTTTTTGTTATCTTTGTTTTTTTCATTATTATTTTGTCTTATTTTTTCATATGTTCATATTTTTTCTTATTTGTTTATATAATTGTTCTTATTTTTTCTTGTGTTTTTAGTTGTTTTTATGTGTAATAATTATTATTATTTAAATATATGTTCATGTTTTTTTTTTACCACCTAGTTTCTTAGTTTTTCTTATCGTTTCTTACTTTTCCACCTTCGCAGCCCCAGCCCAAATAGTCACGTACCAAATAGTGACCTCATCCTCATAATTGAATCAGGTGAAACAAACCAACCGGACGGGTGTCACAAGCATTTTGCGTCAAGTGATTTGGCAATGAAAAGCCATTCCGATCGCAGTGCTCAAGACCTGGTCGAAGAACCAATAGTTGTAGTGTTTCCACGTGAATGGTCCCGAGGTCTCTCTCGACAATGAATCATGGTGGAACATCATTGACGTCACGAATAACCAGGACTTTGAAGCCATGTGGATGAACAACTCGGAAATATCCATGATTTCAGGATGCCCATCGCATGGATGGAAAGCTGGTGCCACAAGCAGTGGTGAAAATGTGCCGATGTCAACAGTTTGTTGTTCTGTGTAGCCCAAGCCATGTCACGATATTTGGCTCATCCCATGAGCCAGGACACGTTCAGCTACCATCAGGCACCTTGGGATTTGAGGCAGCAAAACATCAAAAGCTCCTCTATATGCAGGCAATCCATTCACTCCTCAATATTCCCAGAAAATTCAGTCTACAGTAGCGTTTCATGGCAATATGCACATATTTTATACATATTTTAGTGTCACTAGTGTTCCTTCATGGTCTTTTTTGGCTTCAGAAACTGACAGCCCATGATCCCCCAGGATCCCCATCCCAGGCCTTTTTCGGTGCCAACTTTTTGCGGCTGGACATGACACGTGCCGCTTCCACTCGTGGTCCTGGCATCGATCAAGGGAAGCCGGTCTTCTCGATCTATGCCACTGGGATCCACTGGGTCAGGTCTTGTCACCCGATGATGGCCAGAATTAGCCCCAGTCTATGAAAGGGGAGAATTAGACGTTTTGAAGAGTCTTTTTGATTTATGACAAATTTGAGGATAACCCACGGTTAAATGTCAGGGTTTATTAATCTGGGGTTGACATTAAATACATCCGCAAATGAACGTAGAACAAATTGCCTTGCGTTGTTGTAACTTTCAGGAATTGCAGTAGTGCACAATGCAGTTGAATGCAGTTGGTGTGAAGAGGGCGACAAGCAATTTATTGCAAGATCCGTATCAATTCAAAACAGCACACCGGCCGACTTGGCAACAAAAGCAAGGAGTTGGAAGTTCAGCGAGACACCAATGTAGCGAGATTGCAGACGACGACCATCTACAACTACTTCGACAAGCGGCTCGTTCTGGTGATAGCTGAGAGCTCCTCCACTTTTTAACCAGAGCCGTAGGTACTTAGAGAGATTTGATGACCCCGAACTGGCTTTTTCATGCTTTTTCCATGCAATAAGCCTATTGATGCCTATTGCTTGTTGTCTCGCCGCTTCTCCAGTTCCTATATAGATATGGAGATTTGAGGCAGCAAACCATGCTAGATGATCGATTTCGGATCAAGCGGTGCCCTCCAGGAATTCATTTTGCCAAAAAAACTGGAGGTGTCCGGATTTGTCCCATCCGTCTGCAGGCCACCCAGCAGTGCCATTGATGGCGACCTGGAGACCTATTGGGCCACCGAAACGGGCTATCCCTCGGCGGAGTTTCATCTGGACCTAGGGACCTCCATGCTGGTCATGGTGTGGACCTCGGGACATGCTGCGGATTTGATGGAATAGAACGTGCTGGGAAAAGCCTTGATTTTGTTGGATTTCAGAAGATGATGAATTAGAAAAAGAGTATAAGATGATGCTGGATCGTTTGTTTCTTGATTTTTTGTGGTGAAGGCCTTTGATTTGGCAGTTTTTATTGTAGGGGATGCATCAGCTGCGTTGCCCCCGTCGAAGGCAACGAAGGTGTCTTGGAGATTCAAGCCATCGATTGTACTCCTGCCCTGGTTACGATGGAGGTTGAGGAGAAACCTGCATGCAGTTCCCACGGTTTGCTCTTCTAGGGATGAGGGATGAATTTCGGAGGATGATTGTTGTTCTTTACTTCAAAAGCCTTCTAAACTTCCGGAGATACTTCTTTGCACGTTTGGTGCTGCTCAAGCTATGGTATTTGTATGTGCCTGGATGCATGTCTACTGTATGGTTTGCAGATACTTATTTGTTATGTATGTTATTGTGTCAAGAGAACTCAGTATCCCATGGTTTTCCACTCAATGACAGGTGAAGGCCTTTGTGGGTCCCAACCCTTGCAGCCCCTGGGACCAATTGCAAAGGCATTGGCATTCTTGCCTGCTTTTTTCTTGTTGGTTTCCATTGATCCTCCAAGATTCACACATTCCAAATCATTCATTCCATAGAATTCGGTTGGTAAAGGGTTCAACCTGCACATCAGTGGCCAAAACTTCCAACTGATCCCAAAGAATTTAGATGAATTAATACATTCAAGAGTTTAACAATCTAGCAAATCAGCACCTAGCAGAGCAGTAAGGTGAACTATGGTGAACTTTTCTCCTGGATGCCCAAGCACCTGAGGCGATGGGACTCCAACTGAGCAGATCTTCAGTTTGTCCTCTGGTTTGGTGCTGGACGAGTTTGAGATGACGGTCAACTGGCAAGGCCAGAGCGGAACGTCGATGGGATGATTTTCTATTGCCCAGATTACCAAAGGTTGTTGTAGCCCACAACACAATAGACCAAGCCTTTTAGTTCTAGCCTGTTTCGGGATGTTTTCGGATCCACTGATTCCCTGTGATTTTTGCCTCCCATGGCCCACATTCCCATTGCCAGGTCGCTGCATGATGATCATCATCGAGCAGACCCGTGAATTTTTCGGAGAGCGTTACGTTGGACTCAGAGAAATCGCGCCTGGGTTGTTGGGAAATCTGCAGATCCAGGTGGTTGCCAGTCAGGGGGGCAGGGTCATACACTGCCATGTCAGCTGTCCAAATGGTGTTTCCCTGGAGTTTCCGAAGATCACGAATCACCAGGGAGTAATGGCTATAGTAAATATATATATATATATATATATATGTAAATATACATTCTTGCAGCTTGTGGAATGAGAAACCTGCAGCTTGCAAGCCACGTTTCCTTAGTTGGGATGATCATCACTGTAGCCTCCGAGGAGCTTTACACGGACAGCGACAATTTGTCACCAAACTCCACTATCAACTCAAGCTATCCACCACAGGAGACGGGATCAGAATGGCCTGGTTCTGATCATTTGATATTCTTTCAATATGGAATCTAAACCTATAATTTTTATCTATTTTGATCTAATAATTCGGTACATTATCTGGATATATCTGGAACACTAGACTTATGCAATATCTATAGATAATATAAGATATAACATGTGCAAAAGCACCACACACGCCACCCTCACTTCAACCGTGCAAGCCTCCCCACATCGTTTTCTCTGACAGGAGTTCCACCTCACCGATGTGCAGAATTGTATCGATGGCAACGCCAGTAGCTACTTCTTGGTGCAGCCACAGGCTTTCGATCAGCGCATGTTTTGTGATGGAAAGTTGAGTGGGCAGAACTCCTAATGATGCTGGGTTCATAATACTTTAGCCAACCAGAGTAGGGATGTTGATTGGTTTAGCCAATGGCTGTCATTTTCTGGTCCTTAAAATTTTGCTGTCCTATAGGCCCGAAATTTATCAAAATTTCCTCATGAATGGAATAGCTAAACGTATGTAACAGTATAGAGCTAAAGAGATCTAAACTTGGCAATCGCTCAATCAGTGTCATTCACACAGGCATGTTCTTCCCTGAGTTTGTTCGGAGTTTTTTGGAAGACCCAACCGTTTATAATTGTTTCATTCGGTTCTGTTGGCTGCAGGAGACTCCCACTTCGATCACCATTGACCTGGGAGCTTTGTACAAGGCGGGGCTCCATGCCCGCACTTCGTTGCGCAAAATTCAAAGCAGACTTTGGAATCTGTTGCAGAGATTGAATTTGAGCATCATTGAGAAACAGTTCGCTTTCTTTATTGGACATATATTTAGCATATCGTTTGATGAAATCCGACACCTTTTGGGAACAGTTTCCAACATATGCAGAGCCAGTTGTGCCAGGTGATGAGCATTGAGATCCGCTTCGCCGAGATCAATGGTTCCCAGTACTTTGCGCAGGGGGGCCTGGTGGTTGATGGCCTTTTGATACCTTTTTGAGAGTACGTTGATGCGATATCCAGCATGCAAGCTTGATAAGTTGTTTGGGATAACGTCCCACCTACAAGTGAGTACATTGGAGTCAAGTAGTGCACAGTACATTCTTTATTTTCAGCCGAGTTACATGTGTTCCTTGCAAGCTTTCATCCTTCCAACCGATGGCTTTCTGAAACGGTTTCTATGGTCATACCTATTCCCATCTGAAACATCTCAATCAACAATCAACACCTAATTTCACCTCTGAAGTCCCCAAGCAACAGCTCTCCCCATATCCCGGGGCCTGGCTGCGTGGAAAGGAGTCGCTTCTACACAGAGATGGCCGAGGAACTCGTCGACTGGGACTTCCGGATGGTGGGATCCCAGTCGCGGCAGATTGCCGTGGAAGTTGTCGTGGAATCTTTGTGGAGGTCGAGCCATAGAGCTATACATTGACTATACAGACTAAACATCATCTAACATCATCTAACATCATCTATATATCAAATTTGAATATCATCAGATCTGAATTATGGATAATTATGGAAATTCAAAACGAGACATTTGGATACATTTGGTCCATGGTGATGGAAAAAGACACCTTTGACCATTGATTGCAACCCAGAGATTACATTAAAATAAGCATGGGATTCCAGGCTTTCAAGCTGACGCCTTTTATGGACCCATGCCTAGTCCGCGCAGGTGGATTTTCGACAACAGTCGCGTGACATGAGCGTCTACTTTCAGCTCTATCGCACGGGCCGTCACTCAGCCTTGATTGGAGAAGGACGCCTCACAGAGTTGGTTTGATTGCAGGAAACCTATTATGTCCTAGTCCTATTGTTATTATTATTATTGTTCCCCATGCCTTGGACCGACATTCGATTCAACACAAAATCTGCACCTGCTCTGTGAATTAGCAATTCCCTTCACTTCCAGCTGCGAGGTTATGTGCGCTTTGTCTTCGAGCAGGTCTTCGGATTAAACCCGGATGGTCGCCTGGGCATCGAGGTTTCTTGGTCATGTACATGGACATATATGGTCATACATGGACCATTTGTGGTTGGTGTTTCTTTGGGGGAACCGGTGTGTGGAGTCCCAGATTTCGCCCAGAGGCACAAGATGGCACAAGGTAGGACAGTACAGGCAAAATAGAAACTTCGAAGTTGCCACTTGGCGAAACCATTTACTATGTAGTTACCATGTCCTTTGCATCAACTGAGGATTTCATCATCAGGAGCCGGTTTAAGCAGTGGGATGAGGTGAACGAAGACACCAAACAGCTGGATTGTTTCTTTCAAGATGAGACCCTGCTATTGATGTAGTCATCCTGATCGCAAGTGCCCGTAGCAGTGTAGCAGCCGTCAGTCACATTGTAATTTCCAGCACATATGAGATGGATGAGAACTGACAATTGCGATTTGACGATTGCAGCTATCAGTGAGTTGAGGGGTGGGTACCAATCCAACACATACTGAAGTTTACCTTTGAAGGATTTTCTGCGAGTTCTCTTCCTTCGTTGACTTGTCTCTCGACTTGTCTCTATATACCCACATTGTAGGCATATTCCGTGGTCAGAAAGGGGCTTGCCCATTGGTTGTACACCGACAGACGCATCGCCAGGAAAGTGAGTAGCAACCTGGCTCTCAGTGCTGGTGTCTCTGCAGCTGCCACCAACTCATTCTCAGAGTGCTCCAAGTGCGCCATTATCTATGCTCCTTGTCTTAATTAGACGGAGGTTGCGATAAAAAGACATGTATATGCTATCGATCCTATTGATTACGCGAAACACCTCCAATCCTGCAAAACCTGTGGACTGTGGAGTTGGATATGTCTGATTTGGGTTCACAAGCCCAGTCCCATAGCCACTGGGTCGCGTGGCAGCTGAGGATGGCAACTTCCGACCTCATGATGGCTCATTCGCTGTGGATGATGCCACTCAGTTGAGGGTGATGTTGGTGGGAAGATGTGTATTGAAATTATGACTCTTAACATCTCTTAACTTAGCACAGTAGAACAACCTCTATGATTGCTGCGGGTCTCTGTAATAGCGAATCTCATAGCGGATTATGTTGTAGATCAAACCAGCACCTAGACGTAAATAAAGGAATAAGCCTACAATTTTCATCAATTTTCCTTGGGATTCGTTTATACTGCTTTCACTTTCCGTTTAAAAAGTTGAACCTGACCAAGGACTTCAACACGTGGTTTGGGGCAATGTATGGCCTCACAGATTTCCCGAACGCTTACCTGCAGGCACGAAACTGGTGTGGGGTCGTTGCTTGGGAACCACGACATGCAAAAAGGGATCTCCAAACTTGACTGATGGCATTAACTAGCAGTTGCAGTGTGACGAGGTTCTCTTCTGTGTGTGTCAAGCATTGCCCATTGATGGAGTCTTTCCATGCTGTGCAGGTCAAATTCCCCGCCACCGTTATTATTGATATTGCTGCAATACGCTGGCAGCTTGTCAGTGCAGTGGATGACCCGCACTTTTTGTGGATTGCGGACACTTTTATCCTGTTGTGAGTATGAGCAAACTGGATCCCTGAAGTTCCAACATATCCATAGTAGGATTGAAGTCATTGATTTGATAAAACAAAATTGGCAGCCTGGCGCTGCAACCTATATCGAGCATATATACTGAAGCCTTGACCTCCTGGCACTGCCTGACTGCAAGCTGGTCAGCTCAGGAAATATCCCGCCACCGATGTCTATGCCGCTTGGCAATGATGCGATTCAAATTTCGGGACATGGGCCGCGATCAGAAGCGACCACAAACACTAAACAATCAAGAGTAGCTGGATTGATAGTCACGACTCTTACAATGGCTGTCATTTGTTGCATCATTTCACTATTGATTTTATTGGGTGTGAAGGGCTGTTTCACTATTGCGGGAACACATTATTGACACTGTGATTATGGTTGATTCTGGCTGGATCTCATAGTTTATTGATGTATATTATATAGTCATTATATTCTAAGGCCCTTCCACTATTCAAATGGTTCCGCTGCTGAGAATTGCTCCAGTTCCACTGATTGCTGAGGGCCTGTGTTCCCTTGGCGAAACGGGGGAGGATTTCACCACGGTGGGCAATGTGGAGAAGAACGGTGCCATGACGGGCGAACAAGACACAAACATCTGCAGATTTCAGTTGGGTATGGGTCAACATTGGGATCATTGGGCGTCCCAAAGATCTGACAGTGTAGTATACTCAGAATGGCTGCGGTCCACAAACCCCAGAGAATCAAATTCTCATCCCTCCCCGTGTTTTACAGCTGTTTTGCCGCAGAGCAAGTGGATGTTTATGGTTAACTGATGAGGTGTCCTTTTGCTCAAGGCACAGCATGATGAAATCCGACACATCCCGGAAACCCCAGAGCTGTTTTCTTGCGCCCAGTTGACTACGTCACGCCTGTGGTCTTCTACAGCTCGTATGCATGCCGCAGGCCGCCCGGCCGCAGCCAGCTCTCTGTATCTAGAGATGACAGGTCTTGCAACTGCCCCAGAAAAGTTCAAGGTTTTCAACGCTTGAATATAGCTTCAAACCCACCACATCCCACCACTATATCATCATGAATCATGATGATCAAGCAAGTGGACTTTTGGGGTCCAGTATTGTCTTGCCGCGAATGAATGCATCTCGTGCCACTGTCGCGACTTTCACTTTAGATCATACACTTTTTTGTATTGTACTCCATGACATTGATATTGTTGGGGAGGTGATGAATAAGTACTTACCGTAGCTCACATTATCTCACATTGAAGCTGAATCAATTCCCACCGTGGCCAGGGTACGCGTGACCCTTGGGCCCAACATCGGCACCTTGGGCGGACAGCCGGTGATTGCCATCCGGGAGATTGCAGCTGGGCTGCAAGGCAATTGCCATCCGGCTTTGCCCCCAGCAGTGGAAAGAGAAGCGTCACATGCAAAACGCAATCATCTGACGCTTTCCATGAGTTCGCAACATGAACTTGTACTCTGGAGAGGAGTCTCACACTGGAGAGTTGTTTGGGGGTAAGTCAGATTAAAGCCAACCAGATATTTGATGATTTTTGTTGGAATCGTCACCTGCAGGAGCAGGGCAGAATATGATACAACAGCAGTTGGCCTGGTGGGGCTCAGGAAATCTACTCCACCCAGACGGACGTGACCTTGAACCAACCCATCACCTCCAGCGATGGATCGCTGTCAGCCTTTGCCACGGATGATAGTCACATGGCAGCGAACTGGTCTGCTGAGCTGCGTGATACAGCTGGAGCGTTTTTTGATGATACACATAATGTGTTATTGATGGTACCATGTCTCATTTAATCTGAGTTGGGTCCAAGAATTATAATAATTATATAGACCTAATTGCCTAATTATTGGGTGCATAGATTAAACTATATCCACAGATACACATCATGCCAGATTTGTTTATGTTTATCCATACCAAGCTGTCGGGAACCAAAGAACCCAGTTGATCTTCCGTGCCTCACGTCCGTGGTTTGGGAACAGTCTCAGGTGATGTGACGGTTTGGACCTCGCTGACCCTGGAGCAGACCTCTTTGACGTGCCTGGACGGAAATTCATCACTTGGGTGTATGGGTTTCCGAAAATGGGGTACCTCCATAGACAGCATCCCCAATTTCAATGGATTCAAGTAGCCCCATTTTTGGACAAAGCCATTTGGAAGCAAGGCACCTACTGGCACTCACCTCGTCTCTACGGGAATATGTATGTTCAATATTTCCCGTTTTTGAATTCTATTCCCAATCAGAAATCGGGCCAAGAGTTCTTCCTGAATGCAGTAGTCAATTTGAACAAAGGGACCTGGAAAATGTCATCTCATCATGATCCGTTCATTTCTTCGACCTTGACTCAGCTTGACTTTGTGCACAAAAGCGAGCTGAGGATTGATACAGGAGCCAACTTCTCTGCTTGGGGAGCCCGCATTTTGAGCCCTTCTACCAGTATCATCGATTCCTTCCGGATTCAGGAAGGGGCTTTGAAGATGGGTCATTGTGCTTGTTTCTGGCAAACTTTGACTGTTGACACTGGTTCTTGAACCTCGGGCGTAGAGAAAACTGCGGATGCTTCAAGGCTGAAATGGGAAACACGGGAATCTGATTCGAATCCATTCTGTTTGTGATCCTTTCGTCAGAATGCATCGTTGAGCCAAAGTTGGCATGATGAATGAACAGAGTATTATAATTGGGTGACACCATGAGATGCCTTCAGGTGTCCGATGATGGCTCAGAGTTTGATACCGTCTACACAGCTCAGGAGCCAGCGAGTTTCCTGCACATGTTTAGGTTGGATTGTTTTGGATTCTCAAGGTTTCCAGACAATTTTGAACCGTTTGCCAAGTCGCCCATTTGTAGCCACGCAGAGTTTTACTTGAAGGCCTGTAACGCACGACTTGCCACCTTGGAAAGAGCAACTTTTGGAACTGATCTATTTCATTCTATTTCCTGATGTGATAAACAGTCATGTAATGCTGTAGCATACAGTAGATCCTGGAGGAAAACCGGACAGTTGATGGAATTATCTGGGGCGCTAGCTGACTCTTTATGACTATTCCTCGCAGCACCATTTACATTGGTCAGTTTTGGGATGTCAATAGAAAGTCTCATGTTTGCCATCTCGCAGGGCAATCGAAACAATGACCTGTGGGTCATCGAACGATTTTCCGGCAGTGCCTTGGATTTCAAGACTCAAGAGCTGTCACACAATGCCCACAGCTCTTTCAATGGATACTGTGGAGTATCTGCACTGAGGATATGTGCGCTTTGTCTTTATTACATCGCTGGCCAACGCTTTCTATGTCCGGACATTGAGGACGGATTTAGTTTGGCAAGATTGTGAGTACGGTACTGCTTCGAAGGTCAGTGCTGTACCATTACATATTAGTCACTTGCAGCCGACTGGAATTTTAATGGACTTCTCCCTTGGTGAATTGGCTTGGGCCCATACCGGTGAAGCTTCTCCTGTCACTGTATCCATCATTCCTTGTTAGCCAGTTATAGCCCAATTGACTCAATTGACTTCTCACTTAGTGAATCAATGATCTTGGGCCCATAAATTTTCATTGTGTTGATGGACATCCTGATCTTCATTTTGTCAAGCTTTCTTTGGCCTTTTTCCCATAGAACCTTGTAGTTGTGACAGTGTGAAATGATATTTTGCAGGGATGGATGATTTTGTTGAGTTACACTTCCAGATGGATTGCCTCGATCCCCTGGTGTTTGCCAGGGTCTTCGCAACCGAGAACCTGGCGTTGGGACAAGAGACCTACGCACCGTACCGATGGGATCACTCTGGCATCGAAGCAGTGGATGGTCTCAATGAGACGATTTGGCAGCCGAGCTGCAGTTGTGCAGCAGATGTGGCCACACCTTTCAAATTTTGCCAGTGTGTGAATATATTGAATACAATATCACAGGAAGCTTTGTGTAATTATGTGTAATTCAATGCTTGAATCGCTTGCCCAAAAGTCTATCTCGGATTAGCCATGATATGGTATGACGTGGTCCAATCTTGATACCAACGAAACCACAGGGATGCACAGACTCGGAGATTTTTTGTCTTTGATCATCCATTCTTAGGGTTGCAAGTTTTACCCCATTGCCATAAACCAGCATCGTGTTCCATCCAAGCAAGCATCCCATCCGTGTCAGCTGTGACAGTTGGAATAGCTCAGGCTTTCTGAGCCAATGGCCACCAGCGCCAACGTTCGATTGGATCTGAGAGAACAGACCTTCATTGCAGGTTGGGCTCTGGTTGAACTGGCCAAAACGGTTTGATGTGGGCCTTGGTTGGAGTGATTCGGTATGCGGTATGCTTGCTGGAATCGATTTAGACACATCTAGAAACCACGGATATATTTGATGTGCATGGAATATCAAGAACTTGTAACACCCAGTTCCTTGGCAGCTTTGGCTTTGCCAGGTGGCCTGGAAGTCTTTTGGCTCTATCCACCAACGGACAGCGGGTTGGGCTGGTGGGATTGTGTCTATCGGACTATCGGGTCTCGGGCTTCAACGGTTCCTGTATGCTATGCGTGCCATATCTCTCCAAAGGAACCCACAAAGTAGAAAGCTCTTGGCGTTTTCCACTGAATTGTAGTAGTGAGTGCAATGAAAGTGGTGCAGTGCTTTGTTGCTCTATGATGCTCTATGATGCTCTATGCTCTAGACCGAGTCGCAGTAACATGGAGCCACCAAACTCATCCCTTTCCCCCCTTTTCACCCCTTTCTCCATGAAGTGATGTACTTGAGAAAGCGGCGGCTGCAGGACTTCGGAATTTACCTGAGCAACTTGGACGCTTTAAGGCTCTTCAGGTCATGTGACGACAACCCAGTCTACTATCTTGGCTGAAAAGCTGTTTACAACATACTCCACGGAGCTTGAAACTGGTTTGCATATGTTTGCATGATGTTTCAGCGATGGCCAGAAGCCTTGATGCCTTCAGCAGCTAGTTTGACATGGGGCAGTGCCTGCAGCTTCGTTGGTTCAAAGGGGTAGCACACTCGCACAGTTCTCTCTTTGAGCCCACCATGGCCAGTACCGGCACGACTGCAGGTCCCCTTTTGTTCCCAGGGAGCTAGGAGAAATTCTCACTGCTCTGTATCACAAGCATATTTTTCAGGTTGCAAGAAACATGTGACAGATCAAGAGACAGGATTAGGATGGAGATGTATCCTCAAGATGTCATTTGGGTGAATGCTAAGCTTGGCAACCTTGCATTATCCATGGCTAGTTAGCGGATATATCAGGCTTGATGAGTCCTAATTGGCCGTTGTTGCGATAGGTGACACACCGGATTTGCTGAAGCCATTGCTTGAGTCCTTCCAAGCAGCTCGAACTGCCATGCAGGAAGAGATGGAAAAGGCAAAGTGCTGGTAAAAAAAATGACTCTGATTTTCAATTTCACTTTGACACAATGTCAATGTTTCTTGCCAGTGTCTAAATATGCGTATACCAATCCAAATTCAGCTTTCATCCTTTCAATAGATGTGTAGCTGCAAGCTGGAAAGTGGGTTCTGAATCCCCTGACAGGACCCTGTGCCAGATGTCTCCTGCGACCAGATTTTGGCGACAACCAAGTGGCTGAAGTCTGTTGTGCAAGCCATGAACAAACACAACGAAGGCTTCTCAAGGTTCCTCAGCGTGTCCTTGAGATTCCTTGACTTCAATTTGATTGAAGATTGACTCCTCGTCAGTTGTATTGTGTTCTGATGTTGATATCATTGCCCACTTCCTCTACTCCTCCTGCGAGTGCCGTTCACAGGTTGAGTTTGTCCACGCTGAACGACGACCAGTTGCATCGAAACCAAGAGCTGGCCAGGGAATCTTCTCTTCAACTAACCTTGCTCTTTGCAGATAAGTCCCAGACTTTCACTACAACATCTCAGAACCAGGTGCTCCTGCGCAACAAAAAGGTTGATGATTCGAGTGTGTTGCAAGACAAGTCAAGACGGATTCAGACATGGCTGGTTTCAGTTTGTTGCCATTTGTTTCATTCCATCGTGTAGCTTAGTCAATGTTGTTCTTGCAACACTTCCCACACCTCAAAAGCACTTCAGGTGATGCAGTTCGGCATGGGCAGCCAAAGTCGGGAGATCCGTGACAATTTGTCCAACTTCAGCAAGTTCCTCGAGCATTTCAGCCAAGCCAAGTGGTTGGGGGATCTTATCGCCCCCGAGTTCGAGGAACAGAAGAAGCTCGCTGTGAAGATCTTGGCAGAGCTGCAGACGAAGACACGCGTGGCATTGCCAGCTTGTGGCAAACCAACGAATTGCAACAGATGTGGGCAGATGACGCTCAAGGCCAAAGGGTTTTGTGATCGCTGTCAACAGTGTGCGCACGGCTGCCAGGCCTCCTCCTATCCGAATGGCTGTCCCTATGGGTGCAATTCATCGCAGGATGGTCTCGAATATTGTGGGCGTTGCGGACGCACCGCTCGCAAGCCAAGTGGGTTCTGCAGCTGCGGATACTGCTGCCACGGCCGACCTGCACCATGTCCGGACGGTTGCTCCACCGTCGGTGCCAAGACCATCAGCATCTCAGCCAGAAACGCAGCTTCCATCTACGCAGGCGTGCCCTGTGGTAACAGCAGCTTGGCCAAGTTGGAGGGCTTGGTGAAGATGTTTCAGAAAGCAGAAGTTGCCTTGCGCATGGATGTCGAAGCACGGAAAACGGCGGAAAAGGCCAGCTTCTCAGATTTGATTTGACTGAATATTCTGAAGAGAACTTGTGGTTCAGTTCAAGTTGCGCACTTATCGCAGCTCACGGCCTGTGCTGCTGTGATGCCAGGAATTAAAGAAAAAGATGAAGACTCTCAAGGATTTTGCAGAGTCTGTCCACGAGGTCCCCCAGGTGCGGATGGTGCAAAGAGTGGTAATTATTTGGGCCTCATCTCTTCCATTATCTTCCCTTTTTTTATGCGTGAGCTGTCCAACAATCCCAAGATTCTCAGGTTTTGCGATGCTTCCTCCTGATCCGTGCGGGATCCATTGAAGACATTACTCAGCTGAAAGCTTGGGCATCGGCCTCAGAAGCTGAAGATATTGCCTGCAGTTGCTCTTTGCAGTTCACTGCAGGTATTGATGATCTAATAACATATAATAACATCATAATATGACTAACCACGATTAATTACATACTATGCGGTCAGCACCTACGCTCCTCCAACCTTGATTGCGTGAGTCATTCTGATAGCACTTTCATGCTGTGGTATAACGGCTTCGCCATCTATGGGATACCTTTCAATTTCAGTAGCTCGCATTCTGTACTAGCATTTAATGGCAGTTAATCAACTGATCTGCAACTTTTTGCTTGCCAGCTTGCCATCTTCAATGTCCAAGACATGCATTGATGCATGGCTGACTTCTATGGTTTGCAGGTCGGGAAAGAAGAGGCGGACGAAGTCCGGAAGATGCTGGAGGCGTTCCGGGATGACGTCAATGAAGAGAAGGTCCTTCGTAGGCTGAGCCGGAAGCGCGCAGCCTCAGAAGGCTGGGCGCTGCGGCGACGTAGTTATTTCTTTTCAAGGGACAGGTGCTGCTTCTTGGAGTGACAGAGGGAAGATGGGGTGAATAGGCCATTTTAAGTCATCTCATACTATATACTAACGCCTTGGTATGAAATTTATGGTTTCTTTGGTGTCAATGGAGATCCACATCATCCCACAACATCCCCCAAAAAAATATAAAACAATGCAGGTTCGTGGTCCTTCGTGCCTTCACCGACTCCACGGCGCTGATGAAAGTTCTGTCGCATGGCTTGGACGCACAGAAGTTCTTGCCTGCTGTGAGTCTCCCGTCCACAAGCGTCAGAGGCGATGTTTTACAGTTGCTTGACCTGAATTCGACGTAGGAAAGCTGACTGTGCCCAGGTGACAGGCAGCATAGATTTGTCTTCCCGTTCTCCTGTGCCAACTTGCGGATGCCCCCTTTTTGTATCTTTTTGTTACGTTGAACAACACGATACGTATAATGTTAGAAGCTGCTCGTTTTCTCATGTTGGGACGGCATCATGGACCAGGAGCCAGGATATCTTCCAGCAGACAGCCCAGGATGCAAGCGTGTTATTTTCGACGTTGAGCATTGCTGTGCAATGTCGAGATTGATTTAAACTAGGATTGTCGGCGCTAAAGCGGACTTGAGTAGAAGCTTTGGCCACAAACATCCTCACTCCTTTAGTGGCCGCAAATGGTTTAGTGCAAGGAGATCACAGAAGCCTTGCCCAAAATCCAGGTGCTTTGTTTTGAGTTTCTCGCAGTGCTTTGAGTTTCATCGCGCGCGGGCGTTCATGTTTGTTCGATCAGCGGCAGCAACCCTGAGAAACTCTTTCCAGAATCCGGAATCCAGATTGAGCATGCTGTCACGACGTCCTTCTATTTTCTTGTGATGCATAATACTTCCTCTGAACTACTTTGTTTTCCCAAGATCATTGGCAATTGCAAGGTAGATAGAGTGGTTTCATGATAAACCTATAAACTGCCTTGTGAGGACTTTGGGACCTTGGCACAGCTCACTGGTCATCCATTTTGGCAGCCTTGTTGGCTGCAATGAGAATTGCGTTGATCTGAACAGTTAGCTTCCTGGTTCAAAGGCACAGCACACCTGGGCAGTTGTCCCTTTGCGCCAAAAGACATGGCCACGACTGGCACTATTGCAGGTGCCAGCCGGTTTCTAATAGTCAAGGGCTGTGACAAGCAAACGTATGCTTTGAGATGTGGCTAGAAAGTATGGAGAAGATTGAGAGACATGATAGCGCCCCAGTTGTACTGTATTGAGGTAAGCATCACCCCTGGACCATACAGAATATGTGATGGGTTTGGGTCTAGAGCCCCCATTTTGAGTTCTCAGAAGTTGGCTAGATCGGTGCCTTGCTGTCCTGCAAGGCGATACACCGGAGCTGCTCAAGCCACTGCTTGAGTCTTTCCAAGAAGCTCGATGTGCACTGCAGGAAGAGATGGCTAAGGCCGGAGCACGTTTAACGCTTGCAGCATGGCTGTTCCAATGAGTGATCAATATCCTCCAATCATAAACCCAAATTTATATACTATACAGCCTAGCTGCTGTTTTCTCGTAGACAATCCATTGGGAAGAGTGTAGAGGTGGCTGCTTGCTCAATCCCCTGACAGGATCCCGTGCCTGAGATTTCCTGCGATCAGATCCTGTCCACCACAGAATGGCTCAAGTCTGTTGTGAATGCTCTGAACGAACATAACGAGGGCTTCTCGAGGTTCCCCAGCTTCTTCTGGAGAGTCATTCCGAATGAATCTCCTGATGATTGTTTTGGGTGAGATTAAGTTTTTTGTTTTTTTTCGGGCCGGACCCCCAGCAAAATCTATCCTCGAACACAATCATCCCCAACTTCCTCGACACTTCCAAACCAACAAAATCATTTATGTTGGATTTTGCAGATCCTGTTGGCAAGCATGATCACGCATGATAGCTCCAATCGGACAACCGGAAACCAAGGATATCCAAGGTGCATATCAACATGCAGTAAAATCAGTATACTTGTACCAGATAGTTGTCAACTTGTTTGGTTAGCTGGTGTAGCAATACTGACTCGAAACCAAGTTGTGCATTTGCCACTAGGAAGATCTCAAAAAACTATTCCGCTTAGAAAAACCTGTGTGGCAACATGGCACTGGCAAGACATCATGAAAAGCTAAGCAAAGGTTGGGTAATTGCCAAGTTGTTTGTGCGAGCGGGATTTGCGCTTGCCAATCGAAAGCAAACGGCATGCTGCATGCAACACATCTAGTAGCTTTACCCTCAAAGTCCAAAGTCCTATTATTTTACCTAAGAATAAGGACCAAGGATAGAATCCCTTAAAACTGTATGTGTTCGAATTCTTGTGCCATCAAGAGCAACCAGATTGAAACCAAGCTGTTGCCCATTTTTTTTGTGGGGACCCAAAATTTTGTTGTAGTAGGAGAAAATGAAATTAATTACCTGAAAATTCTGATACCCCTGTCCACGCTCCAGATAGGTCTTTCCACGCACTAGGTAGGTCTCTCCACGCCCTAGATGGTTCTTTTTCCACGCCCTAGATAGGTCGTTCCACGGTTTGTCCACGGTCAGCTCTGAAGTTGCGCATAAATCGTGGATCTATGATAATTATCTTGTTATTCTTGATTGTTTCTCTTCAGGAAGTTGTGAAAATGGTGCATTAAATGATCTGTTTCTTCATTCCCATTTGAGTCTTTCTCCAAAGACTTATCCAGAATTGGTCTACGACGCACAGGGTTTGGCTATTGCTTGAACAGAACCTCTGCGTGCAACTGAAAGCGCAACTCTTCCAAGTGTAGAAGATCCATGCCAGTGGCATGGACACTATGCCGTGCAAGACTCACACACACACAATGCCTTTTAAAGTTTTCAATGGAGGTCAAATACATTTTGAGGTCTGGTGCTCTGCTGTATAAACAAGGTTTGAGTCATTCTCAAACAAATCTTGTGGTCAGACATGCTGCAGGTTGACTTTATCGACTTTGAACGACGACATGTTGCATCGAAACCAAGCTCTGGCCAGATAATCCTCGCGTCAACTGACCTTGCTTTTCGCAAACGAGTCCAAGCAATTCAGCACAACGTCGCTCAACCAGGTGCTTCTCCGTGAAAAGGTTGACGGGCCGAGTGTATTGCAAGACAGGTCACGACAGGTTGAGAAACGACTTGTTCTAGTTGTAATTGCTTGCTCCCATTGTTAATTCGATGGTACTCCAACCCCTCCGATACCTCAAGTCAAAGCCGCTTCAGGTGATGCAGTTCGGCATGGGCGCCCAAAGCAGGGAGATCCGTGACAATTTGTCCAACTTCAGCAAGTTCCTCGAGCATTTCAGCCAAGCCAAGTGGCTGGGGTATCTTATCGCCCCCGAGTTTGAGGAACAGAAGAAGCTCGCTATTAAGATCCTCAATGACCTGCAGACCGAAACGCGACTTGCATTGCCAGGCTGTGGCAAGCCAACAATGTGCAACCAATGTGGGCAGATGACTACCAAGACCAAAGGGTTTTGCGATGGATGCAAGTATTGCCAGCATGGTTACACAGAGGCCCAGTATGCGAATGGCTGTCCCTGTGGGTGCGCATCACAGCAGCCGCAGCAGCAGCAGCAAGCCCGCCAGTACTGCGGCAACTGTGGTCGACATCGTATGGTGGTGCCAGGTGGATTTTGCGCTAACTGTGCGAGGTGCTCCCATGGCTACCCTGGAACCTGTCAGTACGGTTGCTCGAATGTCAAGGATGCCAATATCTGAAGCGCGAAAGACGGCGGAGAAGGATCGATTTTAGTTTGAAACTTGTTTGGGGCCGGGGTAGTCTTGGCATGTCTTGGCTTCAGAGTATGCGGGTGCAGAAGTACGTATGTTGTGCCGCAGAATAAAAGATTGCTGTATGAATCTGTCAGGACTTGGAAAACAAGATGGAACTGCTCAAGGATTTTGCTGAGTCAGTGAACGAAGTCCCCCAGGTCTGGAGGGTGTTTGCTTGTTTTCCTGTCCCGACTCTCTGTCTTGCTCTCTTTGTCTTTGTCTTTTTCCCTGTGTATTGAGCCATCACCGTCTGTCAGGTTCTCCGGCGTTTCTTGCTAATACGTGCGGGGTCCATCAGTGACATCTTTGAGTTGAAAGCCTGGGTGCGGGGGCTCAGATCCACTTGACCACAGGTCAAAACCCAGAAGGTTGTGGCAATCTCTGACATTCTTATACATTCTTGTGTTTGGCGTTCTCACTGGCTTGTGGCCATGTAGTAGCGTTTGAGAATGTTTGAGATAACATGGAATCAAAATTCGTCTATATGCGAGTCAATGCATGCCATGCCAGCCATAAGACTTGACGCACATCTCACTTACCAGTATCAGAAGTGTCCTGCTTGTTGTTACTTTTGAGGAAGACGTGCTGGTCCAGACAAGCCGTATTTTGATACTGTATGTCACGGTACAGTGATAAATAATTAATTATAGATGACAAATAAATATTGATGAAACTTGCCAACAGATCTTCACTTGGTCCCTCTTGCTGTAGAGCACACACATTTTACAGCATATCATATAGTTCAATATAGTTCGTGCGTGAAACCTCCTTGCTGCCAGCGGTTGCTACCCGCTACCAAGCTATGCCATTTGTTTTTGAACTCATTCGATGCAGGTGAGTCAGGAAGAGGCTGACCGAGTCCACAAGATGCTGGAGGAGTTCCGCGATGAGGTGAATGAGGAGAAGGTCCTCCGGCGGCTCAACATGAAGCGGGCAGCTTCAGAAGGCTGGGTCTTCTGGTCGTAGCGTCAGCTTTTTGGTTTCTTCCTTGGAAGCTTGGCAAACCATTGAACTTCTGAAAATGACTAAATGTTTGTGAAGTCAGGGAACACTTTCTGTGCCATCGTCGTTCTAGTTTGACACCAACCCTGATCCTAACAAGCGTCAATGCTCTGCCCATTGGTGCTTCTCATGTTCCAGGCTCGTGGTCCTGCGTGTCCGCGGCAACTCCGCGGTATTCTTGAAAGCAGAGATCAGTGTAGACATCAGCTTCTTCAGCGGACTTGGCAAGTTTTGGTCGTGATGGTTGCGGGGAACTGCATGGTGAGGACGCACAGAAGTTGCCTGTCCTACTGATTGGATGTCTCTTGGCCAACAGTGTCAGAGGCACCATCAGATTCTGTCGTGGTCGCCCGGCCGGGAAAACTACCTTTTCCAGGTTGTTGGCAGTACAGATTTGTCTTCCTGTTTTCCTGTGCAACTTGTGGATGCCTCTTTTGTTCTGCATTGTTTTATAGTCTTTGCATGAACCATCGCATTGTGAAATTAATCATTGCATTGTCAAACTATGTCAAAATGCTCTTTGTTTTCACATGTCGGGGTGGCATCAGGACCAAGAGCCAGGATACATTCCAGCTGACAGCCCAGGATGCACACGTAGAATTTCCACGTTGAGCATTGCTGAGATTCATTTGGATTAGAATTTTGGCCGCAAACATCCATGCAAATTGGTTTAGCAGAGGCATTGCCGGGTCAAAACGCAAGCCGCTGTGTCTCGGGTTTCCGTGCTGCAGGTGGTTTGAGGGCGATTCCATCGATAGCAGCCTGAGAAACCTCATCCACATTGAACATGTATAGTTAAAACGATATTAAGGATTTTGAGATCAATTTGCAAAAAATCTGAGCACAAAACAGGGGTTTTAGTAGCAGCACTAGTGGTAGGATATGAGAAGCTACTTGTGAGGACTTTTGGAAAGCTCACAGGTCATCACTCTTTTTGGGCCTCTTCTTGGCTTTGTTGATTGTGTATGGAATTTGTGCCAAGTACTGGTAGACACCGTGAATCCAGTGTGCATCATTTTGCCACCAACCTCCACCAGCTACTGACACAACAGTCAGCGCAGCTTGGTTGGTTCAAAGGGGAAGCAGGCTCGCACAGTTCTCTTTGAGTCCAACATGGCCAGTACTGGTACAATTGCAGGCACCCGCCTGTCTTCCTGTGTTTGGGTGGGTGTCAAAGGCAATCCAGGCTCATCCCTAGCCTGCCTGCTTCAAGTAGTTGGTACATACCATTACATGTCTTTTTCATGTGGATTGGGTTGTCATTGAATTCTTGGTGCCACGAGAGGCGATTCACCGGATTTGCTGAAGCCGTTGCTGGAGTCTTTCCAAGCGGCTCGAACTGCGATGCAAAAAGAGATGGAAAAGGCCACAACGTCCAACACTATGACACACCAATTTCTTCCTTGCACTGTTTCTTGCGTTTCCAATATGTTCCAAGTTTAGCTTTGAGTCTGACATAGTCTGACAAATACTGATCTATATTTGCTATGTTTCTATTTGTTGGGGAGGGAGCAGAGCTGGTTCTGACTTCCTGACAGGACCCAGTGCCTGAAGTTTCCTGTGATCAGATCGCGTCCACGACAAAGTGGCTGAATTCCGTGGTGCAAGCCATGAACGAATACAACAAGGGATTCTCGAGGTTGCATGGGAAACCGCATCTCAATCGGGAAAGCTAGATGTCAAGCGAATGGCCTTAACTCAATGATCATAATCTTCCAATAAGACCTTCATGTTCAGTCTTGAATGAATTGAGCCGGTTGCTTCACTGGCCTTTTTCCAAGACTAGAAATCTCCTGCACTTGTCAGGCAGGCCAGGTGAAAGGAATAATTTGGAAGATCCTGTTGTAAGAACTGGGAAATATGTTGCTTGTAGAGCCATGTCTAGAAGATTTAATCATTGTGGACAGAAAGCTGAAAGCTGCATATGGAACCCATTTTAAAGCGACCTGCTTAGTACTGCAATGGTTTGGTCTCTGCCCAGTGACTTTTCCAAAATAAATATCGTTGTTCGACAAGTCTCATGGCCCAGCCTTGTGGGAGGTTGACTTTGCCGACTTTGAGCGACGACCAGTTGCATCAGAACCAAGCGCTGGCGCGGGAATCCTCACGCCAACTGACCTTGCTCTTTGCGGACAAGTCGCAGAACTTCACTACAACATCCCAGAGTCAGGTGTTGTTGGCAAAAAATTGTATTCCGAGTGCGTTTCAAGACTGGTTCGCCCATCACATTTACTGTTCATATCTGAATCATTTAATCCAGTTTCAACTACCCGCACCATCAACTACCCCGGAGGTCATGAAGTTCGGCATGGGCACCCAAAGCCAGGGAATCCGTGACAATTTGTCAAAGTTCAGTCGATTCCTGGAGCATTTCAGCCAGGCCAAGTGGCTCGGGGATCTCATCGCACCGGAGTTCAAGAAGCAGAAGGACTCTGCTATGAAGATCCTGACTCACCTCCAGACAGGAGCGCGCGTGTCCTTGCCACAGGGCCAGCCAACGACCATGTGCAATCACTGTGGCCAAACTGCTACCAAGACAAGCTGTTTTTGTGACTCCTGCAACCACTGTGTCTGTGGGTGCGGTTCCCACAGGGACAGTGTTTGCGTGCATGGGTGTGTGGAGCAGCCCCTATACACTAATGGCACTCGGACCTGCAGTTATTGCAGGAACCCCCGTCGAAGTTTCACATCAGGTGGCTTTTGCGGTGGGTGTTTACGCTGCTGCCATGGTTGCCGTGCCCCATGTCCCAAGGGTACCTCCCAAGCCACCATCTCTCCCAAGACAGCATATTCTTTATGTGAAGACCTACCAAGTGGCAGCAGCAGCTTGGAGACGTTGGAGGGCTTGGCGAAGATGTCCAAGGCGTTGGCAACTGCTTTCCGCCAAGATGTGGCAGTGCGGAAGGCTGCAGAGAAGGCTGGGTTTGAGAGCTTAACGGCAATTCACAAACCTTCAACGGGAGATGGTTCTTACATGTTCATGTTCTTACATGTTTCTCCATGTGTGGTAAGTCATGGCAAGTATGGAAAGTTATTGGAGATGGTTTAGAACCTCGGGTCTACCACCATGAATTATCAAGATCCAGTTGTGGGTTTCAGAACTTACATCATGTTGGCCCGGAGAGTCGGAATCAGGAGCTGGAGAAGAAGATGGACCTGCTAAAGGATTTTGCTGAATCTGTCAACGAGGTTCCCCAGGTTCGGAGGGAGGGGACAGAGAATTTGAGGGCACCCATTTTCAAGATGCCTTTCTCATCCTTTCTCTATGTTGTTTTCTTTCTTGTTGTTTCATCACAGAACCTCAAAAGTCTCAGGTTCTCCGGCGCTTCCTTCTCATTCGCGCGGGGTCCATCGACGACATTGAACAGTTGAAAGCTTGGGCGGGGGGGCTCAGAGCACCTGCTCAGTTGGTTCAAGCTGCTTTCATGCCTACAGCAAAAACTTACAAGGAAGGATATGAACGGAATCTTTTCCCTGTACTTGTATTGCGCTAGATGCTCACTTGGTTCAGCCTCGCGCAGCTTTAGGTTTTTGAAATTTGATTTCAGTGACCTGTTAGATTCACAAAATCACCCCCTTCTGTACCAAGCCGGGGGCACTTGGCGAGTGTGCTTGCTGTAGGTGAGCCAAGAAGAGGCAGACAAAGTTCATAAGATGCTTGAGGAGTTCCGTGATGAGGTGAATGAGGAGAAGGTCCTGCGCCGTCTGAAAAAGAAGGGTACAGCCTCAGAAGGCTCGGTCCAGCGATCGTTTGCCCATTGAGCCAGTATAGCCTTAGAGACCGTGGAAAGTGGGGGAAAGCTCTCAGGCTTTCAGGCACAGAGACTACTTTTGCAGTGCTTGTAGGGAAATGTCAATAGCAGCAAATCGATCGCTACAGTGTGTTGGAATCAACCCTTTTTGGGGTTTCTGAAGGAACATCGATTTTTTTGCTCAATTCATCTTAACTCATGTTTATTTTTCTTTCCTGTCTGTAAACATATGACAACATTATCATCTCTGCAGCGGTCGCTCCAGGTTCCTGGTCCTATTTGTCTGGAGCCTTTCAGTCGCGCTCCTGAGAGCTTCACAGGAAGATGGGAGGTTGTCATGGCCAGGATGCACATAAGTTGCCAATCCGGATGATTATGAGCCTGTTGTCCACAAGTGTGCCAGGCAAAAGTGTTTTGAGCTTGAATTCAAATCAGGAACGGGCAGGGTAGGTGTGGATTTGGAATGGTTTTCTCCTGCGTGATCTACAGATGCCTCCTCTGCTTCCAATGGAACCGCTCTGACTTTTCGACCAATGATAAATGCGAGCGGTATAATTCAAAAATAGGTGAACGCTGTTTATGGAGTTTTGTTTGCAAGATTGAGTTTCCGAAGAACTGAAAGACCAAGAACAGAACCCTTTTAGGCAGAGAAGGCTTCCATTCTGCCATTTCAGCAGCAACGAAAGTGCAGGATGGATGCATGTGCGTTATCTTTCTCCATTCTGAGCATTCTCATTCTGGAGTTCCGAGCATTGTTCAGCTATTTAAGATATTTTAATTGGTGGTAGGGGAGCATTCACACAGATCGGAACTGATCGGATGCCCCTCCAACCACCATGGTTTAATACGAGAAAGCGAGGGTCTCGTGATCGACGCCTTGCCGAAAAAAGTCCGATGCAAACTGCTGTTGCCAAAGCTTGGCCCTCCACCTCTTGGCAACCATTGGCAACTCCAAATAGTCCATGGCTGTTGTTTTTCATGTTTTTTTTCCCATTTTCGGGGCCGCATCATGCGCCTTGGTTGTCCATCGCTGGAAGGGCCATGTATGGCTGTATCCAAGGAGTTGTCGAATGTTCCATGCTGTTTTCTGCCTGCTTCCAAACAAGGCAATGACACATCCACCTGGGAATTGCTTTGGAGCATCTCAGGCCAGCGTTGCTCCGAGCAGAGTGCCCAAACCGGTTTCCATGGTATCATACCAGTGCTTCTGCCTGTGGCTGAAAGCCTGTAAGCTCTAAGAAGGCTAAGTCGAAACTGTCATGGAATCATTTGCCTGATTAATCATATATGTTATATGTACAATTGTTTAAATGTTTTCAAGGTTTTGGGGACTTTCCAACTTCTTCAATGGAAAGACGATCTTATGCTGGCCTTGTTGACCAACATGTTTGTTTTGATGGAGTTATTGCACCATCAACTCTTGCTTGTATCCGTGTTTCTCCTCTCCCCACAGCGGTGTCAGGGAACTACGATTACGAAACGCGTGTGGGGTGTCCTGACCTCTGCTTCTGGGAATCTCGTTACGTTGAGTCGGGGCACTCAGTTGGGTTTGGTGCGATGATCTAAAGACACCTACAGACATCCCTAGTTGACTTTTTTGGTAACGGATTTATAGGGATTTGTCAACAATCATGCATTGGTCTTGGGGAGGATTTGTATGGGTTCGTTGCATCTGTCATGACATAAGCCAGTTGATTTTGTTTCTGTCCATTTCACCGAGCTGCTATGAATCTAGCTGATTTACCGTTTTCCTTTGACTTTTATACATTTTCATAGCCAGACTGTATGCAATTTTGGTCAGGCCAACTTGAAGGCACATGAGATAGATCTCCTGACTAGTCCTCTTGAGTCCTTCCAAGTGAAGCTTAGCAAATCCCTGACAAGGATCCGCATGACGCGAGCATCAGCGCTTAACGGTGACGGTTTGTATGCCATCAAGAGCTTCAATGTGTACTTTGATACCAATCTGGCGCACTTCAAGCCAATCACTGCAACCTGGCCCATGGCTGTCCAGTGTTTCCACCATTGCGATATTGGGTAGAAACAGGGAGCGACAGTGCTAGCATGGCTTTACTGTTTGTTAATGCCGACTTGACGTGCTATTTTTGAAAATACTGTGTAGCTTAAAGCCATTTCAAGCACAACTTGACCTGTCCTGTGTGGATGCTTTGCAACGCATTGCAACCTTCAAAACACAAGAACAGGGTTCACAATTCACCTTGGTTGTGCTGCCTTTCAGAGTTTGCTGCGAAGACTTGAAGTTCTTTGGACATGCTTGACATGTTGTCATTTGCAGGCAACAAAAACAATGCCTCTTGGCTGCAAACTTGAGCAAGATACATGAAACCTTTCGTCACTCTTGTCTTTGTATTTGTCCCATTTGCAGCCATTTATTCGAAAACAGAAGCACTTCCAAGAGATTTCTGGAAAAGCAAAACCAGATTGTGGAACTTGTCACTGCTTCTCACTGGTACCTTTCCCAGCTCGTTTTTAAGACTCCCAAACCACCAGGTGGCGAACCGCTAAACACCACCGAGGCCCGGCAACCCCTTTGGCCCGGAGAACGCCATCGACGGGGACGAGAGCACCTTCTGGATGCCGGCGCAGCTGCCCAAAGCGGGACAGCCCAACTTCATCACCCTCGACATGACGTGCCGGATGGGGAGGGTTCACTGGGGAAAGAGATGGGGATGGGATGTATGATGATATATGATATGTTATCATATGTTATCATATGATATCATATGTTATTAGTATGTGGATTCTTTTAAGGGGTTGGAAGAGCTGGAGTGCTGGACATGCACCAGATTTCTGCAGTACTTTTCCATTTGCACCTCCTTCTATTCAGATCTTGCGAGCTTGCCATGTTGACCATTGCGCTACTACATTCAGAGAAAGTTCTGAGCTCTTGGCTTGGAAAAGTATGAGGTACTGTAGACAGGTCAAAGGTATTCAAAGGTATTCAAAGGTATTCTTCTGGATTCTTGTTGCAATTTGAACAGACATGACAAGGCAATGTTTGCGATTCTCATTGATTCTACAACCCGGGTGTGATATGGTTTAGCTGCTAAAGTTTAGCTATTCAAGAGTGGTAACACCAAGACACTCAGCCACCAGCTTCACCTTCGCACGCCAGGTACGATGTGCTGTTCTGCGGTTTCCGCATCAACTGGCGGCGGCCACCGGTCCAGTTCTATGCAGAGTGCCCTTGGCGAGGTGTTGTCCATGGTGGATAGGTATGGGCTGGGACAAATAATGGGCTTGGTTAGCGGCAGTACACGAAGGAAGTGTCTATGACAGGACTTGAAGCTTTAAGCTGTCACTAATTACCTACCGAGATTGATTGTTTTTCAAAACATAGATAGATTGGAATCTTGGCCTGAGCCAAGCACCTGCACTTCCCAAACAGCAGTTTTTCATAGTTTTTCAGATTGGCTCATCAGTGAAGCAGTTCCCAGGTACGAAGAGGCTGACACCTTTATTTGGAAGATGTTGCGAAGGTGGACGACTCCACCAGGAAATTACGCCAACGTTGGATACCAGCAGGACAGAAAGAAGGGAGCCATGTGCTGGGATGGTTTGAATTGGGAGACCTGGAAGCGTGTTGCTGACATGCTCCTCATTTTTTTCATGGCAAGATATGTGTTGATAATCAATTTGACTTCTAGCAGCTGCCAATCTGCAGGATTGGTTCGATGGCTTCCCTGCACGAAGAATGCAACTTGGTGACAGCAACCATAAAGCCATCCTCATGGGGCAGGGGCCGGACATCTAGAATCGTCCGAAGAAAAGATGGGCAGAAGGAGCAAACAGAACCCTTTGGCCCCAATCCTAGGAGACCAGCTCGCTTTTCTTCCCATTCTAAATCAACCTGTTCTTTTCTTTCAATTTCTGCACAGCTGGTGCATGGAAGAAACAGCAATTGACACGTACAAGACTCGTGCCGTTTGCAATGAGAATCAAAAGCACCCCTTAGGTGTTCAAGGTCTTAGTCATATCATTATTTTCATGGAGGTCGGTGGGTCGGACATCGACAAATTTCCGGTACTTTCATGTGCATCCCAGTCACTTGTCCAGTTGCACATTGAAGATTTACCATGATTTACCCCCAAATCCCATCAAGTACTAAAAATATTAAGAATATCCCAACTTGGTAAAGATTAATTCATGAGTACAAAACTATAGGCATAAGTATAAAACATCTATAAATTTAACCAGACATCATTGGGGGATACTGCAGATATCTCGACTCATACTGGCACCAGGCGCATCGTGGTGGAGGAGATCCAGCTGTGGCCCGAGGGCCGCGTGTGCGCCCTGACGGATGTGCATTTGGAGGCTGGGCATGGCGGCATGGCTGGGCAGAGGATGGCAGAGGGTACCCCCAAGTGTCATGGTTGATCAAATGTTGATCAAATATCTGGAAATGATGGATAAACTGGAAATGGTACTTAGATGTACTTAGGGATACCCAGGTAATTGATCAACTTTGGATGGTATCGGCATCAATAAATATCTCCAGGTAGCCACTAAAAATGATGGATAATTAGGGTTACCAAGGATGGCTGAAATCCTCGATTCTTGGACAAATCAGGGGGGAGCCAATGGGAAAACAATGGGAATCGACCTTTGGGACTTGGTGACCCTACCTGGAGATTTAGTCGTGAGACAGCTCAAGCTTTGAGATGCTTTGACAGTCAACCCCTGATTGTAGAGGAAATTATATCGTCAGGTTCAAATGTAGGAACAATGATTGCAGTTAAATCCAATGCAAATCAATAATCCACATCCAGAATCAATGTTCAACATCCAGTCTATCAATGAATCTGTTTGTTTCGAGGCTGGTGCCTTAATGTGAGGATGATGGATGGTGGATGGTGGATGATGGATTGGTATAAAGAAGTTTTGGTTTGTATATCTCAAGTGCCTCTCCCTTATTTCAATCCTGCTTTAGTTTCAGTCATCAAGCACGGTAAGTTCCATATTAAAGGAGTCACCATGGATCAGTAATCACTTTCCAAGTGGCATGAACCAGCTGCAGTTGCGTTTATTTGCTCACGGCTTTTGCCAACCTGTCACAATGCCAGATCTGGGACCGAAGCGAGAACCTGGCCTTGAACCGCGAGGCGAAGCGGATCCAGCGCTGATGCTTGAGATCCTGTTGAGTGATGGTGTGCTTTGAGGTTTTGGCTTGCAAAGTCATTTCATGATCAAATCCTGAATCATCATTGAATATCATTGAACAATATAATCTTTTTATTAAATCATTGAATTGATTCATCATCTCATCTAGCTTTCCGGTCACGGGAACAGAGCCAGCCAGGTGATCCCATCAGAGGAGCTGATTTTGGGACACTCATCAGCAGTGATCCACCCATGACCCGAGTTTGAAGTCATGACTTGTGTATGTGGCGATGGTGTACTTCAGATTACTTCAGCTTAAACTGGAGGTCAAATTGCGATGAAGAAGATCCTTGGGAGGTAGTGTGAGAACTTCCTTCTGGCACGTTGCAGCAGTTTTGCTGTAGAAGTAGCAAATAATATTGATAAATTGTTCCTGAGACATGGTCAAAGCGGCTATTACCGGCTTTGGTTTCTGTCAGCGGCGACTGTTGAGCCTTAGGCAACCTGGCCAAGTTTGTCGCTTGGCAGCACAAGGGTCACAACAGTTCACTTGACTTGGGGCTATAGACCGAACTAGACCTAGCTAGGCATCCATGGCTAAGTTACACCAATTTCCAAAAAGATTTCATCCGCTGGGTCTCAGTGAGTCTCGGGAGGGACGTAGAGATGCTCCGTGACTTTGCGGGCCACCAGCCAAGGCAGTCGATGGAAATGAACGAGGTACCTATTGGTACCCTGCCGAAGGCGCTTCCAGCCGTCGAAGGGGTTGAAAAGACGGCGCGAAAGAAGACATACCCAATTCACACTTGCTCAACAGGAAGCGGGATGGCCCTATAATTTCTGCACCTCCGATTGCAATTCCATGAATAGTGGTAAGCCTCCCTTTCTTCATAATCTTCTACTGTATCAATCCTAGGCTTGAAGGTGACACAGAGGCCTCCCTAGTCAAGCTGTTCATAAACCTCACCCAAATATGTTCTGAAGAAAAGTCTTGGCATGTTTCCAAGCCCCTTCCATCCGACATGGTGTGAGAATAGCTTCAGACAGAGATTTGAGCGTTTATATAAATGCGAACTTGATCGTAGGAGTTGGAACATGCATCATAATCTCCAGACAAGGATGATATATGATGTCATCTAAATTTATGTCGTGTTGTCTGTTTGGTTTGGTTCCATACTCTTGAAGGGGCTCTTTTTCTCCTTTGTCGAACCGAGAAAAATCTTGAAAGCCATCAGACCATATCTCCTGCAGAGAACAGTTTGCACAATGCAGGGTTACTCCTAGACAGAGTATGCTGATGGTAATGATGGCCATGATGACACCACCGCCATGACTGCCACCACCATCATCATCATATTCATTTATCATCGTCAACAGTGTCCTCAGCCTACACCTCAAGAGTTCTGCAACACTTGTATCACTAGCATCATTTAATTCGAATTTTCAGATCTTCCCAGAATCATAGGCAAAGGAAGAGCCCCGCACATCACGACATACGGCAGGTTCTCCTCAAGCGTGGATCATCGTTAAGCTGGATCCGGTGGCACCAGTCCCGGGCTTGCCACCTCAGGACCGGAGCCGATATGGTTGGTTTTCTACTGGTTTTGTTTCATCTACTGCACATTTGGTTAAGATGCCTTGTGCATACCTTGTTCATTTCACATGCTCTCCATATCTCTTCATTATATATCTATTCTGTTCTTTTTGCAGTTGTAGGTCCTGACATTATATACAACAGTTGCACAATGTACATTGAAAACAGTGACATTGAAAGCATTTCTGCTGCACGCAGCGCTTCAGAGACAGACCCCCTGATGAATGCAGGGCCATCCAGTGGGGCGAATCATCATCATGTGCTTTGGCGGATCCAGGAAACAGGTTAATCACCAGTTACCGTTGTGACTGCATGGATATGGTAATTTGAGTAACTTGCAGAAACCTGACAATATAGAAACAAGGTCATGAGAAGTCCTTTGAGTTGTTGCATCAGATCCAAAAATCATCAAATATCACAATTTCATCCCTGGCCGGATAGGGTTTCAGCACGTTTTTACCCACGTTTCACCATAGCTTTGTGATTTTCCCACGACGCCACCCAGGTGGCGCTTCCCACCAGGCGACCTGACCTTGGAGCGGGAACTGAATGAGGAATGGCGAGTGATGAAACAAATCACCGACAACACAGGGCTTCGAACTGACTCTCCCTGGCAGAGCTGGTGGGGGGATGAAGAACTGGTCCAATGTCCAGATATCATTGTAATGATTGATAAGTATTGATAATATTGAATAATATATATATATATATATATTATTTAAATTCAATAGCAGAGCATGGACTTGTTTGTCTCCTGGTGAAAAGAAGATGTGTGAACCGAATTCACTGGACTGTGAACTGCAGGTCAACTGCCCCGCTACTATGTTAAGCACCCCAGCGAAGTAGCAATAGTAACAAGATGTAACAAGACTCAATGAGCTTCTGATTTGCCATTTTTTTGGCTTGTGGTGACCCACGCATGCCTAAGGATTGGTCTGGCATGCGGCATCTTGATTGCATCTTTATAAGAGAACGGGGTGATGCTCAGAGGGCCTCAGTGGGGATGATGAAACGAGAGCACCGAGCGCCTGAGGAGTGCCAATGCAATCCGGCTGACCATCGACAAGACCAGAGTTGTTTGCGATCCACCAGACCCTTTCTGTCCACTTGACTTGCTTAGTACGACTTCGTTGGTACCTTTAGGTTTAAAATTTCTGTGATAATATATGGCCTTGTTTCGAACTACTTCGATATAGCTTTGTGGACTAAACTCAGACACCCTGTTGAGAATATAAAAAAAAATCAAGATTATCAACTCTGTCGGTGTTTCTCTTCAACCCATCCAAACAATTTGTCCGTTGCACCCCCCACCAGGTCAAGAGATTGGCGTGATGGAGATTTGGGTTCGCATCTCAGTGCCAATGGCAGAAAAATGTCATGTGGTGAACCCAACGTTCACAGAGTCAATGGGGATTTGGAATAGGCGAAAAATAAAAAAAACACTGAAGTAGCCTTGTTGCAGATTTTTGGTCGGCTAACTCCAAATCAAAGGACATGCTCCACATTGGAGACCACCCAAGAAACTAAGTGGATTATTGTTCAATCCAGCCTGCCTGTGATGTTCCCTAACCTTATGACATTTCCACATTGACATGATGGCTGAAACTAATCTCCCGAATCCTTTGATCAGGTTTAGTATTAAAATGTATTAAACATGCAAAACATGATCATTCAGATCCCTGGAACCATCTGGAACCATACCCGGGCATGCCATCCATTCGAGGTCTACAAATACAGCTACGCCTTGCCCACCACTGTGGAGATGGATACCAACCCATGGAGTGCAGTGGCGGAGAACATGGTGGATCCCAGCACGGACTGGTACTTGCAATGCATATATGGCAGGATTCTGTGTTGAGTCTGGAGATGTCTGGAGTATGTGGAAGTCATGATTTTTTGATATTTTTTGTGACGTGTCAAAGATTAGGCAAACAGTTTGATTACACCCAATACATCCGAATTAATACATCCGAATACGCTGTTTGTCGCCGGATCGCAGGACACCTATTGGATGGGTTGGGTCCTGAGTCGACCCACGGTTTTTCATTGCACCGCACAACCGTACCTTGTCGCTGAAAACGAGGACCACCTCTCTTTGATGGCGACAACATTTACATCTCGCATCCCCCGCACATTGGGACATGGATTGCATGGATTGATGTTTGAGTTCGTTCTCTCTTTGGTTGAAATGGCTGAAATGCATCCCAGCCAATCAGTGAAATCCAGTCATCCCAATAGACCATGCCGTTGGATCTTTGGACATCAAAAGTTAGCTTTGCAATGACACACTTGGAGAACGGCCAGGATTGATCTTGGCAAGATCTACAACGCCACCGATATCGAGGTCTACTTTGGCTGGCGCGCCCAGGCACAGAAACCAACTGGGAGATGCCGCTACTGATGCTACTGATTATATTGCACCTGCCGTGCACAGGTGGTGTACCTATCCATGTCTGAAGATGGCGCCGGGCACCCTAGCAGTGTGCCAATGTGCTTCGGAGTTAAGTCTATGCGATGGTGAATCCAGGAATCAGAAATCCCATGGTGTATTGCAGACAGATCATTCCTCAGGCCAATATCATGCATGAGTATTGTATGTGCTTTCAGTGAATCCAGTTTTTGTGGATCTCTCCAGGTCTCTCCACTTCTAATGGAGTTTGCCGATGATCACACATTCAGATAGGAATATGGCCATGATTCTCCAATGTGTGGATGGGCAGGTCGTCAACGGCCTGAGGTGAACTATGTGGAGAAAGGCCTCTCCAGCGGCAATGTCCTTGGTCTCCTCACCATGGCTGTGGCCTGTCGGAAGTAGCTGGGATGTGGGAAGGGGATGACCATGCTTCAGTGTCTTCAGTGTGATTCTGAGGCCGTTCAAAACCTTGGTTTCACTGAGTTATGAGAGGAAATTGAACGAAATCCATCATCCAGCTCTGAATATCACCAACCCAGAAGTGGACAGTCCACGGTGCCATATTCTCCTTGATGCTGGCGCCAAACCTGGGCCGTCAACTCTGCAGCGGTTTCTGCCTGATCTCTTGGGGGTCCATCTAGAATCTAGAGTGTGATTCCAACAGAAGTTGTAGAAGAGTGTATACAATATTATACAATGTGATAAAACATGTTATAAAAAGGCAAACACTAAACAAAAACACGATTGTTGGTTTTAGATGTAGGAGATGGAAAAGACCACAAGTCTTTCCCTTCCGTTTTCTCTTCTTCTTGTGCTAATGTCATTAATTATTCGTGGTTCGTTCGTCACTTTTTACATAGGCAGCCCTCCATGAACCGTGCGCCCAGGAGAAGGGTCTGACTTTTCAAGTGAGGCGCATTGCGTGCATTCTGTACACATTCGTGCCACAATTGTTACAGTATGTCATGTCATGTCTAAAGAGTTTGTGAATGTTTTTGAGACTACGGCCAAGAGGTACTTGTAAGATAATTCCGGGGAACACACTTGACTGAGGTGAAAGTAGGCATTATGCATTCCTCGTCAATGTTTATTTCGCGAAAGCGACCTCCGCGCCATTCCCATGCAGTTGAACTAGGGTCGACAATGGTAGACTGTCCTCATGTTTTGGTTGAGGAAAAAGTATGGATAGATCATGACATATAATGAAACTTGCTGACCAATCAACTAATTATTCAACTATTACCCAGTCTTTCACCTTGATAGACCTGGTGGATGAAGGCTCATTCTTCAGATGGGCTGTTCGCGCACAGAAACCGCTGTTGCAGGTATGTGACCCTGTGGATCCAGCGTGGTTTTCAGGCGGGGAGTCACGGTCACATTTCAGGCACCGGGTCTCCTGAGAATCTGCGACCAGGATGCTGAGACCGGAAAGTGGGGTACAACGATCAGAGATTTTGGTGTCCTTCAGTTCTCGTTGCTCAGCACCATTTAGACATAGACAAGTTGCAGCCGGTGGGTTTTTTTGATTGCTTTGTCTTGGATCTGGATCGACCTGATACCATGACTCTCATTTGGTGCGGCGATTCCAAGTGGCTACGCGCAAGCTTTTTTCCGAAGCTGAGGAACATTGTCAGTGAGTGTTTTTATGGACCACACCCTAACTCATCCCCTTAACTGCAGGGGTGAACTCGGGTCTGACGCATGAGGGGTGCGTCTTATCCACTAGATCATACCGGCCCTCTGAGGAACATTGTCAGAGGAAAGGTGCCATTGACAAACAGTGCCTCGGTCAGCTGCAGCTTGTGTCGGTAGATGTCGGTAGGTTGGATCTTGGATCTTGGATCTTGGATCTTGGGCATCCCCTTGAGGTCTCTGGGAATATCCGCCTTCCTGGACGGTCGACAATGATTTGCTGCTGGGCTTTTCCAAGGTTCTTGGAAATTTGTTGCACCTGCCAGATCAGTAAATTCAATGAAAATTCGCAGCTCATTCAGACCTGTTGGGTTTGAATATCAACAGTGCGTGACGATATTATACAACATATTGATCAATTGCAGTGAAATGTTCATATTATGTTAGCTGCAATTGTACTGGTTGCTGGAGGGAGACCAGATTTGCTACACCATGAGCCATGAGCTGTTTAATATTGTGGATTTCCTACACTGTAGCTGTGTCCTTTGAAATAAACAAAGGGAATGTTAGATAATGTTAGTGTACAGTGTACAATACCGTTCTTGCTGCATTAAAACCATTGTTTGCTGAATTTTGTCAGTGAAATTTAAAATCGACCCAATGAAGCTTGCATATTCCACCATACTTCGTTCTCTTCTCATTTTTCTATATTATCGTTTAAACAAATCTGGTTTATACACAATGATATATCAGTTCTGTCCTTATGTGGTTTTTGTACTTCAATATCTGGTTGGTGGTTTGGAACATGTTTTATTTTTCCATATATTGGGAATAATCATCCCAACTGACTCATATTTTTCAGAGGGGTAGGTATACCACCAACCAGATATGTTATCAAAGTGATCTTCCAGGTCATACACCTGTTCCTGCCCAAGGAACACGGAGTGGACGGCCCGCTTTGGCGCCTTAGAGGCGAAGCTCATCTACGACCTGGGCCGGGAACGCAACGTGGGGACCCTTGGAACGTCGGGACGCAACGGGACGCAACGGGAGGACGGTCTATGGCTGTGCCAGGTTGGGCAAGCTTTGGATCGGATCGATGAAAATGGATAAAATTATGACAAATTTTGCGGATATTTAATGAAAAAATATGATGTATAATGATGTAATGCAAGAAGAGACTTCCAAGAATTTGTGAATATAGGATGCTCTGTGAGTTCCAAACACAGATCGAAGAGGAAAGATGCCCAGGTTGCTGGGATGACTTGGGTCTTTGGCCACATTGCTGGCCGGGTGGATGTCTCGTCCTCAGTGCACCGCAGCCTTCAGTGCCTACCATGGGTGATGGTGGAGGGGGGAACCCGGGGAACTTAGCCCACGAGAGCCACTGGCGTGAGGTCCACCACGCCAACCGCAACGACAATCGTAGCAATTGGCAGAAGGTTTGCAGCCCAGCTCCCACTGATGCACTCGCCAGTTTTGTGGGTCCGTTGCTACCCAATGTTTGCACCATACCGGCCATATCTAGCAAAGCAGGCTCCTGTCCAAATTAAAAGGATACCAAGAAGAAAACGCTGCTGGTGTGAGAGATTAAAACCGCTAATGTCCTGCAAGGCCTACTCTCTCGTGGGCAATGTTGCAGACACCACGGCCGCCCTGGCGTTGGTTCTGAATACGCCGAGAGCCTGCGCGTCAATATGCAAAGATCCACAAAGATACAAAGTTCATCAATTTCCAATCCAGATATTCTGGGGATCTGGTAAAATCCTTTTGACAAAACACTTGGACTGTTCGGCAATATTCTCAAGCATTCAGAAAGAACGGACAGATTCCGTTTATTTACTGCCAATTGCCAAGACGATGAATGAACAGGGTCAGCTTCAGTCAGTTCCACAATGCGAGTTTGCCACAGATTTCCTGCAGCCCGCTATGGCAGGTTGTTCCAACCACTGTGCATTTCAAATGTCGCTTCGTGACCAAGCTGAAAGATGAAAACCTAGAGGAAGTTACAAGTGAGTCCACAACAAGGATTCCGTGGATTCTACAGTGATGGAGTTCACTGTGTACACTCAATTGGTTTGTTGGATGGAAATTGGATTTCCGTGAGCTCAGAGCTCATGGTGTGTGTTTTCTAAATGTTTTATTTAGGGTGCACACAACATGAGATGTTGGATGCTGGTGAAGTTTGTGCAACATTGTGGAACTAGGTTTAGATATATTCAGATTATTCAGACAGTTTCAGATTGAAGTCACAACAAACAAGCGTTGCTGTTGCTCGCCCTTTGCACGTGTTAAATATGGTCACTTCTGATGACTCCAACTGCGCGACTGAGCTCAGATTCGGCTGACACTGCATGAACCGCGAACGAAGGAATTCTGGCATCCGGCCAGAGGCTTAATGCAACATGATCAACATGAGCAGTGGCAAAACGAACTGTGGATTGATAAACATATAGTATATCATAATATCATACAAGGTTGTATTGTTCTACTATTTAAAATAGAAGGAATGTATTCAGAATCCCGCTCTCAGCCATTTGCCTTCCAGCCACCGGACACCAAGGACCACTATGAAGACACTGAGTTGTGGACACCGGGGGAATGGCAGCATCTCCCAGCATTTTGCAAAATGACAAATGACTTGTAGGATCCCACTCTGTTAGCGTTTCAAAATGTTTCAAAGCTTTAGTGTTTCGGAGACTCTTTGCCATTCTATCTACGACTTGCTCTTGGAATTAATTTATGACTGAGCTTTCCTTTGTCAACATGTGTCAAGTGGCATCGCCTTATGCATTGCGGTGCATTCACTTTGTTCCCTGCAGGAATACTATGCTGTCGCTGAAGGATTTCAAAGCGTACGAACACACTGGCGGTGGTGGAGTGCGCAAACCAGAGGATCACTGTTCAGTGCCCATAAATCTGGGGAAAACAATGGTGGAACCTCGATAACCCCATCTATTCCATTCATTGGCCCCAGAGATTGGTTTCTCTTGTCAAAGGTCATTTGCTCATTTCTAACTGTTCAAATACGGATTTGCCGTGTCTATTTGTGTTGGGGACCGCTACACTGAGTGCTACTTATAGTTTCCTCAGCAACATTTTAAGGTACTTGGCTTCCAATCCGTGGATGGCATGCAGTGCTCCGGCGCACACTGCCTGTGGATGTTGGATACTTTCAGGGCCTGATTCATGTTGATTCATTGATTCTTGTACTCCATTGACAGATATTGACAGCTTTAAGCATTGGAAGCCATGATCAGCTTTGCTCGTTTCTTTAACGAAAAGGTTTCTCATCCTAGATCGCGGGCAGTTCTTGCCCTGACATTGCCATGAGGCCATGAGCTTCAGTTTTGGACCCAAAATTCACAGGCAGTTGACACCCTTCATTCAAGCCCTGCGGTAGACTGAATTGAATCTGAAGCTTCTGAAAAAACGTGGTAAGGTACACAACAGTGGCTTATGGTTTGCGACAGCCAGCTGAGTGGATCATCGCAAGTGAGGACAGCAAGCTTCGAAGATGTCCAAGATCAGTCTTTCCTCTGCAATCAACTATGCTATGCATATGATGCATACTGCAATTCAAGTTGATCAAACTGATTGATATGATCAAACTATATCAAACTGATTGGGAGTGTCGTTGGAGTTGGGTTGAATTTGCAAGGCCTGAGTTGCACATTTCAGTCATTTGCATAGACTGCAACAGCAATTTCGAGTAGATCGATATGATTCAATTGGGGTCACTTCGCAAGCCTTTCAGGAAGACATCGCGACACAGGACAGCCCTTGCGCCATCTTGTGCCCACTTGCTGTCATTTGCGTTTCACCGATCTGGCATTGCTTGAGATCCGTGTCATTCACCTGAAAAGGAACCGGCAAGGGTAAGACACGTTTGCGCATGGATGATCCTATAGAGTCTACAGATGGGCGGACTCACGATTCATCGCCTAACATCCTGTTGTCACAGCAGGACATTCATCCTGGGATACCTTACAATGACGTCGGGCAGATCGTGCTTCTCTCAGATGGGTTCTGCGTCACCAAATCGCCTCACCAGAGCCGGTGAAGCGCAATAAGGTGCACATTGCCCTCACCAAGCAGAGGGTCTCCCATTTGCATGTTTGGATATATGCAATCTCCAGGCAAGAAACATTGAAGAAACTTGAAGAATATCTAGAATCCCTAAGAATCCGAATATATTTATCAAGTTGTATTAATGATTTTAAGTTCCCTGACATTGGAAATGCTGGCGGTAAATATCTTCAACGTTGCCTGTAATACGCCGCCTGTGTGGGCATCGCCAGGTGGGTGGCACCAGCACACACCGCATGATGCAGTACTCCTTCTATCGAAATGGCTTAACGTCAGCTGCTTAGTGCTGCTACTGGGAGCAGAAAGTTCACCACTTCGAAATGGAATTGGAGTTGGAGATCATGGGATTGTGTGGCATTGGAAATCATGTTCCCATTTGAGCTGGCTGATCCGGAAGTTGATGACGGTAGCTCCCAAAGTATGCTGGGCACAGGAATCTCCCCGCGGGATGAGGTATGGTGAGCCATATACTGTTACAGAGCCCATCAACAGGACGGGTGGCCTCAGCCATTTCCGTTTCAACGGGCAACGGTCGGATTTTGAATACTTTAATTAATGTTTAGGATCAATAGTAGTAATATGTCTGAGATTGTCTTCCTTTAGTTTTTCGTTCGGGATAAGACAATAGAATACAATAGATGCATCAGTGCTGTTTGCAGCAGGGATACAAGCCAAGGCACTTGGACAGATTTCCGACGCATGGCTGCCCGTGTCCATGTTGTGAGCCGCCCACGTTCCAGGATGAACGGTCCCAACAACGTGCGCGTGGTCCTGGGTGTGCGCAGCTCTGCGCACTACCCTGTGCCCGCCACGGAGCCAGGTGGCCAGTGGGGGGTGTTTAGGATCCCAGCGGTTGGTAAATCGATCCAAATTGATCCAAATGAAATTATCCCACTTCAATATATACTTTGAATATACTTTAAGATATACTTAAGTATCTTAAGTAGCCTTTTTAGGGCAAAATGCAGGAATTGTAAATTGATCAAAATCATCCCACTTGAATTCGTGCTCACGGGTCTTGAAGATGAGTTGAATTGGATGCTTCGAATGAGAGTTGAAGGATTTTGGTATGATACATGAAATTGTGTACCACAATAATTCGATGATGAATACTAAAGATGGACCACATCTGCAGTCTCCGGGGTTTCGATATAGACCTAATGCCGAAGGATCAAAAATTTGCTCTTGTAACTGGCCTCGTCGGTAAGGAATCAGTTCTATATACCAACAACAATCATGCCGTATTGGTCCAGTAATTTAGTGCCTTTATGGTTGCATGCTGCAAAAAAAATGGGCGCCATGGCTGATTTGGGGTACAGCAATTCTTCAGGACCCAACGACATCGACCCGCGGAAAAATGTCATTCATGGCGTGACTCACTCTCCCTTCTTCGAAGGTGCCGTTATTGCAGAAGCCAACTTTTTTGGCATAGACATGGAATGGAAGCAGTGGATACACTTTGATGCCTGATGTGCTTGAAGATGCCCAGTTTTGAGACTCAAGAGTACAGTGGGAATTCCAAAGATCTCAATTGTCCCTGGATTTTGGGATGTATACATGTCATACAAGTCTTTGAATCTTTAAAACTGAAGCAGTTGTTGCCAGCGTTTTGGTGCGGTACCATAGGTACCAGATGGTACCATCATTCCCTTTTGCACAAGTCAATGCGCCAGCAACGCGAAGCACGAAGGCTGGATCTACAATGTGACCCTCTTCAAAAATGCCCTCACTGCTGAGGAGGTGGCACTGGGTTCACAAAGATTTGGTCGTACAGTACATCCACATACCCAACTTGGGTTCAAGACCTAATTGATATCTCTTTTCACTGCACAGTCATGTCCCAAAATACCCAAAGAACTCATCCAATTATGTACTGTCTCGAGGTGCGAGGCCTTTACGAGGTGCAGCTGGCAGAGTGGAAGATTTGGATTCACCATTTGTGGCCTCCAGTTGAGCAAGCTATAAACCAGCGAAGTTCTGCGAGAAGTCAGCCTTTCCACTTTTGCGAGTCCTTGCAGGCTCATGCACAAGGAGGGCAAGAGGTTGGTTGTCATTGCTATGACGCTTGCCCTACTGGTGCAAATCTTATTGTTGCACTCTGTTGGTCTGGAAAACTGCGAATGATCATGTTTATACATGTTTAATTATACGGTTTATACTGTAACTTGTACAAGCCCTTGCAGGTGTTCTTGGCCTTGCCAAGAAACTATGTATCTTGAAACATGCGATCATAGTTCACTAGAGTTACACTAAAGCCAGCCAAACGTGAATAGAGCTCGTCCTGAACACAATCCTAGAGCCTTGACTCATGCCACCAAGGTGCCAACCGCTTCTTCCCCAACGTCCAGGTGCCATGTTCTGGACAGGTGCGCCCCAAGCATGATACGCCTGTGGAGCAGAAATGGCTCCGCCAACACAGAAAAGTGCCAGGGTGCTTGCTTGCGGACCAGCGGCCAAGCCTTTGCCTTCGGACGGTGTGAATGTACCGGCTCTCAGTCACAGGGGAAGAGGTGACTCAGGGTATCTCAGGGTCTTCCACGTCATCGCCTCACTGCTGTTGATTGCTGTTGTAGCTTTCCAGAGATCCAGTTCACAAGTCCTCCAATCTATTGGGATTTTGACAACGTTGCCAGCTGCTAGTAGTAACTTCTACATGCACTCGCTAATCACAACATGGTGGCCAGTGGACGTGTGATGGTTGTTTGTTGCCGTGTCTTCCAAAGGTTCAAGTGGGGTAGAGTTTGTTTGTATTAGTTCTTGAGTGAGTCTGGTGTTTCCATTGAAGATCATTTTATGTTACTTTCTGAAATGGGTCACTTCCCCGCGAAATGCTTGTTTCAAAACAGAGGCTGCAAGGGAATTGAAGCAATAGCTGTTTCAAGAAGGCAAATAAACACATCCTTGCTCTAGGCTCCCGCAATTATCTTGCCATGGCGTTGGGCCTACCCGCAGTGGAGCATGCTGACCACCAATGTGGTCATGGTCACTGCTCCAGGAGAACCAAAAAGCGGCTTCTGCACATTCCATCGGGTATTCGGACAATGGTGTGTGAAACATGTATCAAGTTTTATCAGCGTTCTTCCAAGTTTGGGCTCAGCCAAAGCTCTGGAGACAAAGAGAGAATCGTCTACTCCTATGGGACGGACACAGACCTTCAAAGCAGCACAGATACCGACCGCTGGCATATGCTGCTTGTAGATCTTGAGAATCTCCAGACAACAGTGGCGTCAGGCCAATATGATAGAGTGCTTATGGAGGTGACTAGAACCAAAGCAAATCTTCTGCTTGTGGAAGGTAAGGCACTCCACGCAAAAGCAGATACCCTCGATGAAATGGGAAAACGAGATGCAATTGGAAAGGCTTATGAAGCAGCTTCTGCATCTATAGACTTTTTCCGCAGCCTCCCTGAAGAGCAGAAGGATAAGGTCATGTATGCTGAAGCCCTGCTTCTATATGCAAACACTGCAGCTCGTGTTGCCAAGCATCGTCAAACGCAAGCTGGCTGGATGAAGGTGTCAAGTGCGGAGATGCTTGACATGGCAAGGAGAAATGCCGACGAAGCTGGCAAGATTCTCAAGCAGCTGGATCACCCGAATGCAGGCAACGCGTATCGGGTGAAAGGCGTTATTGAATTGAGCCAAAAAGACTTCCAACAGGCTAGGAAGTACTTTGTTATGGCGCTTCAGGAATTTTCGAAGTCAGAGGAGGGATGCAAGACGGTGTGGCGTGCAGTTTCATTCTGGAGTATGCACGTAGCTTTGCTGGAGGCTGGCAAAAAGGAGGAATCTCTCCTTTGGCTGAAACAGGCTATCATTTTGCACACTGAGATTGAGGGAGGAGACCATCCCTACACCAAGGGATACCAGGACCGCCTCAATAAATTGACCAACAATAAGTATAAAGACTTTCAAGATTTTCGGCTTTCAAGCGAAGAAACTGCGGTAATCAAAGCAGCTTTGAGTTCAAATGTCAGTTTATAACCACTCAACCACTCAAGCACTCAACCACTCAACCTCAACCACTGGCCCCTTGTCTTATTTTGACCCGACAGCTGTCCTGAGCATCCAGTACCCCAGTCTTGCAAGGTCCACAGGAGCTCAAAGTTTCACCCGGCTACAAAGGCCTTTTAAATGAAATGTAGATTTGGAATCCACCGTGCGTCTTGAATCAAAGACCATCAAAGACCATTGGTGCTCTTTGTCGCTCGCAACTGCAAGAGTTGGACCCAGTTGCATACATGACAATGAATGTCTAAGACTATTTATCCTCAATCGGCAGCAAATTCAATGTTTGTCATGAGATGTGCGGAGATGTGCGGAGCTGTTTTCTACTAACATCATCCAACACATAGAATTGGAATATCCTTTTTTGACAAGGCATTGCAGCACGAAACTGTTCGACAAAACAGATTGATACTACTTGGATGCTGTTCAATCTGATACTACTTGATACACATGCAGACTCCAACCGTGAATGCAGTTGCCCTCCTAATTTCAAGCTCTGCATCAACAATTTTTCAAATTTAGAGTCTTACTGCCAAAGGCCCGTGGCCTGTGTCCAAACATGGCTTGCAGGGAGAAACATCTGTGAACGGCGGACGGATGCGGCGGACGGATGTGGGGCATTGAAGTGGCATCTGCCTGTCGAGTTTGCTCGTCACCAAGGCAATCCTGGATACTCTGGAAGTGCGCGTGGGGCTTGGAATGGCATCGGTCAGTCAGAATTGGACCTGTATAACACGGCTGCATTGGGAACAGCCATTTATTGTTTTCATTTGTTATTTTGAAACTGCTTCTGTGTTGTTCAGCCTCTTGAACTTTCAGAGCTCCATGCAGAGCTCCAACAAGCTGTGCCAAGGTGTGAAAGTCACTGTTCGGACCTTTCCATTTATGGCTGCTGTGAGGTGGGACAAATAGGAAATCGCAGAACCATTGGCCATTGCGGCAATTGGCTGTAGCTGGACGGTAGCAGCAAGCAGCTCTCTTGGGATCATCACCATTCGACCCATTCGACTTTGGGAATGTTCAAGAAGGTTGAAGTCAACCAAGATCTCTTGGGTGGAGAGGCTACGTGGTAAACTGAAGTAGAAATCTGACCTGCCTTTGCTGTGGACAGGTGGATGACGATTGCCCAGTTGGAGTCACTTGCAACGTGGTCTGGGACTCAGAAAGAGAGAGAGAGAGAGTTTCTTGTGCCGAAAACACAAGAAGCAGTGCAGGTGTCAGTTTCAGGCCAACACACAATAGCCTTGTCTCACTTGGAGACTTGAGCTGGTCATTTGATTGTTTGATATGTTTCACGCACCGACGGTTGATCCGACACACACACACACAATAGGTTTCATGTTCACCGTCCGTTGACATATCATTCTAAATGATCATGATCATGAAACCATGAAATTCAGCCTCGTGGCAGAGCTTTGAAGGCCACCAGAGCCTGTTCAGAGTGAGCTTCCGCGGCAATCCGCAATGCTACCTGCAAAATCGGCTGGGAAGGGCGTCACCAACCAATGGATTGGTAAATGTCCTGTCTTGGGGATTTTTGAAAATCCCTTGAACAAGTCTAAGTATTTTGTGATGACATCATATTAAATTCCCAATAGTTGACTGATGCTCAAGTAGAACATTTGCCAACCTGTGTAGTTGAGAGATGTCCTCAGTCCCCTCCAATCAACTTTTCATCCACTCGTCCTCATATCCTTTGGCTTGGGATTGTTATTTCACGTGCACAAATTTCAAATGGAGCAGATGTTCCCTTGGAATCCTTTCCCTTAATTCCTTCAACATCTCTAGATCAATCCAGTTTGCATTTGCGCATAGTGCAGGAAATGGGTGTTTGTAGTATCTAGATCTATTTAGTCCACATGATATGTATATACCATGCACGCGCATTTGGGACTGCTTCCGCAAGCTCCAACACTGCGGCGGCAACTGCTGCGCCGGCAGAGTCCAAAGCTAAATATTAATATTAATATTAATATTAATATTATAATATTATATTATATTATATTATATTATATTTATTATATTACATTATATCATATCATATCATATTATATTATATTATATTGTGAGTTTTCCCTTGTCTCCTTCAAAGGTCCAGTCCCGTTCTCCAAGGCTGACTGCAACGTCCAAGACGTGGTCTTCGCCAAAGACTTGGCAGTGATAACGAACTGGGCAGCTCCGATCAGCTGCCCCGGCGGCCGCGCAGGACGCTTTGGAAAAGGTGGAGGGTCGCCGCGGTCGCCCAGTCGTTCAACTTGTCCCTGGCCTGGCTGCATGATGAGACGATGAGTCACTACTTAGGGTAATATCATGTAATATCTATCATGACTTCAATATGTCTATCTCCGTTTTAAGATTGGTCAACGATGGTCAACGTCACCTTTTGAAACCAGCCATTCCACCCCAAATGCCCTATGTTTGAAGCCACGCAGGTCATCAGGCGGATCTCATTTGTTGGGCATCGCGGTGAGATGTAGTGAGTACTTTGCGGCCATCACCAGGAGCTTCGCGGTGATGGGCGAGAGACGGTTGGTTTCCAATGAAATCTATTGAGAATGGATACAACATTATATATCTTCTTTCAAGTCTAAAATATCTATGTTTTTGCTATCCTTCCGGAATCCTTATGATGCCAGATCTTCACTTTTTATTCAAGTCGTGGTTCCAATGGCCTTTTTGTCCAGACAACATCATCCACCAACATCGTGCCTGAGTCTGCAGGACGCTGCTGGTGAATCCCACCAACTTCGAGAAGCAGGCCATCCGGGATCCATCGGCACCCAGTCCCAGCGCCCCAGCGCCATCGACAGCTGGTGGGCACGGCATGGCACGGCAGGCGTATGCCTGGATGTACAGCCTGCATAAGAAGGTGGTGGAGTTCCTGGTGGCTGGTGCTGTCTATCAGGACATGTCGAAAGAACGTCCCATCCAAAGTTCCCAACAAAAAGATAACCTGCAGGTGCTGAGCCAAGTTATGCCAAGTTGTATCCCCACCTTTGACCCATGGCTTTTGTTGCCATCAATGACACCCTGGGCAGGACGTCTACCGCAAAGCTCGGGAGGAGTTAGGTCGAATGCCCGGCATGAAACCGGGTGTGCTCGAGAGGTGGCTGGTGGGGGCGACTATAAGGTGGAACTGGAGACCTGTTGAGTTTGGTTTCCAATGCATGTCGAATCATGTCGACACATGACATGAACATACATGAACCCGATATGTATACGTATATAAATATATAAATTATGCATATTTATATATACATACATACAGTATTGCACGGAAGTTCGCTAGGGCAAATAAGGACTTGTAGGTGACGGGTTAGGCAGCATGCAAGAGGTTGGCAAGTCCAGATAGGTTGACAGCCGTAACAGAGAACGGGATACAGATTGCCTTGCAGTGGGTTTGAATTGGAAGTAGCTCTTTGCATTTTTTTCACAACAACACAATCAGGATCTTCCTTTCTTGTGCATATTGACCCGCCGGGATAGTGAGAAAAGGGACTTGTCATAAAGACAATTTGCTTAAATATCTTGAATGAAATTCTTACCTGTGGTCATGTTGTGGCGGTAGTTTCTCCTTGTGCTTGTCTGCATCGGAGCAGGTTCAGCAGCAACGTGGGCTGGGCCACTGGTTTAGCCTTTCGGGAGCCGTGGCAAGGGTCGATTTGCGTTGGGTTGAAATTCATGACGCTCCGACATGTTCGAACCTGTTCCATACTATTCCCATCTTTTCCCAATTCACCCACTTGCCATTGACATCAAACATGTGGACAACTGGTGGCCTGCATTGAGACAAGGAGAAGGGCGCGATGCTGGAAGAAGGCTGCGAACGGAAGGCGCATCTAAGTCCCAACTATGAGGTAAGATTGAAGGGGTGACAAAGTTTGTGATTTGCCGCCTCATTGCATTGCATCACTTTTTTTAACCATTGGCTACCAGTTCAACTTTAAAGCAAAATCGTTTATATTGAACATTTCAAACTGTTATTCAAGCTTGTATCAGGGGGTTGCAAGGAGGTTTTGTTCCGCCACTCCAACAATTGTATTAGAAGTTGCATGAAGTTGCAACAGATTTTGCTTCCTAATGGGGTTGAGGTGTTTGTAGAGTCACGGTGGAGGTGGATTGACATGATGTAGTCGTCAGCGTATAGGTGTTGCTTCCCTTGACAAGCTGGATGACCAATGGATCACCATTTCAAAGGCAGTGACCTTCCTGTTAGAGGTCTTGAAGCACTTTTTTTAAACAAAACCTGGCGTTCATCTTAGGCCTATGGTTGGTATGATTTCTGAGGAAGATAGATTTGCCTGCAATCAGATCCTGTTGATTGCATCAAGGTGGTCCTTCCCTCCACCTTCGTCATTTCGGTGGGTCTTGCACCAGACAAGGACGGACGAGGTGCAAACATGCTGCCTTGGTTCAGCCCCCCATGAGCGGCTTGCTTTCACACTACTTCTGCTGTATTTCGAGGATGGATCATCAAATGGAGGGTAGCCGGATGTAGCCTGATTGCTAGCCTTGGGTATAATGTATGCTTCGGTTTCCGATGTCAGGTGCCATTTGGTATTCCGAGACCGCTGGAGCCCCAGTAATGGCCTTTTGATCGGGCAGACAGATCAGACAGCGAATCAGGTTCTCGTGGAGGCCACCAACACGGAAGTGCTGACTGCTCGATGTGCGTCCTCGAAACTTGGCTCATGGGGAAACAGAATATGGAGAATATGGCTATAATATGGCTGAATATGGAGCAGATTTTGTGAAAAAGCTTGACACTATAAGGAATACATGTAATACAATGTAATATATGTACTGAGTTCATATCAGATACAGTTGTTCTTGTTAGCGTTTGATGATGTTTGATGATTCAACCCTGCAAGAGTTCTCAAGTTTTTACTCCCACAGAACGGCGCAATGTTTCCTCGAGGCCGAAAGATGCCTTCTTTGAGGTGGATCTGCAGGCGCAAAGTCTCAGAATCTATCAATAGATATCATAATATAAATCAAATATATCAGAATTATATATAAACATGTCATATTTCATATGTCATATTTTATAGCATTTCAATCTATATCTATATCTATATCATATATCTATATCATATATCTATATCTATACATATATATATATACATCTATTTATATATATATATATATATATATCATCAAACATCTATTTCCTTGAACATTCTTGACATTCCACCAGGAAACCGACGCCCTGGAAGCGCCGCCAGCGCCGCCAGCGCCGGCGCCAGCGAAGCCCGCGGCGCCCAAAGCGGCGAAGCCGGCGCCCAAAGCAGCGCCAGTCGCATCCGGTGGCGGAGCTCAGCATGGAAAATAGGGGGGAGATGGGGAGATGTCATGGACGGAATATTTGGATGGAGTGTAATGGATGATAATGGATGATAATGGATGATAATGGATGATAATGGATGATAATGGATGATAATGGATGGACATACCGGGATGATCCGGGATGGACATATTTATGTGAAATAGAGTGAAGTCGTGCTTGTTTTTCATCGTTGCTGGAAAACAAAAGTATCCCCGGCCGAGGTGCAGCACCCGCTCCACGCGAACGGAGTCGCTCTCCAGGTGGGGGATGGAGGTGAACGAAGTCATGTCAACTCAGGCAATGGATATGTTGGCTGATTAATCAACAACGACAATAACTATAATGCTAATATATATGCTAATACATACACGTTGGCAACAAGGACTATCGCAAGCTCTTTGACCAATGTGTCATCATCCTTGAGCCTTGTCATCACATTCCATGTGAGTCCCTCAACTCAACTGTGATTGATGTTTTGTCACCTGGCTAAGGCAAAGCAGCGTTGCTTGGCTGATGCAGTACGGGCCGGATTGATGGCACCCAAATGTGATGGAAAGATCTTGGACTCATCAGGTTGAAGAAGGCACCGTGTTTGTTGCACTTATCGATCTGGCCTGATAGGCCTGATTCCAAAAGGAGGGAGAGAACAACTTGTTTCATAGCATTTGACTTGCCTTGAAACTTGAAGTGATGTCTCCTCAATTGTATAATAATGCCATCAGCGATTCAAGGCCAAAGAAAGCTCCGAAGGCACGCGACGGCTCGGGGGAGTGGCGAGACTGGTGAGGAAATGTGATTTGTGGCCCCATTTTCCATATCTATTGTACGAGTCCAACAGGCCCAGTTTTTCAAGTTCTTGACCAGTATAGCTTCCACATATAGAGAGAATGCAGAAAATTGAGCATATATGATCACCAATCCAATGTAATAGACCGGTGTAATTAATAGGGATTCTCACCATGGGATGGATGACCATACCACATGTATTGAATTTTCCATGGAATATTTACCAACACTTACCAACATTTACCAACATGTCCCTTCAAAATCACCCAGGATTGTGACTAAATCGGCTAAATCTGCCATGGAGCATGGGATCGCTCCAGGCAGCGCCCAAGCCGCCTGCGGCGCCGAAGGCGACGGCGCGAAAACCGGCGGTGCCCAAGGCAGTGCCGGAAAAGAAGGCACGGATGGGGGATGTGAATGCCATTGATGAAACAATCTGGAGGTTTTTATGGGAAAATCATCGAAGTGTGGGATCTTAATTAATGATGTTACTCAAGGCCAATCAAACATAGCCAGCTGGAAAATCCACCATTTAGTTCGATGATTGTCCCATCAAAACCTTGATTTCCAGGAGATTTCCAATTACCATTGGAATATTCACTGACTGATATAACGGTATAACTTATATAGGTCATGTATATAGATAATATTACATAATTATATAAGTATAATATAATTATATATACACATATAATTATGTATATATATATAAGTATATAAGTATTATATATATAATATACATAATTTTATATTTTATATATCATTTTGCATTTACACATGATCTGGTAGGCCAAAGCCAAGTCCGACCTCAAGGCGCCGCAGGCCAGGGCCAAGCCGGAGGGGTTTGGTGATTTTTGGATTTCCAATGATTGCATCATGACATATCATGACCAACCATTGGATTAAACATTGGATTAACTTTTTTGGATTAAACATTGGATTAAACATTGGATTAAACATCATGAAGAAAAATCCTCAAAATGCCACCCGGGAGTTTTGGCAGTGCCTCGGCCAGACACTCGTGGCAGTTTTGTAAGACTATTGAGGCCCAGCCCTTCAGAAGTGAAGTATCTAATCAGAAACCAACCAGCTTCCAGGTACAAACTCAGCCCACGTCCGGTGCCTGGTTCAGACCGGCTGTTGCCTGCAGTCTGAAGGCAATCTTGGTTTGAGGCATCAACTGTCAACTCCATTAGGCAAAGTCCTTCTTGCATCCCTATAGGAACCCATGTTCCAGTTCCTATTGGAAACTTCCGTCACCCACCTTGTGCGGGCTCCACGTGTAAGCACGCTTCGCACGACTTGCACCACCAAACAACAGTACATGAGCTGAGGCCTGTCCGTGGAAGTGCCAGGCGCGAATATGCGGAACTCTACTTTGATGCACCATGCTGCTGTTTTAATTGATTGTGACGGCAGTTGTTTGATCTTGTTTTTAGATATTTTTAGAGGGCCTGGAAAATTGTTGGTTTGTCAATGTCGGCTGAGTGTTGCGATACGAATCCCTTGATCACTGTCACTCCACAACGAATCAAATTCCTCTCTGGCTTTCAAAGGGTAAGGCACAGTTTGTATCAGCTAGTGTTCTCATTTTCCTTGGCCCTATCCATCCTATCCTTGAACACAAGACTATACAAGACTTCTAGAATTGGAACATGATCACTTACCAGTGACGAACCAGTGACGATATTCCACCGACAAAAAGATCCCATAGCATCCCTGGATGTCACCAGGCAGACAGCCGGCCCAGCAGCCACTGAGCGGGTGCGCTCCGGAAAACCATGGGAAAACCATGATGAACCACTGGATTTTGGAGTAGCCTCTGAAAGAGGTAGGTGTCATGTCACAAGGACCTCTGATGCAAATTGAACCGTTCATAGGTTCATGATATTCCTGATTATTCGTGCCATTTGCGTATTGTTGTGTGGTCATACTTTGTCCACATCTAGCCTTGCAACCTTGCAACAGCATTCTATAGCCATGCACATCCCATGCCAGTTCTGGATGTTCATCCCATTTGAGAAAGTGGTTTGTGTATATGATTGTATCATATTGTATCAGATTGTATCACTGTACAACTAACATTGACTATATAACATTAACTAACATTAACTAACGTTAACTAACATTAACTAACATTAACTAACCATAAGCAGCGCCAGCGTTCCTTACAATGGCAGGTGCGTTCCATGCGTTCCATGCGCTCCTCCACGGTTCGAGCCAAGGAAGCCATCAACGAACAGGTGCCAGATTTGGATGGCCATCAGATTGCGATATGATAATCTCCTGTACCACTGTACCATATATCATCAAACATCCATATACAATTCCTAATATTATTCCAGATTGATCCATATATAACTTGATATAACATGATATAACCTGTAGCAATCTGGAATAATATGGATGTTTGATGATTCTGATACTGATGAAGGTTGATGGTGCTGTGGTGTGTTTCGAAGACGCGCTACGCATCGCTACGCAATGAGAGTGGAAATTTGGTGAACGTTTCAATTCGTCCAAGAGCTGATCCAGGCAGCCATGGATAGACTCCAGCCGCCCTTGAGGACAGTTTCGGCACGGTCAGAATGGAACTAGATACAAGCTAAGGAGCACCAACGATCATCGACAACCTGAAAAGACGGAGTGCAACCAGCTTGGGAACGATACACCTGGATACATGTGGTGTTTTGAATAAATTGCCCACATTGCTCAGAATGTATGCAGCAAAAGTTGGATCGGGTTTCTCCTGGATCAAAGTTGTTCAGCCATACGGTTTTGATTGCTTGTTGGTTTTAGCAGCGGACAGTATACTTGTCATTGCCACGTTGCCCTTAAATGTGGGTTGGTCTAAGACCCGCTGATTTGCGAAGTCCGATCTTTTGATATGCAGCTTTGCCCAGGACAAAGAAAATGGAAGAGATTCGCAAGAGGTTAGGAAAAAACACCGGAACATTTTGCTCACATCAGCTGAGTCAGCAATTGGGGACTTCCAACCTGAATACGTTTTGCGTGTTTGTGTTTCTTCCTTAAAGAATGTCGTGGTACTATCATGCACTATCTATTTATAGGCTATACACACTACTCACCACTGACCCAGCCTTGGTTACGTGCACCGGCTTCATAATTTCATTGACCACTGCCAAGAAACACTGCCGACTCTTGAACCAAGATTCATGAATTCTGAGATGTTTGTAATTTGGAACGTGAAATATCTTGAATGCAAATGAATTCAACGCCTTTGTAGATTTTATAGTGACAGATTTCATGATTTTGAATACGAAGGTTTGAAGAGGGCGGCGCAGAAGCCTTTGGCGGCAAGGGTCAAGTGGCTCAAAAGCGATTGGCAGATTACGAGGCATCACAGTGAGCCTATGATTGGGAAAAAAATATAACTAATTACCAAAAATGGCCATGTCCTGATTCCAAAAATTCAAGTCAACTCTTGGTTGTGGAACGGTGGTACTGGTAGCAAGTTGACCGCGCGGCAGCGGCGCTGCACCTCGTTCCAGGCCTACAGGGATGTCTCCGATTTACCGTTCCGCAAGAATCCGCAGTTGCGGATTGACATGCAGGCTGAGGTGCCGAATGCTTCAGCTGGGACCGGTGCGGAGACTTTTGAATCGGTCGAATATTAGGAAGAGAATACATCCCAACAAATCCCAACAATCGGTTGAATATTTGGCAAACACGCCTTTGAATGCGCACGTTCGCTTTTTTGCGAGTAGAACTGTTGACTTTCTGCATGGTTTTCAGTGGATGTCCAGTGTCTACATAGATAGATAAGTAGATAGATAGAATTGGTTCAGACTGACTTTTCCAGTCACCTGACCTGTTGCAATTGGTTTGGAATTGGCGGCAAGTTGTGGTGAGGCTCTCTTGGTGCCGTACAAGGGTGTCATCATACCATTCCATTGCAAGATGATCAAGAACATGAACAGGTTGGCACGGGAGCTTGCAACCTTTCATCTTTCATCGAGCAGGAAGGACCTCTGTTTCAGAGCATAGTAATCACATTATCTGACAATGGCCGAGTTTTGCATGTTTAAGGCTTCCGATGCTGTTCGGCGCTTGGCACCTGGCAAGGCAAGAGTCCGATGGAGAGCAACACCTTCGTGTGAACTTTTTCTTCCCGGGACAGGTGCCGCTGATGGTAGCGGCTGATAGCGGATGGTAGCTGATCTGATGGATCCTACCATCTACTGGAGCCCTGTGAGGATGTTCTCCTGTTATAGCCAATTGTAACTTGCATATACTGGACTTGTTGATCATATGGCTAGGGATCTCAAGTCTCAAGTTTTTTCTTGCGTATCTAGACTTCTTCTTTTCATACATGGCTAGGGATGCGCGTGCAAGTGACCTTTGGACACTGCCGGCTCAAAGAGATTGCTGTAAGGTGACCGTCACTGATGAAACCGATCCCAGTATCCAGACAGATCCACGCCCTTTGATTTGGATCAAGAAAAAGAGGCAAAAACACACACACTGACATGAAATCAGTAGTCAGAAAGGTGGACCCACATCATTTGATCAGACATTTTCATTTTACACCCAAGTCGCACACGTGTGTCATCAATGCAAGAACCTATTCAAGTACTGTATATGATAGTCTATCTGTGCTAGTTCTTAACTTCAGATTGTTCATCTCATCCAACAGTTCCTACCAACGAATTCGTTGCCGGCGTTGCAGCCATGTTCCTGTCCAAGGTGCTTTGAATTTGGGTTGGTGTCGGATAAACCGGTCTCCAGTCCCTTTCTGGAACTGATGTGACTGGATGATGTCAATTTAACGTTGCTTAAAAAAAACAAAGGTTTTCCTAATGCCATCATCATCTGAACATATTTGAACAATGTAAGCAGAGGGCAAAAAGCAGTTCTAGTGATGTCACCCGTTGAACTGTCAAGCTGCACTCCTGCTGATATTCTCTGATCTAACCTAGTGTTGTATCCAACTATATAGGCTGTATGTGTTTCACTTAAACATGTTTGAAATCTGACTAAGATCCTTATATGATGTGTTCAATTGACAATTCCTAAATAATTTTGATTGGATGCGTTTAATTCCCATCTATCATTGATTCCTCAGACGTTAGTAGATGGGAAGACACAGTGGACAAAAGACGCCCTTCTGCAGACGGGCGGCAAACCCGCAGGACTTCCTCGATGAAGGAGGCAGCTGCACCGTGCTGTTTGGAACTTCTCCGTTTTCCTTCAGATGGCAGAATTTTGCAGCAAGAAGTAGACCCAAATAGACCCACCAGATCCTAACAGATCCTAATAGATCAACCTATTGATCCCTTTCCAGAGTTATTCGTTGCTCAGTGGTCCTCTTGGGTACAGGCCCAGCTCCACCACAGCCACCTCCCCCAGGAGCGGCTGTGTGTCATGTATTTGGCCTAATGGCCCTATATTTGGTGACTCGGTGACTGTTTGGTTCTGGAATATATTGGAATCAAGCACCATTTGGATCCATTTGGTATCATAGTGGTCATTTAGGACCACTCACCATGTAGCTTTGTAGGTATCAATCATTTGGTTGTAGTTGTTACATGTAGCCAATATTTGGTCTCTTGGGGGGCTTGCTGTTGATCGAGGACCACCGGATCGCACTGCATCTCACAGACCGGTGGGGCAGCGGGTCGTGGGTCATGGGATCGGATATGCTATGCTGCTGAACGTGGGGAGAGAGAGGAGTTATGTCACCATCAAATTGAATGGATTCACGTTTCATGTGAGAGGCAACCAGAAACTGAAATCTTCCAAAACGCGTATTCACTACTTGCCATGTTCGGTTAGTTTGCATTGCTTCTTGCCTAGCGACAAGCAAAACTAATCATGCAAGTCGTTGATAGCACCCTTCAACGGTCCAGAACAGTGATCGCTATTTTGGGCAACGGCTCCTGATTTACAATTATCAACTGTCACAAGGGAGGGGCATCCATATTCAAAAGGAGGGCTATTTCTTGGGGGAATAAGTGTTTCCCGTTTTGGGCATGTTTTTTTGGATTTCTGTTTCCCTGCTTCTTTGCTTTTCTGTTTCTCTGCTTTTTGCTTTTCTGCCTTTCCCTGCTTCTGCTTTTATGCTTCTTTGCTTCTCCACTGTTCTGCTTCTCTGCTTTTTTGCTTTTCTGCTTTTCATCCTTTGCTTGCTTCTCTGCTTCTTTGCTTTTTTTTCTGCTTCTTTGCTTCTTTGCTTCTCCACTGTTCTGCCTCTCCGCTGTTTTCTGCTTTTTTGCTTCTCAAGCCTAAACAAAACCCAAGATGCATAATATAAATACACCCTGAATAAACCTCACACCAACCCCCAAAAATCTAAAACAACTTTAAGTAACCCCCCCCAAAAAAAAACCTAAAATCTGAAACTGACCCCAAGCAAATTCTAAACCAACCCTAAATAAGCCCAAACTAACACCCTCACAAGACAAAAAAACAATCTTAAGTAACCCCTAAACAAACCCAAACTCTGAAACATTCTGAAACTTACTGTACCCTAAGTAAACCCCAAGCCAGCCCTAAATAGGTCCTGCATTCTGGAAGCTGAGGATTACAAAATGGCTGAAGGGGATGATTAACGTAGACCCTAACAGCGAGATTTCTTTGTTTCACCATGAAACTCCTCTGCGCTCGCGAGAAGATTTGGAGCGCGAAGGAAAGCCGCCAAGGCTGTCTCCTGAATAATCCCCAAACCAACCCTAAAACTAACCTTCGAAAAAACAAGACCAACCAGCAAAAAAAAAAAACCAACCCTAAACCAATTCCAAAAAAACACTAAAACACACCAAAAGAAAACCCTACATGGACCTTAGTCGCAAAATACCATCCAGCATGAAAAGTTTAAGCACCAAAAATGTTGCAAATACCATCGAAAATGATGCAAGTTGCAAGGGAAACGGGCAAAACAGCAGATCCGAAAAACAACAAAAAACGGAAAAATAATTCCCCAAACAAGTCCGGACCCTATTCAAAATATTATGCATGAAGCACTTGATGTTGAAAGATCCAATGGTCCCATCTCCAAAATTGCTGCAACCAGGGAACTGCCTCTGGCTCATCGAGAGGCCAGAGGAAGCTGGATGAAACCTTCGGTGGTAGATGAAGTATGTTGGGAAGATGTTGGCAAAGAATCCAATGCATAGAATTTATGCAGTAGGAGCTTGATGTGACTGGCCTTTTTCAGGAACCTAGATTGACAGTGTTATATCGCCGCAGACTCTTTGGGTCATTGCTGTATCAGATAGTAGCAGCCTTTCTGGTATGATTGTACCAACCATCTTGCATGATCTTGCACAGTACACAGGAATAATGTTGGATCATTCTGCAAGAACATGTCCATGTGATCCAGTATTAGGAAATATCATAGGTATCTTACTAGTACTCTCCAATATTGGTATATGAACAGGAGTCAGGGTGCTGAATTATTCTAGGTTTCCTGCTGCTTAGCGGAGAGCCCAATGGCAGCAGACGACTCGACAGGTCTGGGAGGAGGAGGAGGAGAAGAGGAAGCAGAGGAGCTGGGTCCATCATGGGATCCAAATTACCTTGACACGTTGGTCACCTATCCCCACATTCCCAGCGCTATTGGTGAAGTGTTTTATGAAAATCCATGAAAATCCACCGGATCATAGACCAACTCCATCCAATTCAAATTCTCACTATGATATTATACGTATACATATAATATATATATATATATATGTATATATATATATATATCAAAAGGTTTTATGATGGATCATTCTGAGTGTATGAGCCAAATGGTAGCAAAAAATGTAGCAGAATGATGGATGACCAGGACATCAATACTCCGACCTCTGCGGCCATGCTGCGGCAGAAGTTTTTGCAGTGACTTGATCGAGGGCATGGGCTGAGGGAGGGTATATATGAAGTTGCGCTGTCATCCCCTTTGAACTTTGTGTATTCAATGATTTGAGTCTATGATATTATGAATGAATTTGTAATGAGTTTGGTGTGGGTTTAAGTTGTTTACTGTTTACTAATCATTAATTACTAATGATGATCATTGTCAATGAACGAGTTGTTTTGCTTGGGACTTTTCGCTGCGGTTTGCTTTGTCGCCTAGGCAGCGACAAAAGACGCTGCAGAAGCAACGTTCGGGATCCAGCATGCCAAATCTCGGTTTGACATGGGTGAACACACGTGAACAGTTGTTTTTGGGCACTACTATTATACTACTATTGGCAAATTTGGACCGTGGAAGAAGGAATTCCTCAGATCAAAGAGTTTTAGCGGATGCATCAGGATTTTGCTAGTTTTAAAATCTGAGATCTCTGACTTTGTATTGAGACAATTCCAACTTTCAGTTCCTGATACATACAGTTCCTGTTAGTTATATATCTTCATTTGGCTCTCGGATCAGTTGATCATTCCCTGAGGAACCGGTGGGCTCACAGGAATGGTGCAGGCCAATCAGGCCTCTCATCCGACAAGTAGAGGTTTGCCTTGAACTTTGCACGAAACCTTCACAACCCATACGGGGGACTACCCAGCCCGGATACCCCTTGATTCCAACGTGCATGATTCATCATGATTAATGATTCTCAGCAGAATAGAACAATATACAGTCTATACATGTCTATACAGTATACAAGATGTTGATTCCCTATGGTTTCTGTAACAGTATAACTTATATGGAATTGATTCCCTATTATTTCCCTATGGTTTCTGTTGATTCCCTATGGTTTCCGGGGGGTTTTGCATTTCACTCGCCACAATCGCCACAGGGGATTGCTATGAGCCCCAGTGCCGCCGGCAGCCCTGGTGCACCTCGGCCATCAGTGAGCCACTGGGCTGCAAGCTGACAGCATGGATTCAGACTCGGAACCAGAAAATTGGCACCGGTTGGGTATAATTATATACTATATTATATGATAATATATTATATGATATATTATAATTATACACATTAATTGTAACTATCAATATTAATATATTCTACCATAATAATCTATACATGCCTAACGAATACAATTCATTGAGGATAAGTGAGAAGTGCACACTTCGATGCCTAGCAATGAGTTCCCTCAACCGAGGTCGTTCATTCAGCAATATCACCGCTGACTCGGCACCGCCACCCCCGCCCCCGCCTGGGAGTGGCGGCTACGATGGGGGCGAAGCGTCGGGAGCACCTGGAAGCTGTCGATGTTACACCCGATGCATGCACTGCAGCAGGTTCCTTTTTTCACCTCAAATTCAAGTTTGATCAAAGTCAGATGAAAGCACATGAAAACTCCCGATCTGCCGTTTCAATGGCTTGGAAGTTAATTATGCAGATTGAGTAGTTTGTCTATAGTGTTCTTGAGAAATGCAGCCTTCGCAGTTTATTATTTCGCTTTTGCACTCAGATAGGCTGTTGAGTGATTTGTTGGGAAAAGGATAGTGGTTGTTTGCCTCCCCCAGAGGTGAATCTTTGGTGATAGGTTGCTCCCATGGGTTATGGCATCTCACATGCCGCACTGAAGGCCCCCTGCTGTACATGGGCCTCCAGACACTGGAGGCTTGGCATGGGGGGGTAACAAGTTGCTAGCCACAGCAGGAGTTACGGATGTTCACGAAACACCGCATTTGCATTGTAACTGTATCTGAGTGAAGATGAGGATAAACGACTATCGTACATATTATCTAATATCGACTGAGTATTATTTTCCAGTTTGAGTGGATCCATCCATTTTTTCTTTCCTCTTCATGTCCCCTTCGCCCCTTTGCAGGTTCCATGTCGAGTCCCAAGTCACCTGATGGAAACCCGTTGTCCCAGACCCAGCTGTAGCAGGGTCACACCCCTGTTCGAATGTTTTCGGCACCAAGGCATTTGATGGATATCAAGGGACTTCAAGGGATCAATGGCAGTGCTTAGTAAGTCCTGGAGGTTAGGGTCAAGATTGGTGTCCTGACTCCCATTGACTCCCTATGGGCAGCCCAGGCTGAAATCAGTGATGGATTCCATGGCAGCTGATGGTGAGGCTGCACCAATAGAAAGCATGGCATCTACGTGATCTAAAATCCAAAGATATCCAAAGTTTACAGTGTGCAGTCACATTTTCCCCCAAACAAAATATGACGAAATGAATATTTGGAAACCCCTGTCCTCCATTCTTGCTAGCTGAACAAACCTAGGGGAGCATCGATGCCAGGAAATGGAGGGCATGGTGGCGCCAAATCCGATGACTGCAGATGAGTTGAAGGTGGGGCACCAACCATCAAGGGCGCTCTTGATGCAGCCAGTAGTTGATGTAATACCTTTGTGATGCGTGATTGGCATGTTTCAATCCTGGCTGACAATACATCAGAATCATATTGTACCTTGCTGATTGCTTAAATGGAACGTTACAACTCAGAATCATATGCAGCAATCTAAGGCCCACTCATTAGTCGTACCTTTTGGACGTTTCGGCGATTTGTGTCACCAAGCCCTCCCAGGCCGAAGAAGCTCGCCGGCGTTCCTCACTGGTGGGCGTCCCCGGTGCGTTGCCAGTCTATAAGACATCCCTTATGATATGCATCCAGGTATCACACAGTGGATATCATTGGATCACATGAAGGGTCAAGATCCTTTTTGAGATATTCATATATATTCATCCATATTCACTAAATAAATCTAATGTTATATAATGTTATTGACCATTACAATCATATGCAGGTATTTTTTTTGTGGCAGTTGGCTGCCCTTTTCGGCATCGTCCAAGGCAGCTGCATTGGATGAGAAAGGGATTTCTACGGTGCGAGCACCTGGTCGTTTCATTCAAAAACGATGTGACACGTAGAGATGATTCAAGAAGTGATAATATATACTAGTACATTGTATATGGTTCAATAAACATATGCATAAACATACTATATATATATATAATTATATATATATTAAACATATTATACTAGTATATGTTAAAACATATTATAGATAAGAAGAAGAAGAAGAATGATAACAATAATAATGATATAATAATAAATTCATAATGAGAATCACATACCGTTTCATTTATAGTGTCTCACAGTGATGAATCTGTCAACCTGCCTAGTGAGAAACTGCCACTCAGAGACTGATCCGTTCCGGCTGGAATTGTTGTGCGAGTCAGGATCCGAACTCTGAATCCAAACTCTGACTAGATTGATTAGTAAGCCCTTATTGTTGGTGCTTATTTGGTGGTGGATTAGTAACCCTTAATCGGGTGGGTCACCGGCGGCAGGTTTTCGATCCCGGGGCTGGCGCAGCCGTGGCGTAGGGAAGCTCAAAATCCAGCAGGAACTGCTGAACCAAATCAGAAGTAAATGTGATATGGAAACAGTCGAAATAGTTGTAGAAATCGATAGAAATCGATAGAAATTTGCAGCCCAGAATTGATTTGGAGGCTTAAAGCACTCCTTTGCACCAAAAAAGACAGGTGGTTTTGCCCAGGAAAGCCAGTGTGGCAAACACAGTGCTTTTGTGCCGAGGAAGCCACAGTTTGATGTCACCAGTATTCCGCCACTGGAAATGAAGGGTTTCCTGCTCAATCCATCCCCGAAACTTGGCTGCAAGGAAGAATATGGGTTGATATACATGTCCGAAGCAGGGAATGTGCAACCTGCCAAGCATTTGCTATGGTCCTCTTTGCTTGCTTCAGACGCAAGAAACCTGAAACTCATTTGGCTGAAGGAAGAGTGCTGGCATGATTGAGTGCAGGATCATTCGCCCGATTCTCAGCACCATGTGACACTGATGCCCAGGTTGGGCACAGCAGAAAGTGCAGGTTTTTTCCTGCATCGTATATTTTGTTATCAGGTTCCACACACTGAAAGAGTTTCGCGTTTCGTTGACAATAGACGAGCCTCAAGTGGTAACTTACTAAAACATTTCAGCAAGCATGTAGGAAAGCGCAGGCAAAACATTACCAAACCACAGCTTTTGGAATTCTACTATGGAAGCACCACCGACATCGGCTGGATCTTGGGACTGTTGAGATTCAGTATACTGCATCCAAAGTCAGCTGTGCAACCCTTGGGCCTCGTGGGTCTTCGGTCCATGGCAGCCTATTTGCAGGACTCAGAGACAGGGTAGGATGAAGTGGGGTGCTGCAACCCAAAAGCACTCATGAACCAAATGGGATAAATGGGATAAATGGGATTGATTGACTCAGTGAAGACGGCCTGATTTCTTCGTCAGGAGCCATGGCGCCGGCGAGCAGGAGGTCGTGGCACAGGCTTTGGGCTCAGAGGCTTCAGAAGCGTGGCAAATGGCCTAGTGGCAGGATGGGAACGACTTCAGATGTCTTGGTGATAAAGTGATGTTTACTGATTCAACAGTCGGATGGGTCTCAAAATCTGCACCAAACACACTGCTACAGTAGCCATCAGCTGGTTGCTCAGGCTTTTCAAAGGTCCGCGAGGCGGTTCTGGAAGCTTGTGAACGCATGAATCGACCAGTACCCAGCCTGCCAAATCGATGGGTGCGATGGGTGCTGGGGGATCTGTGGAAAATTGGGAGGCACCCCAGACATGTTGAAACGTGCATACCCTGGCCTTTGCACCTTTCAGCGAGGTTGAAGAATCGGCCAAAGTGCTGCAATACCTCGAGAGCGAATGGCTTTGCGTGCCTTGGATGTCTGACATTTTGCTTCAAACAAGCACATCCGCCTCAGCATGAGACATTTTGCCCGACACACGAGCTCACCAAATTCTATCCAACGTGAGCCAAAGGATCCAATGACCTTGGGTGCAATGTCTGAAGATGCCTGGAAAGAAGTTCGTCTGCCCTTGGGTTTGAAAGAGAAGCTTGGCAGATCTTGGCAGCCTAAACATGAAAACACAGCTTTCCTGCGGACCCCTTCAATGGAACCAGTCTGTCAGTATGTATAGTAGAGTACTCACTGTATTCACTATCAGTCAATTCAAAGCAGATCAGTAGATCCATTATCTTGTCACCCCTCCTTTTGCAGTTGGATATCGATTTTTCATGCAACATGTTATGATCCGATATGTACCACTTTGTATTCCCTATATACAGGCCCTATCCTCAGCGGAGATGGATGCCGTGTGCCCCAAGGTATTTGCGTCTCCGCTTTCGTTCCAAAGCGGACGAAGCCCCAGGGTCCCCGCCGCAGGTGGTCTTTCAAGATACGGAGCCAGCCAGGAAGCCCGAGGCCATGGAGGATCCATGGTTTTTCTGTTTCGACGGTGCAACATATATAGTTTCTTCATGTTTCTTCATGTTTCTTCATGTTTGCTCATGATTGCATAGAACACACATGAACGCACCATGATGTTTGTCGAAAGGTATCATGAAGTTGTATATTATGATTTTATGTATTCAAATCTATCAATGAACATGTCTATGTTAGTATATATATATATGTTACTATACTATATTATGTATTCTATATGTTACTATGTTTGGCGGTTTAGGCCAAGCTTGCACTGAATGTTGTTGGCTTATCCTCCTTGATAGGCCTCTACAGAGAAAAGTGCTGTGGAGGTGCCTTATCTCCCCTTACCTTAGCTCATCTTAGCCCTCCTTGTGAAGGGCCGAAGGGCCTTTTGGCCTTTTGAATTTGGTGGATGACTGTGGATATGATTTGCGGAGAATCGAAGCAACGAATCCAGGAACACATGTTTTTGTGCAGTACTTGAAGTGATTGATGGAGAATGTGTTTTTGGCTTAAAGTGTTGGAATCAAATTGTTTTTCACGGGCCCCTTAGTGTTCAAAGGAATGTAGCGACTTCCTTAATATGGTTTGGTACTCTCGGCAATGCAGGTGGGATTCTCATTGTTTGTAAACAGAAGATAGACTTGGGTTGACTTGGATTTGTCATCCTTTTACCTGCCCAACCCGGCTGTTGCAAGGTGCTACTTCTCCGAATTCAAGAAAAGATGGGAAGAGAGAACCGCACCATGAAAGGCATGGCTAGGCGCTTCAAACGCATGGATGATGTGCCTTGGCAGAGTGAAGTTGAAGTGCTGCGTTGTTCTCACCTTTTCATTTTCACATTCTTCACAGAAGTAGAAAGAACATCTCGCATATCTCGGGTTTCATTTTTTGGGGGAATTACCCCAAACCATTTTCCAGCGATGAGTGCTATGGAAAGTCCCGCCTCGACCAAAGCTTAGGACTTGGATCACTACATGGAGATTTCTGAATTCGTCAATGCCATGAAAGAAGTCAACGCCAATCTTACAGACAATGAGCTGCAAATGCTTTGGCGATACATTGATCGCAGCTCAATGGCATTGAAACACTTTTCACATCTTCCTGCTGGATAGTGCTTTGAAACACAAAGGGAAAACTCCCTGCTGAAAATTTATATAGTTTCAATCGAAATTGAAACAACACTTCTGTAAGTACGACCACATTGGTACTTCATAAAGGCCTTGTCCATCCGTGTCATATTTGTTGTTGGGCTCTGGCTTTGAATGTCACAATGTAGGTTTTCTTTAGGCAGGCTTATTTCAGCCAAGGGCATCAGGAGTTGCATCCAGACTTGATAATTGAAGATGTGATTCGTTTGGTACTTAGCCAATACCCGTCATAAATACACGGAAGAGTGTGAACGTTCCATAAAAAGTTCAGTTTGCAGGAAGTTACATATAATATATATATAGTTTATATATATATAGTTTATATGTATATAGTATATATATATAGTTATATATAATATATAGTTATATATAATATATAGTTATTATATATAGTTATATATATAGTTTATACATATATATATATATAGTCATATGTATATGTATATATATATATGTATATTGTAACTTAAATAACTATATATATAGAGTTTATATATATATGTATATATGTAACTTAAATAACTATATATATAGAGTTTATATATATATATGTATAATATGTAACTTAAATAACTATAAATATATATATATATATATATAATAATCATCATTATCATTGAATTCTGATAGGAGGGGAACCTTGACAGGGTTCGATTCGTTCAGGAGATGGCAATGGCAGAGTGACCTTCGAACAGTTCTTGAGGATCTTCAAGCCAAAGCTCTCGGAAAGGCAAGGCTCTCACCTTGCGGAAAGCTGATTGCGCAGCCGCACAGTCATGGAATCTGCATTGCACACTCATTTAGTGCGATTCTGTGGTTTCCAGAACAGACCCTGCCTTTTGAATATCAAATCTCCCCTTGCTTTTCCAGAACATGTAGTTGTGAATCTACAGCGATGAATACATTTGTACAATGTAGTTGCACAGGAATGACACCTTGATGAGATCTAATCTATCAGTTGCCCTTGGATCAACCATGGGGGATGTATGGGCCAGTATGGAGAATGCGTGTCAACACAGAGATGATGGGTTTGCCGTGAGGCGTCGTCGAGCCGTAAAAGGCCTCTTCGATTATTTGGATGCAAATCGACGCTCAGCTGACAAGCTCAGCTGCCGCAATTTCGACTGGAAAGCAGATGTAGTATGATACAGATTGATACAGTACTGTACTTGTATCCCATAGCCAAAGCCATCTTTTCCGTGGGAACCAAGGATTTTTGATTATCAGTATCTCCCAAAATCGGGATGGGGCCACTTCAAAACTTCAAGTCCATTCAAATCCGCCATTTTAAGGACAGACAGCTGGGGTTGGCTATCCTGTAGTTTGAGATACATAGTCACATAGTCACATAGTATCTTTTAATCTTTTTTCATACATTCTTTGCTCCATGTTCAGTTTTATTGACCTCATAGATGTGCCATGTTGCTACGTATATATGGGCCATATGGGACACTGGAAATGGCCACAGCATCAGGAAATGGAGTGATTCAGGTGGACGATCTGAAGCTGCGATGTGATCCACATGCCTTGGCGGAAGGCGAGCTGAGCTATGCTATCATGTTGTATCATGTTGTTGTATCAATTTTCCCATCCAAAAAATGGGGCCAAGAAGCTACTAAGATTACTAAGTAGAGTTTCAGAAATACATGATAGTCTACTAGTCTACACCGATGTACAAAGTGAGGGATGAACGAGAATTTAAGGCCACTCAAATTCAAGAGAGATAAAGGGACAAATTTGAATTTGCCCACATTCAAATTCCCAGTGTTTTTTTGAAAAAAAGACTTCTCTTGTGGTGAGCAACCAGTCATGGAGAGGCATGCAGAAAGTCCGCGGTGTGCGGATGCAACCAGATGAGGTTCCTGAAGTCTTGGGAAGTGCAGCTGTGGCAGCTAATTGTCCCATATCATACCCGAAGGATCCAGAAAATGAATGAAAATGATATGATAGAACAACTTAGAACACTTTATGTTCGAACTGTCTCAACTAAGTGTCTCAACTAAAACAGGTTCTGTGCTTCCAGATTTTGACATGGCAGATCACATCAGATCACCATCTCCAGGTCTTGGTGAACTTCATGGAGAACTTCCGGCGACTCGTGGGGGGAAGTGTCTATGGAGAAGTGCGATACGCTGACTTCGTGGCTTGGTGAAAGTGAGAAAGTCTGCAGAAGATGGGTCTAAACCAAGCAACTGGTGGCTTCTGGATGATGGATGAAGTACTAGTGCACTTTAGTGCACTTTGATATCGTTTGATTGTTTGGATGACGTCAAAGAATGAAGAGTTCAAAGCAAATTAATCCAGAGTCTTAATATGTCTTAATGATCCGAATCCTCTCCTGAAAGGTACTAGGTACAGTAACTTGATCTTTCGCTCCTACAAAACAGTGACAAGGTATTCAGTTTGCATTACCCTCTCTGCGAACAAAGGGTCGCAGTTGTTTCTCGAATCTCCCGGTCCCTTGGGCGACATGGTGCATGGACGATGGCAATAAGTCGATGCAGCCATTCCTGGCTCAGGAAAAGTACTACGAAGGCCTCTCTGCAGGTGGGATCTACTGATCTACCAGTGTCGACAAAAGATACAGCAGATATAAATGCAGCACCAAGATCAAGAGCCCTCTTAGGTTCAAAAAAATCCTTAGAACATTGTTGAAACTCTTGTTCCGTTTCTTGAGATTTCTATCGATTTGATATGATTTGATATGATTTGATATGATTTGATATGATTTGATATGATTTGATGAATTTTGGATTTTAGGGATGATTTCAGGGAGGGTTATCTTGGTTTCCCAGAGGATGTTGATACTCAGTTTGTGCAACGGCCAAGATGCCTTTGGACAGGTGCAAGGTTGATCAAGGTTGATTGTTATCCCAACATTGACAGGTGCCAGTACTGAATACAGGAAAAGCTTGGGATGCTTTGCTCAAGTGGTTTTATCAATGCTTCCCAAGAAGACATCGTGAGCCACCCTTTCGTGATTTGAACACAATTTGTCTTTAATGTGTTTTGCTTTTGATTGCTTTTGGCAATTCAGATTTGGTGAATTCAGTTCAGGAATAAACAAACAACATTGCAAGTAGTTGCGAATAGAAGAAAGTATTCAACTTCCCACCGCGAGGCATTGATTCTGATGTCTACTTCGAGGAGTTGCTGCAAAAAGCATGGGATCTTCCCAGTGGATTCTTCCAACATTTGCAGGTGCGAGGCATTTGTTGATGTTCCATTTGTGCAACGGAATATCTGCTTTTATAATGTTTTGCAGACTTCAAACCAGACTTGTAGACTCGTAGACAGTGTGGAGCAATGGCATCAAATTCCTTCAAAGAGCATTTAATTTGTGACCAGCAGAAACGGTCAGACTTCTGCAAGTTTGTACGCAAAAGTGCATGTTCTTTGTGGATGTTGTCATGTATGATACGTGTGAACCTTGCCTGTTTGGCTTCAGAAGTGCAAAGAGCTCCAGCCGCGATTACCACCCTTTCTGCCTAGTCACCCTCGACTCACATGATGAGGTGGTTGATCACATTGGTGGTTCCAATTGCAGCTGTTCCACAGCTGAAT
>Ga0126342_10000011_pt1 | contig 79182 bp, 42 predicted proteins | sample Cyp1metagenome_FD_92528 | JGI IMG/M metagenome (GOLD analysis project Ga0126342, IMG submission 92528) | Coral microbial communities from Lord Howe Island, Old Settlement Bay, Australia - Cyphastrea 1 metagenome | ecosystem: Host-associated > Invertebrates > Cnidaria > Coral ...
ATAATATAATATCATATAATATAATTTAATATAATATATAATATATAATATATAATATATAATATATAATATATAATACATAATATATAATATATAATATATAATATAATATATATATATATAATATATATATATATATATAATATTTAAATAATATATATAATAATATATATATATATTTAATATATAATATAATATAATATAATATTATATTATATTATATTATATCATCCCAGGATGTTACCATTTATAGATGATTTTCCCAGCTACAACCCTTCTTTTCGTGGAGTCCTGGAGATCAGCTGAGGCCATGACGAATGCCTTGATCTCCAGCTGCGATGTGGATGGCTTTCGGGTGGACACCCCCATGTGCCTCGCGAAGAAAACTGGGCTTCGGATCGCCGGATTGCAGAGCGATGTTCTGGTTAAACCATTCATATAACAACCATTAATAAATCATCAATACATTATATATATATATATATCATGACATACGAATTTAAGAAGGTGATGAGGTTAGAACCATATAAGAAGGATATGTTTTAGGAATTTACAATCAGCAGCAGTAACAATATTCAAGTATTGCTAGGGGACAACAATACCTTTGCTGCTTGGTGGTTTGGAACATGAATTGTATTTTTCCATTCAGTTGGGAACAATAATCCCAATTGACTTTCATATTTTTCAAAGGGGTTGAAACCAGCAACCAGTCATTTATCGATGATTTTCCCAGCTAGAAACCTGTATTGATAGGGGATTGTCATGGATTGTCCATTGCCACGTTTGATTACCGGAGGGTAAACCTATACATTAATTGGGTGAATATTAATCTATATAGATTAGTATTTAATATCATAGATATGTATAAATCGATTCTCCATGTTTATAAATACAGTTGACTTTTCTGTTAGGGGCTCAGCCTGTGATGTGTTTCAAAGCTGTTCTTGTTGTGATGAACCATCCGTATGAACCAGCTTTGGCATTCGTGAATGTGCTGCTAAGGAGTCATCCACTATGCACAGTTTAACTGGTTGGTGGTTTGGAACATTTGGATTATTTTCCATAATATATGGGATAATCCTTCCCAACTGACTTTCATATTTTTCAAGATGGTTAAAACCACCAACCAGTTAAAATTGATTTCACTTGTGAAGCTGGTATACAGTCATTAGACAATCCACATATCATCATAATTTCTTTTAAACAAGGCATTCATGATGTTTTTGTTCTATATTTTTCAAATGGCAAAATCTCTACTCGGTGCAGCATCGGCGGTCTTAAGTGAGAGATGCCTGCATACACATGTTCTCATACATGTGATTACCAAGTTAGATTCGTGAGCGGTTTGAGTATTAATGTTTTACCCTCAATTATTGTGTACCATATATACATCTATATGATCAATAAATTACTATTTGCCAACTATGTCCAACCCTATTTTTGGATGATCTTACCATTCGCGTCTTGACAATGCAACTGGCACTGGGTCTAACCCAGTTGTTGCTTTTCAATTTTCTGCAGTTGTTAGCACCATCTTTGTCGCTCAGATCTCATTTGGGCATGGCTGAAATTCAACTTCCTGAATTTTGGATAAATGTGGATGATTTGTATTGGTTTTATAGTAAGATATGTAGGTCTCCTAAAGTTGGGAGTACCTTCAAGTCATCGAAATAAGTAGACAATTTTAGCATTGAAACCAATTGAAACCCATCGTTTTCGGGATCCTCTATTTTAAAGAACCCCCCCATATGATCTCAATGATGTGGTTCGTCCGGTCTTGCCGCCAGGCAAGTGCCGCTGGTTTTCTATAAGGCTTGGGTGCCTGCAGTGAAAGCACACGCCAAAAGTCTTGGCAAAAAGAGCTTTGGCATCTTGGTGATGGAGCCAAATTCGGGATATGTTTTTTTTTTGCAAAACAACTTGGGGATATGTTTCATGATGATAAATGATCAATGGAATTTGTGATTGGTCACAGATGCGGATGCTCACTGAACAACATCGTACATGTATAAGTCAATAGTTATAGTATACTAATAGAACATAATAGAACCATCCCATCAATTATAAATATATAATATGATATTCCAGTCCCATAGGCTATGTTGATAGGAATTATACTTATTTACAGATCTCATTAAATATTATTTATTAATACTTGGTGGTTCACCCCAGTTAGTAAGTAGGTTATACCCCTCTAAGTAGGGTTAGTTCACTTATAACTGGGGTTATAATCCACTTACTAACTGGGATGAGCCACCAAGTAGGAATTATAAAGATAATTACTGATCTTATTACATCTTATTAATTGAGATGATTAGGTATTATAAAGATAATTGATGTATATTACATCTAATTACTATTCTCCCAGCCGTCGGTTCACCGTTCCCCAAGGCATCTTCGGGGAGTTCTACGTCACGCCGGAGCGCTACGCGACGATGACCGGCCGCGGCCGGGACCACGCCATGTGCCAAGCCCCAGCGGATTGGGATGCCATCAGACATCAGCCAGTGCGGGATTTCACCACCACAAGAGTGGTGAAAATAGATGTTACCCTCTGGTAAACTAACATACGTAACTATGGAAAATCCACTATAAATGGCCATTTCCAATAGCTACGTTAAATTACCAGAGGGTAATTGATGATTGGTGATGGTTACTAGTGGTTAATTGATGTTAATTGATGTTAATTCATGTTCATAGATGTTATCCTCTGGTTATTTAACATAGCGAACTGGAAAATGACCCGTTTAGTTCGTTGATGTAGCTATTAAAATGGTGAGTTTCCATGGCTATATGTAAAATAACAAAAGGGTAATAGTAGTTAACCATGGTCAATAATGATGATGAATGATGATTACTGATCGTCCCACTTAGTAACTGGTCAGTAACCATAGTTCTCAGCCATGTCTAAATGGGATAATCTGCTTCGGTGACTTACTCGTGAGGGTTATTAAATCACCACGAAGTGGGATCCTCCAAGTGGTGACTTACCTTCGTCATCCATGGGGAAATGGAGCCATTCATTCGACGATTCGTTCCCGTGTTACACCTCCATCGGGGATTTCCTGCCAGGTTTGATTACTATCGAGGCTAACTATCAGATCCAGGGGATTTACTGTAGAATTCAACATCATTCAACTATTGATATGGGGGAATATGATTAATCAAGAAACTATGATACTTGACCAAAAAGACAAATATGGGGGTTTATAATATGCCTGGTTCCCATTGGTTTTTATCACCATCCATAATGAGAATCCCAGTATCTCCATGATATTTTCATACGTATGTCACAATATGTCTATGTCTGTGAAACTGGGGAATACTTCCCAGATGGACATTTCGACATTTCTTCGACATTTCAGGATAATGATGATTAACTGGTGAACAGAATGGAATGCCCGAGATTCAAACTGATTCATGAAGTTCTATCCGGTATTGTGGGCTAATCACCAGAGATTATTAATCCCGAGTTGACATCAGATTATGTTTGTTATTCCTTGCTTTCCAATGAAAACTCGAGGATTGTTGTAGTTCCAGCTTTCATTGATATTCATTGATATAGATGATTTCCTGCAAGAATACATGGATTTTCCATTGCTTCTTTGATAAAAACAGAGCCTATCCCGGCCTATCCCAATAATTTTCGCGTGTTTGGGATAGGGGGAACCAACACTGATTGATCTCCAAAAATGTTGCTGTTACATCCCCAAATGTGGTATGATGAAGTTGAATCGGGTATAGGGGATAACCACCAATCGAATTGGGTGCTGCCTAGGATATCTCCTGGTGCAGCTGCATCACTGAAAACAGTGCTGAGTGGTATGACATTTGGGATGTAACCAACAGTCAAGATATGATTGAACACTTGAGGTATGTCCTTACATGGGGAAATAAGATAGTATGTACTGCCTGGCAGACCAATAGACGGCAGACTGCTTTTGAATATAGATACATGGGCATGCCGTTAGCCATGTTCTATTATATAGTTATCCAAATGAACATGATTTCTTGTTAAGTCTTCAGTCCCCAATGCTACTGAGCCCCCCCTCCCAAAACTTGCACTTGCTTGTGGGGTGTCTTGCTGAGGTATGGAACAAATCAATACATCGATGGGCCTCCTACCATGAACGGAGGTATTGTGCCTTGGCCCAGACGATGCCAACAGCTTTTTGTTGCACGCCCGAAGTAGCAGCATCTGAGCGCCCTGACACTAGTTTTTGACTTTTGGTATGTTAGTAAATTAAGGGAAGTACAGAAAACAGTATCCATGTTTCAGGTGGGTAATGATTGGAACTCATCCGGAATAGTGAGACTGTGAGACACTCTTGATACCAGATTCTGGAATGGAATTTCCTATTTCTTTGCATATCTGATCTCAATGCTTTGCCCCAAGATTGGTGGGCAGTTGCCATCCACCAGATTGAAAGCCAGCCGTTCTTCAAAATGTGGGGATTATGACTATGGGTGAATTTGTTTCAGACTCCAACTCCGGGGCACTTTCGTGGCATTTTTGGGCCAGACTTGGGACTTGATGTGTTGGAGACTGTCTCCCGGCGCCCAGCGTTGCAAGGTCTACTCCTATTACTGGTACATGTTCACCGCGTTCGTCTATGGCAAGCCACAGTCGCTGGCTATGGATGGTGGAGATTGGCTGGTGATCCCAGAAGTAAATCCCCAGAAATCACCATGGATGCTGTAAAAACCATTCCTAAATGCTAGGTTTATTTGGTTTCCCACAGATGATTATCCAGATATACTTAAACAGCCACTCTTCAGTAGGAAAAGTAAACCAAGTAAACCTATCCAAAGTTGACTTGGCATTTCGATTTGACGTTGCAATACTTGGCGTTTCGAGTGCCTCCTGGACTGAGGTATGCGGATGGTTTCGCCTTAGCCTATGAAGAGGAAAGTCCCTTGGTGCGACCGGCCATGGATGTTGACCCCCCCCAGCTCCCATGGTTTTATTGTGGTTGTGTTCTTTACAGTAAAGCTTTTAATAAATGGGAAAGTCCAACAAACATATAGTCCAACCCCCAGCATTTTAGCCCCCATTGTTTATGTATTTTTTTACAGTAAAGGTTTTAAACATATGGGAAAGTCCAACAAACATAGTTGATTCATCTCTGAATGACTTCAAGATGATATTTTATCTTCAAAACTTGGGATTCTTGTTTCACATGGGGCTAAAATGAATCGGCGGCGCTACTCCATGACCTTCAGCGGCTGTGTGGGATGGTAGCCGAGATCTGACATCTAACATCGATGGTATCATAAAAAAATAATCCATGGGGGATTGATAGGGAGAACACCATGTTTAATAGGTCAATCATCATGTTTATCATCTAACTACATGGCAATGTTAGTAAAGCAATAGCAAACCACCCATTTTTTGATGGATAAACAAAACACTCATCAAAATGGTAAAACTGGGGATGGTTTATTCATTGGGTGTATCATTCTCCATTCTTGGTGGTTGAGGCAACATGCTGGACACCTATGACCAGGCGAGACAGGGGGTGACTGTGGTGGTTTTGAAGTGTATCCCATGCATCACCTGACCCAATATCAGTTTTTTGAGGTGGAATAGGGTGGAGTTTAGTATCTTTTACCTGAGTTTTAAGATGTTTCAGGATGTTTTTTAAGATGTTTTGACGCTAGCCAGATACATTAAGTTCAGAACAGAATCTCCAGCAGACCCTGCGGGGCATTGACCACTACAAGGCCTCAGGTCAGAGACGCTACTCCATGTGGAACTTTTGCCCCTTGGAACTCGTGAAGATCCAACTGATGGAGCTGGTGGGGTTAAGTGAATTTTACTGTAAGTCAAATATAGGGAGAAACCATGAATCCTTCCAAATCATTCCAAATCTCTACTTAGATACGTCAGGTCTAGGTGGTCTAGGACAGCAATGATATCAAGTTACAAGTCGCCTCAGAGCCTTCCAGGCCTCATCTGGGTTCCTGAAATGAGGGGATGGTGGACCCGGTGGACCCCGCACTGGGCAGTGTCCAAGGCAACAACCATGACAATTGGCGGATGCAGAGCATGACCAGCGCCGTGGCTATCGAATGGGATTCGGAGAGCCTTAGGGAGCTACAAAGTGAGTTTCCTAGCCACATCCACATCATTCCACATCCATACTGAGTGTATCAATTCCAGAATTCCACAGGTATGTTCCTTATTGATGCAATTGCCAAACGGTTTCTGGTTTCATCCTCTCTGATGCTGAAAACCTCTCACTTTTGGCTTCGTCCTCACAGAGCGGCACATGATGTGTCCCTTAGAAGTGGTATATCTTAAGGGATATGCCATGGGCATTCCATGGCATTAAGAAAAGCTCTTACTGGATTTCCTCATGTCTATTAATTTCTAGCTTCTAGATGCAGTGCACCAGATACCCTCTGGTAAACTAACATAGCTATCGAAAATGGCCGTTTAAAGTTGATTTACCCCTTAATTAATAGCATGGGTGGATCTTTCCAGTTCGCTATGTAAACCTTTACCAGGCCGGGTATATCTCAGATATAGTTGACCCAGTTGACATCAGTTGACACATCTCAACTGGAGGCACTCAGCATTTCTTCGTTTGTTTGGTGATCATCACCTTTTGGCCTGGCATCCCACTGCACTACGCTGGAGATGAACAGATCCTTGGCGACCTGAGAGGCCGAAACTGAAAAAACTTGGCGAAGTGATACACTTGAATAATGGATGAGTGATGACAAGCGAAACGCATGTCCAATATATGTGTTGATCCATTGTTTCGCACAGTGATTCACAATGCTTTTTGTTGACGTTTGACGTTTGCAAGTTTGCTGTTTCGGGAAGTTTCGCACAGTGAATGGCCAGTGATGCTATCACCACGCATGCATTTGCCGCGCATTCAAACGACATCAGTGTCAGTAGGGCATAAAAGAAGCACCTAGACCATGCAAAGTGGCAAACAAAATGACAGCTATGAACCATTCTGATGCCTGAAAGAATCACCTATCCTGGCGCTCAAAGCAGGGTAAAGCACGTGGAATGGCCTGATCACTTGCTAGAAATCTTGCAGCAAGTTGAACAATAGTTGCAAACACACTAAAAACAAAGCAGAAACACTTCAGAAATGTCATTCAAACCTTCAGACATTTGGCACGTCAAGATGTGAAGTTTCAATAGTTGTAATTATCATGTAAAGAAAAAATGTCCATGGACAGTTTTCTTTTAAATTAGATAGCCAGAGCGTATACTAGCCATCATTTTGTTAGTTAAATCCTCATATGTGTTGCTTTTGATCATCATCTTGACTCATTTTAGCAGTTCAAACAGGCAGTATCTTGAGTTTAAATCACATGTTTCGCTCAGGTTTGCTACAAAGTGGTGCCCCAGTTCGTTAGCTAACTTGGTTTACAATTCTAATTTCACTAGGGTTCGTGGCACGTATGGTCCATACAATGGTAGATACATGTACTGTAGATATATCGAACTAGTTGCTATTGTTTATAAATGTTGATTAAACCAAGTTGGGGCTCAAAGTACCTACCCGCGGGTCCAACGGTCCATGCCGAAACTTTGAGGTTTGTAGTAGCCATGGTTGAGTATGCACCCTGTATCAGGGCTCTGGTTGGTGGAGAGCGAATCTCCTGCGTTGCTTCGATGGTGACTTTTGATGGATCGACGGTGAACCATCTCATGAGTACTGTGATTGGGAAAGAGTTGTTTTTTTTTTCCGGTTTGGTGCCACAGGGACGTCTCACTTACTCCTTGTTGAATGTCAGAGTTGCTCGGCCGATGCCGCGACCATTGCTGGTAGCTGATGAGGACTCGTACATTCTTCATCATGATGCGTGCAGCTGGGAGTCAGTCCGTGAAGTCATTGAGTTGTGTGCCGGATATGGGGGGTTAGGCCAGGGTCTCCTCTCCACTGGTTTCTCACCTCAGGTTTGTTGTGATTTCAACCCCCTGATGACTGGATTGTACCAATCACAGATGCCTATCCATACTGTGTGTGGGGACATCACCCAGCTTTCAACTGTGGCTGCGCTGTGGGAAAAGTGCCCAAGATCGACCACGCTCAGCTCAGGCATATCATGTCAGCCTTACTCAGCTTTGGGAGACGGCCGAAGTGGTTTGGATCCAAGGTCACTGAGCCTTCCAGCCACCCTTGCCTGTGCTCACTACCTCAGGTCGGTAGTGGTAGTGATAGAGTGCGTTGAGCCGGCCCAGTCTGACGCTTATGTGATGCAACACATCCGTGCCTTTTGCCAAAAAACCGGGTTTCATTTCTCAGATGTGGTGTTACGTCTCCAGCACATTTGGCCATGTGCCCGCAACCGATGGTGGTGTGTACTCAGTGCACCAGCCCTGGGACCGATTCGTCTCAAGCCATGGCCGACCTTACATGATTGCACCGTGATTAAGCATGTCCTGCCTTACATCATTAGGTGGCCATCCAATCATGAAGATGAACTGGCTTTGTTGGAGCATGAATTGGAGGCATTCCAGGTTGACCATGAGGAGGGTTGCCCATATGCCATCAACAGATCAGGGGTATTGCCTTGCACATTGCATGCTTGGGGTTCACAGCTCAGACCATGCCCATGCAAATGCCGCTCAGGACCTTTGTCGCAACAACGACTGCAGCAACGTGGCTTGTTTGGAGTTGTCGTGAAATCTGCTCCTGACCAGCTCGGTCATTGCAGGTATCGTCACATCCACCCGAATGAATGTGGAATCCTGGTGGGCCAAGACCCCACCATTGACTTTGGTGACAACCCATTGTTAACGTTGTCTGCAGCAGGTCAGATTGCATCACCTTTGCAGGCTGCCTGGATCGGGGCACATGTCATTGGACATTTTGAAGAGCTGCAACGAGGCATCCGTCAATTCTCTCCCATTGACCACTTGCATGCATTGCGAACCCTTCTGATTGCCAAGAGTCAGGCCATTTGGCCCTACCCTGACTATGTGAGAGCACATGAACATGGTGATGACATTTGTAGATGGGCTCCTTTTGTCTTGGATAGGATTGATGCCATCCTGATGTCCGATCAGTGGGATTTCCTGATGTCTGAGCACTGTCTAGCTGGTGTTTTGCGGCAGCTTCAAGAGTCCCCGCCACAGCCTTGTGATGACAGGATCCCTTTTGGCTCAATGCAGGTCGATGCTGATGGCCGACTCGAAACGATCAGTGTTGCCAGTGAGGAACCAGAGCCAGAAATTGCAACTGCCCATGAGGAACCACCGATTTTCCATGTGGTCCAGGTTCCGCCTGACTGTGCAGCAGTGCTCTACCCACCAGATGTAGCAATTGCCCATGTACGCATTGCACCTGGCACGACCGTCAGACAATTGCTTGAAGCTGAAGGTCAATTGCATGGTTTTGATTGGACAGCCGTCACAGTCTTCAAGTCTGATGGGTCTCTGTGGGCCATGCATGACGTCATTGTCCCAGGCCAACTGGCCCAGTTTTGTGTCGTCCCAGGTCCTGTCCCTGCACCGGGTCATGGCAAGTCGATAAGCTCTGAGGGTTTCCCAGGGATTTTAGGTCAGGGACCCATGCAAGCTGGTTCTGAACGAGTGTCTGACACCCACGATGCCGGTCATCAGGTCTGCCTGTATGTCCCAAGGTCTGTGTCATCGATTTTGGGCCCCTTGCCCCCTGCCATGTCTTCAAGTGTCTTGTCGCCTGCCGAGATGTCAACCATTGGGTCAGGTGACCACAGAGAAGTTTGCCAAAGTGATGCTTCAGAGCCGCGGGATGGGAACAAAGTTTCACCTGGGGAATGTGGGCTACTCCCCTTCAAATTGCCCACGGAGGTATCCCGACTTTTGCCCGAGGGGCCATTCATGACACCTCAAGAACAGCAAATTGAGATTGCCATGCATCCTGAAAAGGCCAAAGATGCCTTGCCGGCTCCTGAACATGATGATGGTGTTCCAGTGTCCCATGCAACCGATGCTGGAGAATGTCGTGGCTCAGGCCATGGAAGTGTAAGTGATCCCATCCCTTGCCAATTGCCTGTTGAGGGAAGTCCGCTGGCAGGCCGACCCAAAGGACATGCTTTGCAAGATTGGGGTCATGGTCTTGTCTTTGCTTGCGTCCATGCCGGTAGGGTCTTTCCTCCAATCGCTTGGCATCCGGCCCAGCAATAGGGGTTTCCAGCCAGATGAGCAAGGTGAAGCATCCGATCATGCATCCGAATCCCACGTCCGTATCCAGGGTCCAGGTCCCTCTACTGTCGGTATGGTGCCTAGGTGTGTCCCACACGCAGTGCATCCGACCAGTGCCAGTCCGTCCGAGTCACATGTTGATGGCCAGTCCCCTTGTCTGCCTAGTCCTCACGGGGTAGGTCCTGCAACACAGGTGACTTCAGCACGTCATGTACATGTCAAGGATGAGTATGATGGGGAATGTGGGCCACTCCCCTGTTTAATGCCCACGGACGCAGCTCAACGCCTGAACACAGGTGGCCCAGATGGAGGTGTGATTGATCTCCTAATGCCACCTTTGACTGGCAGAGGCATTTTCTCTGAGGGGTGGCCTGTGCCTATGACCTCTGGGCCTCGTGCCAGTACGATGCCACAGGGAAATACAAGAGTTGACTCAGTCCAGCGCGCTCATGACCATTGCCAAGCCCAGTGCAGGAGTTACCTACCTGGTGAACTCACTCACACGACAGAGGATGCTCAGCTTGTCATTGGGGAATGTGGGCCACTCCCCTTCAAATTGCCCACTTTTTCCACTCTTGATGTGCGATGTGTTGATGGTCTTGGCACATGCCCTGGTGACATCAATTTTGGAGGCCAAAATTTTCAGGGTGGTGCAACCTTTGTTGACAGGCCATTGTTTTCCTGGCCCACAGATGAGTTTCTGACAGGCCGACCAGTTTCTGGTGTGCCAGATGGTGGTGTCCAAACTTTGCTGGCACAAAAAATGTCCGTGACTGAACGCAGCATGCTCCTTGAGATTCAAGGCTACCAATGGGCTGATGATGAGATTCGGTGGTACCTTGACCACTTGCTGTCCCGCCTGCAGCGCTCACCCAATGGCACACGTGCAAACCGGAAATGGACAAAGATTGACCCCTTGGTTTTTGCTGATTGGATCGTCCATGGGGGAACAAGATGTGCCGCGTGGGTTCTTTCCCACTGCCTCTTGCCTGAGGCCGTGATCACAGTTGCCCATGTCCAACACCACTGGATTCCCATCGTCATTGTTATTGGGCAGGGAGACTTACATTTTCACACATGGGATCACCCTGCTAGTGACCATACCAGTCTTGAACAGGTGTTCACACAGATCGCAGGTGCCATGAACTTGCCGGGCTTTGTGCATGTGCAGTGGCCTCGGGTTGTCGAGGTGGAGGGGTGCTGTGGATCACTGGCAGTGGCTTTTCTTGCCCATTTCATGTTTGACTGTCCTCTTCCAAGCAATCATGCTGAAGTTTTGACCCACCATGCACGTTTGCGGGCGCAGTTTTTGGCTGCCCTTCAACACCGCACTGAATGGATCCAGCCCAGCCTCTGGGCCAGTGGCCTTGCCAATCAAGCTGAACAGGAGTTGGCCCCCGTCTTGATTGATCATGGAGTCCCCCAAGAGCATGCAGGGACGCGAGCCAAAGCAGCAGTCCGTGCCATTGGCGCACAGCAGGTGCTTGATGCCCTGGGATCCCGGATTCCTTGGAAACAACTGAAGACGTTGGGTAATCAATCCAAGTTCCAGTTCTTGCTTCCAGCGGAGCTTCAGTCCAAAGTTGCGTCAGCAGCCGGGAAGGGAGCCATTGGTCGCCCTAAAGGTGGTAAGAAAAGCAAGAAGACGCCACCTGAACTGACTCCTGTGAGTCTTGACCCAGCCAAGTTTGCGATTTCAGCCGGTGTCTTCCAGAGCAATTCTCAGCCTTTGCACCAAAAACCTTTGAAGGCGGTTGGTCCAGCCACTGAAGGCGTTGTGATTGTCACTCAGGCCGAAGCTGCACCGTACCTGGCACAGGGCAAGACAGTGTCGAACTTGCCCCTGGCCCTGCTAGTTCTGCAAAGCACCATGGCTGAGGTGACAACAACGCTGCCGCATCAGGCAGTCACGGTGCCATGCCATTGTGTGGTTAATCAGGAACCCATGCTGATTGACATGATCATGGTTCAGATTGGCTCAGGCATGGTTGAGAAAACCCAGGCATCCCGTAAGATTCACATTGACACTGTTGAGGTAGGCACTTTGCGGATCACGGTCTTCCGTGATGAAATTGAAGGAACATGGGATCATTTGACCCAAGGGCCCATGAAGTATGTGGTTCATCATTTCCCTCTGTTGCGCATGTGCCGAGAACCTGGGTGCCAATGTCCTCATTGGCACAATCATGAAAAGATTGATACCAAAGATGCGCTGGTTGATGTTTGGCGGCGCCAATACCTGCGGAACGGCTACAAGCCTGAACCACCAAGTAGTGCCACCATGTTTGCTGTTAGCATCCGGGTGCCCAGTTGTCTGGTCTTACCGTTGCTCAAGCTCAGTGGATCAGCCGGCATCTACGTTGAGCCAAGATCCCTTGACTCCCGAACAGTTCATGAAGATTATGCCATTGTGTGGCTGACGCGTTTGCAGCCAGCTGCTCTGAATCACCTGTGCCAAACCAATCCCACGGCCATCGGCCTCGCCCGAGTAGGGGACCGAGTTGGGTTGAGAACCCTGGCGACCCATGCCAGTGAGCTGTCAAAAGCAGTTCGACCAGATGCAGTCTACCTGCCAGCTGGCCCTAAGCAGCAATTCCTGGCAGGTCCTTTTCCGTTTGGAACAGACCGGGGCAGCTTGACCAAAGCCCTGCAGCAGATCGATTGGGAAGCCCGGCCTTTACAGCCGCTTGCCTCAATTGACAACAAAGGTGCAATGTGGCTCATACAGGCCAATGAAGATCCACCAGCTTCATTGCTGTCCATGGGCCACGGGGATGTCATGATTTCAAAACATAAGGGCCCGAGGGATGCCAAGGAATCCAAAGCCAGGCCAGTTGCCACGCAGGCCACCATTGCTTTGTGCAACACGCAGACTTCCCATGCCACTCCCCCAGATCCCTGGTCAACTGCTGATCCTTGGGGAGGATATGCACCGTCCAGCACTGGCCAAACTGATGCCTCCGACGGACTGAAGCAGCTTGAAGCCAAGATCCAACAGGCGGTACTGGCTAGCATGCCGGCAAGCTCCAATCAGATGGAAGTTGACGACGTCCCGGACAGGGTCCAGATGCTTGAACAGCAGATGAGCAACATGATGCAAAAGCATGCCCAACTTGAGGCAACAGTCACCGACCATGCTGCCCGGCACACCGCTCAGTTGGGCTCAGTCCAACATCAGCTGCAAACCCAGGGTGCTGAACTGAGGGGCCATATCGAGTCCCAGCAGCAGAACTTGCAAGCCCTTTTCGAAAGCCAGATGTCGCAGATTCGCAGCTTACTCAAGCGCCCGCGGGAGGATCATGAGTGACGATGCGGGGTAGCAGGCCCTGATGGCAGCCTCCAAGCTTCTGTGTTGGGGGCTCTTGCCATTTCCATGTTTGGCGCCATCTGCCTGCTGAACCCCATGTTTTTCCTGCAGTTTTGCCTTGGCCTTTTTGTGTGTAGCACCTGCATTTCCAGAATGAGCTGCCCGGTTGTCTGCACTCGGCCCCATCGTTTCACGTCGATTTTGTATTTTCTCACCCTGGTTGTTGGAGTGCGTTTTGGGGAAGCATCCCATCCAGGACCAAGATCCAAAGTGACGCCTCGAGATTTCTGCATTGGGTGTTTCAACCCTTCAGGGTTGGCGGGGAAAGCTCAGGTGATTAATCAGTATTTGAGCCATGGTGATCTGTGGTCCATTGCTGAGACCCACTTGACCACAAAATAAGTTTCTTCATTTCGTAGAGGTCTCCGAGTCACTCAATCGCCATACCGGTATTTGATCACCGGTCATCCTGTTCCTGTACGTGCACATTCTCAAACTTCTGGGGGCTGGAAGGGAGTTGCTGCACTGTCGAAGCATCCGACACGAGCCTTGCCTGTCGCCTGGGACCCTGACATTAGTGCCTCTAGCAGGGTTTTGGTCACATCCACTTTGCTGCATGACATGTGGGTTACCATGGGAACCATGTATGGTGAATCGGCGGGAACATGGCATCCACAATACCTTCATCACAATGATCAGCTCCTGCATGCTGTAGCCACGCAGGTTTGCCTGTACTCCACTGGGCTGAGAGTTGTTGCAGGCGATTTCAATTTGAAAGAACATGATGTGGCAGCGTTTCAGATCCTTGAATCAGCAGGCTTCCGTGATATTCAATCCATTGCCAGCGATCGCTGGGGACATCAGATCCAAAACACTTGCAAGTGCTCAACAAGGGTTGATTTCATGTACATATCTCCAGAGTTACAAACTCTGTTGATGTCTGTTGAGATTGACGACACCACATGGCCTGACCATAGTGTGTTGCAAGCTCGGTTCCGTGGCAGTGTTCATGACATCCCTCGTTTTGTTTGGAAACAGCCCCAAGAGCTGTCTTGGCCCCAATTTGCATTTGATCCCATTGAACCTGTAGCCAGCGGCCATGCAACCAGACGCTACGCGGCTTTTTGGCATGAGGTTGAAAGTGCAGCTGATGCTGCCAGCAAGGTGCCCATCCCTCAGGCTAGTCGTGGCCGTGCCCAGACTATGGCTCCTCAGAAGGTTGTTGGACAGACACATGCACCAATGAAAGCACCCCGTGCTGGTGATTTGGCCCCCAATTTCACTGGGATGTCAGTTCAGCATGCGCACTGGTATAAGCAAGCACGCCGACTTCAGGCGTATGTCCGTTTCGTGCGATCCAGAAAGCCTGAAGCCGACCCATGCCATGCGGCCAATGTATGGAATGCCATCACCAGGGCCAAGGGGTTTGATCCAGGTTTTAGTGAATGGTGGTTGACAACTGAACATTCAGTTCATGGTGCCCCTGCCGAATGCCCCAGGGTCCCTCCCAACCATATAGTTGCTGAAGCGATGTATGCCTCGTTTGTTCTGGCCTTTCGACATTTGGAAAAGAAACTGCATGCCACAAGCCGAGCCACCGCCAAGGCCAAGCGGCTTGCATCACCGCAGCTGATCTTCCAGGACATACGGGGAATTGGATTAGACAGTGTTGATCTGCTTACCCAGCCTTTACAGAGCAAGATCTGCTATGTTGATGATGATACCCAGTGCCTTCATCTTGACACGGCATGCCAGTGGGACCTGACAAAACCAATCTTTGTCAACGGCCAACCGCTGAACATTGTGCATTGTGAAGACAAGTGGGTCTGGGTTGACCAGCCTGTTCCAGATGCCTGCGGATCCCTGTGTACCCAGGTACGCATGGTTGGTGCCATTGAGGAGCTTTTTGCTGAATTCCAGAGCACATGGACTGCCCGATGGCAACGCCATTTGAATGTCCCTCTGAGCCAGTGGCATGATATCCTGGCTTTTGCCAAACGCCATGCACGCCCAGTGCCATGCCAATCACCGTCACTTAACCTGCCCAGGTTAAAACATGAGATCAAACGCAAGAAAGCCAAAACCTCTAAAGGCCTTGATGGTGTTACATTGTCTGATTTCCGAGCCATGCCCGATGGCGTTTTGCAGAGCATGTGCAGCTTTTATGCCTTGGCCGAAGCCACTGGTGAGTGGCCCGCACAACTGACGGCGGGGAGGGTTGTGTCACTTGCAAAAACCACCCAACCACGCACAGCGGCCGACTTTCGGCCCATCACTGTGCTTAGTGTCGGGTATAGGCTGTGGTCTTCCTACCACTCCCGAAACATCATAGCTGCCCTTGATGAGTGGCTTCCCCCAGGCCTCCACGGATCCAGGGTTGGGAGTCATGCAAGCCAAGTTTGGCATTCGATGCTTATGACCATCGAGGAAAGCCATGATTGCGGAATTCCCCTGTCAGGTGTTGTTGGTGACGTTGTCAAAGCCTTCAATTGTTTGAGCCGGCCAGTGATTTTCGAACTTGCTGGTATGATGCGTCTACCCATGCATGTCTTGACAGCTTGGGCTGGTTGCACCATGCAAATGGCCAGATACTTTGAGGTTCGGCAGAACTTTTCTCCTGCCACCATGTCGGTCACGGGCTTTGCTGAGGGTGATGGTCTCTCAGTACTAGCGATGATCCTGCTTGACTGTGTGCTCCACTGGTGGATGGATGAACTTAGCCCCCACTGCACTACACTGAGTTTTGTGGATGACTGGCAGCTGCTTGTCAAAGACCCCCAGTTTGTCAAAGGTGCCATGGAACGCCTTGCGTCATTCTGTGCTAAGGTGGACCTGCAGCTGGACAAGAAGAAGACTTATGTTTGGTGCTTGTCAGCAGAGGGCAGACGACAGTTGAAGCAACATGGCTACCGTGTTGAACATGGGGGGCGGAACCTGGGGGCCCACTTGCAGTTGACGTTGCAACACACTAATCACACCCTTCAGACCCGTGCAAATTCCCTACATGACCTATGGGATCGTTTGCGTTTGTCACCGTGCCCTTACAAACTCAAAGTCCGGGCGCTGACCACAGCAGCATGGCCAAAGGGTCTTCACGGTGTTGCATCCACCGGTATTGGCCGAAACATAATCCAGCGGTTGAGGTCAGGAGCTGTCAGAGGACTCCAAGCAGATGGGGCGGGGTGCAACCCCTGGATTCAGTTGGGCTTGATCGAACATCCCTCTTGTGATCCTGGGTATTGGTCCGTGCTTCAAACCATCCGAAGCGTGAGGGACTGCGCTGCGTTGGACTTTGTTCAGCCAGTCCTGACTCGACTTGCGTGGGAAGGTACCAATATGCCTGGTAACTCCATAACCCAGACTTTGTTGACTCGGATTCAGGTTCTGGGGTGGTCTGTCCGTGCTGATGGTTTGATTGAAGACTTCCTCGGCCCTTTTTGCCTGTTCGAATGTACTATGGGTGAAATTGATTTCCGGGCTCAACTCTCGTGGCAGGCGGTGGTGTCCCAACAAGTCGCCCACCGCCAGGGCTTCAAAGACTTGCATCTTGCTGATGTGCAGGGTACACGTAAATGGCTTGCTTCTCAATCACCTGAAGAAGCTGGTTTGTGTCGTAAACTCCTTAACGGGGCACACTTTACCAGAGATGCACAAAGACACTGGCAGGAGGATGATGGGAACACTTGCCAATTTTGCAGCTGCACTGACTCCAGGTACCATCGTTTCTGGCAATGTGAAGCCTTTGACTCCCACCGTGCCCACATGGACCCCAATGTTTGGGCGATGATCCCTTTCCTTCCAGAGTTTTTGACCAGCTACGGGTGGGGCCTCAGACCAGCGTGCTGGCAGAAGTATTTGCAAGCGTTGTTGAACATAGTGGAGTCTCCTTTTGACCTGACCCTGATGCACCAACCGAGTGATGAATGGTTGGATTTGTTCACAGATGGTTCATGTCACCACCCTACGCATGCTGGGCGGTTAGCCAGTTGGGCGGTCGTTCAAGCATGCTCTAGCAACATTGATGGCCATCCCTTGTCTAAGGTTCTTGCAGCCAGTCCGCTCCAGGGTCTTCTCCAATCAGCGTATAGGGCTGAAATCCGGGCTGTTTTGGAAGCCGTTCGGATTGCTCACCACAGTCGGCTCAAAGTGCGCATCTGGAGTGATTATGAAGGGGTTGTTACACGAGTTCGTGCCCTGCTGGGCAAACAATGGAAACCATCAGTCAATAGTCGCCATTTTGACCTCTGGTCCCAACTCAGTGGTTTGCTCAATGAATGCGGTACGGGCTGGGTTGTCATCACCAAAGTTGCCGCACACCGTGATCCTGAGGGATGTGTCTCTGCTTTGGAGTCATGGTGTTTCCTTTACAATGGTTTGGTAGATCATGCAGCCCGTGCAGCACATTTCCTTCGACCTCAGAGTTTTTGGGACATGCACCACAGGTTCATGCGTGACTGTGACTATGCTGGATTCATCACCCACCAGATTCGTGCTGTTCAAATGTCCATTAGTAAGGCGGTTGTTTTTCATCAACAGGCTGCACAAACTGAAGGACAAGTTCACGAAGAAGCGAGGGTTGACATTGCTCCACCACGTTCCAATTTGCCCCATTGGAGGGGACCACCGGAGGTGACGTGGGTGGCCAGACAGTTGTGTCAGAAGTACGGTGAACGGTTGGTTTTGTCAGTTGCGCGATGGTTTCTTCAGGGGTTGCAGGAAGCCAATGTTGCGCCAGGTTGGATCAGTTTCTATCAACTCTACACTGACTACATGCTCTGCACAGGTGAAGGTGGTCCACTGCATTTTGAAACATGGGTTGACCCGGCCATGAGGCCCCTGGTTAGCGTGGTTGGAATATCTTTCAAACTTCGATGCAGGTGGTTCACACACATGCTTAAAGAGTTGGCTGTATCATGGAACATGGGGCTTGCTCACCAGTTTGTGCGACCCCAATCTGAGTTTTTGCTGCTTCACACCGCTTGTGCGTGGCTGCCATGGTCGGATGACCGACTTGATCGATGTGAGAGATGGTACGGTAGTTGTCTCACACAGCCAGCGAGGCGGGACGGCAGGACGCTTCTTAGACTCCCTGTCCCAGCCCGCGACAGTGAGATGCCAACGGTGGCAATGACCCATCTCGAGATTCGATAATACATTGGATCTCTGGCCATTTCCGCAACTGCTGACTTGGCGAGACATCCAGGAAACAGGAAACATGTTGATTAAACCATGTTTGAATATAATCTAGTTACTATGGTTGTTGGTTTATAAACATGTAGATACATGTAGTGTTTAATGTTTATAAAGCAACAAGGGGTCAGCACAGTCAGCACAGATGTTCGACTGTTCGACCATCTCAGGAACTTCCGCACCCCCGGCAGCGCTTTGGACGGCTGGGCCCGGGAAGAGCTTGGGGCCTCATTGGCCTGGCAAGCGGTGAGACATCAAGGTGGGGCCGGTGCCTGGGGATGGGAGGACGAGACGTTCAGGTTCAGATTTCACGGAGTTTTTGATGATTTAGATGGATTTAGCCACTGAGAATGGAGATTTCGCATGATTTCAGTGATTTTTGTTCATGGGGATTTAAGGATTTAATATACTCCGGCGTGTAATTGAGTAAAAGAATGGTGATTGAAGCATCATAGGGAATTCAATATTGATAATGGAGATTTGAGCAACACACATGGAGAGATCATATGGGAGAATCATCATTCATGGAATGGTGGTGTGGTACAAGGTGGCGTACAAACGCCAAGTTTGGTCTTGTTCACGAATGTATTTCACGGGTCATTCTGTATGGGGGTTATAAAGCAACAAACATCTTTCTGGTGGTCGGGTAACTGGGTATGGGTATGGTATGGTATGGTGGGAGTACGGGGCAGTAACCAGCATTCTTCAAACTGATTTCAATTCTCAGAAAGATCCAAAGCAAGGAAACTGCTTGGTGCAAACAAACAAATATGTTTGCATTCAACATGTTTCAATCATATGTGTGATGATCCCCAATTACTTTCGCATTTTTGTTCCTGTGGCTCAACCAGCACCCAGTTTTCCAGCCAGGATCCAGATGATGTGACAGATGGAGCATTATATACATCAGCCCCATTTGAAGAAACTCATAGTGGTTAGGGCCTGGAGAATCATCCCCAACTTTTCAGGCTATGTGTTATACTTTATCCAAATATTACCTATATATATATATAGATGTATATATATATAGATGTATATATATATATAGATGTATATATATATAGATATATATATATGTGTATATATATATACCTATCCACATGATTCCAGATGTATACCAAGGACATTGTGCACTGTTGCAAGTAAAGCTGCACATTTGTTGGTACTCAATTAGCAAATTAATTAATTCCCATGATTTGGTACAAACCTGTTCAAGTACCACCTGATACTCCCAACCCTGAATTGTTGACGGGATTCCTTGGCGCATGAAACGCTTGTGGTTTGGCTGCAGACAATGTGCTGGAACGTGACAACTTCGATATGACCTCCAGGAACTATTTGCTCCTCGGTCTCAAGAGACCTTGGATCTGCAGAACTTAGAACCCAAAAATCGCGTACGTGAGACACGGTCTGGACGATTAGGTCACTAACATTCACCCAGTTACCCATAGGATCCATGTATGCTATCTATATGGTAACATTTACCATCAACATACCCCCAATGTTAGCATATATACCAGCACCATGGATCCTATGGGTTATAATTGATTCTACATGGCAAGTGTGTGACATTCACACGTTTCTGGTGGATTGATCCGAGGAAAATCTTGGAAACATCCGTAAAGTCTGTTGATGTTTTATGTTCCCTTAGTCTAAATCAAGATATAGATCTGATAGATCTGATAGATATTGGACCATTCGCCATTTGATCGTTTTGATCAACGCGTGGCCATGGTGAATCCAAAATGACCGGTGCCGTTCCGTGCCGCGGTGCCGGTGCCGTTCCGTGCCGGTGCCGAGGTTCATTGCCCGACTGAATGCTTTGCGCAAGGCCTACTTTGGTGACTTTGGCGAAGAAGAGTAGCTTGGCAGAAAAAACAACGGAGACAACTGTTTTTTTTTCTGGAACCAGACAGAAAAATCGAGATATTAGAGCATGTAACAACATATATGATAAATTAATTAATTAATGGATTTGTTGATTTAAGCAGAAAACGGGGATTAGACAATGAACCTAGGAGGGTCTTTCTTGATGGGATCAACAGACAGCATCAGCAGACAGCTGGACTCAAGGGATTGGCGACTTGCGACCCCCAATTTTCATGGCAGATTTCATGGGCAATTCGCGATGATTGGTTGAGATTTTTGTTGCTTGATCTACTGTGGATAGTTGCGAAATCCTCCACCAGTTCGCAGATGCACTATTTACAGTGTTTTTTTAATAGGCATTTTCCATAGTTACCCTGCCTGGTGCAGGATTTCGCAACCATCCACAGATGCCCAAAGGTGCGACCAGCTGAGAACTGCATCGCATTTGCTGGATGTCGTGGCCTTCATTCGCGGCTGTCAGAAGGACTGGGTTGCGACGCGGAAAAAAACATCTGGGACAACATGGGGTTTACCAAACATGGAGAGTAAAGGGATATGATGAGTAGGGGAATCATCCTCAAAATTCCAAAAATCGCTTTCTGATTTGGGAATTAGATCATTTGCTCAGAAACATGGAAGTCTGTAACAGGTGAGAATACCAATAAAGGGGATGTTAAATCATAAACGCTTGGGATTCGGTCCATGACGAAGGTTTTTTTGGGTTTGTCCCCTAAATGATGTGTACAATGGGGATATGTTAAGCGCCATAGATCGGGATGGGAAATAGAAATATGAAGATTTTTATTCAGCTAAGGACCATATATATATATATATTGATAACTTGGTTATCCAACAAGAACCGGAGATACCCTCCGGTAGTCAAACGTGGCAATGGGGAATCCCATATAAATGGAGGTTTTAGTGGGAAAGTCATGCGAATAACTGATGGATGTTCCAGCTAGCCGCGTGTAGCCATGTCTGATTACCTGAGGGTACCCTCTGGTAAACTAACATAACTATGGAACATCACCATTTTTTAATGGGTAAATTAACTATAAATGGGCATTTTCAATAGCTATGTAACAAATTACCAGAGGGTATTCCTATAATCAAAGCTGCCATTTCGAATTGGGCACTCAGTCCCAGTTAAAAAACCGCGAGGCTCTGGGTCAACCTTGAGAGATTTCACTGGATTTCCTTGATGATCTGTGGCAACAAATAGAATGATATACAGTGATATACCCTCTGGTTATTTAACATAGCCATGGAAAATGGCCCATTTATAGATGGTTTACCTGGGTTTACCTATTAAAAATTGTGATTTTCCATGGCTATGTTAAATAACCAGAGGGTAATATATACAACTACAAAATAAACACATGATATGTTCTTTGTGCGGAGTATCTAAGATTGGCCATGAATTTTGGAAGCTACGACCTTTTTGGTCAAAGTGGCAGGACAGAAAAGTCTTGGTGGTGGCCAACTTCAATGCAACTGGGGCCTGTCCGGTGGTTGGGAGGGAGCTAAGGTAGGTGCTATGAGTAGATTGTAACCTGGGGAATGGCGGACTGGATTGGAATCAACAGTAGATTAATATTATGGATTAATAAGAATCGCCGCTGAAATAGTTTTGATGCTAGTACTCTGTAAATGAGAAGTCGAATCAATGTGTATCAAGTACAACTAAGAATGCCTGTGTATATTAAGGCTATAGTATGTTCAAAGAGTATTGTGTGTACAATGGTGCTACGTCCTTCGTATGTACATAATTGTATATTCTATGTATTTACATGATACATGTATTATGTTCTTGAATGTTCAACCACTTGATTTGCTGGTTTGGTATGTTTCGGAATTACAGGGACCCTTTCTGGAATGGATAGACACTGAGGATATTGCCCGGGTTAACCACGAACTGGTTCACCAGCACTTCAACATTGTGATTCATGGACATCACCTAGCACCCCAGTAAAACTTGCTATCCGTTGAATTGATTCTTTTGTTTGTTGCCTCAACACCCCTTATTAGTATTTGTTTGTTCAGTGACCTGAATTGCTGTATCAAATTTGGACATTTCCCGCTGATTAATGGCATAGATGTAGATGTGCTTTTGACAAGCAATACGGTCTTAAATGGAACGAAACAGACTGCTCTCGTTTGGAAGGCTACTCAAAAAGAAGAAACCATATAAAATATAGTACGGTATCCAAGCAAAATTAAGTCATAACGTTAATCCCCAAAAATCCTAAAGACATGACCACAACTGAGGCGAAGGAAGCCAGAAGGGCTGAACTCCAGAGCCATTGGACCCAAGGGGTCCTGCTCCAGGAGAAGTTCAGAGAGGGCACTGGCACCGGAGTACCTACGGAGTACCAAGATTTGACCCTGCCCTGGGGAGCCGTATACGCAGTCCCTACACCAATTTCAGGGACGGCCGTGTTTGAATTGCTTTGATGGATATCAAGTTAATGTTAGTCAAATATGTCATTTCAAGCCCCCATCCCATTCTTTTCCCATTTAGCACCGGATGTTTTTTTTTCCGTGGGTATCTCCCCCATTTCTTCTGGTTTTTGCACAGGACACCGTAGAGCAGGTGGATCCTTGGAATGTCACTGTGGGTGTTCCTTGGCAAAAGGGGATGACCAGTGGGACGCCAGGGACGCTAAGCCGGGGGTAGCCTCTGTGAACTGTAAAAGATGTGGAGTTTAGCCAGCATGAACGTAGATCATTTTCCCAGAGAAACCATGGGTTTTCCACATCTATGGTAAGTATATATATATATATAATTATATATGTAATATATATATATATATAATTATATATAATTATATATGTATGTATAATTATATATAATTATATATGTATGTATAATTATATATATATACATTGTTGAGGAGGATACCACACATCATAACTGGAAAATATATCTTTGCTGGAATTGTTTGACATATTGTTTGGGCTGCTCATTCAGCATTCTCTCCTCTTGTGCCAGATGTTTGGATATTCATTTACAACCACGAATAAACAACATGGTTATGGTTTCATTTTATGGTCTCACATTATGGTTTCACATTCCACACCCACCACTTGCCACACTTGGCATAGCAGTGCCAATTCTCCCGCCAGAACGGATCTCAGGTGGATGGGCATGTGGCAGTCATCGTTCCAGCCATGAGTGCCTATGTCTTTGCCCCAAATCCCAGGCGGAACGACGTCGAATGTTGGAGGGCCAGAGTGGGCGATTTTTTTGCTGTGGCCAGAGTGAAGTGGGCCATTGGGACTTTAGGTGATCTATTTTGCAATCAATCAAGATTCACTGGTGACTTTCTATAGACTTTGTTTGATGTTCGTCTTAGGTGGGTTGTTCAACTGAACCCATCTTTGATCACATATGCTAGTGAAATTCTCAATGACTGTGTCTTCTGCATCCTTTTGTTCCCAGAAATAGGGAGTGGGGTGTAAACCCCAAGATCCCAGATCATCATTTGCCCGATGAGCATTGCAATTGGGGGGCAGACCGATATTTTCAGACGCATCCAAAGATCATGTTGCTGCTGAAATAGTTATACTATATATTATATATTATATACTGTATCCCTTATACGTCCCCGTTATTGTGTGTTATAAACCAATTTGTTGGTGTTATTAATCTATTCATCCCGTTGATATTCCAATATAGTTGGTTGTGTTGTATCCCCATGATATCCTCACAATGGTGCAAATGCCCAATCTTATGTACACACAACGTTTGGCCACAGTCACCTTCGGATATTTCCGTGTACAAATTATACAATATGAAATCTGTCATTCACATCCACCTCCATATTTTTTTAATACGGTTGTGTATGATGAATATGGGAATTTCCCATCATTGTCTCGAGATTTTATAGACGCTCCCATAAATTGGAATCTGCGATTCATCTTTATTCATCCAATATATACATATAATATCTGCATATTATATGTATATTTATATAAATCATATAATGTACATGTTATATTTATACATACATACAGATTATAAATATGTATTAGTAACTATATATACACATATATAATTATATTAATGATTGACATATTCTCAGGATTTATCATGATGAAATATCATTTGAAATGGTGCTTTTCCAGTGCGTCTCAAGAAGCCTCTACCGCCGATGATCAAGAAGGCTGAAGTCCGGATGGATGGGGATTTTACCATCAAAAGCTATGTTCAACTTTATCTAGGTTAAACATGGTTAAACTAATATATAGCATGTTTATACATGTTAATCCCAAATAGGCATTTTAGCTGTTGGGATAAAACCAAGATATGTTGAAACGTTGCGGACATGGGTCCCTGGGTGCGTAATTTTCTCGGATTTCACCTTTGACAACCGAAAACATGGGCTTGCCATCGGGGGTCATTGGGACCATCGGTGGATACAGTCGGTGGTGCCTCCCAGTGAAATCTTGGCGACAAAAAACACAACATCAACTATAGTTAAAGTTATCAAGCACCTAGCGAAACCCTAGTGAAATGGGTATCAAATGTAGTGAAATAAATAAATCAACACATCACTATAAAGTTAATATGAACATATGTTTAAAGTTACCATGAAGCCTAGTGAAAGATGAGTGAACTAAACCAACTTGGTACCACCTTCTGGAGGGATGAACATCCAACTACACTCATAGTTGCGTGGCTTTGGCTGTAGGAATTCCACAAGAATCCGAAGGTTAAACTGATGAAACATGTCATATATCCCGCCATTGTTGATGGCCACTTTGGGACTTTGGGCTATCCCAGATTTTGAAACCCCTGTTCGAATGTGAGCTGATGTTGCTTAAGATTAAGCAACATTAAACACCATGAAACCCCATTAAACAACCATAATTCAGCATTCGTTCGCGCGGATTTTTCAAACCAGGTGATTCCATCGCATGGCTCACTCTTGCAGCAGAAAGGCGCGCCGGGCAACTCATGGGGTCAAATTGCCATCAGACCCTCTGGTTAAACTCACATAGCTCTTGAACATGGCCATTGACTTCGTTGATTTACCCACCCATTAAAAATTGTGATTTTCCATAGCTCTTGAAAATGGCTATTTATAGTTGATTTCCCTATTAAAAATAGTGATTTTCCAGTTCGCTATGTAAACGTCTACCAGAGGGTATATTGATATATCATGGATGACTTCACAACACATATGTGGATACCATGAGGTTTACAATGGGATATAACCAAGAACATGTGGGACTTAATGGGACATTTCATGGGCTATATGGCCAACACATGATTGAAGGTGTGTCTGAAATCGGGATAGATAATATCCAAAATGGCCATTCCCTGTTCAGAACACCTCGGATCTTATGGCTTGCGAGCCACCGCTTCCACATCGCAACGGAGTTCAGATGTAATGTACAAGAGAAACAAGAAAAAAAACAAGTTCTCAAGCAGGAGAACCAGGCGATGACAGATGATGACAGTATCATCGGAGGCGCAAATCCTAACGCAAGGACAAGCAAGGGCGTTTTCAACATGCGCACCTCGGATGGAGCCAACATATTTCGATTACTTCGGCCTGTGCAGCTGGTCCTTGTGCAACGTACTGACACCTACGGGGGACTGCTTCGGTATCTATTGCATCTATTGAACTTATTCATTTTGGGCGCCATTAGGTGTCTCTAATATGATCGGGGCATTCGATTCGTAGCCAAGAGAAGAACATATTCTCTATCAGATTCAATAGCCAATATAATATACCACCAATTTCCATCATGTTCCCTAGATCCAAACAATGACTTTTATTGACAATCCCCTTTATACCAGGGAAACACACAAGGCCAAAAACTGCGAGCCGGTCACCCTCCTGGGTTGTCACTATTCAACATGGATGTCTTTGGGAATCGCTCTATTGACAGTTGAGGGTTTCCATAAATGGGGGTACCACGAAATCATCCATTTATAGATGGATTTTCCAGGAAATCAACCATCCATTTGGGGATACCTCCATTTATATCATTTATGAAAACCCCCAGTTGACACCCATGAGAAGATTTTGCATGTCCATGTTGTATTGTTTACATGGTGTTCTTTCTCGTTTGCCGCACACCATCCTTCAGTTGCTTGATTTGCCATGTTTGTTGGGAATGTATTCTCATGTTGTGTTGCTTGTCAAAAAATATGTTGTTAGGATTTGTTAGGCATGTATTCACATGTTGCATTGACAAATATCAATATATGCTTCTTGGAAACCTGATTATTGACTATTTAGCCTGATTTGTTAGTGCCCCCCATGTTTTCTTATGTTGCAATATCAATAATCTTATGTTGCAGTGACCTGATGTTTTTTTTTCTGGGAATTAACACCATGAGTTGCATCATCTTCGGATGCTCACGGAGATGCCCTTGGGGCGGTAGATGGGGCGATAGATGTGGCGATCATGATATCACCTCAGGTCGCTTCTAGGATGGGCATACATGAAAATTCGCGCCAGTAGCTGATACTTGCCTCATTTTTTGCTTAGTAGCTTGTACATGCTTTTGGATTACACAACTACTAGCTGGTTGGTGGCTTGGAGCATTTTTATTTTCAGTATATTGGGAATAATATTCCTAAGTGACTTTCATATTTTCAGAGGGGTTGAAACCACCAACCAGCTAGTGTTTGTGAACAAAACTGATTGCAGTTATGTCAGTTTCTAAGGTCAAGGATGGTCTGTCAGACTGTATCCCAACTTCAAGCCATACCCAAGGCCGTTTCAACCAGTTGGTTGATCACTATACTACATAATTATACATCCATTTATATATATAATACATATATATATATACAGTATCTATATATAATATTTAAGTGTATCTCCATGTTTGATATCGCCACTATATCTCAAAAGATATTGACGTCCGCGCTGGCCGCGGCGCTCACAGCGAGCTCGCAAGTAGCGCCAGGTCGTCATGTGGAGCTGCGAGTGTACTTCGATCGAGCAGCTGGGCGAAAAGATGACAATGGTGTTTTCAGCAAAGACGGCTATGTAATGTTAAGATATATATATATATTTATGTACAATAATTCTAGATGTATGGATTTATGACGGTGTATGGATGTATCACAATGTAAAAAACAAAAAAACTTGTACAGAAATAGATTGTGATATATTAGTGATACGATGTGTCGCAAACAAAACCAAACGGGGACACGGGACACAACTGGATTCCCAGCCATGCTGGTGACATCCCGGGCTGTTTGCAGGTAGAATTGAGCCATGAACAAATACTGAATTTGTTGGGACTTGTACTATTACCCTCTGGTAAACATACAAAAAAACTATGGAAAATCACCCTTTTTAATGGGAAAACTCACTAAAAATTGTCATTTTTCAATAGCTATGTTAAATTACCAGAGGGTATCTTCCATGTAATGCAAGTATGGGGATGCAGCGGAACACATTGAAACGCAGATTAAAGAGGGGCGCTACCTCCGGGAATAACTTATACTACTAAATTTATATATTTATTATTTATTGGATTACGATAAGCCATAGTAGAGGAACCGCTTTCAACGAAATAGTATTTCATGAGATGGGATAAGTGTAGTCTTAATCTCTTGACAGTTTTGCGGCCTCTGAGCGGTTGTGGAAATCCCAATGTTTGTTGGTACATTTCCGCGGTGTACAAAAATAATGCTGTTCACTCTTAATTTTTCCGTGCTTATACTTTCTACATCTTTGCTGTTGAAAAATCGATCCTTTGATTTGCCCGTTTGCCGTTCATAAAATTGGAGAAACATGGCAAACCTCCTTGGATCCCATCGTATTCCCAGGATTTTCTTGGTTGAATCGCCGTGATGAATTTTTCGACATGCCAGAATTGTGGCGTTGAAATCCCACATGTTCAGTTTGGTGAGTTGCTAAAAGTGCTTTGGAAGAATAATTGCAGGCATGATTCAAATCATTTAGAATGTTTTAAGCTTAAATCTTCATATTTTCGATCCATTTTGACAGTTGTAATCCCAAATGTTCACTCAAAAATATCGGTTTACACAAGATCTTTGATTGAAAATGTTCACTAAAATCGCTTTCAAAAATCGCTGATTGAAATCCCAAATTTTCACTAATTGGTTTCAACATCTTTGATTGAAATCCCGTTGTTTTTCAAGCCCTGTTTTCCAATCTGCGCCCAAGGCCATGGAGCCGCAGGTGGCAGAGCTGGTGGAGCTGGATGGCCATGCAGGCGGAGCTGGGTTGGTCTGATCCATGGTGAATCTGTTAGAAAATATCCTAGATATTAATGATATACAATAATGATATATAGTTATAGAACAGTAATATGGTAAATCTATAGAATATGATGTTTAATATCATACTGGTATATTAATGGTATTAATGATTAATATATATAGTTTGTTTGAAGAGTAAATATGGTAAATCTATAGAATGTGAACATATGGTAAATCTATATCTTAGTATCTATGTTAGTATATCTTAGTAGAAACCATTCTATAGAATATCTCATAGGATACTAAGATGATCTAAGATGGTTATTTGAATCCATGGTAAATCTATAGAACAGTAGAATGATGGATTGTAGACATATGATGGATTGTCCCCAAAAAATGATCAAAACACGTAGAGTTCCAGTATAGTCTCTGGGTGCCAGAATGGCCTGAATAGATGCCAGAATGTCAATCACGTTTCTATATCTATATGTGTATATATATATTATGTTTGCCTATATGAAAATGATTCATGTTATGATGATATGATATGATATGATATGATATGAAAACATTAGGTGATACAATGAAACAATGGGACGGTATTTGATGATCATTTCGCTGGAAAAAAAATATTATGATGAGAAGTGGCATGATTTGGAGTGTAGCCAGCATTTCATGGTGAAAACCTAGCCTATATTGATAGAACCTAGCATAATGGATGTTTAACTGGCAATTATGAGGCAATGGTCCCACTAGTAGTGACAGGAGCAGGCGCTTACATCACCTCTTACTCCATGATACTCCATGTATGCTTTTGTTGAACATGCCAATTTAAGTGGTACGGAACCCGCATATTTGTCGGCCAAAACTCAGCTTCGGATAGTCTTGGTGGCTTCAATCAGTCAATCCCATCATGTTTGATAAAACTGTCAAACATTGATGTGTGGGTGGTTAAAACCGATACTGTATCAGATTCATAAAATTTCTCATGTGCAACAGCAATTTCCATTCAATACTTCAATTTCAATCATTCATTCCCTCGTCTTGTGGCTTCCAATTTTCCCATCTAAAAATGGCAACCGCATCCATTTTTTTCATATGTGTTCCCTACCCTCTGGTAATTTAACATAGCTATTCAAAAATGACCATAGAAATAGTGGATTTTTCCCATTAAAAATGGGTGGATCTTTCCACAGTTATGTAACAGTTTACCAGAGGGTATGTTCCGCTCTTGTTCCTATGTTTTTATGGCGGCGGTGATTCTTCCGCTCCGATCCCATCGTCCGGAGGTCTTTTCTCCTGCCTGGAGGAGAGCTGTGCACAGGCAAGGCGAGGGATGTCAGCAAGGCCGCAAGGTTAATAACGACCTCACTACGACGTCACCATAGATTGCCATAGATGATGGTTAGTAAGGGGAATTATATGGAATTATGCCAAAATGGCCTTAATTCAGGTTTGTGAAATGTAGTAATTTACCCAGATGCTATCGACTATTGAACATCACCACTTAGCTTTGTTAAATTACCAGAGGGTAGTGGTAATCATAAATCCCAAAGAGTAAAGATACCAATCATCATAGACTCATAGATCGTAAATCCCATTGAGTAACAGATAGAAGATAAATCCCAATGATCATCATCATCATCATCATAATCATAATCATACCTGCCCTGAATCATAATAGTCATAGATCCCAATGTGTAAATATTCAAAAGATGGTAATACGGTATCATAATCTCGGATTTGCTGTTAAAATGATTCAGAACAGCTTCAATTTACCCTCTGGCAATCAGCACGATGGAAATCGAAATCCATATACTGGGTGAATCTATAGGGATTTTTTTTTATTGGGGGGGATGGATCCTAAAAAGCAACTCCAACACCCAAAAGGATAGAACACGTTAAATTTATCACTGTTTCAATAGCGTGTTATGTTTTTGTATCTTCTTGGGGGGTTTTGATCGTCTTGGGGGTAGTATCTAGATACGGCCCTGGGTCAGCCTTAGAGTGTGTTCACAGAAAAAAAGCTGGCTTTCATGGAGTTATCTCCAAATTTTACCCTCTGGTAATTTAACATAGCCATGGAAAATGGTCCATTTATAGATGATTTTCCCAGCTAGAAACCTCCATTTATGGTTGGGATTTTCCATGGCGAACTTTTAGTTTACCAGAGGGTATATGATTCAATATGGTATAATGTATTGTAATCCATCCCCTTTATTTCGTGTAACTGTGGTTGACTGTGTGGTTAAGTTATGAATTGTGTATCTTCTTTTTGGACCTCTATTGTTAAAGAGATCTCGGCAGTGCCCATGTCAGAATGTCAGATGCCACTTGTTACCCTCTGGTAAACGTTTACATAACTATGGAACATGGCCATAGAAATAGTGAGTTTTCCCATTAAAAATTGTGATTTTCGATAGTTATGTATGTGTATATACCGTCTGGTAACCTAACATAACTATGGAAATTCACAATGTTTAATGGGAAAACTCACTATAACTGACCATTTTCAATAGCAAACTGTTAAATTACCAGAGGGTACTTCCAGATGAGATGTCAGAAACTATGACAAAATAATTTGTCACGGTGGGGGGGTCACTCGAAGTAAAGTAATTTGTGTATTCTTCCAACATGAGATAATATTGGAAAGGGCGCACACATAAATCACACATAAATTGTGAAGCAGCAAGCATGGAATCAACAAGGATGGGGGCGACAGAGCCGACAGAAATGGCTTCCCACGCCATAAACCAGGATATAATGGATATATTTCAACGTGGGGGACTCTACTAACCAATGGATCGAGTTGATGGGATGTCATATGTTTCCCAAAAATGCCAAAAAAACATTAGCCCATTCTGAAACTATTCACGACTCCTTAAAACAATGGTGTGTAACCATTGACAGAATCCGCCCTGGATGAAGACAGCAGGAATCCACCATCGTGATGGCAAACAGTTTGGGCAGCACATGGCAGTACCAAAATTTAATCTCCATGACATAGCTATGGTTTTTCGATGGCCCAGCAATAGTTCAATGATTTCCCTCTTCAAAATGATGGTTTTCAATAGCAAACTGTTGAACTACCAGAGTGTAAGTCGTTTCTCATTGCCATAGTTGGGGCCAATCCAACTAGACACCCATTTTGAGGATGGCATCCTCGGATTGCTTATACTGTAATTCTTGTAACGACCATATATAAAGCAGTTGAAAGTGCTGTAGCTATAGTTCAATCAGTATGTACAAAAAAAAATACATTTGAAGCTAAAAAGAGGGAGAGCGGCGCATTTGTATGTATATATACGTGTATATTATATATAATTATATATATATATAATGTCAACCCTGGTTTAATAAACCCCAAACGGTTGTTTAATTGGGGGAATACCATTAACTAGATGAAATGACTATTGGAGGAGTACCCCCTAATGAAAATCAACCACATATTATAAGCAGAATTCCGCACACCATCCCCATGGCCCCATGGTCACCCCGGTGAGGTGGGTGCCTCGGTTCCCGCGGAGCCACTTGGCGTGTGAATTTAAGGTGCAGTGCTTCGTGTTGGAGACAAAGCTGGGGGATGGGTCAATATCTAAGAAACCAATGTTAATATGGTCAATCTATGGTTAATCTATGGTTAACCTATGGTTAACCTATGGTTAATCTATGGTTAACCTATATGGTTAATCTATGGTTTATCGTCAATCCATGTTTAAGAATGCTTAATCATGGTTAATAATAATAATGATTAATGGTGATATGGGAGGTTTCCAAAAAGTCATGGGGGATCCCCAAGTCACCATAGGTTTCAGTACTAAGTCATGGGCATTCATGACTTGGATGATCTGGAGGTGCCCCCATGGATTGGAAACCTCCATTTAGCCTTTGGTAATCTAGCCATGGTCAATGGTCCTCTTTAATCGGCTCGGTATATAAATCATCTAGGAATTGCTGATTTTCTATGACTATGTGAAATTGCCTGAGGGTACCAGCTGCTTTTGGTGTGGACAGAAGGGTAGTCGTGTTTTGAGGAGTTTGGAAGTTTGAAGTATATCCACCCGGCAATGGAAAATCATTTGGTTGGTGGTTTGGAACACGTTTTATTTTCCATAATATATGGGATAATCCTTCCCATTGACTAATATTTTGCAAGATGGTAAAAACCACCAACCAGTCATGTTTGTTACAATGGTGGTGGTTTTACTGATATAATATGCTTAACTGCTCAAACCAGCATTTTGTGTCAGGAAATTGCCCTTGCGGGGTACCATTTTCAGACACACCCCCGATATTCCAAGTATTGTTGGTTCCATGCTATGAACAAATTTTGTACCCAAATCATATATTGAGTTATATCCCTCTATATCCCATTCTCAACCCATTGTATCGTCAATCTTAATGCTTGTCGCTTAGATCCAACCATATTTTCCACCGCTTTCCCAAGGACCTTCTGCCATGGTCTGCACGTGATCACTGCTCCGAGTGGCCTTAAAGACCGATCGACAGATGCATCAACGACCGCAGGCGCGTTGATGGGATGAGTAAAGTCAGAAAATTGGAGGAATATTTGGCAATACCCTCTGGTTATGACTAACAGAAAATGCCCGTTTTTAATGAGTAAATCAACTATTTCTATGGGAAATTTCAACAGATAGTTAATGGAATACCCTCTGGTTATGACTAACAGTTTGCCATGGTATAAATGGCCCATAGAAATAATTAGATGGTTTACCTATTAAAATGGTGGATCTTTCCATGGCTATGTTAGTCATAACCAGATGGTATTATTTCCGGCGTCTAAGACTTGCAAAACTTAAACGCAACAAAACACGTGTATCATATTATATCATCATACATATCCAATGTCCAAAAGTTTCTCAAATTCTCAAAAGTGAGGGGTGGGGGCGGTAGAAGATTTGTCATGTCTTTCAAACCTACAGTTTTTTTTGGTGTATGTTTATCTCCCATCATACCAGAATTAAGTATATAGTATTATATAACTTAATATATATTGCCGAGGCAAATATATATACATATTCTACACATATTATAGCGTGTCCTGACTGTAAATGTATATTCATTCTGCCCCGGCTTAGCGTGAACGCAGCTTTGTGCCAGAGCCGTATGTATATATATAATATATATATATATATACTGGTATATCTGTTATTGTTGGGGCATACCCCATTTTCAGATAATTACACATAGATACCCAGTTGTAGGCTAGTATTACCAGTGTAGTACTGCCAGCGCAAGGCTTTCGTTCCACCTTTATTGCTGGGAGTCTCAGAGCCGAGAAGTCTCAACATGAATTGCAGATGGGAAATGGAACATAAAGAACATAAAAGTGTGATTTGACCTGGGAAAGATACGGAAACCCTGGGGAATTAACCAGCAACAATATTGGATTTAACTGGGATTTTTTTTAATGAAAAACATGGATTTTTCACAACCAAATATGGGATTTGATTTTGAAATGGGGTGAACTATGAAGAATGTTTCGGAAGGGAGATAATCCCAAAGCAAGGCTTACAGTATCTGGAGTCTGGAGTCTGGAGTCGAGTGGAGAAGTTATTATATTTGGTCGATACACTCCCATGTTATTACACTCGAACCTCTTGTTGGTTGATTCTTACATTTCTTGTGCTACCAGGATGGCGATGCATTCACATGCATTTGCACTGAAAACACCCAGAAAAAACGACCACTATGACGCACCATTAAAATTATATAGTGTTTCATCACAAATTCCATTTTGGGCTCAAACATCAATGATAATGCATCAGGCAAACATCCCTTTTGGAGTTTTGGAACATCACAGGTGGAGTCCACTGAGTCACTGTGCTGGTTTAGTGCTTTGAATTCCTATGGATTCATTGCCATTCGATAAACCATGACAGGTAGCTATGACATATGGGTGACATATATAGCCACCTATGCCAATTGCCATGTGTTCTATCTACTTACGATAATAGATAGATATAATTATCACCTGAAGTAGATATATATGAAATCAATGGTGAAATATATAGCCACCATAAATTGCCATTTGTTGAATATATATATATATACTTCAGGTGAAATCTCCGTCTCCATTGGGATGAATCCCAGTCAGAGCCAATCTAATCTTAATTCGAATGACTTGTTTTTGCATTGAAATGTATTGAGTCATAGAAATGTCATGTATTGAGTCACAAAGATGTATTAATCATATTGGTCTAATCTTAATTCTATGAATTGAAATGTATTGAAATGTCTTAAATCATCTGGTTATTTAACAGTTTGCCATGGTATAGATGGCCCATAGAAATAGATGATTTTCCCAGCTAGAAACCTCCATTTATGGTTGGGATTTTCCATGGCGAACTGTTAGTCATAACCAGATGGTAGATCACCAAACATCAATGGTCATTCCAGGATCCTAAATTGGAGGTGCCTACCATATATAAGGCCTATTTTTCAGGCCTATGTAAGGAAATATAAATCCCCATAAATCACCATTCAATCCCAATAAATCATCTTAAATCAGTTGGTTTTCCAAACGGTCCCAGGGCAGGTTGGGCAGGTTGGGCAGGTTGGGCGCTCAGGTGGATCCTCATGCAGGCATCGTGGCGCAGCCCAAGGTCCACACGCCCCTTGCACGATTTTTCGCCAGGCGGATAGACAAGTTACAACGAAAACCTGGGATATCTTCGGAAGTGCCAAGATATTATGAAATTTTAATGAAAAACATATTATGATATGTTATAAAACATATTATGACATATTAGTGCCAAGATATGTTATGACATATTTTAAATTATGACATATTAAAAAAAAAAGTTACGACATATCATGAGATATTATGACATATCATGATTAATTTCAAGGGGATACACAATAATACACAAGCAACAAAGTTGAATATGACATTTGGCATAGCTGGAAAGAGTGGCAAGGGGACGTGTCCGACAAGAAATGAGGTTCTTTGTTGGGGATATTAACCAACAAAGCTGGGTATGTAATGGTAAGACATCAACAAATGGCAGCAACATCACCTGAGATGACATGGGCAGCTGGATTTCCACGGAGACAGCCCCACCATGAGAAGATCGAGAATGTTGACGTCAAAACAGCCGTTCTTCGTGATGAAAACAGCAACCGTATCCCAGGAGTTGAGCCAGTGAGATGAGAGAACAGGTATTGGGAGTCTACATGGATGATGCTTTGTGCCGCGGCTCCCTTCTAATTGCATATGGTGCTGAAGCCATGTTTGGTGACCCCGACTTTTGACTTGTGGTTTACCACACTACAGGTGGTCATACTCCCAAGTCTTCCAGCAATCTCACGTGTAGAATTACTTGTGGTGGTTAAATCCATAAATGTGTGCATGCTTAAAGCACCATTTCTTGTTCATTGAACCATATTTCGGCAGTTTAAACCCCCAGATACAGATTAACTAACATCCAATAACTTGGTATTTTCACATCCAATTTTCTGCAACTTCAATTTTTACGAACCCTCCATGTTTCACAAATCCCAGAGGATCCATGTATGGAATATTTACCTACATTGATCCCAGAGGATCCTTAGGGAATCACCCTCCCATTTTTTAGTCTTCGCTGCTGCAACTGCTGCAACCCGAGGCGCCCCGGCCTCATCTGCGACCAGGGGCAGAAGTTGTGCCACAACGCTGCGGCCGCGCGCTGGCTGCGCATCCGAGACGTCACGGGGCGCCTGGGCGACGTCGTTCCCGGGGGATGATGGATCTAAGGAATCTATGAGATCTGCGGAGTTTTAGATTGTTTTAGTATGTTTTAGATGGTTTTAGATAATAGTTTTAGATTGTTTTAGTATGTTTTAGTATGTTTTAGTATGTTTTAGTATGTTTTAGTATGCTTTAGTATGTTTTAGTATGTTTTAGTATGTTTTAGTATGTTTTAGATAGTTTTAGATAGTTTTAGTATGTTTTAGATAGTTTTAGATAGTTTTAGTATGTTTTAGATAGTTTTAGATAGCTTTAGTATGTTTTATTATGTTTTATAAAGTATGTTTTAGTATGTTTTAGTATGTTTTAGTATGTTTTAGTATGTTTTAGTGTGTTTTAGTATGCTTTAGTATGTTTTAGTATGTTTTAGTATGTTTTAGATAGTTTTAGTATGTTTTATTATGTTTTATAAAGTATGTTTTAGTATGTTTTAGTATGTTTTAGTATGTTTTAGTGTGTTTTAGTATGCTTTAGTATGTTTTAGTATGTTTTAGTATGTTTTAGTATGTTTTAGATAGTTTTAGATACTTTTAGTATGTTTTAGTATGTTTTAGTATGTTTTAGTATGCTTTAGTATGTTTTTGTATGTTTTAGTATGTTTTAGTATGCTTTAGTATGTTTTAGTATGTTTTCGTATGTTTTAGTATGCTTTAGTATGTTTTAGTATGCTTTAGTATGTTTTAGTATGTTTTAGTATGTTTTAGTATGCTTTAGTATGTTTTAGTATGTTTTAGTATGTTTTAGTATTTTTTAGATAGTTTTAGTATGTTTTAGTATGTTTTAGATAGTTTTAGTATGTTTTAGTATGTTTTAGTATGTTTTAGTATGTTTTAGTATGCTTTAGTATGTTTTAGTATGTTTTAGTATGTTTTAGTATGCTTTAGTATGTTTTAGTATGTTTTCGTATGTTTTAGTATGCTTTAGTATGTTTTAGTATGTTTTAGTATGTTTTATAAAGTATGTTTTAGTATGTTTTAGTATGCTTTAGTATGTTTTAGTATGTTTTAGTATGCTTTAGTATGTTTTAGATGGTTTTAGATAATAGGTTTAGATTGTTTTAGTATGTTTTAGTATGTTTTAGTATGTTTTAGTATGTTTTAGTATGCTTTAGTATGTTTTAGTATGTTTTAGTATGCTTTAGTATGTTTTAGTATGTTTTAGTATGTTTTAGTATGCTTTAGTATGTTTTAGTATGTTTTGGTATGTTTTTAGTATGCTTTAGTATGTTGTAGTATGTTTTTGTATGTTTTAGTATGCTTTAGTATGTTTTAGTATGTTTTAGTATGCTTTAGTATGTTTTATTATGTTTTAGTATGTTTTAGTATGCTTTAGTATGTTTTATTATGTTTCAGTATGTTTTGGTATGTTTTAGTATGTTTTATAAAGTATGTTTTAGTATGCTTTAGTATGTTTTATAAAGTATGTTTTAGTATGTTTTAGTATGATTTAGTATGCTTTAGTATGTTTTGTAAAGTATGTTTTAGTATGTTTTAGTATGCTTTAGTATGTTTCAATTAGTATTTTTTAGTATGTTTTAGTATGTTTTAGTATGCTTTAGTATGTTTTAGTATGTTTTATAAAGTATGTTTTAGTATGTTTTAATATGTTTTAGTATGTTTTACAAAGTATTACAAAGTATGTTTTAGTATGTTTTAGTATGCTTTAGTATGTTTTAGTATGTTTTAGTATGTTTTAGTATGTTTTAGTATGTTTTAGTATGCTTTAGTATGCTTTAGTATGTTTTAGTATGTTTTAGTATGTTTTAGTATGTTTTAGTATGTTTTATAAAGTATGTTTTAGTATGTTTTAGTATGCTTCAGTATGTTTTAGTATGTTTTAGTATGTTGTAGTATGCTTTAGTATGTTTTAGTATGCTTTAGTATGTTTTAGTATGTTTTCGTATGTTTTAGTATGCTTTAGTATGTTTTAGTATGTTTTAGTATGTTTTAGTATGCTTTAGTATGTTTTAGTATGTTTTATAAAGTATGTTTTAGTATGTTTTAGTATGTTTTAGTATGTTTCAGTATGTTTTAGTATGCTTTAGTATGTTTTAGTACGTTTTCGTATGTTTTAGTATGCTTTAGTATGTTTTAGTATGTTTTAGTATGTTTTAGTATGCTTTAGTATGTTTTAGTATGTTTTAGTATGTTTTAGTATGCTTTAGTATGTTTTAGTATGTTTTAGTATGTTTTAATATGTTTTAGTATGTTTTAGTATGTTTTAGTATGTAATTGAAGCAACCATGAAGAGTTTCGGGATTGATCAAGTGGGATTGAGCGATTGCGAAGCTAGGGGGTAAACTCGCGTGATTTAAGAAGCACATGATGTTGGGAAACCGACTGGAAAACCGACTTAGTTTAATACATCTCTTTTGCTGGAAATGGTACCCTCAACATAGGAAAATCACCATCTTTAATAGGTAAATCAACTATAAATGGGCCATTTTCAATAGCTATGTAACAAATTACCAGAGGGTATATTCTATTTTATTCTATTCAATTACATATACAATTGTTTGGGGTGATGGATGCTGATGGTCCAATACGGGGATCAATGCCCTGTTGGATGATGCTGGGCGAGAAGAAGCGAACTACTCGGTGGGGCCAATGGTATAGGACCATAATTGCTGGATCCATAGATTACCAGAAAGTATCCTCAGTCGATGTTTTGCCCCACGATTGGGCAAATAGGTAGTGTTTGGGACTGGAGTACGCCTTTTTAGGCTATGTGTTTCGATGAAACATGATGATACACCGATTTGCATGAAGTCTATTTAATAGAGGTACCCCGACAAATATTGACGCACCATAGCCCTGGACAGCGGAATGCCTAAAACCTGGCGCTATTAGCGCTATATTATGGTTTAAATATTTAGTCCAAACCAATCCTCGCTGATTACCCACATTTGAAATCCCAGGGTGATACAATCATCCTATATTCAAAGCGATGTTTACCAAGATTTGTTGACAACGGAAACCATTCCTAAAATGGAATCTTGATCTGGTAATTCCAATGATACCATATTAATCATAAGAATGTATAACAATTATCAAAGTTAAGTAAGATGGAATCATCCAAAAAATCCAAACACATACCATTCAAACTCAAACAACGGCATTATATGTTTTCCTTACAGTAAATTCCACAATCCCATGGTTATCCTATCATAGTATCGGTAACGGTAACGTCCTTGGCTTCATCCCAGAATGTCCATCAACACCCATCAAATCATGTCAGCAACCACACGATAGCCATTGTGTATACTGTAAATACCCCCCCAAACCTTACTATTTCAGTATATTTCGGTAATCCAGTCAATGTCGAGTCAATGTAACAAGGATACAAGGTGTATCAAACCACTAACCACCATTCACCACCACTATTTGAGTTACCCCAAGCCCGCAGCGAAACGCTGGGCTTTCACAACCAACTTCCGTCAAGGAATTGGACCGCCTGGCGTCCCTATGAGTCCCAAAGCGATTGGCTGGCCGTGTCAGGTGCGTGCGATTGTGGTGGCGCCGGGAATGGACATTGTGCGAGAAATGGGCATAGAATGAAATGTACTTGAGTGATTTGAGATGATTATGATGTCATATTCAGTGTTTTTTATGTTTTTTTTTAAATATGATGTAGGGGAATTGGCTATATGCTATTTATGGATTTAGGCAGGATTTCAGTACCGAAAATGGCAAATGAAGCAGCAACATACAGAACGAAGCAACCCAATAAATATCCAGATCGTTCTTCAACTCATAAGTAGTAGTTTTGATATTTGAAATGCTTTGGTTGATCAATTTGTAGGCTCCGGATATCTCTGGACCATGTTTGCGGTCACTCATGTTGGCTTGAATTTGTTTCTTTCGAATTAGGATACCGGATACCCAACAAATTATGTTTTGTTTCCTCATCAAGTATCAATTTGGAGGTATCCCCCAGACCCATGTATTGGGTCTCTTTAAGTCGCTTGGTGGTTGCAATTTTCGACCAAACTGTCCGGATGTATCACCACGATCCCAGCCACAGGAAATAATATCCCATGTCCGCTTTCGTTGGCATTCCTTTGTGTGCCACGTTTAGTCACTATCAGTTCCTTTGGTTTCCGTGGTGACTATCAAAACAGTCATGATCGAACATGACAACGCATCATCTTGGAACATTTGGAGGGCTCAAACACATTGTTTTCTGATGAATCTCGCATGAGGACATTTTAGAGCTGCTTCAAACCCGACCGCAGACTGATGCAGACTGCAACTGGGTTCACTTCAGTTTGGTAGGTTGATGGTCTTTGTGTTTGCCATCAATGGGAAAATAGACCAACCAACCTGCTATGATTTGTTTCTTAACGGTCTCCAAGAAATGATAAGATTGCTGAATGATTATTAAACCTGCTATGATGTTTTGTGTTTGTTGTCTCTTACAAGCTATCTTAGCCTTTAAAATCTATGGTGTTTGGCCTATGGCTGACGTATTACGTCCTTGAAACCGCAGGAGTCGGTGTCCTGGTGCAGTACCACGCTGAGGGCAGCTCCAGTTACATCGTAGGTACGACTGGGGATTGTGAGCTGAAAAGCTCCACCGTTACCGGATTTTTTCAAACCGGGGCCCCAATACATTCCAGTTTTTGAGGGAGAACAATATAGAATAATCCACACATTGCTTAGAGATGTTCGCGTCATCATCTCGGAGAACAGTGTCATCATCTCGGAAAAGGCCCGTTAAGGAAACGGAACAAGTTAAGTTTGGAGAAGCTTTGTTGAAATAGATCAGGCGATGGCTCAAGACCGTGTGGGGAGATACACTGTCAGTACCAGAAGCTTGTTGAATGCTGATTTCCTGAAAAGTGTATACCCCTGAACAAAATCTTAAAAACCTCAAACACGCATGAAATAAAACTGGTTGGTGGTTTGGAACATTTGGACTGTTTTTCCATTCAGTTGGGAATGTCATCATCCCAACTGACTAACTCATATTTTTCAGAGGGATAGGTCAACCACCAACCAGAGTTTCACTTAACTCCACTAATTAGTCACCATTTCTCACCATGATTAGGAACCATTAATCACCAGTATTTACCATATAGTAACCATGAGTCACCATTGATCACCATTAAGAGCCATTCTTAACCATGCTCAATAGGCAACTCCAAAACTGGGCCAATTCTAGTAACCAGTATAGTAACCAGAAAACCTTGGCGTCACAGTGCTGCAGACTAGCGTCAGGCGATTGCTTGCTACGAAGCTTGCTGCGGTGTCACAGTGCCTGGCATCATCGCATGAACTTGCCACTGGGACTGGTGGGAAAGCGGTAAAACGTTCATTTAAACCAATAAAACATCTATAAATGAGCCATGGTCCATAGCCATGTGAAAAACCACAGGGTAATATATGGGAATATCAGAATATCCATAGATGAAAGGAAACTAGTTAGACTATTATAGATGAACAGAATATCCCCCTGTGAGATTAGGTTTTAGATGCAATTTAGGATTCCTGGTATGCACATCCAAGTTGGCATGGAAGCAATCAAAACGGGGGAATAAGATGACACTGATTGAATTTTACTGTTAATTTGCTTTGCAATAGTTGTTCCTTATACTGCGCCAAACAGATCAAGACTCTCCAAGGATTTTCATTGTGACGCCATTGCTGCTGTTTTGAGGCCAGAAACGGTTGGGTCATAATCCCCAAAAATCAAAAAGAGAGCAGATATTAGTTGATCGATGACAACTGACGCAAAGATTTCCACCATAGATTTCAATCATCCAAAGTAGATCAGATTAGTTCCCCCAAATCCCATTGGAAATTTACCGACCAGTGGCCTTTCAGAAACATTCCATGGCAGTATTGGCTTATCATTGCAGATACGAAAATAAGAGGATTCGTACATATTTTGATCGTTGATCAGTACCTTGATCCTCAGAGTACTTCTTTTTCTTTAGCGGGTAAAAGCACCAAAGTTGTCAGGGTTGCTGTAAAGCTATTATAGGTCAATCATAGCCACCAAGGGGTACATGGGTCATGGGTCATTGCACCTCTTTCTTTTCACCGTTTCCCCCCCAAACGTATTTGGGGTGTTGGGAGCAGCCTTGATTATAGTATAGATTAGATCACCATTATATCATTCGAATTTGTCATATGTTTGTCCCCAATGATTCCATTATATAAAATATAACCCAATTTAAATCACAAATCCAATGATGAACAAATCAAGGAGGGGAAAAGGTACCTAAAAGTGCCATAAAAGTGCCATAAATCCCATAGATCCCACTGATTGATGATCAATCCCATAGGCCCATCGCCGAGGCGAGGAGAGTTCAATGACTGGGGTGCCCTACCAGATGTGTCGATGAGGATGGCTTTAGCAATGCTAAGAAGTTGGGAAAGCCTGGGAGAAGGGGTCTCCGCACTTGTTTTGGCGCTTGGTTTGTTGAGATTTCTTTGGATTTTGGGCGATTTTTGAGGATTTGGCTGTTTGTGGCCCCTAGTTTCTTATTGGATATTTGTTGTTTTTTCCTATTTTTTTTGGCTAGGTGTTTTTCAATGCCACAGCTGATGCCTCAGTAGGTATTCAGTCGATTTTTGCAGCAAATCTTGAAATTCGACATCACATCCCGCCAAAGGGACATATGTTGACAGTGTTTTGTTCGGTTTTTCTGTGGGCGCCATTGATTCCCAACAAAAATCGATCCAGGCTATTCTGGTGATAAAGTATAAAACATTCAAGGTTTATGGCGCAATTCGTGCATCCCCACGAGTTTCTTCTTGGCAGATGCAGATGCGCCATGGATGAAATGTGGGAGCTGGAGTCCATGAGGGGATGGGAATCCCAAGAAATCTGACACTTCGGAAGCTGCTCGTGAGGTCCTGGTGCTGGTGTTCCGGCAGTTGCTCGTGTTGTTCGGGGTGACCACTGTGACCACAAAATTCTGGTGCACCAATTCCTGGCTGGTGGTTTCAACCTTGGCATGACAAAGGTGACCACAGGTGACAAAAAACAGACTTTGGCCATGCGCAAATCAGGGACTTTGATCCCAGGTGATACCAATACTTTGCCTACGGCCACCATGTGCCCGCAGAACCCGATGGTTTGGTGATCGAAACATGATAGGGAGAAGATAGTGCCTCACTTCACGCCATGTAGATATAACATTTACTATTCTGAGCCACTTACTACCCAAGCTGGGGTGCTGAATGACTTAGCTGATGCCATCAATGATGGACCTGAATGTCAATTGGGTTGTTGGAAGCAACTAGGAGTTGGTTGGAAACAAATATGACATAGGAGGGCCCAACAGTATGAGAGTATAAGTATAAGCAGTATAAGTATGATTTGACAACTTTGTACCCAATCATAGCATATCATAGCCACATAGCCATGCAATGAGATCACATTTTCAGGCCCTCAGGTCATCTAGCAATGGATGAATGGGAGATGTGTGGTTAGGTGACCTGCCTCTAGGGCAAATGGACCATATATCAATTGATATGTTCTGTTCCTTAACAGTTGGAATATAAGCTATCAGTCTCATTGTTTAAACCAGAGGTTATGCCAGTTCCATTGATTAATCCGGTAGATATTCCTACAAAAGACATGAAAACACAACAGTATAGGCTACTTATCTCAGAACTTCACAACCCAACATAGCCCCATGACTACCCCAGAAATACAGCTAGCATCATCCCAATGTTGTAATACACGTCGATAATTGAATTGGTATACGCATGTTGTCCCCAGAACTGCTCTAGCAAGTTCATAGGCATGATATTCTGATCACTGTTTTTTTCAATTGATTGCAAAGCTCATACTCTTATCACCATGTTATCACCATGTAGGCACTCGAAAGAATCACCAGCAGAAAGGAAGGTCACTCTTGCAGAATGACTTTCAAATCACTAGCATCCCATCAACGTCGTCTTGTTCAGCATTATTCACGTCACTGTCCGTCATGATGAACTGAACACGTGACAATGACAATGATTTGAAGAACAGTGGTTCTAGTTGTTGTTATATTTGTTATACTCATGACATTAGTAATGGATTATAGTCCATGATAATTCATATTTACAATCATTATATATATAATCATGTTTACATCAGTTCACTACAATCATATATGACATAAATCAGCAGACAAAAATGGACGATATGTCATCATGAACAAATATTGTCACAACTCGTAGTCACTGTCATGACTACTGTTACATGTGTATGGGTCAAAGTGTGACTCGTCATAGTACAATCAATATCATAATATCATCATGAATAATCACTATAAATATATCATGCATTAAGAACCACTATATTATAGACTATAAAATCATAGTGATTATAGTGACACCACATTAATGAACCACTATTATTATAGTGATTATAAAATGTGCTCATCATAAACAATATTATATTGGTTATATTGGTTTTAAACCATTACAATCACTACAGTATGTAACATTACATTTATTAAACCACTAATAACACCATCAATATATATATATATATATATAAATAAACCATTCATATAACAACCGTTAATAAACCATCAATAAATTATATATATAACATGATATATGACTCCTTAATAACCACCAGCTGTTGATCACTGACACCGCCGCCAGGATGGTGAACCATTTCACCTGGGCTGCCAACTTCACCACGGACACCTTCCTGAAGGCACGGCCGTTTTTTTTTGCCGATGGAAATGGATAGAACAAGTGCATTAAAACAGAGGATATGGAGGTTTCCTGAAATAGGGGTACCCTCAGTTCTCATCAATTTTGATGGGATTTTCCATTATAAACCATCCATTGGGGTGTACCACCAATGGAAACCCCCGTATGAACCAAGATTCCATAAATATTCCATCAATATCTCAGTATATATCACAGTATATATCTCAGTATGTATCTCAGTATATATCTCAGTATATTCCCATGATACCAGCATTTTTCAGGGTTGCTCCAACCTATGTATGGGCAAATGATGGCCCCAAGGCGGGGATATTCATGTATTTTTGTATTTAATTACCCATTTTACAACCCTTGTACCTAGGGTGTTGGGAGCAATCCGGATAAATGATGCTATATGTTTCTTGTGATAAGTACCAAAGCTGTAATCAATCAACTGTAAATAATCGATGCGATGGGATATCGGTTGTATTAATTACATTACTACATATGATTTTTTTGATAGTTCATGGGATGGTGGTGATGCTGTTTTCCTGAAACAGGGCAATTAAAGGCCAAAATATGGCCATGTTAATGTCGTTTGATTGGGAAAATGATGTTTTACGCCATCAAAACCGGGTATTCCTTCTTTTTTAGCCGAACCAATGTTTTGTTTGTTTCTTTGGATGTAATGACAATGACAAACTCTTGTTGGTTGCATGATTTTTTTTATGTGTCCAATTTGATGTTGGTTACATGTATACATGTCTATATGTTGACCAACATTACATCCTTGTTTCCGTTCGATCCATGCGATGTGGAAGCCAATTGTGTTTCCTCATTGTTTTGCAGAATGAATGGACATAAGAAACATTGACAGGATATTGCCCAGTTACTGGTCATGTACCACTACATCAGGGTTCCAACCACAGTACCCTTTACCGCCAGGCCAAATTCGTGCCGGGCAACGGTTGGTCACAGTCCTATGGTGTTCATCCCACGCGGTCGCTTGGCGAAGTTGGACTTTGAACAGTATCAGCAGGGTTTGACACTAGTTATACCCTCTGGTAAACTAACATAGCTATTGAAAATGACAATTTATATTGGATTTTCCCATTAAACATTGTGATTTTCCATAGTTATGTTATTTTTCCAGAGGGTAAATATGGCTGATAGATGCTGATAGAGGTTTTGTAAACAACCAACACAACTGGGAACCCTATCAGCTATAGTTATAACTACCCCTATCAATTGGATAGTTGTCAGCAACCAACACAACTGATAGGGGTTTGGTAAGTTATAAATTGCTCAATCTGAACGTGACCAAACTCAGTGAAGAGCGGGCTCCCATGAGACCGACCAAGCCCCTGCGTCTGAGGAAGTTGTTGTATGGCCTGCCTCTCTTCGACCCGCGCAGTCCCTGGGCTGACTTACGTCAACCGGTGATGAACAAAAAAACACCGGGGAAATCTGGGGAATTTTCTCGGTGAAAAACCCAGATATGAAAACTTAGTTCTTTGGGTCGACTTTGGGAGCTGAATGGTGTCCAGGGGCCCCTGAGTTCAGAGAAGTACCCGGCAAGGGCCTGGGTGCGAAGCACCTTGGTGGTGCTTCGCCCCGAAGCCCACGAATGTGCGGCTTGTTGTCGAGGAACTTGTGAAATCCCTCGAAGTTTGCACCCCACAAACCTGATCAATGCAAATAAGCAACTTCTTTCAGAGTTGGTTTATCGCAAAGCTGATCAATTCAACTAGTCAAACCATTTTTTCCGCGTTTGTATGTCAGAAACCTGATGTTTTCAAATAATTCATATCCTTCTTTCTGAGGCTGTGCGTCACAAACCTTGTGTGGATTTTCAATAAGATAGGCAACACTGCCGATACCGGATACCGCGTCCGTTCGCGAAGCTGCAGATGAGAGCTACTTGTGTTTCCAAGATGAGCCGGAGATGTATCTGATGAAATATGGAGGTTTCCGAAAATAGTGGTATCCATTGGTATCCCAAATCATCCAAAATCAAGACATTTTAGTATTGAAACCGATGGTGACTATTGTGAAGTCCGCCTTTTGAAGAAACCCCCATATCAACAAACATGTTGCATTTTTTCCCCACCTCAGATTCAGTCTTATGCGGCTGCTTCATTAGCGAGTCTTTTTGACTGCTGGGGATTAAGTGGAGATCAAATTTGTGTAAATGTCTGACTTGAAAATGGCCCGGAAGTCTAGATGCGAAGTCATTTGTAAGGAACAGTTGGGGAATGTTTGGGATTGTGGTCATGTCCCCAAAACTATTTCTGAAGCAGGTGTGATGGACCCATTGCAGCAAGGTATCCCAGCACCCAACCAGCACTGCTCTTCAGCAAAACATCGCTGAACAAGCAGGTTTGAATTGATATATAATCGTTTCATTAACCCATATTCACCCCACGGGATTGTGTATTAGTTATTCGGTTTGCCTACCTAACATCACTTAACAACGGTGGATTCTGTGTCTTTTCCCACATCAGTGAACTTGATCGTCCGGAGGCAGAGACTTTGAAGTCGAACCATATCGTTCGGGCGCTGAAGCCAGTCGCAGGCGGCCAACTGGGGTGGATGGTGGTGGCTACATTTTGTGATCTGTAATTTGGTTAATGGTAGTGGTTGATATGTGTATACATATTTATATTTATATATATATATATATATTCATTTTGATTATATTTGGTGCCTGTTCTTTCCAATGTGGCTGTTTATGCCTTTGCATAACCCATCTACCAGTCATGGTCGTTTTGTGCTGTCATGAAGTTGCTAACATGTTTGATCTTGGTGGCAAGCGGCTGATCAGATTGATCCTCGCAGGCACATGTGAAGCACATCAATTGGGATGGATAGTATGGCCACCGGCCAGAGTGCTAGGGTCATTTTGGGGATAGATGGATGGATGGATGGATAGATAGATAGATAGATATAGATAGATATAGATAGATATAGATAGATATAGATAGATATAGATAGATATAGATAGAAATAGATAGATATAGATAGATATAGATAGATATAGATAGAGATAGATATAGATAGATATAGATAGATATAAATAGATATAGATAGAGATAGAAAGAGATAGATAGAGATAGATAGAGATAGAGATAGATAGATAGATAGATAGGTAGATAGTGCTCCGAACATCAACTGAGAACAATTGAGAACATGTAAAATGATCATCCACATGCCTCTTTTTAGCGCGCTGTGCTGGATTTTACGGATGATCACCAGTTGTTTGTTGGTTTCCATTCAATTCACAAAAAGGTCCCCATTTCTGGTTTTTAAAACACATCCTCGTTTCCTTGTTCTATGAATTCCCATCAGACCAAGACTAAGAATCATCTAAATGGGGCTAATTCTGTTTTTGAAATCTTCTTATTGGGGAGATTTTTTTTGGGATTTGTTGAGAAACCATCCATTAACTCCCCAGGAATTTCCTATGCATCGAGCATCGGGCACAGGTGGATGTTGGAGCGTGGCTTCTGGTCGCAGCACGAAAGCATCGCCACCGCCGTGGAGTTTGCCTCGGTGCCTCGTGCTGCGAGCCGCGAAACGAGGCACTTGACCGATAGATATAGATAGATATAGATATAGATATAGATAGATATAGATTAGATTAGATAGATTAGATAGATTTGATGGATTAGATTAGATTAGATTAGATTAGATAGATTGGATTAGATGAGATTAGATTAGATAGATAGATATAGATTAGATTAAATTAGATTAGATTAGATAGATTAGATAGATTTGATGGATTAGATTAGATTAGATAAATTAGATTGGATTAGATTAGATTAGATAGATAGATATAGATTAGATTAGATTAGAATAGATTAGATAGATTAGATAGATTTGATGGATTAGATTAGATTAGATTAGATAGATTAGATTGGATTAGATTAGATTAGATAGATTAGATAGATAGATTAGATTAGATTGGATTAGATTAGATTAGATTAGATAGATTAGATAGATTTGATGGATTAGATTAGATAGATTAGATTGGATTAGATTAGATTAGATAGATTAGATAGATAGATTAGATTAGATTGGATTAGATTAGATTAGATAGATTAGATAGATTAGATAGATTGGATTGGATTAGATTAGATTGGATAGATTAGATAGATTAGATTGGATTAGATTAGATTAGATAGATTAGATAGATTAGATTGGATTAGATTAGATTAGATTAGATAGATTAGATAGATTAGATAGATTAGATAGATTAGATTAGCTTGGATTAGATTAGATTAGATAGATTAGATAGATTAGATAGATCAGATAAATTAGATTGGATTAGATTAGATTAGATAGATTAGATAGATTAGACAGATTAGATAGATTAGATTGGATTCGATTAGATAGATTAGATAGATTTGATAGATTAGATTAGATTAGATTAGATAAATTAGATTGGATTGGATTAGATAGATAGATATAGATTAGATTAGATTAGAATAGATTAGATAGATTAGATATATTAGATAGATTAGATATACTAGATAGATTAGATAGATTAGATAGATTAGATAGATCAGATAGATTAGATAGATTAGATAGATTAGATTAGATAGATAGATAGCTAAATAGATAGATAGATGGATAAGATAGAGAGGTAGGTAGATAGATAGATAGATAGAAAGATAGATATAGACAGATATAGATAGATATAGATAGATATAGATAGATATAGATAGATATAGATAGATATAGATAGATATTGATAGATATTGATAGATATAGATAGATATAGATAGATATAGATAGATAGATAGACAGACAGACAGATAGATAGATAGATAGGTAGATAGATAGATAGATAAATAGATAGATAGATAGATAAATAAATAGATAGATGGATAAATAGACAAATAGCTAGAAAACTAGACAGCTAGACAGATAGATAGATAGATTAGATTAGATTAGATTGGATTAGATTGGATAGATTAGATAGATTTGATGGATTAGATTAGATTAGGTTAGATTTGATGGATTAGATTAGATTAGATTAGATAGATTAGATTGGATTAGATTAGATTAGATAGATTAGATAGATAGATTAGATTAGATAGATTAGATAGATTAGGTTGGATTAGATTAGATTAGATAGATTAGATAGATTAGATCGATAGATTAGATTGGATTAGATTAGATTAGATAGATTAGATCGATTAGATTGGATTAGATTAGATTAGATAGCTTAGATAGATTAGATAGATTAGATAGATTAGATAGATTAGATTAGATTGGCTTAGATTAGATTAGATAGATTAGATAGATTAGATAAATTAGATTGGATTAGATTAGATTAGATAGATTAGATAGATTAGATAGATTAGATAGATTAGATAGATTAGATTGGATTAGATTAGATTAGACAGATTAGATAGATAGATTAGATTAGATAGATTAGATAAATTAGATAGATTAGATATATTAGATAGATTAGATATACTAGATAGATTAGATAGATTAGATAGATTAGATAGATTAGATAGATCAGATAGATTAGATAGATTAGATAGATTAGATTAGATAGATAGCTAAATAGATAGATAGATGGATAAGATAGAGAGGTAGGTAGATAGATAGATAGATAGAAAGATAGATATAGACAGACATAGATAGATATAGATAGATATAGATAGATATAGATAGATATAGATAGATATAGATAGATATAGATAGATATAGATAGATATTGATAGATATAGATAGATATAGGTAGATATAGATAGATAGATAGACAGACAGACAGATAGATAGATAGGTAGGTAGATAGATAAATAGATAGATAGATAAATAGATAGATGGATAAATAGACAAATAGCTAGAAAACTAGACAGCTAGACAGATAGATAGATAGATAGATAGATTGATAGATAGATAGATAGATATTGATAGATATTGATAGATATTGATAGATATAGATAGATAGATAGATAGACAGGCAGACAGATAGATAGATAGATAGGTAGATAGATAGATAGATACATAGATAGATAGATAGACAAATAGCTAGAAAACTAGGCAGCTAGACAGATAGATAGATAGATAGATAAATAGATAGATAGATAGACAGAAAGACAGATAGACAGATAGACAGATAGGATAGGATAGGATAGGATAGATTAGATAGATTAGATAGATTAGATTGGATTAGATTAGATTAGATAGATTAGATAGATTAGATATATTAGATAGATTAGATAGAATAAATAGATTAGATAGATTAGATAGATTAGATAGATTAGATAGAGTAGGTAGATTAGAGATATTAGATAGATTAGGTATATTAGATAGATTAGATATACTAGATAGATTAGATAGATTAGATAGATTGGATAGATTAGATAGATTAGATATATTTGATAGATTAGACAGATTAGATAGATTAGATAGATTAGATAGATTAGATAGATTAGATTAGATTAGATTAGATTAGATTAGATAGATAGATAGATAGATAGAACGATAGATATAGATAGATATAGATAGATATAGATAGATATAGATAGATATAGATAGATATAGATAGAAATAGATAGATATAGATATATAGATATATATATATATATATAGATAGACAGACAGACAGATAGATAGATAGATAGGCAGATAGATAGATAAATAGATAGATAGATAGATAGACAAATAGCTAGAAAACTAGACAGCTAGATAGATAGATAGATAGGTAGATAGACAGAAAGACAGATAGACAGATAGACAGATAGGATAGGATAGGATAGGATAGGGTAGGGAAGGATAGATTAGATAGATTAGATAGATTAGATAGATTAGATTGGATTGGATTAGATTAGATTAGATAGATTAGATAGATTAGATAGATTAGATTGGATTAGATTAGGTCAGATAGATTAGATATATTAGATAGATTAGATAATAGATAGATTAGATATATTAGATAGATTAGATATACTAGATAGATTAGATATACTAGATAGATTAGATAGATTAGATAGATTAGATTGATTAGATTAGATTAGATAGAAAGATAGAAAGATAGATATAGATAGATATAGATAGATATAGATAGATATAGATAGATATAGATATAGATAGATATAGATATAGATATAGATATAGATAGATATAGATAGATAGATAGATAGATAGATATAGATATAGATATAGATATATATATAGATATAGATATAGATATAGATAGACAGACAGATAAATTATATACATTACTTGATGCATATTTTGCAAGGCATGCTGACTGTCGGGTTCGGTCTTACCTGCGAAAGCCTTCTGACAGTTTCCATTGTCAGGCTGATCATTCTCGTGTCATATGGTTTGCCCAAAGTTCAGAGCGGCTACTACCAAGTTGCGAGTTTAAAGTACTTCCAGTCCGCATATGCGGAGCCGCCCATCAATTCCACATTGATGTTTCGAGATGCTTTTGTCTTTGAGAAGCGACTGGCTTCTGTCGTCGACCTCCCTCGAATGTCGGTGTTTATCTTACCGTTGCCCACGTCGTGTTCCCTCGAAGCGGTCCCGGCGACTGAGACAAATTTTTATATACTTGAAGCGATTGTCGGCCTCTTTGCGGTGAGGCGTTCGCTTGTGACACTGTTTATCTCCGGGGTAACTTTGAAGAAAGTACGCGTGGTTCATCTCTCAAGAATTGAATGAGATATACCCTCCTGTGGTCAAACATGGCTGGCTGGAAAACCCCCTCATAAACGGATGTTTTTATCAGAAAATCCTCGAACTAAATGGTGGATTTTCCATTGCCATGCTTGGTTGCCGGAGAGTAAGTACAGGTGGCCTGAAAATCAATCAGGAACACCTCACACAAAAAAAATTGGCCCTGGAAAATGCGTTGACAGCTTTACATTTAATCTTGCAGCGCTAAGAATGTAAAAGGATTTCCCAGGTTTGCTGGTGACATCCGGGTTTTCATTGGTTACAGCTCCTAGATGGCCATAGACCTTCTAGGTTGGCATAACTTGACAGAGAGAGCGAGAGAGAGAGAGAGAGAGAGAGAGACAAAACACATCACCATGCCGGACCATGCCTAGATTACTATACTGTGTATATTCGTTTGTATATTATGATCATAGGTGCGGGTTGCATGTCCCAACAAAAGTTGTTAATGTTTCCCCAGTTCTTGTCGGTTGTATTACTTAATTCTGTAGGATATTACCCTGGAGCAATTCTCCGTGATCCTCAATCGCGCCACCGTGATGACAAGGACATTTGGATTTCCCCGCTGTGCACACCCCAACCTCCACCTTGTCCTCCACCACCTACTGGGGAGGTGACGGTGCATGGATGGATGGGAAGAGACGAATATCAAAGGTTGGCTACTTGTTGGTCCCATGATGCCATACAAGGAGTTGTACCAAGCAATGATGAGCCAAACAAGAACTTCCGGCCAGCAATAGACAGACAATCTATGCAAAGATATGATATGTTGATATACGCATGTAACTTATCTTCGAATGCATTCTTCGTTCCACAAATGATGCTGGTGTATCTAGGTGTCTCCAAGCCAACAAAATCAGTGCATGATGTCCAGTGGGAAACGGATTGTCAGTTTGCACTACATGTTATTATATGTATAAATATATATATATATACCAAGCAAGTCCAAAGACTATTTATTGTTATAGTCGTTCCACGTAAGGCTATTCTTTGCTATATATATATATACATACATTCATGTTTTCCGAGCTAACGTGCCATCCACCTTGCACCTTGTGGTTTCTCCAAGTTCGGTGCAGGGACAGGGAACCAGGTCTGGAGGACCCACCATACAGTACCTGCACTATGTACGTGCTTTGCCAAGAGCTTGCACTATGTACGTGTTGTTCATGACCCGTGTATATACACATTACACAGAAATGTAAATGACATCAAATTGTCTACATTTGTGGGTTCAACACAGATTCAGGGGCGAATCCTCGCTGCTGCGCAACTCCCCTGCCTGGTATTGGTTAAATCCCAATCTGCCCGCTGGACAAAATCACATGCTTGTTGGTTGAATTTCCATGCTTGTCAGTTGAATCTGCAGCTGACCTGCTAGTCAAGTCTCAATTTTGATCCTACTTATATAGACTTAGAAGGATGTGAAATGTTTGTTTTTCACTTTTATAATGTGGGTTCAAGATCCTCACTAGTCCGTGGTTTTAATACCCACTACCCTCTGGTAAACTAGCATAGCCATGGAAAATCACCATTATTAATGGGTAAATCAACGAACTAAATGGGCATTTTCAACAGCTATGTAACAAGTTACCAGAGGGTAGCCATTAATCATTGGATAAATAACTGGGTATCATGACTGCATTAGTCTGTGGATTTAATATGTTTTAATACCCATTAGTCCGTATGTCTTGATCTAATGACAACTGATTTTTTGAGGCTTCCGGGGGTGGAAAATTCTCCGCCAACCTGCCAGGATGACTGGAAATGCCATGGCTATCGCCAGGCGCTGGAGTGCTGTGGGAAGGGAGCCAAACTGTTCTGGTCATGTTAAGTATGAGAGGATTCTTATATATATATATATATATATGTATATACATATATATATACACATATAAATATATATGATATACATATATATATATATATATATTTATTTATTTATGTATATGTCTATGATATATACATATATATATATATATATATTATAGTATCCTATTGTTTGTATCGTGTTTTCGAGTTTGAGGTCTATCTATATCATTGTCAAGTCGCCCTGGTCGGTTCAACCATGTTCGACAGAGATACACCGTACGCTGACCCCTTTGGCATCGATCTTTCTGGCATGGATGAGCGTTGATGTGTGGTGTACGTTTTTTTTTTAATAATAAACGTTAATATTTAATGATGTCTCAAAGGGATAGAAAGTTATAGACAATTCATAAGTACGAGAACTATCATGTTGTCTCAAAAACGTTCAATGAAGTGAGTCTTTCCATCCTGTGATTTGACCCCCTCAGCTCCTGCAGGGGGAGAATTTGGACTGGTGTCATTCCGTGGGAACCATTGGCTGTGCCACCTGACTGGGAGAACTGGGAGAACTGCACCGGGTGATGTTGACGCAATCCATAGCAATGCCCCAAAAGGATAGAAACTTATAGAAAGTTATGGGTTATTTGGGGGTTCCTATGGAAAGATCCACCATTTTTTAATAGGTAAATCACCAGAAACATATTCTGGTTGGTGGTTTCAAACAGCCGTGACAGCCCGAACCACCTGCCAGCAGGTACGGCCGCGCTTGCCAAACGGGGGTGGGTAGGCCATTTTCACACGTGTTTGACCCCATGGTGTTAGCGCTTCCTCCGCGCTTTGCTGATTGTTCGCCGGGACAGAGGTTGAGTTTGGTAGCAAGGCTTCAGGTCTGGGATCACGAACATGATGCTCATGCAATGGTTTCTACTCATGAGAACAACCGGTTTTTGCTGAATGGCCTTTTGGATGGCACAGGGGATACCTACTCCTTGGTCAACGTGGAATTTAGGAAACAGTTTCCAGTTCCTTGTCTAGCCTTGGATGAGTTCTCACAGGTTTTTCGTCATGACTGCCCGTCCTGGGATGCAATGCACGAAGTCATCGAGATGTGTTGTGGGTTTGGAGGCATGCACCAAGGCATGGCGGCTTTGGGGTACCGACCAGTCGTTGCAGTGGACTCCAATGAACGTATGCTGAAACTCTATGGCAACCAATGTGAGGCTACACAGGTGTTAGGAGATGTGAATGATCTGAGCACCTTGCAGAAAGTGTGGAAGGCAGGCAAAGGTGCCGGCACTCTTGCTGCCGGATTTGCATGTCAGCCGTTTTCAGTCCTAGGTGATCGGAGAGGTGGCTCGGATCCCCGTGCCGCATGTTTGACAGGAATCCTTGCCAGTGCCTTTTTGCTTCAAGTGCAGTCGGTTATCCTTGAGTGTGTACAGCCAGCAGCGTTGAACACTTTTGTCCAAGGGGAGCTTCAGAGGTTCCTAGATGTCTCTGGTTTTGCATGTACTCAGTGTGATTTGCAGTTGGATTCCATTTGGCCCTCTCGACGCAACCGTGCCTGGTGGTTGCTCACCTCACCGCTCATAGGAAAGATCCCACTGTATGCATTGCCAAAATTGCAGGTGGTCACCAAAGTTCGACATATCATACCTGCTCTTCAACCATGGGATGCCAGTGATGAAGATGATCTAGCCTTGACGGAATCTGAACGTAGTGCCTTTGGGGTTCACAATGATTCCTTTCATCGGTATTTGCTCAATTTTGAAGCTTGTGCTCCTTGTGCACTTCATTCATGGGGATCACAGGTTGTAGGATGCAAATGTGGATGCCGGACCAGGGGCCTTTCTGAACAGCGTCTTAGGGAGAAAGGGTTGTTTGGGTGTATTGTTCACTCATGTGGCACCGACACCAAGTCAAGCGTCCTTCGGCATGTTCATCCCAATGAAGTGATGATGATGTGTGGCTTTGACCCCATTGTGGATTTTGGGGTTGATCCTCGCCTTTCATTGGCTGCTGCAGGTCAGATGGCTTCTCCGCTTCAGGCAGCTTGGATCTTCTCTGCCCTGGAAATGAGATTGTTGGAACTCAGGCATGTTCCCACCAGCTTTCATGCAGAAGCGCAAATTCAGGCGTTCATGACGTGGATTTTGATGCGAGGTCGTCAGGTATGGCCTACTATGGAAGAGCCGATTGCTGATTCAAACACGAGGGCTTTGATCAATTTTTGGTCTTCTGTTTCTCATTTGTCCATGCCTGAATTAGTGCACCCGCTGAGATGGCCAGACATTCCCAAATGTACTGTCACTGTTGCATCCGTTTTGGATTTCCTCATTCGACAACACCATGCTGTGCAGGGGTTGCAGGTACCACCGGCGGTATCACCATGTGATGATGTTGCCATGACAGCCCTGGATGATGATTGCCTTGATGATCTTACTCCATGGTATGACCCTCCATCAGAACCTGCTGAATCTTTGCCGTCAGTTGGCTCTCAAGATGGATGTGTAGTTGTCTTTCAGCATGAGGGTTCTCTTCCGTTTGAACTTAAGGTGTCGGAAGGTGAGACTGTCCAGCAACTCATTTGTGCTCACACTCAATTGATTGGTGATTTTGAAGTGTCCAAGGTCTGCTCACCTGATGGTACAGCCATTTCGCCTTCACATGTTTTGCAAGTGGGTCAAGTCGTTCATGTGGTTTGTAATGAGCCGACGCTGCTCCATCAGGACTCCTCTCAAGATCCATCAGCTGGGATTGCCCCACATGCATTATCCCCAATTTGTCATGGAGGTGTTGATGAGTTGACTGAGGGTGTTCCCCGTCTGATTCCTGAAGCCACTGTCAGCTCCACTGTTGAATGGACCTTTCCTGTGCGAGAGAATTGTACTCCTTTGATAGCTGGAAGGTTTGGCCCTTTTGATGCTGGTGAATGTGAAACTCCTGCTGCATTGTTGCCTGATTGTGATTCGTGGATATCAGCTGCGCCATTGCTGGGCCTCAGAGACACCCAGTTTCTGAACCTGCATGCCCCTGTGGTTCAGAGCACCAAACATTTGTGGGCACTGCGTCATCAGTTTTTGAAATCTGAAGATCGGAGTGCTATCCTTGCTGCTCAGGACGTAGTGTGGTTGGATGATGAATTTCGCTATCACATTGGGTTGATGCTTCAAATGCGAGATGAGAAACGATTTGCCAATGTTCAATCTCCTGAAAAGAATTGCATGATGTTGGACCCTCTGTTGCTCACTGGGTGGGTTCAACATGGCACGGAGCTTTGCCCCCTCTGGGCTCAGTCTCACCCTGAGATTCGTGCTGAGGGTACCATTCTTATTTCGGCATGTGTCCTTGATGGTCATTGGATACCGGTTGTGCTGACCCCAAATGGTGACACTCTCATTTTCTCTACATGGGATGTACCGACTCACTCACACAACAAGCTGAATGATGCGATTGAAATGATTAGTAATGCCTTGGGTTTCTCTCAGGTGACGGTTCTTCGCCAGCAGAGGATGTTCTTTACGTCCAAGAAATGTGGAGCCCTTGCAATGTCCTTCTTGCATCACTCAGTTTTTGGGTCTATGCTTCCAACAAACAATGATGAGGCTGATGTTGTCCATTCGCGATTGCGTGCTGTGTATGTGCAAGAAGTGCAACGATGTCAGATAGCCAGACGTCCTTGGGTCTGGGGAGCTGGAGATGCTGAAAAAGAGTTTTTCCCCAATGAGCCTGGTGCCTCTTCCACTGATTTGCCCGTTCAGCCCTTGCCGGTGGCTGATGTCTGTACCTCCCACCAATGTATTGACCGTGAGGCAAGATTGGAACTCTTGAGGCAGAAAGGGAAAATGTGGGGCGATGATGAGATTCGATTTCACCTTCAGCATATGTTGACTCACCCGAGGAATGTTGCCAACATGTCCTTGTCGCCCATTCCCGGTTTTGTGATGTTGGACCCACTTTTGTTGACAACATGGGATTCAATTGGCAAGACAATGTGTGAGACTTGGTGCAGTCGTCATAGATGTGTTCCTGACCATGGTTTTCATGTGGTGGCAGCTTTCCTGTTCCAAGAACATTGGTTCCCTGTCTGGATCGTGCCCCATGGCAGGACAATTGTGGCGCATGTCATTCATGATGACTACGTTGATCATGCTGTGGTTGTTCCCTTGGTTGATGTTTTGCGATGTCAGTTTGGTTTCGCTGAGATGGTGTTGAACACACATCCCAATCGTTTGCCAGATCACTCATTGTGTGGAGCTGCGGCGGTGGCGTTTCTGGCTCATATCATGGTTTCTGCTGATCTCCCTGATAACTTGGACGACCTGAACAATCTTCATTCCAACATGAAAGCTGCATTTGTTCAAGCGTTGTTTGCTGGTACATGTTGCATATGCCCAGTAGCTTGGGGATCTGGACCTCCCAATGTCCTCCTGAAATCTTTGGCTGCAGAATTGGTCAAGCACGGTGTCCCCGAGGATGTCTCGGATCAGCGTGCACAACAAGCCCTGAAGGCGATTGGGGCTGATCAGGTGAATCAAGCCATGCAGTCTAAGAATGTTTGGAGATCCTTGAAGGCTGTTGGTAACAACGTCAAGTTCCAGTTTTTGCTCCCAAGTGAATTGGCTGCAGTGGTGTCCAACAACAAGAGCATGCCAGTAGGCCGACGTATGAAAAATCCTAATCCAGTTGCACGTCCAAATTTGCCGGATATGGTTGATCCGTCCAAGCTGGCCTTACCTGATGGGGCTTTTCAAGTGGGAGGGAAGCCTGTTCCCCAAATCTCACCCAAGCAGCTCGGTCCTTTTGCACATGGTGTCGCTCTCATGTCAATGGAGGAAGCCTCACCGTATTTGAAAGCTGGCCGTGGTGTGTCGAGTGAACCTCTGGCCATTGCTGTGTTTTGCCCAGGTGGTCAAACCATCTCCACTGTTTTGCCACATACCAAGGTCATGATTCCATGTGTTTGCATTGCCAATAAGGAGCCCTTGCTCACGGAGGCCATTGTGGTCCAATTAGGCACGGGTTTTGTTGAGAAGAAAGTGGTTTGCTCGGCCATCTCACTTGATCAGCTTGATGTGGTGACTGTCAAGATCATGGTGTATCGAGATGAGTTTGTGACGAAGTGGGAAGACTTTGTGGCTGCTCCTATCAAACACTTGGTGCGACTTTTTCCTGTGCTCACGAGGTGCCATGAGGAGGAGTGTCAGTGTGATTGCTGGCACAACTTGGACCAATTACCATTGAAGGACCCGATCATGGATGTGTGGAGGAGACAGTTTCTTCGCTCTGGGTTCAAACCTGTGGCTGCTTCTCAGGCTGAGATCTTCAGTGTGTGTGCGAGGGTTCCAGTGGCAATTCTGTCCCCGCTCATGTCCAATAGTGGTGTTTCAGGTGCTTACACAGAACCACGCACACCTGACGGGAAGGAAGTGCTGTCCGAGTACTCTGTGGTGTGGGCGCCGAAGATGGAGCTCCGAGATCTCACCCATGTTTTGCAAACCAATCCTGTAGCAATCGGCCTTGCCCGATTGGGCGATCGCAGAGGACTACGAGTCAAGGCAGAGCAAGCCCAGACCCTTCACCAGGTCCTGAGACCAGAATCTACTTTTTTGCCCGGGGGTCCACGATGTCAGTTTGTGGCAGGCCCCTTCCCATGGGGATCAGATCGCCATGCAATTTGTCGGGCCATGAAGCAGGCAGGATGGGATGTGAAGGCACTTCAGCCTACTCAACCAATTCCTGGAAAGGGTTCGATGTGGATTCTTCAGGCGGTGGAGCCTCCTCCTCAACTGATTTTACACATGGCTCATGGCGAAGTGGTGGTGTCCAAGCACAAGCAAATCGCTCTGCCAGACAAGGTTTCCTCAGTGTCTTCAGTTGGCTCGGCCAGCACGTTGAACTTGTGTGCAGCTGGGGGTTCGGGATCTGACATTGATCCTTGGAATGCTTCGGGAGTTGATCCTTGGGGAGGGTATTCAAAGACTACCAAGGTGCAGCCCGTGACCTCATCTTCTGAAGGATTGCAACAGCTTGAAGAACGCATTTCCAGTGCTGTCCTGGCCCGTCTCCCTCCCAATATGGAGACTGATGATGTTCCTGAAAGGATGTCGAATCTGGAGACTCAGGTGAAACAACTGATGGCGAAGCATCAAAGCCTTGAAGGCCAGTTCACGGAGTTTTCCACGCAGAGTGGCCAGCAGTTTGCCATTGTCCAGCAACAGATTCAGCAACAGGGACAGACTTTCCATGGACAGTTGGAAAATCAGACCCAAAGTGTGCAAGCGATGTTCGAAGCTCAGATGCATCAGATACGAAACTTGCTGTCTAAGCGACCACGGGATGAGAACCCTATGGAGTGATGGTGTGGGGAGGGGTCCTTTTGCCCTGGATGGCTGTTCCAATGGTTTTGCTTCAGCACTTTGCTGAGATGGATGATTCCTTTGGGCGTGTGCTGGACCCTGATCCCCATGTTCCTTTGGTGTGTCGTTTGGTTTGCTGCACTTGGCTCTGTGACTTCCTTGCGTGGTGGTAAAAGATGGCAGTACTTGCTCCTTTGTTTTGGCTTGTTGCGTATTGGGGAGGCTTCAAACCCTGGACCAGTTGTCGACTTTGAAGCCGATCAATTTACTGTGGGTACGTTCAATCCGACCGGGTTGAGAAACAAGGCTCATTATTTTCACACTCACATGTCCTATGGGGATATTTGGACTGCCGCAGAAACTCATTTCTACGGTAAAGATGTTTCACGTTTCAGAGCAGGGCTGCGTGCCTCTCATTCTGCTCACAAGTATTGTATCACTGATGCTCCTTCAACCAGAAGGCAAGTCACTTCGCAATCTGCATGGAAAGGGGTTGGCGTTTTGGCCAAGCATCCTACGAGGGCTCTTCCTTCCAGCCTTCCAAAACACATCCGTGAATCAGGCCGTGCATTGCTTTTCACAAGCTTGTTGGGAGACACTTGGCTCTCTGGTGCCGTGGTGTATGGCGAACCCAATGCACATCATTACCCAGCTTTTTTGAAGAACAATGAGCACATTCTTCATCATGTGGCGACCCATATTTGTCATTTGACTTATGGCCCCAGGTTCATTTCAGGAGATTGGAACGTTGAACAGGGAAGCCTCCCAGTGTTTGGTTTGCTGACTCAGGCTGGCTTTAGGGACATCCAAGATGTTGCACTGGAGAGATGGGGTTGTCCTATCCAAAATACATGTAAAGGACGCACACGCCGTGACTTCCTCTACATTTCACCTGAAATGCAAGATTTGCTTTTGGGGGTTGATGTGTGCCATGACACTTGGCCGGATCATTCAATGGTAGTTGGCTCGTTTCGTGGGCCGCGTAATGTCCCGCCGATTTGGGTTTGGCCTACACCAGAACCATTTCCGTGGCCTAATGAGTTTGCTGCTGATGTTGTTTGGCCTGGGTCGAATGATGCTTCTTCTGCTTATGCGCAAGTGTGGGAGGACATTGAAAACTCAGCCATTGCCAATTCACCGTTTGAAGTATCTACTAGGGCTTGTGGACGTGCTTCTCGCACAATGCCAATGAAGGTTCGCAATGGTCTTTTTGCTCCCGTGAAACTTGCTCGTAAAGGGGATTTTCAGCCTGAGTTTTTTGGTGCTTCGGTGCGACATTCTCAATGGTTGAGGCAGGTGAGAAGGCTGCAATCCTTTGCTAGATTGGCTGGCAATGAGTCACCTGCGCTTGGCATTGTGAAAGCTGAAACCTGGGGTGCTATCCGTCGAGCTAGAGGTTTTGATCCTTCTTTTGAACAGTGGTGGGAAAGTATGTGCTTCAAAACAAATGAGGCTCCGTTGCTTTTTCCTCTGGTTCCTCCGGCACAGGATGTTGCACATGCCATGTTTGAATCTGTAGCTATGGCAGTTCGCGATATGGAAGGAGTTTTGCGCAAGTCATCTCGCCAGTATGCCAAGCTCAGGAGAGATCATAATCCGAATTTGGTGTTCAGTGACATTCGCCCACCCTCTGTGCCAGGGGTGGATGTTCTGCTGCAGCCTTTGCATTCGGTTGTGGAATCAGTGGATGTTGCAGAAGGACGCATTGTTTTAGATCAACCATGCTCTTTTGACCCGGAAGGAGTTATCTCATGTGATGGCCGCCCTCTTGAGGTCATTCATCATGAGTCTGATGCTGTTTGGGTGTCAGACGCCAGCAATGTTGCAGTGGGTGCTGAAATTTCTCAGCAGAAATGTATTGGTTCCCATGCTGACCTTGAGGCTCTTTTTGTCAAAACTTGGAGTGAGAGGTGGATGCGTCATGCTGACGTTCCAGCTGAGCGTTGGGAAGTCATTGTGGCCTTCGCTCGCAATCATTTGCCCCGATTGAACTTGCAGTGGCCCTCTATTGGGGTTGCGGAAATCCAACAGGTTCTCAGAAGTAAGAAGAAATCTACTTCACCTGGGTTTGATGGAGTGACTCTGCTTGATTTGCAACGGATGCCAGCCAACGTCCTTCAAGTCTTTTGCGACATGTTTGCTTCGTGTGAAACCACGGGGTCTTGGCCTATGCAGTTGGTAGATGGACGAGTGGTTAGTCTAGCTAAGGTGAGCAGCCCTGGCTCACCAGCGGACTTTCGCCCAGTGACTGTGTTCAGCCTTTTGTATCGTGTGTGGAGTTCGTACCATTCCAAGCAGGCTTTGTCTCAGCTGGATTCAGCACTGCCAGACACTCTCTATGGGGGGCGCCCAGGCAGGTATGCGGCTCAAGTATGGTCCAAGTTGTTGTGGTCGGTGGAACATTCCTTTCAACATGGTGTGGAATTGACAGGCATTGTGGCAGACTTGCAAAAGGCGTTTAACATGCTTCCAAGACTGGTGGTTTTCGAACTTGCTGGACATTTGGGTCTTCCTGGACCTATGTTGATTGCATGGGCTGGGGCTTTGTCACGAATGAAGCGTAGGTTTCTGCTCAGGGGATCCCTCACGAAAGGAGTCCTTAGTGTCACTGGTTTCCCGGAGGGTTGTGGCCTCAGCTGTGTTGCTATGGTGATAGTGGATTTTGCTTTTCACGTTTGGCAACGAGTGTTTTTCCCACTTTGCACAGCCCTGTCTTATGTGGATGATTGGCAGCTGGTCTGCACTCATAGTTCCCTACTCTCAGGTGCAAAGAGATGTTTGGATCGTTTTGTTGAGGCTGTGGACCTTCAGTTGGATGCCAAAAAGACTTTTGCCTGGTCAATCACCAATGCTGGTAGGAAGTTGTTGCGAGAAGAGGGATTTACGGTAGTCCTTGCAGCTAAGAATTTGGGTGCGTATGTTCAGGTCTCCCGTAAGCATACCAATGCCTCCCTTACTGACCGGATTGGCACCATGGTGGCGCTGTGGCCACGACTCAGACTTTCTCCATGTGCCTACCGGACCAAAGTTCGGGCACTCTTGGTCGCTGCCTGGCCAAGGGCATTGCATGCTGTTGCCGCAACAGGGGTGGGTGATCATCTCATTCATTCCTTGCGTGCTGGTGCGATGAAGGGATTAGACTCAGATGGAGCAGGTTGCAATGCGTGGGTCCAGTTGGGCCTTATTGAACATCCTCAGGTTGACCCGGGCTTCTGGACCATTGTGCAGTCCATTAGATGTGCCCGCGATTGTGGTGACCCTGTACAAATTCGTGAGGCTTTGTGTCATTTGACCATGGATCCTGAGGTTCTTCCTGAAACGTGCATTACGGTGACTTTGTTGCATCGTTTGCAGAGTTTGGGCTGGCATATTGACTCTCATGGGGTCATCCATGATGTGGTTGGTAAGTTTGGTCTTTTTGAAGCGAGCATGGCTGAAATTGTTTTGCGAGCTCAATGGGCCTGGCAAGGGGTGGTTGCACAGAAAGTGGTGCACAGACCAGGGTTTGCTGATTTGCATATGGCTGATGCTTTGGACACACGGAGTTTCCTGCGGAACTTGTCGGGGGGTGACCTGGAGTTGTTTCATAAGTGCCTTAATGGGTGCCATATCACCCAAGACTGCAAATCTTACTGCCAGGATGGGGGCTCCAGCCTGTGCCCGTATTGTGCATGCTCCGACTCTCGTTTTCATCGTTTTTGGGTTTGTGAAAGGTTTGCGGCTGAACGGTCTAGCCTTTCTTTGGATGTTTTGCGATTGATCCCTACCTTGCCAGATTTCCTGACAGGATATGGTTGGAGTATTCGGCCTTCGACTTTTCTTTCATGGTGCCAGTACTTTAGTGCTCTTGAGGTGCAGGCTTGCCATGCCATGACTGACACATCTCACGACATGCATGTGTTCACCGATGGTAGCTGCATCAACCAAGCTTTTCCTACCTGTAGAGTTGCGGCATGGGCAGCTGTGGTGGCGGATTTTGAGCAATCCCATTCTCATGTGTTGGACTCTGGTCCCATGCCGGGGCTTCTCCAGAGTTCGTATCGTGCAGAAATTTTTGCAGTTCTTAGGGCCCTCAGTGTTTTGAGACTGCAGACGGGCAGAATTTTCATTTGGTCAGATTGCAAAGCGGTGGTGTCCAAGCTTTCCAGACTTCTTGAGGGTAAGGAACCGAAACCAAATTCCACTCACTCTGATCTTTGGATGCAGGTGTTTGAGTGCCTTCGCGATTTCAGTTCTGGCCAGGTTGTCATTACTAAGGTAGCTGCTCATAGGTCGGTAGAGGGAGCCACTTCCCCACTTGAAGAATGGTGTGCCTTTCATAACTCTTTGGCTGATCAGGCAGCCGCACGGGCTCAAATGAAACGGGCAGAGGGTTTTTGGACACTGTTTGAACAACATGTTGGGTCTACACTTTCCTGCCGGCGTATTTCCCGTGAAGTGCAGTCAGTGCTTTTGGACATTAGCAAGGCGGTGCTTCATGACGATGATGTGCCCAGAGATGAGGAACGTGCTGAGGTTGCAGCACCAGCCCCCGTGCCAGCGCAGGCTTGGAATGCTTTAGGCCCTCTATTGATTCCTCCCGCTGCAGTGCGATGGTATGGTGATGCCACAGTTCGTTCCATTTTGTCTTGGTATTGGCAAGCCACATTTGACAGTCCTTGTGAAGTGATTTGGGTTTCTCAGTATCATTTGTATTTGGACTATGAAATGTCAGGTGGACGAGCCCCGACCAAACTGGATTGCTGGCGTGATGGGAATGATACTCCCCATCTTGATCTGCTGTCCGTGCCATTTCAGACAAGGGCCCGGTGGTTTTGTAAGGTGTTGAAGGAAAGCCTCCGTCATCATGGACAAGGTTTTACATATGCTTACTGCCGCCCCCATTCCAGAGCTGTCTTCCTTCATACAGGCAGCCTGGCGGTTCCTTGGTGTCCTTCCAGGATTGGTGCCATTGATGATTGGATCCTCCGTTTCTGCCCCGGAGGTGTCCACAGACAATCGCGATCAATGGAGAATTTGCCTCTGGCTGGTCGGAAAGTGGAGTTTCAGCAGATTTGGATCTCTTCGGCATAGTGATACCCCAAAGCGGGCTGTTAGCACTCGACTCTAGCAGCGCGACAGATAACGTGGAATAACGTGGTGGTTTCAAACATGACTTTAATTTCCATTTCATAAATGGGATAATCCACCAACCATTGACGAACTCATATTTTTCAAGATGATTATCGCACCACCAACCAGATTCCATATATTCTTGTGGGCGTGTAGTACTTTTGTTGTTTGCTTTCTTTGTTCTATTCTTGTTATACACGTCATCTATCGAAAGTTGGGTGCCTGTGAGCTGTATCAAACTACCGAGAGCCAACCTCGTATTCATTGTTGTGCTCCGACTGTCGATGAAAACAGTGTTTAACAAATCACCGGGTATCGAAAAAAATGCAGTGATCATGAATGCACGTTGAATTGCTAATTCACATATATTATATTCAAAAACAATGACCCACTATGCTCGTCAATCAACATCGTGATTTATCATTCTAGATCATTTTATCACCATAGCATCGTTCACAAAAACAGCAGAACCCATGATTTTGCATAGTTACCAGGTGATGCCCCCAGTTATCAGTGGGTTGATAACCCCATTCACTGATATTCACTGGGGGTATCACCTTGAATGTATGATACTATAAACTATAAACCATATATATATAGATAACGATAATAGTATCGTTTCAATGGGTTTATATAATCATAGTTATTACTGGTCATATACCATTCCTATATGATTTATAACCAAACTCTGCTATCTAGGGGGACCAACGGCCCAATCTTGTAGCATAGTGCATTAAATGCAGAACCTACCGGATACCACCTCACACTGCCAGTTTTTCATTCTCTGACCTTCTTATGTGAGAATGGAACATGTCCATATGCAGAGGAATTTCCTGTGCAAGAATTGGGAACTTGTGTTGCCATGCTTTGTTTACATTGCCGTATTTTGCCATGGATGGTTTGAATGCGAAATCCTCATGTTGAGGCTTCAAATCCAAACTGTTAGTTGTCCAAGTTGTCCAAGTTGTCCAAGTTGTCCAAGTTGTCCAAGTTGTCAAGTCCCATGTTTGATGGTTAGATCATATTAAATCCCTAGTGGTTGCGTCATTCTCTAAGCCTCCAAGGTGACTTACGCACTTCACAACCATTCCTCGGAGATGTCGACGTGTGGTGACTGCGACTGTCACCCGTCGATCTCGCAAGGTCGTTTGTTGCCCCAAAGAATTCAAATCTCGGAATCAATCATCATGGTTGCTCCAAGACATTGTATGTAAATGATAGCCACTATCGGCTGGGGAAATTGATGAAAATTGGACATGTAATTGATACATTTTCCCTCATTGTCTCTGGGGATTCTGGGGTGTTAGGAGCGGCCATGATAATTTCAACGATTCACAATTAGTTTTAATAGTAAAAACATGAGTTAATCCGCCCTGAGTATCAACCAACATATCACAATGCTAAGATAGTGCAGTACAGATTCTGGGGCCGGGCCCGCGGGCCCGGCTTTGTGGAGCCCTGTTCAACTGTGGGAGTACAAGGTCGGCCCGTTGTTGCACGGGTGGTTTATAAAGCAATAGAATAGTACAATCCGCAATATAGATCCATATAGTATAGATAAGCCATATAGTGTTAATAGTATATAAACCAGATAGTATTGGATTCCAATAGATATAAATCATAGAGTATTAAATATATCCACCATAACCATATAGTTTGTAAACCAACTTTGCTATCAACTGGAGGCCCCATATTGTAAACGGAGAACCCAAGTAAGATAAGCATACACATATTTGTAGTGCTTACTATGCTACTTTCACTTCTTCCAGCACTGCGCCCATGATATCCCCCATGCGTGTGTGTGTGTGTTTGTTTGCTCCAATCCCAATCTGTTCCCATTAATTGGAGGTACGTTTCCCATTAAAATGATAGGTCAAAAGGACAAACATATTCATGTCCCAAGTTATGATGGGTTGTTCATATCATTTAGTATTCACAATGTGTATTGATGTTTCTGGTGTTTTTGCTTCCAAACCCAACATTTATTCTTAAGAATGATCAATAAATTTCCGAATCAAATTGGCTTTGGAAGCATGTTGTGTAAAAAGCTTTCTGAGGTGCTTCCAGGCTTCAATTTCACCATCTTTCGCTTCCACCTTGGCTTTTCCACCATGACACATGACACCCTTTTCGCGTCGACTCGACTCCACGCGACTCTTAGGCTGTCACAAGCAGGTGGCCGTGATCCCCAAGGAAGAACGACGCACGTGCCCCGGGCGAATCAGAAAGACCTTTTCCTGGCGTAACAAAAGCCGGTGAACGGCGGAGCGGATCGGATCGTTTGCGGATCGTAAGTGGGTTGTTATAAGCCAATTAGCCTCTGGTAAACATACAAAAAAGTATGGAAAATCCACCATTTTTAATGAGTAAATCAACTATTTCTATGGGATATTTTCAACAGATAGTTACTCGAATACCCTTTGGTTATGACTAACATAGCCATGGTATAGATGGCCCATAGAAATAGATGGTTTACCGTTCTTAAACATGGGTGGATTTTCCATGGCTATGTTAAATAACCAGATGGTATAAACAAAATGCTGAGTGAATCATCACTTAAAATTGGTATTTTTTTATTTATAAATAATTGGGTTATCATCATTTGTGAGTCATCATGTTTATAAAGAATCACCAGTGTTTATGGCGGCTGAATCATCATTAATCATTGGGTTATCACATACGACTGACTTGGAGGATCATCATCTCGAGGATCGCAAGTATTTTTTTCTGAACCTGCTTCATTAACAATTGGCTTATCACATTTGCGGAAGAATTATGAATTGACTTACGAAACTGGTGAGTAGGTCATTATCAATGTATATATGTATATATATATATATATGTAGTGATAAGCAAATGATGAACGAAGTGGGTCATCACATTTAGGGTTAGAACGATGTTATAACCCCACTTCGCAATCGAAGTGATCCTTTGGATGATCCTCCGGTTGTGGGATCGACTACGATGACCATCCTGGAGATGGTTGAGAGGTAGTTTTAGTGGGTCTATCATATTATACAGGTGGGATTCAACAATTACTTAGTGGGTCTATCTTATTAGATTATTTAGATTTATTTAGATTTATTTAGTGGGTTTTTAAAATTCAGGTGGGATTTGAAATGGATTTGATGTGAATGTTGAGGAGTGAAACAAAACAATGGAAGGGCAGCTGATCATCCCTGCGACGAGTCTCGGTCATTTCTGCGACCAAAATCCAAAGAAAACTCTTGCGTGTGTTTCCGGGCCAAACAATCCCCCGTGCTACCCTCTGGTAAACGTTTACATAGCGAACTGGAAAGATCCACCATTTTCAATTGGGTAAATCCACGAACTAAATGGTCATTTTTCAATAGCTATGTTAAATTACCAGAGGGTATATCGTGAATAAAAAAGTGCCCGGGGCCAACTGGAAAATGAGGTGTTGTGTCCTTTTCAACGATCTGCTGCTGAATTACACGTACCTTGGATGTCTTGGATGTCAGAACATGACTGGTTGGTGGTTTGGAACATTTTTGAACATTTTTCCATACTATATGGGAATAATCCTTCCCATTGACTTATATGGAATATGTTTCCCATTTTTTCCATAATATATGGGAATCCTTTCCATAATATATGGGAATTTCATCATCCCAGCTGACGAACTCATATTTTTCAAGATGGTTATTGCCCCAAGCAGATGATTGATTTGGGTCTGAGAATTTGGCACGAGCCCTTTGGTGGTTGGTCATCATGTGCCCTTTTGAAATTTGCCACGGTTTGCGGTTTTTTTTTGGGGCGTTGACCCCTTTTTTGTGGGGCGATGATTCCCAACTCCGTTGCCGCTTCAATTTTGGGCGATGGGGATCTTGTATCCACCATAGTGTCCTAAAGCTTTCAACCTAAAAAGGGCGTTTGACATCTGGTGATGTATGGAGATGGGTCGATACCTATGGAAATCTAACCATTTTTTGCGGGAATGCACATCCATTCACCGAGTATTGTCATTTTCACTAGGGCCACTAGGCACCAGGGTTTTGACCCTTGTCTGTCTGTGCAAGCACGCTTATTTATTTAGTGTTACTTAGATATGTACCCTCTGGTTATTTAACATAGCCATGGAAAATGGCCCATTTATAGATTATTTTCCCATTAAAACCTCCATTTATAAGGGATTTTCCATGGCTATGTTAAATAACCAGAGGGTAAATGTTTGTTCACACGTTAATAGGGCTTAAAAAAAGCTTCCATGTCCATGCGCGCAGGATTGCATTGTGTGGTTGAGCCCAACTACATAGCTAAAACACAATGTCCTTTGTTTTTTGACATCTCATGATATGGCCTCTCATCTTATGGAGGGTCAGTTGAGTCTATCCATTTCTTCACCGTTACTTTTGATCTCTGAAGTTCGTACATGGGTTGAAATCAATCTATATCCCAGCATCTCCAAACTGTCAGGAATGAAAACCCAGTTCCAGCTATGAGGTACCAAGTTCAGCGATCATGCCGTGAATTATCACTGAAAGATCTGAAGCCCAGGGGTCATTTGGATTCTTCAAAGTGGGCCCCTCCCCTTCAATGGAACCTGTATCTTTATTCACCCATTCAACATCAGTCAACTTATAGATTAATCTTCACCATAAATCCAACATTTGTCAACAGAACCTACTCCCATGTTTGGTGGTGAAACCCAGACTTTCAAAATGATCGAAGCCCCATTCTTAGTTGTCTAAATCCTCATGTTCTTTACCATATATCATACTTAATTATTGTAAAACACCCTATTCATATCCTCAACAATAGTCCGTTTTTCATACAATCATTTATCTTGGGGATCTATACATTTATTCTATATATATATATACATATGTATTTATTGGTTGCCTATATTGTATCTATCCTTGCCGGCACCTTTTTTGTTCACCATGAACTTCTCCAGCCGCCAAGGATCAGCCCGGATCTGTCCTTGTGCCAAGCGAAAGATGTGGACTTGGCACCGTCATGGCCCGCGGGCCCAGTGACGAGGATCACTGCACAAAATAGCCTGATTAAATACTGTGCTGCTTGGTGCTTTGGAACATGAATGGATTATTTTTCCATATATATATATACAATTATATACATATACATATAAATACATATATATATGGGAATTTCATCATACCAACTGACGTTCGCATATTTTTCAGGGGGGTAGGTCAACCACCGACCAGTGTATATATAAACTACTAGTAGGGAAATATAGTTAACTTAAGATCACTAGCATGGAAAAATGTATATAAGCTACTAATAGGATCACTAATAGGATTATACTATTTATAGGTATTATACTACTATATAGTAAAGGTTAACATATCAACATAGGGGATTATGGGGAATATAGATACAATATGTGTATATATATATATATATAGGTAATAGCTTTACTATATAGTATAGGTTAACATAGGGAATGATACTATATTATATATAGACTATCATAGTAAGGAAACCATATGTGAATGATGATGATACTATCTGGCCATAGTAGTATATAGTACGAATTTCTTGTGGATGATGATAAGTCACAGGATTGGGAAATCGTTTTCAACTAATATAGTGAGATGGGATGGGGCTATTTTTCATGGCTAACTTCATGGATGTGAATGTTCCTGGGGGTTCAATGAAAGAAAATGGTGAGAAGCCACGACACGGGGACTTATTCACCAGAACTAAGTGGGATATTATAGGTGGTTAAGAACTTATTAGCCAGAACTAAGTGGGGACTTATTATATAACCAGAAATATCTTATAATCTATTACTAAGTGGGAGGGGAATCATCCCGAAATGGCCGCAAGTTTCAGCTATTTTCAGGTGAATTTTGGTTGGAAGAATCGATTCCTCCGGCAATCAAACATGGCAAGTGGGGAAATGACCGTTCTCAATGGAGAGTAATGGGGTACTGATCCACAAATGGGGATTTTCCTTTGCCAAGTTTGATTACCGGAATGTACAGCAAACCATGCCTTTTACCTCCAGATAAAAAAAAAAAAATCCTGCCAATTTTCCCTTCATCCGGTCCGAGTCCGAGGATAGAATGTGGATGAAAATAACCAGGCTGCGAAGCCACCAGCTATGAGAAATTCTAATGAGATATGGCTTGAGATATGATGGGATCCTGAGATATGGCATGATGTGGTTAGGTTAAAGCTTGTGCTTTCACAAACGATTTAACCCACAAAATAGCGGAACCAATGAAAGTTGGGACTTACCCTCTGGTAAACGTTTACATAACTATGAAAAATCACAATTTTTAATGGGTCAATCCACTATAAATGGCTATTTTCAATAGCTACGTTTGTTTATCAGAGTAAACCATGAAAGGACTCAAAGCAATGACTGATTCTGAATGATTTCCTAAATGGGAGACATGGCTGATATGGCCAATACCCGTAGGATCCATGGTGCTGGTATATATGCTAACATGTGGGGTATATTGATGGTAAATGTTACCATATATAGCATACATGCATTATGCTGACATTGAGATTTGGCGCGACACTGACGGTATAGAATCAGACATAGGACTTCGGAGCTACTGTAAGATTGGAAGTATTCTGAGAACTCGTGGGGTTCGTGGATAAGACGGAGAAGCAATAGAAATCGGGTTGTTTGAAATTGGGGATACCTGTAACATTGCAGTTGAATGGACAAACATTATTTATAGCAATATATATGCATCTATTATATATATATCAAGATACGGAGTATCCTATGTTCAGACAAACCCATATGAGCCACCGCAAAAACCCCGGCAATACTACGGTAAATATGTATTGGACGGACATTGGTTTATGGAAATTGATGGAAATTGTTAAAAACACACGGTAAGCGATGGGACCTTCCCAAATTAGGGATACCCGGATACCCCTTTTCAAGGTTATGTCATTGTATTTCTCTAATATCCACATTAGCGATACCCAAATTGGACGTTGATTTCTGTGAATTATATAAATATATATATATATATATGTAGCTGTTTCCTGCAAGCGATATCCCCAAGTTTACCATATATCATTATTGTTCAAACGTGTGGTAAGCGATGGGACCTTCCCAAATTTGTGGATGTCATTTCCGTGAACCTAGGGTTTTCGAGATTGCTCATATAGGTATAGCTAACAGCGAACAATGTAACAAGTGGTGGGATGCAGTGGGATATACCAGGGACGCAGCCAACAATATGGGTATACAATGTGATAGAATTGGGATAGAGTACGAGCTATGGCTCGTGTCTTAACAATAAACAAGCGGCGCTCCTGAACCCGTAACATATTGGTATATAATTTCTACAAGGTGGTATCCCCCAGTTGTAAGTTGGTTTATAAACCATAGCAAGTAGAGATATATCTATCATAACCCATAGTTATTGAAGTTATTTGCACCATCTTAGCGATTCCGAACTGGGGCACCACCTTCTTGGTAATTTATATGAGTCTATGCATCAACTAATTTGAGCCATACCTGGTGCGATGATCTTCCCGATCCTCCCAGCAGGTCGATTTATGAAGCCATGGAGCTGTAAATATATCCACCATTGGACCATAAATCCAAGAGTTATTCTAGATATTGTTAAGGTTTATTAAAGATATTACAACAACAACAGTCATCCAAGAGTTATTCTCTGGACCATATCATTAAAGATATGAAAGCAACGATAAAGCAACCATATTTTGATGGTTTAGACCCATCAAAATGGCAACATTGGCCACGCAGAAAAGCTTCCAAGGATCCTTCAGTCTGGTACCATCTACGAGGCTCAAGTAGAATCCTAGGGGTGTCATCAAACATGGCTGGAAAATCCCCTATTGATAGTGGAAAATGCTATATTTATAGATGATTATGATGATTTTTACCAGCTGTAAACCTCCATGTAGAGGGGATTTGCCAACCACCTTTGAGGAAACCAGAGGGTGATTGTTGGGGATCGTCTTCACATGCAAAAAAACATGCACCAATCGCTGACTCTGCCTTTTTCCTTGATTCACTTCATCGTGATTTGTGATTCTCACCTTGTGCGGTTACTGGCGGTTCCATTCTCACAATGTTTGTTGTTTGTCATGAAAGACCGAGGGATGAAGTGAAGCCTCAAATGTTGACTTCACAGCAACACATGGATAGATGGGTAGACCGGTAGTATCTCCAGATTTGTCAAGTTCTTGTTTCCAACGCTCATTGTATCAGTTCCTACCTGTCTTTAATGGTTTGTTTTTTTTCCTCAACACGAGAGTGTGCCCAGAATGGTAGAACACCTGGAAATTTGATGATGACCTTGCCAGAATGAAACATGATCCTGGAAGTAAATGAAGGTTTCATTTGGAAAATTATATTTATAGAATTATTATATCTATATATGGTGGATATTATATGTATCTATTATATAGAATTATTATCTACATATGTATATATATATATATATGGTGGATATTATATCTTTGATAATAATGTTATTTGGCCAATTATCTCTGGATTCTCAAGATAGCCAGGTTTGATTCAGAAGGTAGCCACCTGCCGTTGCCAGGGTCCTCAAGCGAGATGTGAGGATCTGGCTGCAGGCTGTGATGGCTGATGATGGTTAGGGACGGTTAATTGCTGGAGAACTAATGGAAAATTACTGGTTAGTGATGGTTAATAATGTTAATAGTGAATATGAAAATGGTACAGCAATTACCCTCTGGCAAACAATTACAAGAGTATGGAACATCACCATTTAGCATAGGTAAATCAACCAGACATTGCAATTTTCAATAGCTATGTTTGACATAACCAGAGGGTAGCTATTAATCATTGGATAGATAACTGGGATCATCACTGCATGGGGATAAAGGGACTAGGTTTTTGCTGTGCTTTGCGGTTTCCTCTTCGATTTCAGCGTGCAATGCCTTATGAACCGTAGCTTGCACTAGTTGTTTGTTAATTACCATGACTGGGTTCTACACTGGCGAAATTATTTGCTGGTTATTAGCCATGGCTATTACATCGGATGTACCTCAGCAATATATGAATTGATTATTAGCACTTATGAATATGTATGAATGATTAGCATTTGGGATGCGGCCCCGAGTAAATGTCCAATTTGTGTTTTTTACTGTTTTCACAGAATTGGTTCAAATAGGTGACTATAAGACGATAAGGTTAGTGATTATCTGGTAGGTGGTTTCAAACATTTTTTATTTTCCATTTCATATATGGGATGTCATCCTTCCCATTGACGAACTCATCAAGATGGTTAAAACCACCAACCAGTATAATTATATCTACCATAAACCATAGAATTCCGCCACTATCATTTGATGTTTGTTGCCTGTGGTCACCATAAAGTTTTCGATGATTGTAGATGTTTCGGGTTTTTTTGTCTCTTCTCCTTAATGATTCCGTGTAACTTGCAGGTTATTAATTGCTATTAGTGGTTATTAAATGTTATTAATGGTTATTAGTAGTTGTTAATGGCTATTATATAATGGTTATTAATGGTTAGTACTGGTTGATCAGTATGTTCACTTGCCACAGAACTCATTCAGATGATCATCACGTTGTCGCAGCTGATTTTGCACTTTCGACGTTGACTCAGAACTGAAGACAACCTAAGTTCATTTGATGGTGGTGCCTCTGTTTCTCCTTACTGGATCTAACCATCGGATGTTTCCTAGAAGGGTCCCCCATGGTACCCCCATATCATGCCAGGTCGCTGGACCCTCGGAAAACTTGGGCCCAAGAGTTCAAAAGTGTTCAGGTATGGTTTATGCTGGCAGTTATCAGAAGTGATGGCACTGTTGTGGCCTCTGGATTGAACGGTAGCCAACAATGTGACATTCCGCCCTTGGAAGACGGAGTGTGGTATACCCAGGCTGCTGCAGGCTGGAATCACACGGTGCTTTTGAGGAGCGATGGCCGTGCTGTTGCTTGTGGGGAAAAGAAAGCTGGACACTGCGACATTCCGGTTTTGGATGAAGGCCAGTCATACGCCCAGGTCTCTGCAGCTTACAGTGCTTCTCAGAAGTGATGGCAATGCAGTTGCTTGCGGATCGAACGATAGCGGACAATGCGACGTTTTGCCCTTGGACCAGGGCATGATGTACTCGCAGGTTTCTGCCGGCAAGTTACACACAGTGCTTCTCCGCAGTGATGGCTGTGCTTTGGCCAATGGAAAGAATATGCACGGACAATGCGACATTCCACAGCTGCACGAAGGAATGCTCTACAGCCAGATTGCTGCTGGCGGGCTTCACACAGTGCTTATCCAAAGTGGTGGCTGCGCTATGCTGTGCTGTGGCTTTCGGAATGAATACTCACGGACAATGCAACATTCCACCCTTGGATGTATAGGAGTGTCCTACATTCAGGTTTCTGCAGGATGGAAACACACGGTGCTTCTCCGCAGTGACGGCATTGCAGTGGCTTGCGGGCTTGCGGCTGCAACTTACACGAGAAATGCAACCTGCCGGCTCTGGAGCCTGGAGTTTGCTACACCAGAAATAAGCTTTCGCATTCTGGGGACCTCCTTTTAGAAGTTGATTTAATTGGTCCAAAATGATGCAGTTGAGCTGATCTTCTCCGGCTTGGACAGGAAGTGCTCCGCTTCAATGCTTGCGGCTCTGATTTGGCCTGGGCCACCCAGCTCGTGGCACGCGAGTTGATGGTTCACCTGTTGAACCTTCAACTCGCGTGCCACGAGCCGGATGGACACTTGTTGGCCTCACTTTGTCGTGCAAATCCAGGGATCACCGTTGTAGAGCTGAGTGCTAGTGGGAAGCGCAGGCGTCTCACATACTTCCTGGCATGGAAGGGTTTTTTTATCCAACGGCCATGGCCGATTCTGGCGCCATAGCTTCAAAAGGAACCGCGCCTCGCACCAGTCGTGAGTGCGGCGGTCGCAGCATGATTGACCCCCATAAGTTGGTTGGTTTGAACAACTTGTAGGTACAATATATCCGCCACAATTTCATGAATCTCTATACTGGTTGTTGGTTTGGAACATTTTTTATTGTTCCATGCAGTTGGGAATGTCATGATCCCAACTGACTTTCAGTCCATCATAATTTTCAGAAGGGTTGGTCAACCACCAACCAGATAATTAATCATCATTAACCATCATTAACCATCATTAACCACCATCAATCACCATTAATCACCATTGTTTAACCAACTTTGCTAAGTCCGGTGTCCGCACCCTTCGAAAAAAAAACCGGGGATTTGGAAGACCTCCATGGAACGGGGATCCGATCAGGCGAGTCTTCACTGCAGGCTGGGTTGCGGACTGGCACGTCATGGCACTTTTTTAAGCTCCACCGGGACTGCGGCTTCTCCATTGAAAGGTTACCTAATATGTTACTATACCCAAAAGGTGTTTCCCAGTTTTCTTGAATCCAGCTCTGGAAGAATCTGAAGACATCTTTGAGAATACTTTAAGAATAGGAACGAAAGACTCATATATCCTACGTATTCCTATGTTGAACATGGACCTGTTTGGGTGACCCCCTTCCAGCGAAGCTTGGCCGATCGAGGAAAGGGAGATGCTCCAAAATGAGGAGTGACATGGCTGACATGGCGGACATCAACCTGGGACCTGGAAGTCAGCCTCTAACAACTCCAATACATGACTTATGGTGAACAATATCTCAAGTTGAATGGTAGTATGGATAAGCCAACTTCATAAATCGTCATGTTTCATCATACAATCGATGTATACTAATTATAAACCAACCTTCATATCTCATAAACCAACTTCATAACATGGCTGTATCATCAGTTTGTTTAACCAGGGCTAGCCGTTTGTATCTGGGCAAACCACGGGAAGATACCCCCAATGCCGCAGATTGGGCAGGTAGATGCTGGCTCAAGCTTGGATGAGTACTTTAGTACATTAGTGAGCCATAAATGGGGAAGCATGGGGATATATATATATATATATTTAATATTATATATATAATATGATTATTTATCTATGTTTTTTTTTGGCGGAGTGTCTCAGATTGGCCAGGATGCAAGTACTATATGACTTACACAATGGATCAGGATGTTTTTTTTGTGGCGGCCTTGAAGAAACAAAGCCACCAATCAAGCCATGCGGGAAACCTCCCGAAGCAATATTTTTTTTGTCTAGCTTGGAAAATGGAACAAATCTTGGAACATAGAAAATCTATATCTATAGTTATGGAACAACAAATCTTGGAAAATCTTGGTGTTGCACGCTCTCTGAGGAAGAAATCTATTCGTAACCCAAATTGATTCCTGCTCAGAACATAACCCAGATTTAGTATACCGTAAGACAAAGTGGTCCCTGGCATTTGCAAGTTACAAGCTAGTTTAGAAAGCCATGTCTATATCTCTATGTCTGACATAGATCCGAGTAGTTGAAGTTGCAATCAACTTGCTGACGGAGCCCGTACCTAGGCGAGATGACTCAGCATGCTCCCTGACGGAGAATGACGCCTTTTTGGCAACGCTCGTTGCCACTGTGGCGACTTGACATGACTTGACGACACAAAGGGATGATGGGATTGGTGAGTTGATTGTAGGTCCAAATTCTTTGATTTTCCTTGGCTGGTGCTTTGTTTTGGACTTTCCAAAGGATGTTTCAGTCTTCATCTTTTGTTGTGAGTGAGTCATTTACGTTTGGGATTACCCTCCCATGAACATCATGGGAATCCACCATGGGAATCCACTGGGAATCCACCATGGGTAGATCATGTCCACACTGGAAACCATGGGTTTTTTCCAAATAACTTAGGATGGCCTTGGAGATGCCTAAGAAATCCCATGGCGAAGTTGCTTGAACAAAGGAACCAATCAACAAATGTGAGTTATCGTTGATTTATGATGGCTAAGTTGGTTTATAACAAACATGAAACATTAAGGATATATATATATATATAGATAGATTAGATAGATAGATAGATAGATAGATAGAAAAATAGATAGATAGATAGATAAGATAGATAAGATAGATAAGATAGATAAGATAGATAAGATAGATAAGATAGATAGGATAGATAGGATAGATAGGATAGATAGGATAGATAGGATAGATAGGATAGATAGGATAG
>Ga0126342_10000012_pt1 | contig 78331 bp, 49 predicted proteins | sample Cyp1metagenome_FD_92528 | JGI IMG/M metagenome (GOLD analysis project Ga0126342, IMG submission 92528) | Coral microbial communities from Lord Howe Island, Old Settlement Bay, Australia - Cyphastrea 1 metagenome | ecosystem: Host-associated > Invertebrates > Cnidaria > Coral ...
CTTGTCAACTTGTCATGAGACGCGTTTGGAATTCAATTTTTGCGCTTGATTTTAGGAGAGAGGGGGCATCCCGAAAACCATGGGTTTCAATAGTGAGATAATCAAAATTTGGATGTGGAGGTATCCCCATGGAAGAAAATTCGACAGAAAGACATGTGAGATCCTTCCAGTGTTTTTCACCGTGAAGTTCTGCCATGACCTACCCCGGCTGCACCGCAAAATCTGCGGCGCAACCAACATGTAGCTTTAGGAATCTGCTTGGCATTGGTGAAGATCGGGGCAAACTTCGGAGGTGAGACATGTGTTTCTTGATGCTGTACTTGACGCAGTCACCATCATAGGAATCCTCTAGATGGTTCATGATTGAATGATTGCAGAAAATTAGCGTGCAAGTTGCAGGCAAGTCCTTTGCAAGCCACCCTCCAACACCAACTGGCCTGAAACACGAAATACTGAAAGGATCTGAAAGGTATAGCAAGGGCGGAACCACAGCTTTATCTGAAAATTTGATAAACTTTGGTGGAAAACCATGAAAATTTGATGCTCCCCACACTGTGGCGCAATTCCACATGTTTGCCCCGTGCAAAATCACCATGTTCACCGTCGCCCAATTTCGCGAATCCACGGCAATGTCTGTGGGCCCCCGCAGCGGTGAACAAAAAGCTTGGGGTCAACGTTGATGACTGGTGGCTGGAAAGTGGGTTACCCTCAAACTCATTATCCCCTGGGTCCCATGGTTGGTGAAATCCCACTAAAAAATCTTCAATAGCGAACTGTCAGTCATTACCAGAGGGTATTTTTTTTTGAACATTGGACTAAAGGTTGTTTTACCAGAGGGTATTTTTTTTTGGAACATTGGACTAAAGGTTGTCCTCGTTTTTTTGGATCGTTTTTGCAGATCGACGTCGTTGATGTCGGGGGATTTTGATAGGGGAATATCTTACTGGTGCGTTTTACGCAGGGAATGGATGGGTTGCTGGGGGTTGCTGGGATGATCTGCTTGATAGTTAGCCAGTATATAGATCATTCCCGAAAATTCCCTGCGTTTAGCACCAGTAAGATATTTAATGTCCTGCTAAGATTGGCTTCTTTTGCTGGATGAAGTTAGCAATGGCTGACTCGCCAGCTCGCCAAGTATTGTCCCTTGCACATAAATGCTTCCCCTAGTGGGGGCACCTAGTTCGAAATTGAATGCTTTGATTTCCTGGTTGGTGGTTTGGAACATTTGGATTATTTTTTTCCATATTTATAATAGATGGTTTACCCATTATAAATGGTGATTTTCCATAGCTATGTTAGTCATAACCAGATGGTATATATATATATATGTATATTAGTAGCATATATTGGGAATGTCATAATCCCAACTGACATCAACTGACTATTTTTCAGAGGGGTAGGTATACCAACCACCAACATCCACCAAGCAGTTTCTAAGACCAATGGCCCGTATATGGCCGACATGCTGGGATGAAATGCCTCTGCTGGGGATATCCGAAGATCATTCGCAACGGTTATATATAGATTGAGGTACTTAAAAAAAAAAAAACATGTGATTGAATTATATTGAATTTCTTTCCCACCAGAAAGTGGGAACGTTTTCCTCTCTTTTTCTATGATTGGCTTGTTTGTTTCTCAGTTTGTTTCAACTGGTTTCTCAACTTTCAACAGAGTTATTTGTAATTTTGGAGCTGTCTTACCATTTTGCAGCCCGTGGCATGCAATGACGGGTTGTTGGCGTTGTTGTGGAGACCGAGTTTTCACTTTTTCCATATGCTCTTTGACATATTTCAATGTCACATTCTCTTTGCATCTGAGAGTAGATTCCCTCCATTCTTCCATTCTTCTTGAGACCTTACCCTCTGGTACTCTAACGTAACTATGGAAAATCACCATTTTTAATGGGTAAATCCACGATTTCAATGGCAATTTTCAATAGCAAACTGTAAACGTTTACCAGAGGGTAGTATTTCTTGTTTTTTTTGGTCGCCTGGACGACATCTTGAAACGATGGCCACCGGCCTCTTCCAGCGGTCATCATGGTTGGTTTCCCCTGGATTTGAAGGTACCAATGGTACCAACGTTACAAGTTTCCATGAGTTTCTCTCTTAACAATATGGTATCATATGGTCATGTTGGGTACCCTCTGGTAAACTAACATAACTATGGAAAATCAATGAAAATCACTATTTTTGATGGGTAAATCAACTATAAATGGCCATTTTCAATAGCTATGTTGGTTTACCAGAGGGTATGCATGTCTTTTGTTTTGGACACACCCGTGTCATCATTTTCTTGGATCTGCATATGGGTCCCGAAAATGGTGTAGACCCAGAATCCAATAGGCTGTTTACCCTCTGGTAAACTAGCATAGCTATTGAAAATGGCCATTTATAGTTGATTTACCCACCAAAAATAGTGATTTTCCATAGTTGTGTTAGTTTACCAGAGGGTATCATATCTTGAGGCTTTTCCTTGCTCTGTAACAGTCAGTAGAAGGTTTTCTTACTAAGCAGACCCCCCAAATGGTGCACCATGAAATCACTTTTTTTTTTCATAAAATGACTATGGTAGTTTGGGAACACATAGGAATCCCCACCATATATATATACATATTAATTATATATTATATTATAATCTCTCTCTCTATATATATATATCCCCAATATATATATGCGCAGTATGTTTTTTGTTCTCCCAATCGAGACTCGTCCGCTCCGGCCCTGGCTCAAAATCAGCCTGCGCCCGATCCTTGATCCTGGGCGCGGTAGGCGAGGAGGTGCGGCTCGGTGGTGAAGTTCAACCAGTTGGTGATGGTAACCATGCGAACATCCATGTAAAAATAAGTTATACCCTCTGGTGAACTAACATAGCAATGGAAAATGGCCATTGAAATAGTGGATTTTCCCATTAAGAATGGTGATTTTCCATTGCTATGTTAGTTCACCAGAGGGTAATCATTTATAATCATTTATAATCATTTACAATCCCACTGAGTATAGAGTGTTTCATTTCGGAATCTCCGAAAGTTCGCCAACTGGTGCAACATGAATACCAACCATCCCATGAATACCAACCATAGGGGGTTGTAATAAACATCATCGTTCTAGAATAACGGTATACCATGGTATACCCAAGTTCATAATCCTCTATTTGGGGATGGTTATTTATTGGGTTTACATGGGTTTGCCCAATTTTTCGCTAGTATTCATTGTTGAAACATGCTACTTTTGCAAGTTATAACAAACTATTACAGAGACGTGATGCCTATTGAACAACCAGTATAATAAGATGGGATAAGTCTACATTTTTTAAATAGCCTCTGGTAAACGTTTACATAACTATGGAAAATCACCATTTTCTAGCTGGGTAAATCCACTATTTCAATGGCCATTTTCAATAGCTATGTTAGTCATTACCAGAGGGTAGCTCTAGCGGTTCACGACGTCGCCTTACAAGTGTTCGGATTGCTGGACAAAACTTTGGTTCACCAGCCGATTTATATACGCCATGATGCTCCTGATGATTGGAAGTGATTTTTAGGTTCAAACAGATGATCTGGTTGGTGGTGACTGGAACATTGGTGAAGTGTATGGGGTAATGATGATTAATAATGGTTAATCATGGTTAATAATCACTGGTTAGGTGGTTTGGAACATGAAATTTATGTTCCATTTCATATGGGATGTCATCCTTCCCATTTGACTAATTAATATTTTTCAAGATGGTTATTGCACCACCAACCAGTGATGATCAACCGTCTAAGGTGCAATTTTCAGGGTGTCCCCCATTTTCGTATTTTTCAGACACCCATTTGGAAGGTTTCGGGATGGATTCTAGTGGGATTTACCCTCTGGTAAATAAACATAGACCCTGAAAATAGCCCATTTTTAATGGAAACTAGTCTTCCAACCCGTATCTGCCAGGGTCTATGTTAATTTACCAGAGGGTAACCAATACAACCAGAATTTTTTGTTACCCTCTGGTAATGACTAACAGTTCGCCTTGGTATAGATGGCCCATGGAAATAGATGGTTTACCGAACTAAAAAATGGTGATTTTCCATGGCTATGTTAGATAACCAGATGGTAATATATATGCCAATATTGGTAAAATTGATGGTTTCCTAACCCGTATGCTCCATGGTGCTGGAATATTTACCTGTCCATTTGCTCCCAAAATCACCCAGTTTTGTAGGTAAATATACCAGCACCATGGTTCGCATATGGGTACCTAATATATACACACTTTCTTATATCATTCTAATAATATTTCTCCCATCTTGGCGGCATATCCCGTAGGCACATCCCGAAACAAGTGCTGGACGGGGGGGCGGTGGTCTATAGTGAAGGCTGGTGAGTCGGGGAATCTGGGTATTTTTTGCATCAATCCATATGGGTGGTTGGAATGGCATTACAAACATTATGAGAGAATATGATATGATATTATGATATATTCTGCGTTCTCACTAGGGTATATATATATATATATACATACATTTAACATCATTTATATAACGTCTTTTCATTAAATGGTGATCTAATTTTAGCCATGATCGCTTGGTTGGGCTGGCTGGGAGGAGGTCGATTGGGATGAGAAGACTACCATCTGGTTATGACATTCACAGGGCTAGCCATGGGAAATAGCCATGGCCCTAATCGATATAGATGGTTTAGCTATTAATAGCATGGTGGATCTTTCCATGGCTATGTTAAACAACCAGATGTTATGAGTAGTTTTAAGATCCTTCAGAACGAGAGATCTTTCTGCGGCAAATCAACGTTGGATTATCCAACATGGACCCAATGCCGCTGAGCGCAAGGTTTGATTTCAGTGGGGGTTGACGGTTGGTGGGGATTATTCTGCTACATCACCAGGATTTTGATTATTGATGCTTATTGTACGGAATTAGCGTCTATCCTATTCAATAGTTTCCATCCTAGTCCTAATATAGTCCGGCCTACATTTACTTGATTTCTTCGGTAAGTCAAAGTAAATTATACTTGGATGGTCTGGGTATGGCAATCCCACCCAAAAAACAACCACTCAGTTGAGAAGTGGTCAGCACCATTGTTGTTTGATGATAGTTTCAGGGGTTATACTATGCAATATTAATTGGGAATCCACAAAACAAATCCACGAGATGGTTTTTATCATGGTTTATCCATTTTATTCCATTTTTGAGTGCCATAAAATATCATCTGGTTGGTGGTTTGGAACATGAATTTTATTTTCCCATATATATATTGGGAATAGTAATCCCAACTGACTTTCATATTTTTCAGAGGGGTAGGTATACCACCAACTAGTCATACAATCATGCGCAACCAGCGTTATGCAACGACATTTCTCGTTTAGCCACTGGTCGAATCTGGGGGAAGAGGCCAGCCATGCCGGTGCTGGTCAGCGGTGCAGCAGTCCGGGGCTCTTGGTTTGTTTCTGGTTGGTGGTTTGGAATCTTGGAACATTTTTTATATACCACCCAACAGTATGATATATGACAGTATATAACACCCAACAGTATTGATACAACTGGTTGGTGGTTTGGAACATGAATTTTATGACTTTCCATAATATATGGGAATAATCCGTCCCATTAACTTTCATATTTTTCAGAGGGGTAGGTATACCACCAACCAGCTTACATTTCTTTGGCCATAAGAGCTTCTCAAGAGCTTATCAGCCACTGTTACCCTCTGGTAAACGTTTACATAACTATCAAAAATCAGCATTTTAAATGGGTAAATCCACTATTTCGACTGGGCAATGTTCAGTAGCTAGGTTAGTCATTACCAGAGGTCTTGTGGTCTTCTGGTCTATTGGGATGGTCATTCCGAAGCCTGGAAATCATGTTTTTTTAAATAGGGGAAATCATCCCCTATCATGGCCTTAAGATTCAGGTGAGTGAAATATGATAATTTACCCAGATATACCATATCTACTTCCAGATGGTATGTCAAAAACTATGTCAGAATCATGTTTCAGTGATTATTTCACTTGAAGAAAGTTTTTTGTTGCACCGCTTGACGCTTGCTTCATCCCAGACTTGGCACTGAAACAACAGCTGGTTTTTGTAAGGAAAAATCTCAGTCATTCTGGGGACATGAAGTCATGGGTAACTAAATACTAAAGTTCATCCCATGAATCATTGTTTATCACTGTTGATCATGGTGAGTTTAACTTTGGTTAAACCATTTAGCTTATTCATCATTGAACCAAAGTTAAAGCAACATTGATCATTGATCCAACAATTTTCATTGACGTAGGCTAGACCAACATCACCTGCCTTTGCTCACAGTGGTGCCACCCAGTTCTAGTTGAGTTGGTTTATAAACCCGACTCACTACAGATGTATCTGCCATAAATCCTCGTTAACCTGGTTAAAAACCAACTTAGCTGACATAAATCAACTATAAACATCTATTAATCACCTTTTTTGTTGGTTAAACCATGTTAAATCCCAGAAATTCGCCCTTTCTAGGCCCCTCCGGGCGGTTTTTTTGCCGAAAAATGTCCTGTCTCCGAGACCACCGCGGCCGCGAGCGCTGTGGCCACCGGAGCTTTTCAGTGCCTTCCACGGATGGTGACGGTGGCTTTTCGACTTTTCGAAGTCCTTGGGTCTCTCAAAGTGGATGCAAACATGAATAACAGTTACAGTTATAGGTATGTTATAACAGTTATAGGTATGTTATAACAGTTATAGGTATGTTATAACAGTTATAGGTATGTTATAACAGTTATAGGTATGTTATAGCAGTTATAGGTATGTTATAACAGTTATAGGTATGTTATAACAGTTATAGGTATGTTATAACAGTTATAGGTATGTTATAACAGTTATAGGTATGTTATATCAGTCCTTGGGTCTCTCTTTTCGAAGTTGTATAAGAGTTATAGGTATGTTTTGATGGCCAATTTATAACCATTATAACATATTATAACCTGGTTGGTGGTTTCAAACATGGACTATATTTTCCATATATGGGATAATCCTTCCCATTTGACGAACTCATATTTTTCAGAGGGGTTGACACTACCAACCAGTTGTATAACAGTTATAGGGTATGTTTTGATGGCCCATGTTTAGCCATTATAACAGTTTTAACAATTTATAGTTATCCCATAGAAGTAATCCCATGGACAAAATCAGTTATAACCAGTTAATAATGTATAAGTTATGGCCCAAAATACCAATTATAAATGGTGAATACCTGATGTTTTCTGCATATGGGATTATACATTCCATAAATTGGGTTTTGTTAGTACTTATAACTGGTATTTCGGGCCATAACTGGTTGCTAATAGATGACTAATGTGGACTACATATGGTCTCTGGGTTTAGATTCTTGAACCATATCCGTTTCTGACTCAGTATATAAATAGTTTATATAAACATGTTTAAAATCAACCTGGTTCTCAATGATGGTTCAACAGATTTTCTAGGCATATCTGGGGTTACTTTATGTTACTTTATCTTCCCTCGATTCGTGAACACGTGCATACTTAGAGAAGACAATTCCGAAGAACAATCAAATTGTAAATGGAGAGAACTCAGAGGTTAATTTGATTTAAACAACCTATAAATTACATCAAATCATTTTTCAAGCGCATAGGTTACTTTGGATGATTTCAGCAACAGCCGTTACTAGGACAGTCCGTTTCAATAGGAACATTCCACATCACCCATGCAGCATGAGTTCTTTCCTGGTGGAATCTGGGCAAATTTAAGCTCAAATCTGGTGAAAACATGAGTTGACCACATTTTCCCATGACAGGTGATTCCCCCCTGATATGCCAGACCCCATATACTCCCTTCTTTCATGGTTCGAGATCTTCCATTTCTTCCTCTAAAGATTGACTTCGTTGAACAGCCCAAATGCTCCAGGATCCCTTCGAGAAATACCAGAAAATAAGATCTAAATGTTGGTTTCTATGAACTGATCCATGTTATGTTGTGCCAAAAAAAAACGTATTTCAAAATGGCAGTGTTTTTCAATGAGGACCATGAATGAAGATGACAAACCATAGGACTTTTGAGTTTCTCCTAATTTTCAGACACCATAACCCTAGGGTTGCTGGCCTTGCCACCCACAATGCCTCCAGGTACAACCGAGCCAACTACCTCTTCGATGCGGGCCTACGCTTCTCCCGATACACCTCAGGACAGCGCTTCCACCATGTGGGATCTTGGTATGGAGATGTATGGGAGTAGGAATCAATCGTGTTTTTTTTCCAAGTTCCCAAGTCAGAGAACCCCAATTGTCCTGCTACAGTTCCTTGGGTTCAACGAGCTCTAAAATTGGCAACACATCTCACATTTCAACACATCCACATCGTTTTCGTGCAGTCTGAAAAAATACGTAGCTGAAATTCCCTAAACTCCCGGGAAATGGCAACATAACTATGGAAAATCACGATTTTCAATGGGAAAATCCACTATAAATCACCATTTTCAGTAGGTATGTAACAAATTACCAGAGGGTAAATCCTTAGGAATTCCTGGCAGATTCTCCCTCAAAATCCCATGGCAATCCACAGGATACAACTTCGCCATGGCCCAGGCCGGGGGGTCCAGGCTGCACCCAAGCAGCAGGCTGGGATGGAACTAACTTGATGGGTAAAAATGAGATTTTGAAGCATCCCAGGAAATACAAGATGATATACGCATGACTGTGTATGGATTAATGATGATATATATATATGGCCTACACATGCTTAAACTCCAATTTCCGCAGTGAATTATCTCCATTCATATCCATCCATTTCCATTCATTTCCAGTTCAGATTGAACTCATCAAAATCCCATTTACTAAGCCATATTAACCCATACTAAGCCATATTAAGCCATGGTAAATATCCCATATCAGCTTCGAAAATTCCCCCGACGGGACGCGACGGGCCAAGCCTCTTAGGCCACCCAGTACCGACAAGACCTGCGAGATCTCACCGCGCTGACCGTCACCAAGATGGAGCGGCAGCGCCGAAGCGGCTTCGGGGGGAGGTTCACCTCGGTAGAGCCACGGAATCTCGATAATTCATGGGAATATCCATGGTTAATATGGGTTAATATGGCTTAATATGGGTTGATAATGGTTAATAATGGATGACTAATGATGATTAATTAATGTGGGTAAAACAATAACAAACCACCCATTTGGGAATGGGTTATACCACCAATGGTAAACTAGCAGTTTCCTACAATGGGGTACCCCAAAATGGACGGTTGATAATGGGAAATAGAATGGATGAGAACTGGGGATACCCCCATTTTAGGAACCTCCATATATAATGGGTATACACCGTTATATATATATGTATACATATGTTGTGCCCCTGTTTGTGCCCTTGTTCGTTAGCTAAGTTGGTGAACATAAGTCCAACAAGTATATAGGACTTATGGTAGATATATCTATAGTTGATGGGCTTACAACACCAATTTATAACTCCGGGGGGGCACCACATAGCTAGTAAATGGGATATTCATGGTGATATTTGATTTACTTGGGATATAGAGGGATATTTACCATCTTACCATGGTGGATTTTCACCATTATCCCCATTTAGATTTTTATTATGGGTGATTTTTTCATGGGACATGGAGATATTTTTACTCTTCGTTTGGATGATTGGTCAAGTTTGGGCAGAACTTCGGCAGCTTGGAGCGTTTTGGAACGTAGTTGACCACCAGGGACCATGATCACAGACCATATATATTTCGGTCGGGATGATATTACGCGCCTGTGGCAGTTTTAGAAGCTCCAGTAGGTACTGAGTTAGTGGTACTGGAGCCTCATTTCTTCGTCAAACATCACTGATTTCAATGAATTTCATCTATGTACATACATACTGTGGATGGAAGAAATCCTGCACCAGTTGATAGGTTGTTTATCCTATTATTTATAGGGTTTCAACCATGCAAGGTGGTGCAGGATTTCTTCCATCGACCATATTTGTACATGGTTTAAAGGAGATCTTTGGGGCAGTTCCAACACCAAAGATTCTCCTAATTCCAGTTATTGTCTAAATTTACACAACATTACCCTCTGGTAAACTAACATAACTATGGAAAATCACAATTTTCAATGGGTAAATCCACTATAAATGGCCATTTTCAATAGCTATGTTAAATTACCAGAGGGTATTTGACAGAGTTCAATACCCTCTGGTAATTTGTTACATAGCTATTGAAAATGGCCCATTTTTAGTTGATTTACCTATTTAAAGATGGTGAATTTCCATAGCTATGTTAGTTTACCAGAGGGTACATCATATGTAAATACATCTTTCTGCAGGATAGACTGTTTTTTTGGCTCTGCACTGCAAGGCCTGATTTCTCTGTTTCGTAGCACCTGAGCTTACAGTATCACATAGCTATGGAAAATCACCATTTATTAATAGGTAAATCATCTAAAATAATCTATAAATAGGCAATGTTCCATATAGCTATGTTTGACTACCAGAGGGTATATCACTTATATGTGTCATTGTGTTTGCTGATATCAGATATCCCCATGATATCCTTGCGTCGTCACTATTGTTAACCCCACTTGTGTATTTTTCTTGATATATAAATAGAATATCTATGTTTGTTGGTAAACTTATTTTATGGGTTTGTCAAGAAACAGGCCCCAATCCACTGACAATCATCACTTTTGGATGGCGAGTTGGAAGTATGCCACATTTGAAGACACAACGATATGCTTGTAGGATACCCTCTGGTAATTTTTTACATAGCTATTGAAAATTGCCATTTATAGTGAGTTTTCCCATTAAACATTGTGATTTTCCATAGTTATGTTAGTTTACCAGAGGGTAATCATCCTACTCAGTGGTCATGTTGTTTTTCTTGGTGATCAGCCATATCAATCTCTGTTGGAGCCGACAAAACCACGGCTTTGTCTGAAAATACGGTATCCGTTTCTATCAATGACCCATATCTAGTCCTAAAGGTGCCATCTTGATGGAAAAATCCATAAAAATCCCCATGTTGTTTGATTTGATTGACAACATACGACAAAAAATCGCCATTTTGCTTAGTGAAATCCCATTCAACTGAAATTAGCCTCTGGTAAATTAACAGTTCAACCCTGAAAATAGCCATTGTTTAGTGGTTTCACTCATCTTCCAAGCCCCGATGAATGCCAGGGTCGAACTGTTAGTTTACCAGAGGGTAAAACTTAAACTTATTAATACAATCCCGTGTTGGTCGGATGAATCCCATAATCCAACGAAATCCACATTTTTGGGTTGGTGAAATCCCATAGTTCAGCCATGTTTCAGCCACATTTCCAGGACACCTACCATGTGATCGGCGTCATTTTCTTCGTCCTGAACTTCCAATTGATCATGGCTGGACGTTGGGGGCCTTAGAAGTCTAAAATTGGCTGGTCAATCCCAATCTCTGGTGGGTTTTCCCTTCCATTTCACGTTTTTTCAGGTTAATAACACCCTGCTTACTCGCAGCTGGATTTTGTTCCATCCTTTTCTGATGGTGGGGTTAGGTCACTAATACCGGAAGGTGAGCCTCCCAGTGGTAAGTTGCTTTTTGTTAACGACATGGGCCTGTCTGAAAATAGGGGATACCTCACTCACTTCATGGCCATTTTCGCATGGTGAAAATAATTGATTGTTGTAAACGTGGGGTAATAACGTGCTTAGATCTGATCGGCTTAGTTCACCTGTTTGTCAACGGGATAACCGGATAACCAGACTCCACTTGGGGATACAAAAAACCAACAAAGATTAAGGGGGGCATGAATCTTCAATCCCATTATTATTCCTTATGTTTAACCCATTACTACCATTGCTATCTCATTAAGTAGGGATAGATCTGCCAGAAATCAGAAAAAATCAGCCGTAATCATCCCAAAAACCGATTCGGGTGATCATAGTCATGGATATCCACGGATATCCCCCAGTTTTATTAGATTGGTTTACGGGAAAATTTACAGGACACCCCCATATTGAATGGTAAAAACCATGGTTTCCGGTTTTCAGATTTTCCCAAGATTTTCCCAATCCAATGACCCAGAAATCTTTGAAAATCATCCAGCCTGTCATACTTCAACTTGCTGTGAACAACTCATACCCATGGGGTTTCCCACTACTTCCCAGGCCTTGGGGTGCATGGACCGTCTCCACCGGGCTACATCATGGGCGGCTGAGATGTCCGAATTTTTGTTGGAGTTGGCACTGAAAATGGGGATGAAACTAACATAAACTAACCATATATGTATATATTAGGAAACTAACCATAAATATGAATGATATAAGAAAGTGTGTATTAGGAAACCATGAATTTTACCAATATTGGTATATATAATACCCTCTGGTAAATATACAAAAAACTATGGAAAGATCCACCATGTTCAATGGGTAAATCCACTATTTCGACAGGGTAATTTTCAATAGCTATATGTAAACGTTTACCAGAGGGTAAACTAACCATATATGTATTATATATACATATATAATCACCGTACTGTGATAATCTGTGATCCTCTGTGATATATATATATATATATTTATAACATCCAACAATAGTACCAAAATAATCAAGCAAAAAAACACTTATAGCAGATAATTAAGCCAACTGTAATGATATCATAAATGGATTTTGGGTGGAACATACTGAACATACTGAACATACGATGTGAAAAATACAGAACATATATGAACATATCCTGTTGTGGGAGAATTCGAATGGAGAGAATTGGAGAGATATAATCCAACAAAAAACGATGGATTTGGGTCTGAAATTGGGGATTTACTCTCCATTGGCCAGGCCATTTCCAGCGGACCGACAAGGGAATGAAACCAAGAATTTCCAAAGCTCTTGCTGACCATGGTATTAGTTGGTGGTTCTACTTGTACTATGTGTGAGAAAGATCAAAAGTTGGATTGTATACTCCTAGTTGGTGGTTTGGAAGATTTTTTATTTTTCCATATATTGGGAATGTCATAATCCCAACTGACGAACTCAATCATTTTTCAGAGGGGTAGGTCAACCACCAACCAGACTCATATTGGGGGGATTTTCATTTCATGAATGGACATGTACCCTCTGGTTATTTAACAGTTCGCCATGGAAAATCCCCCAAATAATTGGAGGTTGATGTCGCTGGGAAAATCATCTATTTCGATTAGGGCCATGGCTTAACCATGGCTATGTTAGTCATAACCAGAGGGTATGAAAATTGTGTCCGTAGGGATTCCCATCACATAGTGATGGATGACGATAAAAAAAACCACATATAAACCACGGTTCCCAATGTTTGACCATGGCACATGTGCTGCTTGCATTAGATCTGCTAGTACACATCATGAGGATAAATGAGGATAATGCCTGCCGAGATATGTCAAATATGTCAACGCTAGAGTGTGCAGCTGCTAAGTCAGTCTGCTAATTGCTACATACCGTACCTCTTGGTTAGGTTTTTTGCAGGGTTCCCAGTGGTTTCATTCCAATTTAAAGGGGCCCATGATGTTGACCAACAAGGGTCTATTTGTCCGGAGTCCCCAGTCATACCCCCCTGTTTGCCTCGCCGTCATCTTTAGGGGATTTCATACTTCCACCAGTGGTTATCAAGTTAAGCTATGAATATAAGAGCCCCCAGAGAGGTAGGCGAAATCCTACTAATAATATTTGTTAGTGAGGAGTTACAATTCTCTAGCTTTTTTGGGTTTAGAATTAGAATTAAGATGTTCTTGGATGTTAAACAACCAATAGTTTTAATTCAACAGATAGTGAACTATGGAGGTCATTCAACCAATATATAATATAGGAGTCCCCAAAAAAGATCGTAACAGTATTCTGTAGTTCGACGATGTTTTCCCCATCATTTCCAAGTTTTCAACCCTTCAACAACTATTTTGATCTATTTTGGGGGTTGCTATACTCATATATATATATATAATTATATATATATCCTTATATTACTGGCTGCTTTAAACCCTGTCTGATGGCTTAAACTGCCATTTTTTTTTCGAGTGATGGCTGACCCGTTTCAAATGGTCAATCTGGGTGGTTCAAATTCTCCAAGGTCTCTACTGGGTCAACGTCACCAGTGCTGGGGGGCCCAGGCTGCCAGGACAATTCCGATACCAGCGTTGTTTTTTTTCGGCTTGGTTGGTTTGATGGGTTATCTTGTTGCTAGAACTCATCTGGTTGGTGGTTTGGAACAAGATTTTATTTTCCCCAATAGTTAGGAACAATGATCCCAACTGACTTTCATATTTTTCAGAGGGGTAGGTATACCATCAACCAGTTATTGTCAGTCAATGATTTTGCTGTTGAATTTGCACAGGAGTTGGATGCGTTGAGGTCATCATGTTGAGGTTGTTTGTGAGCAGTTGGTGAGTGCGGTGCGGGACTCAACAAGTTCCTGAGGAATCTGCGAATGCTATGCGGGTTAACCGGTTAACCTGAGAGAACTTGTTGTTCTGTCCACCGCTGTTCCTTACGTGTGAAATTCGACAGCGGGGAAATGCTGGCGTTGCTGCTTACGTCGCCGTTGGCCCGCACACCCTCTTGACGTGTTCTCAGTGCCTTCCAAGTGCTCTTCGGGAGCAAACTCTCAATACCCCTGCTGGACAGTGGGTGGCTGATGGGTTTTGGCAAGAAGAAGTTTACGGCTTTGAAGGAGAACCCCTGGGAAAGAAGATTAATATTAAGAATAACCTTATTGATAGGTTAGGAAGTTATACTATCTGGGTCATTGCGGATTATTGTAACCGATGGTAGTGAAACCTACCAACCAACTAGTATAGTCAGATGGGATAGGGGCCTCTGGTTACTCGTTACTTAACGTAGCTATGGAAGAACATTTTTTAGCCGGTAAATAATCATCATTTGTATCATCTATCAATGGGCCATGTTCCATATATATATATAGCTTGCTGGTATCTTAAATAACCAGAGTGCAACTGGCTGGGGGTGTCAACTATTTATTGTTTTCCAATGTTTTCCAACCATACTTGGGATGTTTGGTTGAGATGACACGCTAATATTTTTGGGACGGGTCAAAGTCCCAACCAGTTGAAAAAATTGCATGATCGCATTGACTGGGGAAATTCTCTCGTTGGTAAATTATAACGACCTCACTGCGACCGAAGCCTGGAATCATGGTTTTTATAGGGAAATTATCCCCTTTTATGGCCGACCTATTCAGGTTAGTGAAATATTATAATTTACCCAGATTTATTGGACAATTAATCAACAAAATGAAACTAGTCTGACCAGCTAAAGTTCTTTGATCTTCTTTGCCTTTTCGTTTTAAAGGGACACTAAGATTAGCCATGATAACTGATAACATGTTTTTGGCCAGAAACGGAGAAACAATTTATGCCCTATGCAAAAGTAACCCGTTCTCAGGAACATTTTAGATTAGCAGATTGGCAGTGAAGAAGTGGACATTCAGCAGCAAAAAGCGGATTGAATCAGAAAGTCAAAGTGAGTGCAGCCAACAACAACGGGGTGAAGACTAATCCCAACCCCCGGTTCATATCAACAGCCCCAAGAAACCATCATTTTTCCATGGGTCATTTTGGGATATCTTGGGACCTAGCTTTTTGTGGGCTGTGTTTGTTGAAATCACGGAAAAAATCAGGCAGAAGCTCCAAAAGAAACAGATCCGAAAACTGGGTTTTCACTGGCACCACACATCACCATTTTGGTGCCAGATCTATGATAGTTGAGAAAAATGATGATAGTGTGATCTATTTTGGCACCATTTATGATCACACTATCATAAGTTTTCACGCTTGTTTCACATGATAGTTGATCTCCCCATCCAAACTTTGACCAATATTCGACCCAGTTCGAACACAATGTTTGATGATTCTGCAACATCAAAGAGCAAGATATATAATTTAAAATAATTTACAAAGAGATCTTATATAACATATATGGAGGTTTCCTAAAATGTTTTTTTTCCTAAGTTCTCATCCATAGATGGGAATTTTCCATGACCAAAACCATCCAACGCCAAGGCCCTGATGTTCCTCTGCGTGCTGATCTGGTTCACACTCCATGTGCGGGACCCATCGCTGATGTGGGCTTATAAAGAAAGAACCATATTAATTGGATTTGGGGTAAACACCATGGGGTTTAGTTCATATTTGAGTTTTCTATAGTTAGATATTGTTATACATATATGATATATGGTTACATATATATGTTATACAATGTTTTATAAGGTTCCTATGATTTCCTATAGATTCCTATCATCTGGAACATCCATGTATATATTACATAGCTAGGGATATTTCATGTATGTTCATGTATTGACATTGGGGATATGATAAAATTGCCAACTCTCAATGCCTGGGATGCGACACCCTTTGGTAAATGCTCACGGTTTGCTATGGAACATAACGGTTTAAATCAACATAGCCATATGGCAATGGAGATGTCACTATATACAATATATATGTATATATATATATATATATCTGGGTAAATTATAACGACCTCACTGCGACCTCACTGGAATCATGGTTAATAAGGGAAATCATCCCAAAATGGCCTTAATTCAGGTTAGTGAAATATTATAATTTACCCAGATATTATGGAAATTGCCATTTTTTGATAGCTATCTTTTCAACTACCATCTGGTTATGACTAACATAGCCATGGAAAATCCACCCATTTTTGATAGGTAAACCATCTATTTCTATGGGCAATCTATACCATGGCTATGTTAGTCATAACCAGAGGGTAATAATATTTAATAGGAAAATCAGACATGTATAATCCAACTCTAATACCAGTGGTGTAATGCCAATGGTTTCTTCATGGTATAACCATATACTAATCAGCCCATTTATACCAGAGGGTATAGTTCCATTATTTTCCATTTACCCTCTGGTATACTAACAGTTTGCTATTGAAAATGGCCCATAGAAATAGATGGTTTACCTATTAAACATGGTGGATTTTTCCATGGCAAACTGTTATTCATAACCAGATGTTATGGCTATGGAAAATCACCATTTTTAAGGTAAATCACCATTTTTAATAGGTAAATCACCATTTTTAAGGTAAATCACCATTTTTAATAGGTAAATCACCATTTTTAATAGGCAAATCACCATTTTGAGTCATAACCAGAGGCTACGTATCCAGTGCCGGCTGCTTTTTAGAACGGTGATCCGCGGATTCCCAGCGTCGTCAAAAATCTGAAGTTGTAACACCGTTGTTTCGACCCCGAAAGATAGATATTCGCCAAAATTAGGGTCTGGTTGGTTAATATATACTGTTAATAATGGTCAATATATGGATGAAAAATGGGGGTACCCTTTGGTAAACGTTTACAGTTTGCGAACTGGAAAATGGTGATTTAGTTCGTGGATTTACCCATTGAAAATGGTGGATCTTTCCATAGTTATGTAAACGTTTACCAGAGGGTAGATATTCGCCAAACATGTACCATGTCAACTTTGGATTTTACTAAATTATTTTTCTGAGGTTGTAGTACTATTCATTGACTATTGGAATCTAATTTGTGTTCTTAAAAATCGTGTGAAGAAATATATCTTTGTAATTCTTTGTATATCTTTGCAAGCTAATTAAATCACCAAATGTTTGCCTGTGAACAAAACTCCCCATGTTTCAGGTTAAATCCTGCTTAACCCCAGTTACTACTTACAGATATTAAGTGGGTGGTTCTTAAAAGACATTCGGAGTTGTCACCATGGGCTTCAATCTTAAAATGGTCATGTATGACTTGGATGACGTGGGGTACCTTCATATCCCATTCATTAAATCCTCATTGTTTATGGCTAAGTCACCATTTTGTCCTATATTTTTTCCCATCTCAACCACGACTTCAGACCTCTGTACCCCCATGACATAAGAGAAACCTCCGAGGCATCGGCCCGCGCCACTGCGGGAAGTGCGCACATGTTGACTCGCTCTGTGCCTCAACTCGTCTTCGGGATGGAAAGATTGCTGCCTAAAGAATGAGCTAGTTCCCTATAGTTATATTTATATTATATATATATAATATATATACACAGGTATTATATATATAGGTATTATATATAGGTCTTATATACAGTAAATTGTATAATGAGTTAAATAACCATTGGATATAGTCAGTTGTCGAGTCATAACTTTAAACAAATACAAGGTTTATTTGACTGATTATATCTAATGGTTATATGTTGGGTAAAAAAAACATTAGTAACCAGGTCCACATTTGAGTAGAAATACCATTGTTGATTGGTTATGAAGTAGGGAATGATACTACCTGGGTTATTGGGGATTCTTTTCGGCTTACACTGGTCTGTCCCTAGGAGAGCATGATCTCAAATGATGGCTGATTTTCATGGTGAAACTGATGAAATAGGGGGTGTCCCCCCTGAGATACCCTGAGAATTCGCCGCGGTATCAGATTTTCGAGGATGTCTTCCCCAATCACTCCCCTGACAAGATCATCATATTGGGTGGGGGAATGGTACCCTCTGGTAAACTAACATAACTATGGGAAATCACCATTTTTTAATGGGAAAACTCACTATAAATGGCCATTTTCCAGTTCGCAAACTGTAAACGTTTACCAGAGGGTAACTGCCTCAGGGCAGCACGGCTATCACGGTGAACATGATGATGAACCTGACGGAAACACCAGGTTTTCTGAATTTTTGGCGACCAAAATTCAGGGTAACCCACTGGCATCCCAAGGTGGTGCCCCTGTGTTCGCTAAATCGCGTCGCGTCGCGTGAAAAGTTGGGGGCCACATAACTCCAATGACTCACGAACTGGCAACTATGGTAAATATATATATATATCTAGACTATACTATTCCTAGGGTTTATAAACCAACTATTTATATATTATATATGACTCACTATGGTTTATGGTAAATATATCTAGACTATACTATGGCCCTATGGTTTTTGTTCACCAACGAGTTAACGTTCCATCACTGGCTGGGGGGCCACCACATTGGTAAATATGCTATCCGATAACCATCCCCAAGAGAGATGATTTTCCCAGCCCCATAGGATCCATGGTGCTGGTATATTTTCCGTCACAAACTGGGTGATTTTGGACAAGGGCAAATGGACAGGTAAATATTCCAGCACCATGGATCCTATGGCTATAAACCTCCATTTATTTCATGAATCTTTCCAGTTCGCAAAGTGTTAGTCTGACTACCAGAGGGTAACAATGCTGCCTGAACTAGTTAGAGTATGTTAGAGAAAGTCAGAGGGCTTCAAAAACGATTCATAAATCGACTAAATCTGATATTTAAGTGTATGATTGATTTCAGAGGAACCATTGAACCATGATTTCCCCCCCCATGTGGTAGAACGGGGGTCCCCCGTTCTTGGACATCCAAGAGGCACCTTTTTTTCCCGATGGGAAGAGACGTCACTTCCGGACTGTGCTGCTGTAGGCTATTTTTTGGGGCTTCACCAAGGCTAGCAAGGTTTGGATCCATAGCCACAATTATTGTGTTGATCCTATTTTAATATCTCTATATAATATATATTATATATAATATATATTATATATAATATATATTATATATAATATATATTATATATCATAATATTATATATATATATATATCCCATGATGGATCCCAAGTATATCATGCCCCATTTTGCCCACAGCGCTGGGAAACAAACGTAGGCCATCCCGCTGGGGTGAAGAAAAATCCTGGTGGTCCATAGATCCCATCGTGCCACTCTGGGTGCCACTGATTTGTTCCTCTAAAATTTGCTAAATCTTGGATGGAACAATGGGATTTTTATGGGTGATTTAGCAAATTTTAGAGGAATTAGATTATCTTAGATCAACGATATGGTGAACAAATTTGCCAAATCACTGGCACAATGTGGCACAATGGTAGAGGAAAACTTAGATGAAACTGACGAGAACCTATATGATTCAAATCCTCATTTATGGTGATTTAGCAAATTTTGGAGGAAAAACTTAGATTATCTTGGATCATATTGTCTTATATATATATATCATATAGGTCTATGGTGATTTAGAGGCAGCCATATGGTGAAAAATCCTCATATGGTGAAAGTGAAAAAACCACTGACGACCCACGACTCCACATAACTCGATCTTCGCTAAACCAGGTGCGTTTGCCGATTCCGACCCCCAAGCAGCTGGACAAGGCTCCGAAGTTCTTGGGCGCGACATCGTTCAACAAGCAGTACCTTAATGTAGCACTGGTTGGTGACTGGAACATGGGTGAAATGTATGGGGTTTCATGATGGTTAATGATGGTTAATCATGGTTAATAATCACTGGTTGGTTTGGAACATGAATAGATTATTTTCCATAATATATGGAATTTCATCATCCCAACTGACGACTGACTAATATTTTTCCGAGGGGTAGGCTCAACCACCAACCAGATGACCATGTTCATGTTTTTTGTTGATTTGAAGCGTGTTCAATCTCTCAGGGATGTCGATGTAAACACGCAACGCAACGAGGGCCTTGGGGGTCCCACGAATCTCGATGGGGCGGGTCCCACGCAACGGTCAGTGTTTCATCAGGGATCGAAAAAAATGCGACTCGAAGGTGGTCGAATGTTTCATACCTTTCCACGAATCTCGACTAAAAATTGTAGTCAGGCTGGTGATATTCAGATTGGTGACCTTTTTGTTGCCTTTTTCTGGTTTTCTGGCATTTGTTAAGATTTCCCGTTGGGGCACCGGGCAGCGTGGAATCTGAATTTCGGGAAACTCCACAGATGCAGAAATCCCAGGCGCGTGAGGTTCCCAGGTCCATTGTGGCACCTTTGGCGGCTCAGATGTTACACTGTATAGACTATACTACTGGTTGGTGGTTTGGAAGATGAATGGATTATGACTTTCCATATTTAGTTCGATGATTTACCATGATTTACTGATTTTCCAGTTTACTATGTTAGTCATAACCAGATGGTATTAATAATATGTATATATGTACCATAGATTGGGCATTTCATCATCCCAACTGACGATCTCCATCATTTTTCAGAGGGGTAGGTTGAAACCACCAACCAGACTATTTTCAGTGGCTCTTGCTGGTTGAAGGATGCTTCGAGTCAGCATAGGACTTCCAAGCGGTTGCACTGCAAACCTGTCTCTTTCGCAAGACAGCACAGTCGGGGACTTGAAAGTTCTGGCCCAGAAGTCCTTTGGACAATTCCTGAGGCTTGTTACAGCAACAGGCCATGTTCTCACCAACCCCTTGGCCTCGCTTGAAGCTGCAGGGATTGAAGAAGGAACGCACTTGACCACGGTTGCGCAACAAGCACAAATCTCAGCAACAGAAAGAGCCTTCGCAGTGTGGTATGTTGGAGGTGAGAGGATTGTGACGTGGGGTGATCGAAGCTTTGGTGGTGACAGCTCTGCAATTCAAGAGCAGCTCAAACACAAACACATGCAGCAAGTTCAGGCCACGCGTGGTGCTTTTGCCGCCGTCTTGGCGGATGGATCAGTGGTTACATGGGGTGACCCTGCCTATGGTGGTGAAAGCTTTGCCGTTCGAGGTCAGCTTAGAAACTTGCGGCAGATTTACGCTGCAGGGAACGTATTTGTTGCCATTTTGGCAGATGGATCAGTGGTGGCCTGGGGCAATCCAAACTTTGGTGGTGACTGCTCCGGGGTGCAGGAGAGGCTCAGGAATGTTCAGCAAGTTGCAGCGACAATATGTGCATTTGCTGCCATCTTGCAGAATGGGTCAGTTGTGACCTGGGGCGATCCAGATTTCGGCGGTGATAGCTCTGCAGTGCAACAGCAACTCGTCAATGTTGAGCACATTCAGGCTACAGACAAAGCTTTTGCAGCCATTTTGGCCAATGGATCTGTCATCACTTGGGGCGATCGAAAACACGGTGGTGACAGCTCTGCAGTTCAAGGTCGGCTGAGGAATGTGCAGAAGGTGCAAGCCACAAATGAAGCTTTTGCAGCTATATTGGCAGATGGATCAGTTGTTACCTGGGGGGATCCATTGTGTGGCGGTGACGATTCTGCAGTTCGACATCAGCTTAGCGCCGTGAAGCAAATTCAGGCCACTCGCAGAGGTCTTGCAGGCGCGTTCGCTGCAACTTTGGAAGGTGGATCAGTAGTGACCTGGGGCCATCCAGACCGTGGTGGGGACATCTCCGCAGTTCAGCATCGACTCAGGAACGTACAGCAAATTCACGTCACAGGTGAGGCATTTGCTGCCATCTTGGGTGATGGATCCGTGGTGACCTGGGGCCATCCACGCTTCGGTGGTGATTGCTCTGCAGTCGACACCCAGCTCCGTGCAGTTCGGCAACTTGCGGCCACAAGATGTGCCTTTGCCGCCATCTTGCAGAATGGGTCAGTTGTGACCTGGGGCGATCCAGATTTCGGCGGTGATAGCTCTGCAGTGCAACAGCAACTCGTGAATGTGGAGCAAATTCAGGCCACAGCTGGGGCATTCGCTGCCGCCTTGGCCGATGGATCTGTGGTGACCTGGGGCGACCCAATGTTAGGCGGTGATAACTCCGCAGTGCGAGGCCAGATTCCTCGTTTGTAGCGCGCTTGTGAAATTTGAATTCAAGATCTAAGACTCTAAGTCATTTCACCTTGGGTGGTTCTGAAGTTGTCAAGTTCAGATCGATGAATTGAAAATTCGGCGACTCGGCTGGGTGCGGCTAAGGCGAAATTCCCTCACATTCGTGGGTCAACCGACTTGGGATTTCAGATGATTTAAGCATAAACAAGGCGGGTTGAACCGACAAAATCTATGATTTTTCTTAGATGTGCTGAGTCGATGATGTTTTTTTTGCATTTCCCATTGGTAGATCCACCACTGGGGAACCTAGTTTCATATCGCCATTTGGCAAACTTTTCCGTTTCAACATCTCCAGGTGCGTCATTTTTTGGTCCCCTTTGAACATGCAGATTTTTTTTTGCAGCAAGGTGAAGTGTCCACAATGGACCCAGAAGGATGGAATACTGGCGATGTTTGCTCCATTCATCCGTACAAATCTGGGATGTGTTTGAGAGATTTGCCGAAAGACGAAAACAATACCATAGAGTTGTTTTGTTGGGATATATTTGCTATTACCCTCTGGTAAACTAACATAGCTATTGAACATGACCATTCATAATGGATTTTCCCATTAAAAATGGTGATTTTCCATAGTTATGTTAGTTTACCAGAGGGTATATTTGCTATTAAACATCCCGGACCCCAGCAGCTATTTCTCTTCTTGTCCCTGAACCAAACCATCATAAACCATCCAAAGGCAGCTGAATCCACGCCACGCGGCGCAGGGCTTGCCCACAACTTTAGGTCAAGCAACCCCAACAAAAAGGCTGGCAAATTCCAGTTCTGAAATGATAATACTTGTATAAAATGCAATCAAATTACCAAACTCTATCTTCTTTAGGGGTTACATGATGTTACATATATTGTATATTATTCTATGTTATATTACAGTATGTCTGAACAGATTACGACAACTTCACTGCCAAGTAGTTGAAATGATGGTTTTAACATGTTTCAACCGGAATAATTATCCCAGAATAACACAAGAAAACAACTTACCCTCTGGTTATTTAACATAGCCATGGGAAATGGCCCATTTATAGATGGTTCACCTATTAAAAATGGTGTTTTTCCATGGCTATGTTAAATAACCAAAGGGTAATATTTCAGGTTGGCGAATGATTGAGATATCGGTTCGGGTGCCAGGCCCGCCGTACTGGGAACACCTACGAGAAGCAACGGATGACCGACGTGTTCCGTGTGCCCTTTGTGGTGCCGGCGCCAAAGGCCAAAATGGGTGGGTTCCATAAATTGCGGTACCCCGAAATGGATGGTTTACAAGGAACATCCTATGAAAATGGATGATTTGGGGGTACCCCCATTTCAGGAAACCTCCAAATGGGTGGTTTATTAAGCAGCAGAATGGGCGATTTGACCAGCAAAAAAGTGGTGATTTGACATGAATTAACATAGGAACACAACAAAACACGTGTTTTTTAGATGGGTTTACCATTAATCCCACTACAGTTTTTCCACAGTCGTTACAACCAAGCACCAAGGCTTGGGTGGATAACCCCCTGGTGATGGCGTCCATGGGTTCCATTTTATCATTTTTGTGAGTTGATTCGATACCCAGCCAACCCCAGATATGAATTAGCTAAGTTGGGGGCCACATAACTCCAATGACTCACGAACTGGATTATGGGAGATATATTGACATACTATTCCTAGAGTTTATAAACCAACTATTTATATATGATATATCTGGGTAAATTTCATCACGACCGAACCCTGGTCTCCCGAACCCTGGAAATCATGGTTAGGATTTGGGAAATCATCCCTTTTTATGGCCGAACTATTCAGGTTAGTGAATTATTATAATTTACCCAGAAATATATCTTGTGGTAAAGATGCAAAATACCATGGACATCCATGGTTTTCCGTATTTCCCTAGGACCTGATCATGAACTTCTGGATGGAAACCATGTCTAAGTAGAAACTGGAGGCTATCCACTACAAAACACAATAAGCCATTTTTTCTTGTTAAAGTGACCAGAATTCACCACATTTTCAGACCCAGTGTTTGTCACGCAGGAAGCTGCACCAGAGGACCACGCCGACCCGGAGCCTCGCCAAAATGCGACAAAAGTTTGCCGTGAAGAAGCCGACCGTTTGCCATGAATGTCATATGATAAAACAATGCCATTTTTACTATCCATGACTGGGAATGGTGAACCCCATACCACCTGGATATTATTTTTGGTTGGTGGTTTGGAACATTTGGATTATTTTTCCATTCAGTTGGGAATGTCATCATCCCAACTGACGAACACTCCATCATGTTTCAAATATGTTTCAGAGGGGGAGCGGCTCAACCACCAACTAGTTATGGTATGTTATGGTGATGACAGGGGGGCATGGTTTATGAAATTGTTTTAGCCACACTAGTGGGACTTCATGGATGGACACACCATGGATACCACATGGAAGGCCATTGGCGGAACGACAACCGGGTCATTTCATGGGTAGAACTTGGTAAATTACTGCATCTGTTTAAAGGCTGAGCCAGTAAATGATCGTTTTTTACTGAGGATTTGTTTTTTTTCTGATTGATGAAACATATCCACCTAGTATTTTAGATGGATATATGATATCTATAATATATATATATATATATGTATAATATTATATTATATATATATTATATTATATATATATTATATACACATGATTATATATTATATATACATGATTATATATATATCACTGGGGATAGTTGAAGACATACCATCAACATCTCGGTGATATAACTGGAGTCCTTCGGGATGGACCCAATTTTCAGATCCAATGCCCGAAAAAACCTGGGAGTTTTCAACCCACCATTGGAAAAGTAAGACGAATCATCTTCAAATCAAGCAACTAGAAACTAGAAACCATCATTTATAGCTGATTTCCCATTGCCAGGTTTGATTTCCAGAGAGTAAATCCATTGATATCCCATATCCTCGGAGTTTTCAACCCACCAAACTCATTGGGAAAGTAAGGCGAATCATCTTCAAATCAAGCTACTACTGAGTGAAATAGAGTGAAATGGACTATGGAAACCCCATAAAGAAACCCGAACTTTGGGTATCTGGAAAATTCACATAGCAAAATATCATAGATGAGTTTTCCCTGGTAGTTTTCCATAGCAAACTGTCCATTGGGATTTTCTTATCGTGAAATTGTTGAGTTCCAGTTGGGACATGATATTCGAACTTCCCCCGATGGGAACCCGCATGAACCCGCCAAAACGCGGATATGATCTGATTTACCTATACCGTCAAATTGTAGAAAATTGAGCCAACATCTCTGGCCCAAGTTCGTTGAGGGGTGAATGTTTGCTGGTATTGCGGAGTAAACAGCTAAAACAACATGGTATCCATATATCCAAGATCTGAAATTGCGGGATGCTGCAACTTCGAGTGCAGCACAGTGCTTCGTTTTATCCTTATGGATGAATTCTGACGGAGATTTGACCCTCCAAAATTGAATGCTCAGCCATGGACCGCAACGTTATTGAAAGACCTGACTGTGACATACTGTGACTATAAAGTTAATAAAGTGTGGTTGGTAAATATAGGGAATTACTAGATTGCCAAAATTGCGGAGCGTTATTGTATTGTTGGTTAAAACTATCCCAATTTATATCCCATGGTATGTTCATTTATAGATGATTTTCCCATGATGATAAAGGTTTGTGAATTGTGATAGTTTTTATCTTTTGCCTAGATATAAGGCAAACGAGATCCAACAAGACTATATAATCAGGAGAGTAATTCATAGTGATGACCAATATGAGAAATGCAGAAACAGGAACAATTGTCCATACCTCTTGGGCATGTTCTTTTTCAGCCATTTTGATATTGGCGTAAATTTATTGAGAACTAACTCCCCAACTCCTGTTACATAATAGGTAAAACATATTAAAACGCTTGCTGCTTGATGATCAAAACAATATGTTTGATGCTAAAAACAGTTCCTTCCGCTAATCAAACGTGGCTTGCTGGAAATCCCCCATTTATGGATGACTTTCCCAACTAGAAACCATCATTTATAGATGATTTCCATTGCCAGGTTTGATTTCCAGAGAGTAAATCCATTGAATCCAATTCTTCCATGAAAATCCCGTGAAATCCATATTTTTCATGGTAAATCCCTAGGAAATCCCTATTTTTCATGGTAAATTCCCTAGGAAATCCATATTTTTCATGGTAAATTCCCTAGGAAATCCCTATTGTTCATGGTAAATCCCTAGGAAATCCATATTTTTTGATAATCCCTAGGAAATCCCTATTCTTCATGGTAAATCCCTAGGTATTCCACAGTAAATCCCTATCCTACCATCCAAGGCTAAGAAAGTTGCGCCGGCGGGCAGCACTCGAAGGTGAGTTGGGGTCACCCCCAAAAAATCGGTCGTCTTTGGAAGATGCGACAAAAACCAATATGGGGGTTTCCATCAATGGTGGTACCCCAATAGCTGGATGATTTATAATGGACAATCCATTTATAAATGGATGATTTGGGGGTACCCCCATTTTAGGAAACCTCCATGTGCAGAATCTCACTGTTTCTACATATTATCCACATGTTGCTTTATCCAATTGGTAATGTAATGTTTGCTGAATATCCAATTGGTACCACATGTGGATATAATGTTTTTTTTCTACAAATGTGGATAATTGTCAAATTACATGGGCTACGCTCAGTTTCTCATTTTGTACCCTGTGACTGGGCATTGTTTGACTTGTCGGGTTTTGACGGTTGAATTTCAGTCAAAGTCAACGAAGCCTAGGTTATTATATGAGTATATTTCTCCATTTTATAGATCATTTTATCCATCTTATAGTCACACTAGCCGTACAATCAAAATCTTGGCATATATATATACCCTCTGGTAATTTAACATAGCTATTGAAAATGGTGATTTATAGTGGATTTACCCATTAAAAATGGTGATTTCCATTGTTATGTTAGTTTACCAGAGGGTATATACATATGATTATACACATGATTTTCACCATACATATGAATATAATAAGGGACATCATGTCCAGTTTCGATTGCCAGATACAACTAAATCCCAATGTTTGATGGTTGCACCACAGGAAGGTCCTTCCACAAAGCCTGGAAAGTTGGCATAGAAACTCAGGAGTAGAATTATTTTATGGATATGAATCTCTTGCATTCTATAGCAACGAAAAAAAGAACTGTGGGGGCACCTGGATGTTCGGCACTTGAGAGTACAGTGCCAAATATGAGTGGATGTAGAGCTTTACTATCATTAGCATTATTATATTTATTATAAATTATATATATATACATATTAGATTTAAATATGTTATACATATATATATATATATATATTAGATATAAATATATCATATTATATTTAATCATATCATATAAATACGTTATATATAAATATTATATATAGAGATATAATATATATATATTATATATTATGTATATATATATATATATATTATAAACATATTATATAAACATATTATATACAAACATATTGTATATAAACATATTATATACAAACATATCTTTAATTATTATATATAAATATTATATATATATAAATATTATATATCTAACCATAGCAAGTTGTGGCCTGTCCCAACTTCGCCCATGTTCAAGACGCGGCAGGATGCCCAAATGGTATCAAGATGAACAGAAAGAGCTGCACGCCGGGAAGGGAGCACATCGAAGCCGGGGTAGCCCAGCGGGGGTTTCCTAAATTGGGAGTACCCTAAAATGGATGGTTTATAAGGGAAATCCTATTAAAATGGATGATTTAGGGGTACCCCTAGTTCAGGAACCCTCCATATGCAAATATACAAACAAATTCACAAGATTTCAGAATTTTTAGATTTCAGAATTCCAATATATATATATACCGATCAGATCCAATCAGGCCTTTGCAGTTTGTGGCTGCTAATATTGGGGATAGTTTCACATCTGAGGGATATTTGAAGATGATGGGCAAAATCGCGTTTCCTGCATAGTTTTTGGCATGTTTGAGCTTGGGGGAACATGAAGTGGCTGGATTTTTTAAATATGTTTTATATACCTTGCCTGAAGGATTTTGGGCACATGACATGGTCACGTTTTTTTCGCCCTATAACACAATTCCAACCACCTTTTCAATCCATCAGTGGGTTCGCTCTGCCATCCGTGATTCACAACAACCAAACTCTTCTATAGGTTTCCTATTCTGAAACTTCCGCCGCTGCCTTGTGCGGCACTACTGGCATCTAATGGGATATATGATGGTTATCCTTTGGGAAGTCAATGTCGCGAAATGGACAATCCCCATGTTAAATAGGTAAACCGGTAAACCCTATAATCATCGAACCAAATGGGCCATGGCTTGCATAGCTATGTTTAACAACAAGAAGATACAGCACTGTATTTACTTCTAGGCCCCCAAACAGGAGACACGTTTTTCAGGATGCGACAGATGATCTTACATAGGAAGCACAGTGTGAATCAGCCAGGTGCCTGGTGAAGCCGTGAAATGGGTGGTGAACTGGGCATAGCCCATGATGATGGAGAATGGGTATGGGTCAATTTTTTCATGGGCCCTGAAAAGTGAATAACACTGATATAGTATTGCTACCAATGACCGACTTTACAGGTTTATTTGTAGCCAGGTTTTTTCAACATCAAAAACTACATGAAAAAATAAAATAACTCAACAATAAAAACATATGATTCCAAAACAAGAGCAGAATAACTAAAGAACTCGTGTTACAGGCTATACAGGATGGTGCCCCCCAATTATATGTTGGTTTATAAACCCTATTAACTATAGTTATATCTACCATAAACCATACAATTCAGCCACTTATAGGGCAACTTAGCTATCTTGGGGGCCCCATCCTGTACCGTATATAATATGCAGCCTGAATATGTTGAACCCCGAAATCAAGCGCAACGTTTCACGAGTCGCGACGCCAGATGCGGTACCGGAGCATTTTGAACTGTACCGTGGCCTGCAACAGGCCGGGTCCGGCTGGCGACTGGATGGGTGATCGAGAAACCAACAAAAATGGAGTTTTAACGAATGGGTACCCATCCAATATACGTATTATATATATATATATCTAAATTAATATCTATATTAATTTCTATAATAATATATATATATATATAAATATGATGTGAGTGGATATAAATATTTGATATTTGTCATATAATGTCATATATTGTAGAAACATTTGGTACCATAATTTGGATGCCTGAAAACATCTTGGTATGGGTCAAAATCTGTGGTCCCTTTTGACCCACAGGCTCATGAAAAAGGTGGGGTTAAATATCAAGAATGGTGGTAAAGCAACTGGTGAAGGTAGTTTAGTAGTACCTGCTGGTATTTGTTTTGCGAAATACATGGGAATAAATACTAAACAACCACACTTTATTCTTATTTGAAGGGTTTTAAGATTGGCAGTGTAAAGGCACGGCCATGATTGATCAAGTTTGGATAGATGGATAGATTGCCAGAAGTGCAATAGTCAAAAGTTGGTTCACGGTGTGGACGAATTAGGTTGAGTTTCAATTAGGTGCGTTGTTCATTCGTTTTTCATTCCCGCCACCAGTGCCCAGTGTCAGAAGACTGTGCGGTCGACAGACTCACATGCTTGGGGGATGATCATCAGCCCATTGACTGCTTCCAATTGAAACCTATTACGAGATGAATGACCTGGCACACCATCTACCAAGTTTTGACTGTGGCACATAATATAGATGGGAGACTAGCATGTATATATGTAGCCATTGTGTGTAGATACCACTTGGGGGTGCATCCGAATTAATAAGTGGTTCAGTCGTGGTTTAGTCCACCCATACTGGGTTTGCTGGGTTGTGTGCCATATGTAGCTATATGATCCTTTAGTAAACTTTAGTAAACATTTACATAGCTATGGAGCATTCGTCATTCACAGATGATGTACCCAGAAAAAAAAACATAGCTAGAAAAAAAAATCCGTAGCCCATAGCTATGTGCACGTGTACCAGAGGATACATGATGGGTACATGATCGTCATTAAACGTGACCTGAATGGTCGCAAGCGCAAGCGGCACGGCACGAGCACCCCAGGAATGGGCTGTGCACGACTGCTACTCTCGCATTGGCATCCTCTACTTCTTCTCCCACTGGATGACATCTGTCTGGAAGCCCAGGAGGACGAGGACCCCAGGAGACAGAAAAAAAAGGGGGGAGCCAAAATATAGAACTTGATAAACATGGCTTATAGATTGCTTGTGTTATGTTATATTACATATATTGCTTTGCTATTGATGTTTTATTGGTAAACATGGTGACTCTACTCTTTTTTAGTGTCAAAGATAGGCCCTCATGTTGGAGCCAAAACCATCTGAAACCATTTTCATGGATCATTCTTGGCATTTCAACGTGGGATTCAAAACTGGGGTCAGTTCTTGGATCAGTTGAGTCAGTGCATTGGTTGATCAGCTGAAGAGCTGGCGCGCTAAAACTCCGGCTAAAATATCATGGCCAGCACATCCGTATGTGTGCCATATCGGGGGATGGTCATATTAACCTTTACTGGTTGCTGGTGACTGGAACATTGGTTTAGTATGGGCTAATGGTGGTTAATGATGGTTAATAAATGTTAATAATCACTGGTTGGTGGTTTGGAACATAAATGGATTGTTTTTCCATCTATTGGGAATAATGATCCCAACTGACGATTCGTCATATTTTTCAGAGGTGTAGGCGAAAAACCACCAACCAGATGTTATTCACCATCATTAACCATATAATAACCATTAATATTAACCATTATTAACCAGGTATATTAACCCACCAAGCAGTTTATTTAATGGATTATTACGCATCATTAACCATAAATATATATATATATATATATATCCATTAATACTAACCATGATTAACCAGGTATGTATAGGTATACCACCAACCATCATGAATTGGCTATGAAGATTCCATACCAATCATCATGGGATCACGACCATGGCGGCCCGGCGACCTGGCTGATGATTCTGCTGGAGGAATGTGTTGGATTTTTTGTAACAAAAAGTAGCGATTTCCTTACGGGACATTCGATGGGTTAGTTAATGGGATAGTTAATGTTAGTTGATGGGATACTTTCATTTTTTCGTAACTATGCTTTCTGGTCAGTTTGTGAATGGGACATCAACGACACTTTGACGGCTTCGGTTTTTTTTTCTGGCAAATGTCAGCCACGGTTGTATAAAAAACAGGCCTGGGCCTGCTCATTTTTTTGCTACAAGTATTACAGTATGTCACTGGAATTCAAGATGGGATTTGAGATTGTACGACTTTGGATGCGTGGGCAGATTGTTTGTACACCATTCGGTTCACTGAGTTCAAAAGAAAAAAATGACCCGGCGAAGTTGACCATAGTTGAACTACCAGATACAAATGGGGTCGTTACCCTCCGGTAAACGTTTACAGAACGAACTGGCAAATCCACCAATTTTTACTAAATCAACGAAGTAAATGGCAATTTTCAATAGCTATGTAAACGTTTACCAGAGGGTAACTATCACAAATAGGTTGCAAACAGGGTTTGGACATCAGTTGACTGCCCTGGAAAGAACATGTTAGCACCATAGAGATGTGGTTTTCCACCTTTGTTTTTACACGAATATATGCGCGTAACCACAACAAGAAATTTATTGGCGAATGATAGCACTTTTCACACCAAACTGCCCCTAGATATCTTCACAAAAGCATATTATCTGAAGCTATCACTACGCTCCAGTTGTAGGTTTTGAAGCAGACTCAAAGTTGATTAGAGCACCAGTCAAAGTGTGCACAGAACCAGTTGTCAATGCCAGATATCAACACATTTGGTGAAGCACGTGATCAAAGGTAGCAACCCAGGCTGGGTCACCCCAGCAACCCCCATGAGTTGAGCGCCTCAGAAACCTAGAAACCGAGGTGTCTCTCTACTCCCAATGCCACTGTTTTGGAGAGTTGCGCGGGGTTCGGAGCACCCAGATCTGACCAGTACTGCAAGGTGGCGACTCCCAGATAGCCAAAATGATGTAGAACTAGGATAATTAATTGGGGGTTATAGATGTTTATAGTAGAACTTCGAACTATAATCAGCCCCCCTTGTGGGTAAAATAATGGCTTCAGCGATGGTGAGTATGATTGGCAATTGGCACATGCCTTGGGACATGTGAGTTCGGATCGTTTGCCGTCCGCTGTGTGCTATTGGGATATAGTAATTTGACCTGCAAATAAACAGTTCATGGCATCTTAGATTGGCCATGGTTGAGTTTAACAATCTCACATATCCCATATTTAACTCTACTATATATATATATATATTAATATATTTCGACCTCAGTGGCCAAGCTCGCCACAAATCATGGTTAGGAAGGGTTGGATTAGGGGACTAATCCAGATATTTCTACCAGTGATTTGTCCCACAGGATTTGACTCATTAAACCCTTCCCTTTGGTTATGACTAACATAGCCATGGTATAGATGGCCCATAGAAATAGATGGTTTACCTACTAAAAATGGTGATTTTTCATGGCTATGTTAGTCATAACCAGATGGTACTTAGATTTTGTTTACAACCAACCATTCTGGTTTACTTTCCAGTGAACAAACATAGAAATGGAACGACCCAGCCATTAGTACATCATTTCCTACGGACACCGTGGATTTTCAAGGGATTCAGAGTACAATGAAATCCTTCTAATGCCATTGATGGACAAACCAGTGAGAGTACTACTCCAATTCACATCCATTAAAACCTGGTTGGTGGTTTGGAACATTTTTTATTTGTCCATTCAGTTGGGAATGTCATCATCCTAACTGACGAACTCCATCATTTTTCAGAGGGGTAGGCTCAACCACCAACCAGATATAAAACCATATATTGGGAATAATCATCCTAACCCATTAAAACCCTATAAAACCCTTTTTCGAAGAAGCAACATCGTACCCATTTTGTTTAATGAAACCTCCATGTTTGATTTAAAGGACCATGGACTTGGACATCTTGGACAGTCTCCTGTGATGGTTTCGGTTCATCATTTTTTCCGGCTTCAAAATGGCTGTTGGATCGGGGAACATTGGGATTGATTTCCCCGTTTTCAGACACACACACACAGATTGTTTTTGTTGGTTACCATCTGGTTATTTAACATAGCCATGGAAAATCCCTAATAAATGGATATAAATGGAGGTTTTAATGGGAAATCATCTATAAATGGGCCATTTTCCATGGCTATGTTAAATAACAAGAGGGTATAATATACATACACATATATATATACACATCACCATGAATCCCCTTGTATCCCTTTTGTATCACCATGTTTCTTGGTGAAATCCCGATTTTCTTCCCACATGTTTTTCTTGGTTGAATCATCTTATAAATCTCTATTTTACCACATGTTTTTAGTGAAAAATCGAGATTTCACCCTGTTCGTTTTTTTCCCAAGATCTTGGTGAACGTCCCCCTCGGTGATGGCCCAGATCCGCCCAGATCTGGCCCGCCTGGAGCGTCACCATGATCTTCACCACGGCCCATTGGTGTTTGCTGAAACTCGACATCCAGGAGGACGACAACTGCTCTGCCCGGCGCCTCCCAAGCCAGCTGCTCCTGTTTAAAAAGATGTGCCGACTAGTTTATTATAGTATATTATATATATATAATATATTATAGTTATATAATCTGGTTGGTGGTTTGGAACATGAATGGATTATGACTTTCCATATTGGGAATAATCATCCCAACTGACTTTCATATTGTTCAAAGGGGTTGAAACCACCAACCAGCAATTGTTAGGGACTTTAACTCAGAGTGTATAGCAATGGTGGTAACGTTCAAAAAGTACGTCATTGCCCCTACGATGATGGTTGCTGCATACATCCACTTGTCAAACGAACTGCACCCCCAAAGCATTTTTAATGGGTAAATCAACTATAAATGGCAACTTTTCAACTAGCCTCTGGTAAACGAAACAGTTTGCTACTGAACATGGCCATAGAAATAGTTGATTTACCCTCTACTTAACATAGCCATGGAAAGTGGCCCATTTATAGATGGTTTACCTATTAAAAATGGTGATTTTCCATGGCTATGTTAGTCATAACCAGATGGTACCCAGCTACAAAAATGGTGGGTTGACATAGCTAGCGGTGCCAACAGGAGTCCGAGAGTCGCTTCCTTGCGATGCTTCCCATCGAACACATGTTGCCTTTCACCCCAGCCCGGGCGACCCAGCGATGCGATGCCCTATGATGTGCGGCGACTGTCCTGTCAAGACAAAAGTAAGAAACCACTGATTAGTATGGGGTAATGATGATTAATGATGGTTAATATGTTTAATAATCACTGGTTAGGTGGTTTGGAACATGAATTTTATTTTCCATTTCATATATGGGATGTCATCCTTCCCATTGATTGATATTTTTCAGAGGGGCTGAAACCACCAACCAGGAAACACGACTTTGCAATCTTTTGCACAGCAGATTTGATTGATTGTGCTATCATTTCTTAGTTTAGTTTTTTTTTTTTTTTTCGAAGGGTATTTGAGGTCAGACATGAATCTATGTTGTCAAGGTGGATTGTTATGAATTGTGATTTTTTTAGATATTCGACTCACTGTGAAAACTAAACCTGGAATGTTCTCGATGATTTGCATCTGCCGTGGATCTTGTTTTGTGGACGGTGTTGACACCCAACATCAATTGGGTTTGTGTCCAAATATGGGACACTTTTAATTTGTGTTTGAAATGGGCAAACATGATTCAGGATACTCCTTGAAAAACTTGGACGTGCCCTAATTTTGGATACAACTTGGACCTGCAGTGGGGGGTAAAAAGCACTGGTGAAAGTCTGGCCAACCCACGAAAAGATTTTAGTGGATGGATTGCACAGTATTGTAAGTTACCTAGATATACACCTTGAGTCGAAGTTTTTTGTGACGAATAGTGTATCCCATTGAAAGTCAAACTCGTAGCGGATCCGCAAACTCAATTTCTGCGGAAAAGATTTGTGCGAAACTTCCAGCATCATTCTTAGCCCAAGGAACCTATAGGGTGGCCTTTTGTTTCACAAAAATGGTTCGGAATCTAGCAATCTAGCATTTACATGCATTTACAATTTTGAAATAGTTTGTCAACCAAGAAACATTGGGATTTTCATGGAATTTCAGCATTGTTTGTTTGATCAAACAGGGCGATTTCAATGAGAGATTAAACCAAACATAGTGGGGATATGTGGGGATATCATTTGGAGATGGGTCTGTATCTATGGCAATTTTCATGGGTTTTCCATGGTTTTCCATGGTTTTCTTGACATTTCTGAGTTTTTTTTTGTTGGAGCATTTTCACACTCAGGTGAACTGTTGCTGGCAGTTCAATCTAAAATGACTTGTTTTGAGTGCACATAGCCATGAGCCTATACCACTTGTTTTGGTCATCCAGGATATCCAGAATCGGTTCTGGGTTTTAAATGGTTTTAACATATGAAAATCCACAGCGGTTTAGCATTCAATCTGGATTAAGTTGCACGTTTGGCGGGAGTGAGTTTTCACCATGTTCAGTCCCATCTCTAGCAAGTGGCAGGTGTTTACTCACGTGAAGCCCTGAAACACCTGAAAACACATATCGGTGGCCAAGCAACAATCACCACCGGGGAGGCAGTCTGTCAAGAGTTCCGTAGAGATGTATATATACACATATATATATACATACTTAGAAGATGTACTTCTACATGATGTTTAGTTAGTTTAGTTATCATTCATTTCATTGTGATGTACTTCTACATGTGTTGACAGAAGGCTTGTGTAGAAAGCAGACATTTATAGTTGAAACATAAGATTTGAACTATACACAAATTATAAGATTTATGTTTCAAATATTTCACTATACACAACTATAAATATAGCATCACTAGACACCACTATATTGTATGCTGCAGTGCTTAGCGATGAAGATTCGCATTCCCCGATGGCGGTTCTTGATCAAGTCTAGAGCCATGGCGAAGAACTTGGATTTTACAGGGGAACAGATTGGAACTTAGCAAAAATGGGCAAATTGACCTGTCAAATATGTAGAAAATCCCACTAAGCCTTGACAGAAACCTGGCGAAAATCTCGTGGAAAGCTTGATTCCATGATATATGCCATTATAGCCTTCATGTGGTTGGGGCAAAATGGTTCCATTCTAGTTGGTTAAAGCTTCCCTTATAAGATGATATGATCACCAGATATTTATATATATATGATATATAAGATGATATGATATGATCACCATACAATACAAGATGATATGATATATTTACAGTATATATATATATTAATATATATATATTATATATATTATATATTATATATATATTTATACAATATCCCCCAAGTCCAAACCTCTTGGGCCATGCGATGCGCTCGCTGCGCTCGCGACGCGCTCAGCTCCTGACGGTCCTGGCCATGAGTTTGGACTACAGCGTCCTCCGCCCCAACGACGGTGCCACCGGGGAGGATTCGGCGTTCATGGCATATCTGGTTGGTGGTTTGGAACATGGCTTTTATTTTAAAAAGATAGGTACCTTTCCTAGGTGTTTCCGGGTGCCTGGTATATATATATAATTATATATATATATAAGTTACCCTCTGGTTATTTAACATAGCCATGGAAAATCACCATTTTTTATAGGTAAACCCAGGTAAACCATCTATAAATGGGCCATTTTCCATGGCTATGTTAAATAACCAGATGGTATACTGTTATACCATTAAAATTGGATCTAATCTATTCAATATAGATTGGAGTTTATCACCATGTGGGCACCGAAACTGAAGCATGATCCCCTGATTTTCTCATTTTTGAGACACCCCAAAACTGAAGCTTTCACTTCAGCTTCTCAAAATTCAGAAAACAAGCCCCATTTTTTAGGTCACTTCCATATGCTACGCCAGTTGGTACCATTTTTTCATCCCCCCCATGGCATGGCATCGGATTCCGATGGATCCAGGCTGGATCGCAGTGATCTACATCATCTCCTGGACGGCCTATGCGATTCACTTCCTCTGGGCCTTGAGGCGTCGCGTCGCGTCGCGCGTGGTACACGGCCCAAAACATGGAGTTGGAGACCGTCAGGAGTGGGTAGATCATTTGTTTTTTAAGATTCATTGAGTTAAGGATTAGTTAATGATAGATATTGGATTCCGTTGGCTATACAGACATACATCAATTGCAGTTGTGGCTTGAATCGGAATATACGATGATTAAACAAAAGGATCATAAGGGATGAGTCAGTCAGAACTGACTATCATAGTTACCCTTCCAGAACATCCATGTGAAAATCCACGTGAAATCTATCAGCGGAGTCAACGTTGATAGGCAATCACCCTGGTGTTTCTACGTAGTTTTACCATGGTTTTCCCACGTGCGGATGGTGTTTTATAGGAGTTGAACATGAGAATTTTTCAGGGCTTAGCGGCTTAGCTTGGGCAGTCAAATCCGAATCTCCGAATCCAGTGGCTGATTGACTGGTCATGTTTTTTTGGTCTTCCCCTCCAATAATCAAATGTGGGGCAATGTAAAATGGTGCATTTAAATTTAGTTCGATTGTTTTTTCCAGCTATAAACCTTCATTTATAGATGTGGCATGCCCATGAAAACTCTTCCATTTACAGGCAATTTTCCAATTTTTATTGGTGATTTTGGAGCATAAGCAGTCACAGAGGTGAATAGACCTGACCAAAGACTCCAGAGCGACTGGATTGAAATATGGTAAGTTCATGTACCCTCTGGTAACTAACTAACTAACAGTTTTGCTATGGAAAATGGCCCATTTACTTCGTTGATTTACCTATTCCAAACGGTGATGTTCCAGTTCGCAAACTGTGATTGTGTTTACCAGCAGGTAACCCCCAAAAAATGCGGAACATCACCATTTTTGATATGATCATGATGTTGATCTATATGTGCCATGGCTTCGCTATAGCTGTAGCTACTTGGACGATCCTGGCCACCGGGTCGGACATTCTGTCCCCATAAGATATTGCCAATTTGCTGTATCCCCTATGGACCAATCCATATTTACTCATATGGGTATGGATCAATACCTATTAATGCCATTTTTAGGGGGATGAACATCCATTTACCAGCTATTTTGATGTTCACCAGGGGTACAAGGTTTTGACCCACTGCCATATGGACCAATCTGAACCGCAGGCTCTTTGAGTTGGCGATGCCACACGCGCAGGCGAGACTTGGAGTGGAAGGAAGTGCAGTTCTACTGCGTATAACTTGAGGTATAAGCATCCCTAATATAGTCGTAAACTATCTTTTCTATAGTTCTAGTTTGGGATATATATATATATATATTATGATATATAAGTTCCGGTGGATATATCCCTCCCAGTAAGTCAACCAGCTTTCAGTTGTGCTTCTGGATGTACAGTAAAGCATATAGCTGGGGCCTGATATCCCACCTTCTGGGTGGAGAATCATCCCGCGAAAACCCACCACCCACCTTTCAAGGCAAGGGGTCCCCATAGATTTTCTGCATATTTGAAACATGATTTTTTTGTTTCTCTGAAAATGCCCTCAGGCAATTCCGCGGAAACAAAAATGGACGTCTGACGAATTCCATTCGGACGGAAATGGCAGTTTTGGGTTTCTTTGTTAAAACTTTCAATGGGTAAATGGGGATACACCCTGCATGGGTAAATTGATGTTTAAGTCATGTTCAAAACCACATAAAAATGGGTTTGATGAGTGTTTTTCAGGAGCAACCTGAAGGATGGGTTCAACTAATCAGGCATGGGGATACAACTCATTGCAAGATTCGTGGCTGAGTATTTGAGTATGTCTATGTCAACCTCATGACGAGCCAGGCGCCATTAATGGTGGCTTATATTGTAAGCAGCTCATCGAAAAGTCACCCCTGAACAACTAAGGGCCTTCAAGGGTCATTGACACCCATCAAGTCAAATACCCTCTGGTAAACGTTTACATAACTATTCAAAATCACCATGCTATTAATGGGTAAATCCACTATTTCAATGACCATTTTCAATAGCTTTTTGTATGTTTACCAGAGGGTAAAAGAAATGGTGGTTCCCATCGCGGCCAGTGGTCCTACCAATGCATCAAACAACCAACAGACCAACAGACCAAGACACACAGCCATGGTTCAGCTTGGCGAAGTTTTGGTGTATTCACCAGGGTATCATTATTAATGCATATTAATGGTATATATATATATATATTTAATATAATATATAATATTACTATTACAACACTACAATCTCATCAAATATCTTTTTTTTTGATTTGATGTGTATCCCCATAGCATAAGTTATCAATTGAGGAGCACCGATGGTTAAAAACGCGAACGTTTTCGCTGGTGGTTTTCATGGTCACCTTAGCCGAATCTGAAGGATCTTGGGGATTTGATTCGGCATTTTTGGGTAGCTCAAACTTTCAAGGTGGTGCCCCAGTTCGGAATCGCGTTCAGTTGGTGAACATAACTCCAATAACTATATGAATTATGGGAGATATATTGACATACTTACTAGGGTTCATCACTGGGGGGCACCACATTGTAGAGGTTGGTGGTTTCATATTACTTTGGTTCGTAGTAAAACTTAGAGCTTGATAGGTTGGTAGTTTCATCATGTTTCATATTTTATTTCATCAAGCACATTCTATTCAATGGATTGGTTTAAGGGAAAATCTTAACCAGGAACCATGGATTTTCTCATGAAATATGGCTTAATTTCCGGTAGTTTTCCCGAAAACAATCCATTCATCTACCCTCCGGTAAACTAACAGTTTGCTAATTATGGAACATGGCCCTAATCGAAATCGATGCTTTACCTATGAATATCATAGAATTGGATGATGGGAAAATTTTAACCGGAAAGCCCGATCAAATTTGATACCCCATCAAATTTCATGGTAAAGACCATGGTTTCCGGTTGAAGATTTTCCCAAGAAAACCAATCCATTGAGAATAGCATGGGTGGATGGATTTTCTACTTCGAGATCCACCTGGCGAGCGATTTTTATCGGTGGAGCCATCAGTTATATCAGTTTGTTTCCCATGACCTGGCACCGAGTTACGACGTTACGACGTCTCCGAATCCACCGAAGAATATCATATTGTGGTTTTTTGGTTGGTAAACCAACTGATGGCGATTCCCCTAGTGATATGGCAATAATGTGGGTAAAACAAGAAGAAACCATCAATAATCACCATAATAATAACTGGTTGGTGGTTTGGTTTCCGTGAATGGATTATGACTTTCCATATCTTGGGAATGCAATCATCATCCCAACTGACGATCTCATATTTTACAGAGGGGTAGGTATACCACCAACCAGATAACATGATCCCAACATCCTACAGAAAAACACAACTTTTCTCCATAATTCTCTTGAATTTCACCGAAGGTCACCATTTCGAAATCCACGAACTCAGGAAAGCATTGAGACATATTTACTAGTTTGATGCATATGGTATAATTTTTTGATATCACCAAGTTGGCTTGTATAAATCCACGAATTTACCACTAGTTTGATGGTTTTTAGCATGGCAAGATACCACCCAAGACGGCCCATGAACAGGCGGATCCACCAGAGGTCCCCGGTAAGCCTTGGACTCCGGGAGAATGGTCACCCGCCGAAGTGACGAAAACCTGGGAAACCTTGGGCTTTGCTGAAGGAATATCCATAGGAAATCCATAGGAAATCCACTAACTTGGCGAATTTTTTTTTGGATGATTTTTTGAATAAGGGACAGACCACCTTTTTTGCAATCCAAAATTAGAATGAGATATCGAAACTGTGATGTGAGGATGGTTCGGAGCTGGGTGCCAATAGTAGCAATCAACATGTTTTCGTTTTCTCTCTATTCCAAAAGATCATGGTTTCAATGGTTTCACTTCCCCTCTGGTGTCATCAAACATTGGAAAATCACCGAAGTAAACAGAGGTTTTTGTCGCTGGGAACATCATCGAAGCACTTTTGGGTGATGTTCCAGCAATCCATGGCAATGATTGCCAGAGGGTTCACCGTCTCACAACCCCCTGAAATGAAACATGCCTTGAGGATTGGGTCGTGGTCATTTCTGAAATTCCTTTGCGTTTTTTCCATGTTTGGAATCCTCGCTGAACTAGCAATAGGTTAGGTGAATTCGACAGAAACCAAAGGGTTTACCAAGATACTTAACATGATTCTACAAAGCCACACTTTTGGTCTACTTGGAGTGAGCAACATATTTTATCAATGGGAATTTCATGATCCTAAAATAGAGGAAGGTTAGTAGCATATTTCTGGCCATATGAATTGTGGGGATATTCCCCTACATACCATTTCCAGTCATTTTTCTCGTACAATTTGCCTTGTTTTACCCACGAAAAAAAAAATAGCCCTGGCCTATGGAGTGAAACCACAAGCGCTCCGCCAAGGTGGCTACCCCGAGCGTTTCTGGGCGTTTCAGGATGGGGTGGTCAATACGAAGAATATAGAAACATACCCATATGAACTCCTGGTTGGTGGTGACTGGTTTCCATGAATGGATTATGACTTTCCATTCAGTTGGGAATGGAATAATCATCCCAACTGACGAAGTCATTTTTTTCAGAGGGGTAGGTATACCACCAACCAGGTATGGTATATTTACCTACATTTGGGTGATTTTTTGGGCAAATGGACAGGTAAGTATTCCATACATGCATACCCATATGCTGCATGGTGCTGGTATCTTTACCTACAAGAACTGGGTGATTTTGTTCGGGCAAATGGACAGGTAAATATTCCAGCACTAGGGAGCATATGGGATAATATACTAGAATTTGTCGTTGCACTTTCGTTGTCATTTCATGATGAATCAACGAATGGGATGATGTTAGACATATTTAGAATATGATTATGATAATTATGATACAAGTAAGCATTGAGGCACATTTCATCCCAATCAAATGTGGAACAAGACGACCTATTTGATGTGAATGTGGTCAAACCATGTCAAACCCAATCAATGACTCGGGGTCATTTTAAAACATCCAATTCTTAGGGATATACAATACCCGAATACCCAAATTTGGAACCCCAATTGGGCATGGTTTGTGGCACTGGGTTTGCTACATGAGTTTCAATTATTGCATACATGTTTCTAAAACATGTTCTACTACATAATATATAATATCTAGTAATATCTAGTAAAGTCCCAGCCTGTACCTCTTGGACCATGACGTGAGAATCCATGGCAAGTGCTGGGTCATTTTGTACCCCGATCATTGGATGGTTCATCCGAAAAGACTAAACATGGTCCATTCATAGAGCATGTCATAGATCTGTTTTGAATTCTGATTCATTACCCTCAATGGAAAACTCACATAACTATGGAAAATTCACCATTTAAGTTGATCATTTCCTAGGAAACACTATGGATTTTCATAGCTATGTTACTTTGCTGGAGGGTACCTGTCATGTTGCAAGTTCAGGATTGCATGCCCCGGCGAAGTGCTATCCATTTGGGATGTTTCCATCCTCCAGATGGGAGTTGTAGACGCGTCTTCTCTGTCTCTTCAGATTGGGAAAAACATGTCATGTCTGGGATTGTTTATGTTATAGAAGATAAAGACAATGTACCCTCTGGTAAACTAACATAGCTATTGAAAATGGCCATTTATAGTGAGTTTTCCCATCAAAAATTGTGATTTTCCATAGCTACGTTAAATTACCAGAGGGTAATGTTTACAGAAAAACACTCTTCTCTGTTATGTTTCCCAAATTTTCACCATTTAAAACGGCTTTAAAACCCCGTGGATTGTCCTAAAAAAAAGGGTCTTTCTGTCCGGTGTTGATGACTGAATCGTGAGTTTCACTGGACTTTGCTTGACATCTGGGTCCAGAGGTGCATCGATGTTGTTTCGGCGTAGGTATCCTATGCTATCCTATCTGGGTAATTTAGTATATAATTTATAGTGGATTTTCCCATTGAAAATGGTGATTTTCCATAGTTATGTTAGTTTACCAGAGGGTACATGGGGATGAATCAAAACCTATCATTTACCATAGTTCTGGGTAAATTTCATCACGACCGAACCCTGGTCTCCCGAACCCTGGAAATCATGGTTAGGATTCGGGAAATCATCCCCTTTTATGGCCGAACTATTCAGGTTAGTGAAATATTATAATTTACCCAGTATCTTGTATCATCAAAAGAAACGACACCCTCTGGTAATGTGATGACTAAGAGTTTGCGAACTGGAAAATGCACCATTTAGTTCGATGATTTACCGAAATTCAACATGGTCATGTTCCAATGATAGTTTATCAAAGGGTATTAGGACAAAACACATCAGCTTCGAATTCGGAACATGTTACCGATGTTTTGGTCAAATCCAGAGTTTCATCGTTGACAAGATGGGAAAATGATCGAAAACTTGGCGTTTTTTGGGTGTGTTTTTTTCCCATGTTTTGAAACGCCCTTTTTAAAGGTGCGGATCTTGGTACAGCAACACAGCGAGGTTCACCCAGACTGTGTACATCGTGGCACCCCCAAAGCAGCTCGAACCTGGCAACACTTGTCTGCAGCAGGAGCATTTCTGAGCTGATGGTATAGGGATGTATAGGGAAAAGGGTCAAAGTTGGGTACCCGTTTTTCTGACCATGGTCAATACTAAACAGGTTGGTGGTTTCAAACATGTTTTTTTCCATTCAGTTGGGAATTTCATAATCCCAACTGACGAAGTCATAGTTTTCAGAGGGGTAGGTCAACCACCAACCAGATGATCATTGATTAAAACAGCAACCATCATCCCATATCCATATTCACTGGGTTGTTTCTACAGGATGGTTCCCCCGCAGTTATGTGAATATGGTTTAGAAACCCCATTCACTATAGCTATCATAAACCATAGAATTCAGCCACTTATAAGGCAACTGAACGCTGTCTTGGGGGCCCCATCCTGTATCTAACATTGGATTTTTTTGTGGTTTGCCTCGGTATTTTGGTAATCTGCAGGTTTGCATGCCAGGGCCTTTCAAAAATTGTTCTTTTCGATGGACCCGGTGGACTGGATCTATTTCATTTCGTCCCAGAACAAGGGCCATGTCTTTCGCAGGGGTTGTTCTTTGGATGAAATCATCAGCGGCCGTTTTTAGCACTTCAAATGGATGATGGGATCTCCCCAAGATATATTGCATCCCAAATCTCAGTCTCTGGTTGGTGGTTTGGCTTCCATGAATTTTCTGACTTTCCATTCAGTTGGGAATGTCATCATCCCAACTGACGAACTCATAGTTTTCAGAGGGTAGGCTCAACCAGCAACCAGGTCTTGATGGCTTGATTTCGGAACGTGTCATGGAAACCTATGCTGGGACGGTGCTGGGGGTACAATGCCCCATGTATATCCATTTCTACTATTGTTAAACCACCAAATATCACCCCATGATTTGCAATGTAGAATGTAGAACCCCAGAATTTCAGGGATTATAGAAATCTGTGATCACGGCAGACATATCTGTTGATGTCCAGTCGGAAGCGTTTCAGGAGATGAAAGCCTCCAAGGGAACCAAGGGTGTGAACGTCCCACAGAAGAAGTCGCGGGAGGCATTTCGGATTCTGTGAGGTATTACAAATCAGGGAGAGTAACCAGAGGTGTAGGTGTAGGTGTAGGTGTAGTTGTTGTTGTTGTTGTTGGTTGTTGGTTGTTGGTTGTTGGTTGTTGGTTGTTGGTTGTTGTTTGTTGTAACAAATAGTAATATGTGACGTAATGGGAATGTAGAACTATGGTTGGGGCCAAGCATTTAGACAACTCAAGATTGTGCTATTTATAATTCCATAATGTGGTATACTGATACCTGTTCATTGGAGATGTCTAGATGACTAGATACTACTAGAGAATATTGTACAGATAAACAGAATGTATGAAACCATGGACATTCATAACCCCATGCTGTAAGGCATCCCCAATTTTGGTTTATGGGCATACCCCTTGCGACGGGATAATTGTTGATAGGCCCCAAATCGTTGGTCAGTGGTTCGTGGCATTGGGGTTGCCACAATAAGATAGATTAATCCAGTTTGGAAATTAGCTGACCACTTACTGACTCTTGGATTTAACTCAGAATTTGGGTGACCTTGTTCACCATGAACAGCTGCCGATTTGTCCAGCTAAAATGATGATGTTCACCTCAAAAACTGTTTCTTTAAATGATTTAAGCACCAACCAGTGATATTTTTCTAGAACAGATGGAGTTTTGCCTATTGAAAATGGGTGTTAAAATATATTAAACACCTATAAAAAATTGATATTAAAATGTATTAGACTATATAGTTATATCTCCATCAGGGTTGGCTAACAAATCCCATCTCACTACACAATTCACATAGGTTGCCGGCTACATCCGGCTACCACCGCACTGACTTTAGCTCCGTTTCACTATAGGTTCGGCATTAAACCAAGGTTTGAAGGGGGAGTTGAACTTTCGTGTTTGGAGAATGTTGTCCTTAACTCGCAGAAAGTTTGGAAGCTCCCAAAGCAAAGTAGGTATGACTGGAAATGGGGTAATGTGGGTAAAACAAGGCCATAAACCATCCCCCCAAATCACCATTTTTATAGGTGCTATGTTTACCATTCCCAAATGCATGGTTTATGGTATTGTTTTACCCACACCAAACACCAACCAAAGTTTTGTTTGTTCGATTGCTCTTCCCAGGTGTTTCTCGGAAATATGTAGATGCAAGTGGAGGAACCCCGGAAACATTCCAAAGCAGACTTTCATACGGCTAGGCAGTTTGGCTTAATTTCAAGAACCACCCAAATAACCATGGACTCAGAGTATTTATCATTATTTTAATGATGTAAACATGACATGTTGATCAACATATACATCATCACATGCCATCTCGAAATTAGCTTCAATGGCAGGTTGATGACGTACGCATTGCGCCAACGCTTCATTTCAGTGGTTTTACATTTACATAAGCCCCTAGAAAATGATATATTCATCTGGGTGAATTAGAATTTCTTCAGAACAGCCCTATTAAATGATGATGAACGTATGGGAAATAATCCCCCAAACTGCTTCATATCCAGTTTAGGGACTGGCTTGGCATAGTTTGTCCAAAAATCTGATGGTTCATCATCATTTTCCCAAGAATAAGCATAGTTATTTTGTATCAGTATAGGGTATCTCCCATTTCCGGACAAAGCCATGTAACTTAAATGTAGTTCCTGTTGTTGCTATCCCATAGAAATCATAGAAAGTCCGATTTTATGTCCTAAAATGTCCTAGATATATCCCTAGATATATGTAGTTCCTATTATTGCTAGATATATATCCTAGGTTCTATATTCCTGAAATGTCCCGTGCGGGATTCTGCGGTGATCCCCTTGTGGGTCCTGGGTCGGTGGCAGACGGCGCCCATGCTGTACCCCTGGAAACTCTTCCGCGGTGCTATCCTGACCAACATTTGTCCGTTGTCTCGGATCCGGACCTGATGGGTTTTTCATGTTGGAATGAAGCATGGCAGGACTAGTTCTGAAAGTTGACACTGGAATTTCATGATTTTCAATAGAGCAAAATGTTCACTGCGGTGTCCATATCTACTTTAAGTATCTTTAAGTCACATTTAGAAAAAAAGGGACGAAGATAAGGGTCGTGGACCGTCTTGGACCACGCAATTTGGTGACTACTGGGTGAATCAGCTACGGACATCATCCAAGTTAGGGTCACTAATGTTGAAGTTGCCCTGAGGATATCCCAAACAGGGTGCAAGCCTTCCGGGCGACATGTTCCTCCAGTTTTTGAAGTTCAATCCCATCTGTGGTTGCTTTAAATTAGTGCTTTAATGTGGATAAAACAATAGTAAACCATCCCCAGTCAGCACCATTTTTATAGGTGGTATAGTATAAACCATTCCCAGTCATGGCTGGTTTTATGATTGTTTTAACCACATGAAAATCATTTTTAATCCAACAAGAAATCTCCTTTTGCTGCGATAACACGGTAACACGGTAACACCTCGGAAATCCCATTGTTACCCTCTGGTAAACGTTTACATAGCGAACTGGAAAATCACCATTTTTAATGGGTAAAAAACCACTATTTCTATGGCCATTTTCAATAGCTTTTTTGACATAACCAGAGGGTACCCCCCAAGGTTGTCCTCGAACCAAGGCCTCTGGATCTTCATCATGTTTGGCCGCGTCTTTGATCAGGTGCGCCGCAACGGAAATCAACGGAACGCCGACAGCGAGAAAGTTGTGGCCCGTTGGTTATACCAGTTAGAAGTGCATTTAAAAAGCCATGTATGGAATGTAGAATCCCATATAAAATTATATATCCATTTATAACTTCAATTATTTCACCATTTATACTTGGTAAAGGATGCCTCGGCGACAAACTTGCATACCACTGATAGTCCACGGCGACGATGGCCTATAGATATCTGGCTTGGGCAGTGAAGTCCTAAACAAAGAAAATCCTACGAGTAGGGTTCTGCAACCATTATTTATAAACAAGTCTTATATGTGGAATATCACCCATTCCATAAATGGGTTGTAAACTTATTTGCTGTACTACCCTTTGGCGATCAGACATGGGTGGCCACTGGAAATTCTCAATCAAATGGCGGTGGCTCGTTCGCTGGGACAATCATCGAACTATTGGGGATTTTCCAACAAACCATGTTTGATTGGGTTTGATGTTTTTTCTTGCAGTTCGTATCTACTTGGATTGCTTAAGATAATCATTTAATTTTTCCACTGGTAAATTTTCCACTTGGGGAATCTAATCTTAAATGTTTTGTTGCAGGTGTTGAAGTCACCTTATAAATAAACTATAATAAACATCTAAGGCTAGGATCAGCCATATATATAATATATTATTATCATTATTATTATTAATATTAATAACAATTATTATATAATTGACACCCCAAGGAAAAATAGAACAGTAGAATCACCAAAAACTCGTGGCGTTTTCTGGCCTTCTTTCTATTTCGCCATTTTGGCCCAGGGGTGGTTCCAGGGGATTTTCTTTACGGAAAACGTAAAATTCCTACGGTCACCACTGAAATATGGGTCGGTTTCAGCCTTAACTTCCCCAACAAACTCCCAAGTCTGGGAAGTAAAAACCGACCATAATCAGATTCGTAGATGTTTTTGATCAAAAAATGGAGGTTTCCTGAAATGGGGGGACCCGCAAATCATCTATTTTTTGGGGGGATTTTCCACTATAAACCATCCAGCGATAGTCATTGGTACCCCCATGACTATGGACCCGACCATATCTGATTTGTTGGTGAATTCAATGCAGGTTTTCTCAATTTTTCAGGTGCACGGAGAGCGACAGCTGCTAAAGCAAGAGGGGCGTGTCATGTCCGGGGACCCAGGGACCCACAAGGACCAGAGGCGAAGGACGGAGCTAATATGAGCTAACTTGGCTCCCTTTTGGTGTAGGCACCAACAAAAATCTGGGATTGAATGGGACCTATATGTATAATTACAGGATTTTCTGGAATTTCATGGGCTTTTGTGGAATATGCAATATTTATAAGTGACATTTGGGTGTGGATACCTGGGATACCTTTTTTTTCATGTCCATTTAGTGGCTATTTTATTATGATAAACCTGATGATCGATGGCCCGGCATTTCCTGACGAACCGAGGTTTTCTGAGTGCAAATGACCAGCGATCCAATACTTTGCCTGTAAATGACAGCTCAGCCCTCTTGTCTTTGTTACGATCTTTATTGGATCGGTGACATGGAAACGTACACCGATTTCGGGGGGGTTGGTGATCCCCCATGAAAGCAGCTCCCCATGTTTTTTGCAGTTCTTGGCGGTCGAAAACTCAGAGTTGAGCATTTTTCTTTAGTCTAAGGGATTTTTTTTGGTGTGCCAAAAAAGTGATGTCCATTTAGTGAACATCATTGAACATCATTTTTCAAAACCATGGAGTTGTGGTTTTTCAAAACCGCAGAAAACAAAAAAGAGTAGCCCTCTCTGAGGCGATGGCCGTCCCACATGCAGCCCTGGATGACCCCCTGGACCCGGAACGGAACGCGTGGCATGGCAGGTTTTGTGGCAGGTTTTGGTGGTTTCACCATGGTTCACCATGTTTTTTGTTACCCTCTGGGAAACTAACATAACTGCTATGGAAAATCACCATTCTTCATGGGAAAACTCACTATAAATGGTGATTTTCCATAGTTATGTTAAATTACCAGAGGGTATATGTTTTTTTGTCATGGTATCTTGAAGATTCTTCAAGGGATGATAATCCCCCACTGGCACATGTGAGGGATTGAAACAGACAGGGATGGAACCAAGAGAACATGAAACATGAAATTGCCACCCAACTTCCATTTTTGGGGAGGTAGGTATACCTTGGATTGGATGTCTATTTTAGTAGAACTTACTTTTTGCTATAATGGATTGGGATACAACCCATATTATGCATATACTAACGAATTGCAACTTAAAATCACATTTTTGGCAAAGGATCAAATATTAATGGGCCAGTTATTTTTTCCAACAATTATATAATGGAAATAGGAGGAATCAACCCAACATAAGGCTTAGGGCAGTTCAATGCAGCTTAATTGCACTGATCTGGGTTACTTGATAGCAAGAATTCATTGGAAGTTCACAAAACAGGAGGACGTAAATGATCAAACACAGGAGTGTTTACCAACTGATATCTCGGGTAGATTTAGTTTTTGTTTACCTCTTAATCTCTTACAGTGATGGGACATATTGACCAAACCATCTCCGGAGGATTTGGTCTTGAGCGGTCTTGAGCCAAAAATGGTAAACATTGGATGGCTATAAAACAAAAATGGGGTTCATCAAACAAAATATGGGGGTTGACCATCAATATATGGGGTTATAGAGTGAGAAATGGGATTCTGGATGGATTGCAGCCACTTGGACGGATTCCTAAACATTTGATTGAGGGATCATATCCATAAGATTCCATAAGTATAGTCCATGTATAGGCTGTATAGGCTGTATAGGCTGGTGACTTAGTAACTATTGCCAATTGCAGAAATATATCCTGGAGCCGATGGCTGCTTTTTTTTTTGTGGGGTTTGGGGTGAGCCATGACGAAGAAATTCTTGGATGTTGCATGCTTTGAATAACAACACATGCAGGCTGAATCAACATGAATCAACCAGTTCTGGAATTCATATGAATTCATGTCATTCAACCGACCAATCTGGCAGAGTCATCTGAGAAAGGTGGTTGAAACAACACACTGTGGACCTTTCCAATAAGGTCTGAAGGCCTAGTGTAGGTGATCTCCATTTCAATTTTTGGTGAAATTCCAGTTTCTGAAGGATGTCTCATTTCTGATCCTCATGTTATATTTTAATAGTCAATTCTTCAATCACAATCCTTAAGAATTCATATATAAGTTATTATATAAGTATATATTATATATATATAAGTGAATATATAATATCAAATATATAATTTAGAATATAATATATAATGTAATATCATAAATATATAATACAATATATATATATATATGTCATTATCTTTCATGGCAACATCCATTTTTTTTCCCAGGTGAGATCCCTTCTCGTGTCTTCGCCACGGGCCCCGAGGCAACGAATATGCCCACACTGGCGGCTCTGACCGACGTCTCATGGCCTCCTGGCGAGTACGGCTGGGGATTTCGGCTGGGATTTACCCTCTCAACTGTAACCTACAATGTGGTGCCCCCAGTGATGTGTGTTGGTTAACAAAAACCCTAGGAATAGTGTAGGTATATATCTACCATCAACCAGTTCGTGAAATTGGAGTTAGCCAACTGAACGCGATTCCGAACTGGGGCACCACCTTGTCTAGCTACATAAAAAAAAAAAAACCTTAAGTCCCTCGAGTTCGATGATTTACCTTGTAACAAGCGGTGCTTTTCACTGCAAGCTGATAGCTACCCTCTGGTAAACGTTTACAGTTTGCTATTGAAAATGGCCCAATCGAAATAGTTGATTTATCCATTAGAAATGGTGATGTTCCATATAGTTATGTTAGTTTACCAGAAGGTAGCTGAGACCGAAAACCAGACTGATCATGACTTATCTACTCTCCAGTCATGCAAAACAGTTCGCAAAACATCATGGCGTCATGGGCCATCGAACACAACTCGATGATTTTCGCCTCTCGGGCAATCGGCCATCCCTCCGCGCCGGCTTTATCTGACTATCTGATACTTTAAGAGTAGATCATCAGACCATGGATAGGCTTTTCGTGATGATAGAACCATAGATGAGCCATATTTAAATACGGGGTTCGTGATGATAGAACCATAGATGAGCCATATTTAAATACGGGGTAGACATAGATTCGATGCACAATCAGTTTTGATATCATACGTTTTCTAAAATCAAACTGTAACTGATCTGCTTGGGGGCTAGGTTAGCATTAATGATCTCCCCCTGTTGGTCAAAATCCACAGATGTGGTGGATTTGTTCGACCAAAAAATGGGGGACTTTGGGAAGGCCTAGGGCCTAGTAGGATCCTTTTTGGTTAAGGTGATTTTCCATTTTCCAACCTTCAAAACGGTGTTTGGTCCATCCAGTCGTGCAATGAATTTAAGTGAGATCTCCGGTGAAGATTCCCACAAGGTGGTGCCCCATAGTTAGCTAAGTTGGTTTATAAGCCCCAGTAACTATAGTTATAAGTACCATAAACCATAGTTATTGGAGTTATAAACAACTTAGCTAACTTGGGGGCACCACATTGCAGGAACATTTGGAGCTGTTGCGAGAAGAGAAGGCCCAAGGGACTCCAACTTGCTGCGGGTGACCCTCTGGCATTGCCGCCATGACATAAAACGATTCACGATGAATCCAAGGGTAAAACGCCCAATGCCATAGATACCATCTGGTTATTTAACAAAGCCATGGAAAATAACCCATCTATAGTGGATTTTCCCATTGAAAATGGTGATTTTCCATAGTTATGTTAGTTTACCAGAGGGTAAACCACAAAAATGACTGGGAATGGTAAGTTTATACCACCGAAAATGGTGAAAATGACTGGGAGATGGTGAATGTGAATGTGTTTTACCATGGTTTTAACCCACATTCATGATGATTTACCATAGGGATTAATGATTAATAGATACCCATCATAAGCAACTCATTATGTGATAGGCCCAATCATTGTACGATTCCTGGGATGCTCCGCACGGTAAGTCTTTCTTTCCATCTTTTCATGGGTGAACTAGCAGTTTGCTATGGAAAAAAACATGGCCATATAGTTCGTTGATTTAGCCATAACAAATGATGGTTTTCCATAATTATGTAAACGTTTACTAGAGGGTATACCTCGTTTTTGGGTCATTCTCCAAGTAGTGAGGAACTGGATGGAACTGGGCTTTTGATTTGCGGTTTATCAAGTTGCCCATGATTTTTCATTTTCACATCGGGCAAAATCTATAGGGAAATCGCTGGGAATATATGTCATTCTACTTAATGGCCCTGTCAAGAATTTCCAAGCCTTGTCAAGAAGTAGGTACACTTTCCTTGGATATGGTGATCTGTATAATCATTTACCGATGGTGGATGTATTAACCTATCCAGCTACAACATGTTTCCAGGGTTACACGCAGATTACGGAGCAATTTCTTATCTCCACACATGAATGAGACAAACGGGCAGATCCATCACATTTATATAATTAATTATGGGGTGTTTCCACTATGAGGCAGACGGGATTTGTGCACCACTGTGTTTTCAAAAACGGGCCTAAATCAACAAAAATGACACCACTGCTGCCAGCTACCCTCTGGTTATGACTACCATAGCCATGGTAAGTGGTGGCCCTAATCGAAATAGATGGTTTACCTAGCTACAAAATGGGATAATTTTCCATGGCTAACTGTTAGATAATTCACCAGATGGTAATATGTATATAATATATATATGCCAATATTGGTAAAATTGATGGTTTCCTCATATATACCACACTTTCTTATATCATTCATATTTATGGCTAGTTTCCTAATACATTATGGTTAGTTTCATCCCCATAGAAAGTTCGATGGTTTAGCTAGCTACAAAATGGGTAGATCTTTCCAGTTCGCAAACTGTTAACGTTGACCAGATGATATCAATGGGAATGGATCCTAAAATGGAGGTACGTAAACGTACCATATGCTTGGCCATATTTTCTGGGGATATCCCCTGAAAAATAGGCCTGAAAAATGGGCCTTATATATGGTAGATACCTCCGCTGATTGCTGGGAGACCATCTTTCGCCATCTCTTGGCGAAGGTGCCCAACGTGGCCGAACGTCTGGCGGCGTCCTTGGGATCGCTCGCGGAGGCTGCCATTGGGTTTGGTTTAAACACCATAGATCAACATATTAGATGGGTTAATGGTGGTTAATGGTGGTTAAAACACCCAATAATAGTGGTTGGTTGTTGGTTAATGGTTAATAGTTAATGGTGGTTAATAGTTGTTAATAGTGGTTAATCTATGGTTAATAATGGTGGTTAATGGTTAATGGTTGGTGGTTTGGAACATGTTTTTTTGACTTTCCATTCAGTTTTGAATAATCATCCCAACTGACTTTCATATTTTTTAGAGGGGTTGAAACCACCAAGCAGTATATACTGGTTGAATATTGGTTGAATATTGGTTGAATATTGGTTGAATATTGGGTGAGTAAGTTGTCCAATATTAAAATCGAATCTATAAATTTAGACAAAAACCACTGCTTTCATCTTGCAATAACCCCAGTTTTTTCAAGGGTAGGCCAGCATTGAAGGCGCAGTGTGTGGATTTATGCATTGGGGTTTGAGAATTTGATTCAAAACAGGCATTGATGTGTAAAACTTGTGAAACCTGTAATAAGGATTCAAAAAAAATACAAATGTAGCATTGCATCATGTGTTTCCTACAAATGTGTGTGTGCGATAAAGTTGTGAAGGTGATGAAAAATCCTCTAGATGCCAATGGATGACGAACAAAGAAACTGGCTGTGCAAAAAAAAAACTGGGACACGGGGAGCAACAAGTCGTGACTTTACAGTGTGTAAAGAACCCCCCTTCACTGTTAAGGATTTTTTGGATGCCTGAATGTATCAAAATCGAGATTGACACGTTTTTGGACAACAGAGATTTTAAAACCACTTGTGCAAGATGGTAAGACTGGCTATGAAACGCTTGTTAGACGAATTCAGGACTGGTTTATAGTTTAATTCGATATTGTCACAATGCCAAAAAAAACACTTAATTCCTATATGGTCATCTGGTGTGGTTGTGCCAATGCAGGTGGGGAAGGGTTGTATAAGTTTATAGATTAGTATTTTGAAAAAGACGTGATGATGATTAAATATGTTAACTGGTTGATGGTTTGGAACATGTTTTATTTTCAATATATTGGGAATAATCATCCCAACTGACTAATATTTTTCAAGATGGTTAAAATCACCAACCAGGAATTGTTTGGCAACTGATAATGAAACGAGTTTGTTGGATTTGTCTGCTGAAATGTTCGGTTGAAGTATGTAAATCCAAGATTCAAACATATTACTGTACTTTGATGTTGCTATGTTTTTTGGTGACGACTATATATATAATATGTATATATATATATATATATTATTGTTTATCCTTGCTGATTATGTCGTTGTTATGGTTTGTTGTTAGGATAATGTTATTCTATTCTTATTGATTGTATTGTTTTTTAAATGTGGAACATACCCATCACATCACTTGCCCTTGTATATGTTGTTTGTTTTAAAGGTGGGTGGGTCCGGCAAAAAGATTGGTGTGCTCCAACCCAACAACGTACATAATATATATATATATATATATCCATCCATCCATCCATCCATGCATCCATGCATCCATCCATCCATCCATCCATCCATCCATCTATCTATCTACCTACGTATCTACCTATCTACCTATCTACCTATCTATCTATCTACCTTTCTATCTATCTATCTATCTTTCTTATCCTATCTATCTATCTTATCCTATCTATCTATCTTATCCGATCTATCTATCTTATCCGATCTATCTATCTATCTATCTATCTATATTTCTTTCTTTCTTTCTTTCTTATCCTATCTATCTATCTTATCCGATCTATCTATCTTATCCGATCTATCTATCTATCTACCTATCTATCTATCTATCTACCTATCTATCTATCTATCTTATCCGATCTATCTATCTTATCCGATCTATCTATCTTATCCGATCTATCTATCTTATCCGATCTATCTATCTATCTACCTATCTATCTATCTATCTATCTCTCTGTCTATCTAATCTAATCTATTCTAATCTAATCTAATCTAATCTAATCTATATGTCTATCTATCACATTGTTGGTTATTAGATATTAGCCATTACATTCCCACTCCATTTGGCCAGGCATTGGAAGGTCTGGATGATTCGGTCGGGAGCCCCGCTTTGACGAGGCTCCAACATACGTCCTATGATTTAACATGATTTGACATGATTTAACATGATTTAACATGATTTAACATGATTTAACATGATTTAACATGATTTGACATGATTTAACATGATTTAACATGATTTAACATTTATCTACTTGGGTTTTCAAAAAAAATAGTTGCGGAAACTCTGGAACCTGCTCGTTTTTATCCTCCAACTGCTGGCTAAACTAGCTACCCTCCGGTGATTTAACGTAGCGAACTGGAATACCTTACCATTTTGCAAACGTAAATCATCATTTCTCTCATTTATAAATGGGCCATGGTTTCCATAGCAATGTCAAATAACAAAAAGGTAAAACTTAGTCGGATAACCACGGCCAACCTTAGATAGCCTTGAAATTGGCCAAACACAGTTCAAAACCAATTACCTCAATGTGATATTGAACTAAAAACTGAAAATGAAGTTGTTTACAGGCTGCCATGGTTACAAGTCAAACACTTTGAAACAACAGGCTAGTTCATATGAACAAAATGGGGCATGGCGGAAGGCTTTGGGTTCTTCAAAATTATAGTCCCGTTCAAGGACCGGAAATCCTTCTGGTTGAATCTTGGTCTAGCTTCTCATGGGGGCCTCCCTGAATTTTGACGTGAAAACCCTAAAGTCCCATGGATTGAATCATGGTTTAAAATTTATGAACCCATAATCAAGTTAAATGGTATTAATAGTATTCATCAAGTGGTATTAATCCCACAGGTATTAATCAAACGTAATGAATCCATAAGGTCCCATGATAAACCATGATTCGGTATCATCAAATGGTATAATCAAGGGTTTATCATGATTTTATTCCATTTCATTGTTTCCATTTTGATGGTATCGTCGGTATCGTCATTTTCAGTCACATCCGTCGTGTAGTGGATGATACAGTATTTAGGGGTTTCCAGAAATGGGGATATTTCATGATATTTCATGGACAATCCATCCATAAATGAATTATTTTTTCGGGGTACCTCTATTTCAGGAAACCTCCATTTAGCCCATGTTTTCCAGGGAGGAACATATTTTTTTCACCTGGCTTTGCTGAGGTGTTATTTTCCCAGGGGGAAATCCACCATTTGAGGAATCTATATATGGAATATATATAATTATATATATATATATATATGTATATAATGAAATATACGTATAATTATATATATATATATGGGTAAATTATAACGACCTCACTGCGACATCACTATAAACATGGTTGGAAAGGGGAAACATCCCCAAGATAGCCTTATTTCAGGTTAGTGAATTATTATCATTTACCCATATATATAATATTATCTTATCTTATATTATATTATATCATATTATATCATATTATATCATATATATGTATATAATGAGATATACTATATATACTATATATACACATAGTTTTAATCTTTTAGGGTGTTCCTTCAGCAAATCGAAGCTGAGGATTCGACGATTTGTTTTCTGAATCTGTCGGATGAAGGAAACAAATTCGTCAGATCCTGCAGGTAAATGATGGGTGAATATCTGTATATACAGGAAATCTTATGGGATTTGCGTACGAATGTACATATAATTATATATATATACATATATATGTAGTCCTAACATAATGCTGTATACTTATGTACTAATGATTACTAGTACTAACGTATATGGTATACATATTATATATATATATATTGATCATTTGAGAAATCTTTTAGGATTCGCTACTCGGCAAATCCACGCGTTCCAAGGAGACACCAGGTGCCAGTAGCAGGGGGCCCAGTGAAAAATCCGCTGCTACGGTGGTGGATACGCAAAGTTGGGAGATTTCAGTAGCAGGGGAAGATCAACCAAGAGAAATGGTGGGATCCAATATTAATCTGGGTAAATTATAACGACCTCACTGCGACCTCACTAGAATCATGGTTAATAAGGGGAATCATCCCCAAATGGCCGAACTAGTCAGGTTAGTGAAATATTATAATTTACCTAGATTAATGGATATTAATGGATATGATTCCAATATTCATTCATAATCAACCAAGAAACTTCAAAAGACAGGATCTAACTAATCTAACTATGGGCTTTGTAAGTCCAAGATTAGGATATAAGAATCAGCATAAACATGCTGCTGTTTAGGAAAAGCAAAAGACTTTGGATGCTTATGAGAAGTTTGGACACCAAACATAGGGGATGTCATGCCGGTGTCAACCTTCCAACATGGGAGTACAACAAACACGAAACTTCTGATTGGTTGATGGTCAGCATGGTGTTATACTTAGTGGTTTGAATATGTTTGAATAGGGATTATCATTAAGTCAATTTTTTGAAGCAAGGAGTTTGGGCAGATGAGAGCAAGATCATTGCAATCTAGGATGGAAATATAAACACTAAAAGATATCATCCATATGTATGGTGGTGATGGAATGGGAATGTTGCCCTGATGCGATAGGCCATACCCTACTTTGATGTTGACCCTCGCACATCCCATCAGACATCTGGTACCCATATGCTCCATGGTGCTAGAATATTTACCAACATTTGCCCTAGAAATCACCCAGTATCACCCAGTTTTGTAGGTAAATATACCAGCACCATGGTTCGCATCTTTGTGGGTAATTAAACATGGCAACTCATCATTCACCTAGTCACTATATAACTGGTTTTAGTAACTGGGGTGTCTAAGCAAGACCCTGGTTGTTTTTTTTGATAGGGCGCTGAAAACTGCATTCTTGCGGTTTATAAAAAAAAACATAGTACTTCAAGCTATACCATGTATAATGAGATGGGAAGTGTATCTTTAATCTCAGTACTATGATTTTCCAACTATTTTCCCATATTTTCCAAGAGTACTAGAAAATCTAGTACTATGAATCTATTATTACTATTATCTATTATTAATCTAGTAATAGAAGCTAACTATTATTTTTAATGGCTCAGTTGGAAATACCGCCGAGTCGCTCCATTTTGGAGCCATAGCAAACAGTATGCGTTCAATGCGTTGGAAATCAGCCGATTTCACCACGGCAGGGGTGGGGAAAACCATAAGAACATGGTGATTTAACCAACATAAATGGGGGTTTCAATGGGATTTATAGCTGATTTATGATAGCTAAGTTGGTGCATATAACTCCAACTTCCAGTATTTTCCAATATTCCAATGATCTTGGTACGATGGAATACATATGATATGTGAATTAGTACTGTACCAAATTTCAGTATTCATACTGGTTGGTTGTTTTTTACTTTTATTTTTCCGTATATTGGGAATAATAATCCCAACTGACTTTCATATGTTTTCAGAGGGGTAGAAACTACCAACCAGAATATCTCATGATGTTGTTGATGTTACCCCGCTATTTGAATGGACACACCCATTGATCCATCGGACCGTGGATCCTCATGGTGTTGCCGTTTTTCACCAGGCACTAAGCACCAGGGAGGTACCATCAACCTCTATTGCCACACTCGGTGGAGGCTATGTCTAAGCTCTACCTATTAAAATAAGTCCAACTGCAATCCCCAAGTCAAACAAACCTAGTTGATAAGTATGTTCAGTGTTGGGTAGGGTAGGCTATTATCAGCATGCAATGGTAGTTGGTTTGTGGACATATATATATTATTAAAATGACACTGGTTCTCTATCTCTAAAGGCTCGCCGAGATATTTAAAACCTTTGAAAAAATAGCGGCCCTGGGCCGCTGAGCACATTATATATATACAGTATATAGATGATATACATATATATATATATATATATAAATGTGATATATATATAATATAATGTATTATAAAATGTATATGTTTAAAAAAAAGTCAGAAAAAAAAACACATGAAAAAACCCAATGAATTTTCCGCGTTCCCAACGTCCAGGTGTTCCAGCCTCCAACCTGCCAGTGGCCTATGGGGAGGACCATGAGAGTTGTTGGGGTCTTAAAATGTGAATGCGACAAGGAATTATAGTTGTTTATTATTATGAATAGTTGCATATCATCTTGCATTATATATATAATATGATTATATATATATATATATATATATATCAATATCAATATCAATATCAATATCAATATCCAACTATAGTTAGTCTAATAATGCTTGATGAGTAGCGGGAAGGGATCGTTCCCACTTTTGGAAACCAACGTTGCCAGGACCTCTTGAGCAAGTTGTCAGATGAAGGTGCCATGAACATCCTGGGATCCCACAACGCATCTGGTCAACGAACGTTTACAGTTTGCGAAGTGGAACTTCACCATCTTAATAGGTACAAGTTGTGGTGCCCCAGTGAGCTAAATCGCGTTCAGTTGGGGGCAACATAACTCCAATTTCACGAAGTGGTTTATGGTAGGTATATTGACATACTATTCCTAGGGTTTATAAACCAACAAACATCACTGGAAAAGCACCACATTGTAAAAGTATGGTAACATATCTATAATAAATGGTCCATGTTCACCATCAAAACATAGGTAACACATCTATTTCTATGGTCCATGGCTTCCACTTCGCAAGTTGTGTTTTCATTTCATTACCAGAGGGCCTCGCACGGGTAGCACGTGGAAAGTCACCTAGCTTGGCGACTGGTGATCCTCCAGGTCCACGTTACACACCTTTTTTATATCCTGTGGTATTGAGAGCATCACATGTTCAAGTAAAAATCTTCATATATATATATATACATATATATATATATACATATATACATATATATATATATGTATATATGTGTGTTTGATATGCTATATACCACATGGTGCTATATATGTGCTATGTTTAATATGAACAGATATATATATATATATATATGCTATACCCAGATGCGAACCATGGTGCTGGAATATTTACCTACATGACTGGGCCATTTTTGGAGTAAATGTAGGTAAATATTCCAGCACCATGGAGCATCTGGGATATCCTATATCCTACAGCATCTATAGCTTGTCACGAATTCGTAAGATGACGATGACCAGAAATCAAGACTATTGATGTATCACGGAAAAAAATTGGCCCAGATTTATTCTTCCCTCCAAAGGGCTGACCTGCGGGGGTCAAGCACCCAACCGAAATGCGGCCCATGTTTGATAGTCAATCCACAAACGTTATTGGTTTTACTGTAAATACTCTTTGGAAATTTGTTACATTGCTACGGAAAATCAGCATTTTTTAATGATTGGTAAATACTTCAATCATCGAACACTTATGGGCCATGGCTTCCAGTTCGCAAACTGTCAGTCATGACCAGAGGGTCAGCATCATATATCCCGTTAAATTTCATGAAATCCCATTCCATCCTCTTACCCTCTGGTAAACGTTTACATAACGAACTGGAAAATCACCATGCTATGTAGCTGGGTAAATCAACTATTTCGATTGGGTCATTGGGTCATTTTCCAGTTCGCAAACTGCAAACGTTTACCAGAGGGTAAATGGAAAATCATGGAACTATACCCTCAACGTTATGACTAACAGTTCGCCATGGGATTTCGATGGCCCTAATCGAAATAGATGGTTTACCTAGCTACAAAATGGCTGGATTTTTCCATGGCAAACTGGCAATGTCATAACCAATGATTTCCATCGTTCAGATCATGGAGCTATGGTGACCTTAGCCAAGGAGGTGCCTGGCTGATTTTCCGACGAACCCAGCAATTGTTTGGGGTATCTATATAGATTACCCACAAACATATGCTCCAGGTATGGTATATTTCGCGTCACAAAACTGGGTGATTTTGGACAAGGGCAAATGGACTGGTGTGCATATTCCAGCACCATGGTGAGCATATGGGTAAGCAAAAGATGTGATTCTCCAAGGTGTTTTCTCAAGAACATCCACCACGATTATCCTCACTTTGGAATTCTATCTTCAATCCTCAGTACTTCGCGCTCATATCCTTGTTCGGAAAAGAATTTTCCGGGTTCCACTAGAACATCCAACTAGTTTGATCCACCATAACTCCAATTGTTGGCCAACAAGTCTAGACCAACTTAATCTCTTGCGCCTGATAACACCCTCCAAACGAAAGCGTGGTTTTAAAATTTTGGATCTACCCTCTGGTTATGTCAAAATAGCTATTGAAAATGGCCATAGAAATAGTGAGTTTTCCCATTAAAAATGGTGGATCTTTCCATAGTTATGTTTGTTTACCAGAGGGTATTCATTATTTTTGGGGGTTCATATAGGGGGAATATTTCATATGGTCGCCCGGATGGGACTATGCTGTACTGAACATGACCCATTGTCTTCGATGATTTATCTACGAAATATGTTGGGTCAAAATTTAAGCCCTATAGGACCACAGATTTTAGTATACTTAGATATTTAGTATTAACCGTTATATTAACCATCCATTCTGAATGGGCTACCCATTATTTTGACCCAGACTAGCATATTTGGTGATTTTCCAGAGCTATGTAGCAATTGTTCACAATCTGAATGGTCCCAGAGCAGGGTTTGAATAACAGCCCCCAGCCAGGTCTCGATGTCCTTAGCTGCAAAGATTCCAGGAAACTTTGTCTTCGAAGGCACCGGTTCGTTTGGTGTCATGCTGGGAAATCCTGTCCCCGGATTTTGCTAAACCATGGTTTATGAATTAGTATCCGGATTAATAAACCAGGGATTAGTAATAAATCATGGGGGAATACTATCAGGTATAACCATGGTTTATGAATTGGTATTCCCGCAAAAACGTCATGATAATGAATGATACTTTTTTTTGGTACCTTCCCAATGAAATGGCCCAGACTTGGGGGGTTATTAATCCAGGCCTGACATTATTTAAAAAAATGCTAGTTTTGTTGACGATTCATAGCGAACTGGAACATGTTTACATAGCGAACTGGAAAATCACATTCTCTAATAGGTAAATCATGGTAAATCAACTATTTCTATGTGCCATTTTCAATAGCGAACTGTTAAATTGCCAGAGGGTGATTGCTAGTTTTGTTGATGATTCAGTTTTAAGTTTCAGTTTTTCGGCGTATTAAAAGATATTAAATGTTGAATATACGGCAACCTTAATAATAATTATGATGTAGAATTCCGAAGATGTACTTTTCGTTTATCGAATACTCTTTAACAAAGATGAGAATATACTCGATGGAAATGATATGACATGAAATAAATATTTGTACTGGCCATATCAGTGCAAGTTCAAGTCCCACGTTTGCCGGTGTTACTGTCTCCTCTCTCCTCTTGTTTTCGGTGAAATCCTTTTCACTTTTTCAGCTTATATAGTCTAATTGCTGCAATCCAACAACATTTATAGTCGTTTTTTTGGATGTAATCTCCATATTTTTGTTGGTTGAAATTGTGTTTTTTTGGGATGTTTTTGGTGCTTCGATCTTCACAATTACCCTCCAGTAAATTAACAGTTCGACCCTGGTAGTCATCGGGGTTGGAAGATTAGTTTCCTCTAAAAATTGGTGATTTATTTTCAGGGTCAACAAGTGAATTTACCAGGCCGGGTATTGGTCTTTTTGTTGCCCTTGTGGATGGTCTTCAAATGCCCCAAAACAAAGAATCGACGTGTGGTGATGACCACTCCCCGACTGCCAAGGATGGGGCCCCCAAGATAGCGCAAGATAGCGGTCAGTTGCCTGAAAAAAGTGGCTGAAATCTATCCCATATGCTCCATGCATAGAATATTTACATATATTTACCAACATTTGCATTAGAAATCACCCAGTTTTGTAGGTAAATATACCATACATGGAGCATATGGGTATGGTTTATTCTAGATATCACGAACTGGTCAATGGGGTTTATAAACCAACAAATGTAGCTGGGGGGGCACCATGCTGTAAACATACATATCAATTTCGAGGGATGCTGCAGCCATCTTAGAAAACCCGCCAACCCGTAACCCCCAAATGGATGCAGAAGTTCACATTATCTGCATCTTTTTTGGGGAAAAGTATAGTTCCGCTACCCTTTGGTAATTTAACATAGCTATTGAACACGGCACATTTATAGTTGATTTACCTTTTAAAAGTGGTGATTTTCCATAGCTATGTAAACGTGTACCAGAGGGTAGGGGCCTGACTAAACCCTAAATACAACTTAAACCCTAAGCCTCAGGTTGTATCTAAGTCCCTAACGTTTTTTTTGGGCATTGCTCTTTATTGACTCCCACTCAATTGTTTGGGAGGGATCCACTAATCAACATCCAACATTACCTAGACTAACATGACTAAGCCTAAACTACTAAACTAACCCTAAGCCTAAAGTAGTACTGGAAATTAATCCTAATCAACCCTATACCGATACCTGGTTGGTGGTTTCAAACATGTTTTGTTTAATCTTTCCATTTCATGGGATGTCATCCGAAAGCCATTTGACTAACTCCATCATATTTTTCAGAGGGGTCGGTAGGTACGGTAGGTTGAAACCACCAAGCCTATACAGCCTATAGCAACTACCCTATTTTGATCCGCTCGAGGACTTGAGAACCTGGGAGAAGTCCTTGGTGCTTCCTATGGCCCCCAAGGGCTCATGGTGGGAAGACCCGGAAACTGTCGGGAAGCCGCTGAAAAATCCATGGGAAGTTACTAGGTCAACCTTAGAATATGGTGATTATATCGCATTAAACCAGTCTCTAGGTCAATCGACTGGATGGATAGAAACTAATCCTAACTAGACTTGGATGGTATCAATGGGATTATCTACGTTCAGCAGGGTATCTAAGATTGGCACTGGTTAAAGTACTACAGCTGCTGAATAAAAAATCTTGAGCCCCCCTTGAAGTTACTTGGGATATGTTATAGTTATAAAATAAGTTGGCTTTTGTATGTTTACAGAAGGAATCTCATGGAATAATAGGTAAACATTGAGGTTTTAAGGCATCGGCGGATGGAGAAACTTTGAAATTTGCTTAACTCTTCGCATTTTCAAAGCCAATGTTGATGAATGAACAGTACTGTTATTCGGCTGAAAGTATTAAAGCCATGTCGATCGCATTGCAGGACCAAGCTTGATGTCATTTGGAAAAGGAATTGTTTCCTTCGCAGGCGAAAACAGGACCAAGATGGACCAAGCACGGTTTTATTTCTACCAATATCTAGGACCAAGGACTTTCTATACATGCATATGAGTCTCAGTCAAAATGGTTGAAGACCACTTTAGTATTGCAGGAGTTCTTTGTCAGAGATGCGCACTAAACACTGTGAGGCGATAGGGCTCCCCCAAAAGCGATAACCTGGGAACGTACATGACAGTCCATTAAACTTGGCGTAAACCAAGCAAATGCTGTTGTGCACATTTACCCAACTGGCAAAACCGATGAGAGAAATTCCACCTTTGGTGCCCTGTTTCCTGCAGATACTGTACCATATCATTTGGCATCCAACTCGCTCGCTCTCTCTCTCTCTCTCTTTCTGTCGTTTGGTGGAAAATGTCCTTTGAACAATGTCATCTGGTTGGTGGTTTCAAACATTCTTTATTTTCCAGAATATCTGGGATAATCCTTCCCATTGACGAACCCATATTTTTCAAGATGGTTATTGCACCACCAACCAGTCATTTGAAGGGCTTATTTAGCGACAACCTCAGCGATGACTTAGCGATAACTCCATTTGTTGCACTCGGTCCAATGGCCAAGCCATAAAGCCAGTTCCATAGCCTTTGAAAGGAAATGAATGCACAATGAAAGGAAAATGCATGCAAATGAAAGGAAGATGAAAGGAACTGAATGCACATTGGAATGAACATGAAAGGAATCTGAAAGGAAAATGAAAGGACATGAATACACATGAAAGGAACATAAAAGGAAATTAATGCAGAATGAAAGGAAGATGCATGCAAACGAAAGGAACATCAAAGGAAATGAATGCAACATGAAAGGAACATGAAAGGACATGAATGCAAAATAAAAGCAACATGAATTGTCGCGGAAGCACCTGAAACCAACAAAACAACTCCTCGATCGATTTCCGAGCCTGTTTAGGAATGGATTTTGGTTTCATGTTGGATCTTGAATATGCTCATTTCTACAAAACCTTGGAAAGCGATAGGGCCCCCCCTATCAGCGATAACCATAACTCAGTTGTCAAGGATTTTGACGGGATATCTAGTCACAGATATAGATATATCATGAATCATATCCACCAGAAAAAGTCGCTAGCCAACAGTTATACCAATTGAATCTACCTTTTTTGATTCCATAATGGACCTATATATGGTTTGCAAGCCACGTCTTGTAGATATGTGAATCAGAAGAAAAGCCAACTCATTGTGGGCGGCAGATCCTCCGGCAATCAAACCTGGCAGCCCCTGGCAGCCCTGGAAACAACTGGAGGTTTTTTCGTTGGAAAATCCATGGTGTAACTGGTGAGTTTCCAGGACGCCACGTTTGATTGCCAGAGGGTATGTCTGAAAGATTCTGAAAGGAGGAATTTACATCGCCAAAATCGCCTCTACATGGTGAACAGGATGAACAAACAACGGATTTTGGGTATACAAGTGCCCTATGTTCAGACACACCTGAATTGGGGACACCCAAATCATCCAAGTTCTATCTAAATAATCATGTCCAGTCAGAAAACCCGCTGTTTGCAAAATCTTGGCTGAAGGGGTCCCCCCATTTTGGGGAAACTTCCATCTGTGGGAACTGGTCAAAAAGACACCACACCAGTTGTTGCCGCGCTTTAAAGCCACCAACAATAGGCCATGGGATGATTCCGATCCAAAGTGGCACCCTAAGGGACGGGCCTGGAACCATGGGTGGAGTCGCAGTTATGAGACTTGTATTTTGAAGTCAAGGAGACTTGTAATTTCCCAAGCACCACTGCAGAAGTCATGGAAGTGGCAATCCGCAAGTCACAGACAGGTGGTTTGAGAGGAACCATCATGATCAATGGTTGAGCTTGAAACCGCTTCGCGGTGGCATGTGGTTTTCCCTCTCCCCACACACAGACGCCCCGCGCGCCCACACCGGATGGAAATTTGTGGGGCGCCCGGCAATCTATATAATTTGTTATATCTGTTGGGCCTGGCCAACTTTGCAAGAGCTTGTGCGAAGCAACGCCGCAGTTCGTAGACAGAACAATCTTCTTCATGGGAGCCTGAAAAAGTTTCCGACAAATCCCAAATGATTCAGGTCGTTACATCGAAGGTATTTTTGCAGATGATCCAAGCATGTGCTCGATTTGTTTTACCAAGGTAGCTATGAAGACAGGAGCTGTGGCACATTGCCGCGATCTGCCAGTCAGTGGCCGCTGGCCATGTCAGCAGGCCCCTTGGTCGATCAGGTTTCCTGACATTCCGTTGGATCGTAGGGTCTCGCTGTTCACACTTCCACCCCAAAAAATAATTTTTGTTTCCACGCAAATGTCACGCTCTTTCAATCTCTTTCATGTTTATTTCAGAGTTGTAGCTGTCTCAGACAAGGACCGCAAACATGATGACAACATCCGTCCATCTAGATCCATGTGGTCAAAGCTGTGCAGTTGAGCAAACACTTGAAATAGAACCTAAAAACAGTTATGCAGAACATGTCCCGCTGTATATTTTATATATAATACTATATATATATAAGTATATAGTATTTATAATATTCAATTTTCATATATATATATATAGGAAACGGATTCCGAGTGATGCATACTTCCACTTACGTTCAGCAAGCATGAGGGCGCTTCTGGTCTTTCGATGTCCAAACTTTGTGTGAATTGAAACAAAATTATCTTGCAAAAGATTTGGCTTTCAGCCAGGTTTGAACCAACCTTGACATCCATGCCGAGAATTTAACGCAGGGTGGCTTGTGATTTGCAATATAGAAACGAAAGATAAATAAAACATGTGTATATTGTCTATAAATATATTTATTTGCATTTATTTACATGTTTTGCATTTTTTGTTTTTGAATTGTTGCATTCTTTTGCCTTGATCCCAAGTTGATTCAGATTTATCCAATGGATCGAAAACCACAAATAGGGGATCTACAAATCAACAATGGTTCTTTGGGTATTTCCATCAAAAAGGAAAAAAACAAATGTTGCTTGATATCAAACCCCTCGTCGTTTGTTACAGAAATGATTCGGAATTTCTACTGTTTAAATCGCTGCCTTGAAAGTTGAAACCAATGCCCGAGATAAAATATATCCACCATACCTCCCAGAGAGATCCAAAGAGATAAACCATCAGAAACCATGCACTGGGACTTAGTCTTGCAATTTGGGTGTTATTTTTCTTATTATTTGGACATTAGATGACCGTGGAATTAGTTTATTGGTTCATAATTGGGCTAAAATTATGCACAAATATTCCCTGATACCTGGGTGTACTTCATGAGTTGCGATCCACTTACCGCAAAGTTAATCAAAAAATTGGTCCCGCAAGAGTTGTTTTTGATTGTGTAACTTGTGAATACTTTATGACCCCTTATCACGTGTCCCACAGTGGTGTACAAACTGGTGCCCTGGTTATATATTGGTTTGTCCACCCATTTATCTATAATTAGCCCAGTTAGTTATAAAATGCTATAAACCAACATAAACCAACTTATATAGCCATCATAAATCAACTATACATCCCATTCAATCACGTTTTTGTCCTGGTGAAATCCTGTAGCCCTCGCTGTTCAGGTGGCCGAGCTGCTTCCCAGCCCTGCGCCCTTGCGCGCGGCCTGTGCAGTGCGATTGCCGGGAGGCACGCCCTCGGGACAAGAGTCGGCGAATATTTGTGGTTCTGTATAGTTCTCTTTTCAGCACTTTGTGGTTGGAAACTTTCGGATGCCCCCTGGGTATAGTGACACTTCCTGGCTGCCACAGACGCTTGGAATCAGCACCACCCAGGAATCATTTGGACGGATCCTACTCGTATCAGCCACAGGCTCCAGCCTCCAATGGGCACCATTCAAGTTCTGAGCGGCATCCAATGCATGAGCGAATGTGAACTAGAAGTCACTAAAACACAAAAGTACAAACAAAGCACGCCGTGGACACCGTGGAGAGATGTTGGCCGTCAGAGCTGTCGAATCCCAACAATCTGGGTGAGCACAGGATTTGTAAGCGCTGACCTGCTGAATTCTTCTGGGGATACCCACGGTCACAGCCATGGAATTCATGACATAATAGAGAAAATGATGAGAATCCATTAAAATGATGCTCTATTTTAATGTGGAAAGAAGGGTGGGTTTTGCACAGGATTGCTCCAAGCCATTGTAGATAAATGAGAACCCCTGTTATATTTGGATATATATATGGGGGTTTCCAATTATAACGGAAAATCCTTTTGAAATGGACGATTTAGTGGTACCCCCATTTTTGGAAACCCCCATATACTGTATATATATATAAGGATTTTGCATTTTTTTTGAAATCGAATTTAAGCAACCTAAGTGGGGAGAAAATCGAGTCGGACCAATAGGGATTTCACCAAAGAAAAACACCAAGAAGATGGACTTCATCGAACCACAAAAGGGATGGAATTGCGTTTTTTTTTGGTATATAGATGTATATGAGTTATGTAATATATTGTAACATTAATGTACATATTATATGGAAAATTAATATGAATATAGAAGCAACAGTTGATTCTAGAAGCTGGAAGGGGTTGATAGGCTTTATAATGCTTTGTAGTTGTTCTAGAATTACCCTCTGGTTATTTAACATAGCCATGGAAAATCCACAATTTTTAATAGGTAAACCCAGGTAAACCATCTATTTCTATGGGCCATTTTCCATGGATTGAAATGGGGGCCGAGAGGGATTGATGAAATATGGAGGTTTCCCAAGTCATGGGGCTACCCCGAAAAATCGTTCATTTTAGATTGGGATTTTCCATGAAATAAACCAACCAGCGAGCGATAAAGGGATACCCACATGACAAGCAGGAAACCCCCAAAATGGCCATTCTAACTTCTAAGATGATGTTGTTTAATCAATCTTCATCTTATGCATGGCTGTATGTGCAAGATGTATTTACTTTAATAAGAAATGGTCAATCCTATAATACCCACGGAATGCGTTTTTTCCTTTTTTTTTCGAGTAACTGTGGCATATTTTATGATTGTTTTTTGCAACATGTAGATGTTCATTGAATATATATATATACGTATATATATATATATATATGTGTGTGTGTGTATGTATTATGTGTATGTAAAGTATGTGTTTATCACGTTTATTTTTGTTACCATGAAAGGCACAGGAACGTGTTTAATTGTGAATCTACCTCGAACATGTTAACTAAACATACATTGCCATGGCTGGGCCTTTCGTGAACCTTACATATATGATGATGTTGACTTAAAAATCTAGTTTCATCATAGTAATACGGTATACGGATCATACGTTGCATGACTGTCAGCAAAATCATACTGTAACATGATTGTGACTATTACTATTTTTAACATGTTGTCATGGTTTACTATTGATATTACCATTACTATTACTAGTATTATTACTATTACCACTGCTATTATTACTACTACCCTCTGGTAAACTAACATAACTATGGAAAATCACCATTTTCAATGGGTAAATCCACGATTTCTATGGCCATGTTCACTAGCTATGTTAAATTACTATCACTATTGCTATTACTGATATTACTGTTAACATACCAGTTATCCGTCGATTTTTTTGGGTCACCCCTCGACTCGCGGGCGGAAAAGGCTATCTCCGAGCGGCGGTGACCTTTGAAGCCGAGGATGGAGTGGCTTGGAAGAACCCAGCTGGATGGTTTATTGCATGGAAAATCCCAAACAAAAATGGATAAACAACTGGGGTACCCTCATGACTTAGGAAACCCCCATAGATTTTATCGTTAGATTATTGTTTTTTACGTTTTTTTTTGGCATAGCCTTCACTATTGTTGGGAATTGAGTTGGGAATTGACCAGTTTCTATGTTTTGGGTCCTTTACTATATGGGAATCATGAGAATTGACGGCATGAGATTTCACCATCAGTGGTGGATTTGAAAAAATGCAACGTTTACTGGAAACAAAATCATCCCGCAAAAGATAGAGAGCAGCTGCGGATAGCTGGGGGTATGATTTAGGGCGGGCCTAATGGATCCATAGGAGATCTTTCAATGCCACTAAGATCGTGGTAAATTTCACTATGTTTTCATATTTTTCCGTTTTTTTTTGGCGTTTGCTGCAACAGAAACCGCCAAAAAACCGTCAGGTCCTTCTGTTGCATGCTGGAGCAGATGGCAAGTGGAAACCCGTTGGTGAGGCGGGGTGGAGGGATGATGCGTCGATAATATCTTCGCCGCATAGAAACCATGATTTCCATAGGGATTTTATATGGGATATTCATAGGGAAAAAAAAGGAGGATGAGCAACTTTAGCAAGTGGAAACAACAGTTGGATTACATAGGAATTGGTTTACAATCCCATCTACAGATATATCTAGAGATAGCCGAGATAGCTCAGCCAACGTTCTCTATGGGAGGATTTTCAGCATCTGGGGATTGGTTTCCAAGGTGCCAGGTTCTCAGGTGGGATGCCAATTGAGTCTCAATATGTCTCAATTCCTCAGTTGATGAATGTCTAATGCCCACTGGTTGATTTTTAGTAGCGGCTTCCCCCTCGTGAAAACCAATAGGTAAATGTCAACAAGTACCCTCTGGTTATTTAACATCGCCATGGAAAATGGCTTAATTTATAGTGAGTTTTCCCATTAAAAATGGTATACCAAGCCGGCATCTTTATTTTCCCTAAAAAGATAATATTGCGCCCTTAAATATTTCGAGAATTTGCCCCATAGCCATCCCAAGTCTGGAAGCTGGAGAGTATATGGGGATGCCAGCGAAAGTACGAAGATGTTTGCACCAACAATGTAAAGTACCCTGCGGTAATATAACTTGGTGGTTTCAGCCATCAAAAACGGGGACTTCATCATCAATGGGACTTAGTCATATCACATCAAATAACCAAGATAATACTGGTGAAAGCTGGTGATTTTTGGAGGAGGATCCCAACTTTTTCTTGAAACCAGATGACGATGTATCCCTTCGGACTCCACAGCTGGCTCAGTGGATCTTGCCTCACTATATATTTTGTTGCGCATGTTGTTGGTAAAACATTGTTAGAGTTTGAATTGTAAGTCCCAACGTTGGCTAAAACCTATCTATTTTCAATAGAGCGAGTCGTCACCATTGGTCAACCCTTCCAGCGACTGGGCATTTCCGAGGTCTCTTTACCTCATCATTCTCATCATCGATTCTCATTTGACCGTGAAGGCGGGCACATTTTTTTTTCAAAAACAGGATGCTTGATCTGGTTGGTGGTTTCAAACATTTGTTTATTTTCCATTTCATATATGGGATGTCATCCTTCCCATTGACGAACTCATATTTTTCAGAGGGGTTCAAACCACCAACCAGTATCTGTATATGGGATCTAAACTACCCTCTGGTAAACTAACATAGCTATTGAAAATGGTCATAGTTGATTTACCCATCAAAAATTGATGATTTTGACTTGCCTCTCAAAGAGGTCCTATAGATGTCTTGATGCGAGTGAGATGGTGCTGCTGGATCTGAGTTGAAAGTTGGAAAGCCTGGGTCTTAACGGCTATGAAAACCTATCGGATAGCATGGCTTTCATGGTTTTGAACGGGTTGGCTGGATTTTCCTGATGCATATTGACTTTTCGACTTTTCGGTGAACTCATTATCGGATATATTTGGATATGGATATAAATTTGGATAAAATCTGGATATCCCAACATATCCAAATGGATATCTGGTTGGTGGTTTGGAACATTTTTTACTTTTCCATTCAGTTGGGAATAAGGTGAACAACTGACTTTCATATGTTTCAGAGGGGTAGGTCAACCACCAACCAGATATGCTTCACTATGGATATATTTGACATGTTGATTCACTTTGGATATGGTTCAATGGATCAAAATTGGGCATCCCAACATAATTTCTCATGATCAAAACTGCCATTGCTGGTCCCCTTGAAGATTTTGGTACACACATTTGATGGTTGATCAATCATGTTCCCTGTTTGAAATGTTGAAGTGTGCTGCATAAATATCATCATAAATCATCCATCTTTTTGAGAAACCCACCTGGAGTTCTGCTGATTTAGTTCCATGATTTTCCCAGCAATAAACCTTTATAGATGAACATTTCCCAGCTGTAGAGCTCCATTTAGTTTTTTTTTTGGCCACGTTTGATGACACCAGAGATCACCAGAGGGTCATTTGGCCTGGGATGCTGTGCTCCTTCTGCTAGGTGCGGAGCTGTTGATTTCTTCGCAGCATGGTGCTTTGAAGTGGCGCTTGACAGACATGCTGGGGCGCCCGGTGTGATGCGGACGGTGGATGTAGTATGATGTAGTCATGCTATGGGGATTACAGTAGGATATAATATAGGATATATTTATATTATATATATGTATTATGATATATTTTATGGCATGGAAGTCTTATCTTTTTCCACCGGTTAGTCATACCATGGGATTTAGTGGAATCTAATAAGATTTGATGGGATTTACAACCAATTGAATATAATTTGCAGTGTCAATGGGACGAAACCACCCGTTTTGAACAGGGGTACTTTATTTTCGGACGTTGTCGTCATTGATCACCAAACATACCCATGACGGATCCATGGTGCTGGTATATTAATGCTAACATAAAGGGGGTATATCGATGGTAAATGTTACCATATATAGCATACATGGATCCTATGGGATAGTGTCCTGAATAGATTGCCAAAAAAAAAGGCCAACCAAAACGACGCGCTAAGGGGTGAGTTTCGATGTGATATCCTCCATCCAAATAGCGAGTTTAGCTACAAGGTGGTGCCCCAGTTCGTTAGCTAGGTTGGTTAATAACTCCAATAACTATGGATTATGGTAGATATATCTATACTTACTAGGGTTTATAAACCAATTTATAACTGGGGGGGCACCACATTGTACTGTATCTACTGTGTTTCAGTCACATGTGTGGTTGCTGTTTTTTGGTGACTCCATAAGATATTGACAGAAGGCAGACTGTATTTGTGTGTTGGAAACCACCACTATGATGATATGATAAACAAGACTAGGACGACAATACAAACATACAGACTCTTACAGACAGTCGTATTTGATTACAGACTGGCTAGCGAGCACTAGGTGAAAATCACTGTGTTCGATATTGTTGGATACAATATGTAGGTTTCCTAAATTGGGGATACCCCCAGTTATCATCCATTTTAGTAGGAAGTTCCATTTTCTAAACCATCCAGCTATTGGGGTCCCCCCATGGATTGCAAACCCCGATGAGGAAATGACCATGTTGCCACCAGATCGAAGGCCGGCCTCAGGTGACATCACGACGTGATACTGGGTGCCACACATCCCGTGAATGATCATTCAGTCAGATCCAATGTCTTGACCAAGAATTGAATGAATCAACAACATCTACCCACATATGGGTATGGGTCAAAATTAGGTACCCCAATAATTGGATGGTTAATACTAAACTAGACTAACATCTGTGGTCCCCTAGGTCTTCCATTTTGACCCACATCCATATAACGTCATATAACCACTATATTTGGACCATAATCACATAGATTCAGCACATATAACCACTATATTTGGACGATAATCACATAGATTCAGTAGTCAATCACCAGCATCTAGATATGATCGCCTGTGCCGTTGAGTTGCTGTCCTGCGAATGCAAGACGGCTCTTCTCAGGTTGCGATTCCCAATTTGACATGAGAAAATCTGTGAGCTTCTTTGATGCGAAATGCAAACAAAAATGCATAAATTGCAAGATACTTTCCATCAACTAACATGACAACTAACATCCACGAGTTGGGGTCAGAAGATTACTTTTCATTCAAAATGGTTGCTCACAATTTCAGACCTTCCAACAACCAATGACGATTTTTATATATTGCCTGTCCAACTTTGAAAGTAAAATTCTGGCGAAAAAAACGCAAAAAGGGATAGGTTGATGGTAGGAATTCCAATGACCCCCACACATTGGTAGTTCCTGTATGCAGTTTTACAATGTTTTACTCTTCTTTTCACTCAACTGTAGCATCACATGTTAGGGGTTGCCTCTGACACTAACTTGGGTACTTCCTTTATAGGCAGTACCTCAGGTAGTGCACATGTACCTTGTACATTGAAAACACCCCTTAGATGTTGCTAAATAGATCCCCTTAGATCCCCTGTCCGTATGTCCAAAAACACCCCTCGTTGCCCAATCAAGGGATGTTCTTAGCCAAACGAGGGACGTTTTTCACATCAAAAACACCCCTTAGCTAAGAGGTGTTTTTACCAGAGTTAGGGGGCTAGTATACCACTACCAAGGGGTTAGTGTGTACTCTGCTAATCCCCGCTATTAGCTGTGTTTTTAGATATAACGAGTTAGTGTTACAGGAAACCCCTACATCATATGTAGAGAGAGAGAGAGAGATTTGGGTTGTACAAGGTGGTGCCCCAGTTCGTTAGCTAGGTTGGTTAATAACTCCAATAACTATGGTTTATGGTAGATATATCTATACTTAATTACTAGGGATTATAAACCAATTTATAATTGGGGGGCACCACATTGTACACCCATTCTTTGGCATGTCATACCAAGCTCCTTTGCGTGTCAAGTTGGAGACCGCAGCCTGAGACCTTTGAAAAGGTTGCCCGTTGCAACTGTGAAAAAGTGACAAAGTGACCAATGAGACTTGAGTAAAATTCAAAATTGACATGAACTTTGAGATGGACACATCCCACTAAGAAAAAATAAAACATTGTTTATTTGGGGGGCCACTATGAACAGACACCTCTCTTTTTTTAAGGATTTGTGGGGGGTTGTTTGTGCTATGATCCGCGAAAAGGATAAGCAAAGACATGATCAAAGACATGATCTACCAACAGCTTGTGGTGTTCTGTGTGAGTGTTCACCCAGATATTTACCCATCAATTGGGATGAGACATCCGCGATGATACACCGGGATGGAAGTATGGGTCAAATTTGAATTTTGCTGGTCTTGTGTACCCCTGTCTTAATAATTTCTTTTCTCAAGACAGTGAGATATTCCCATCCTTAGCAGAAGACATTGGAAAAATCACAATTGACAGAACCATTCAGACCCTTTCCCTTTATGCCGTGGTTCAAACGGGTTTTGCTCCAATACATCTTGATTGACCTATTTTGAGGTTCAATGTGTGAAATCAAAAGCTCAAGTGTGTTTGTTGACCAGTGGCAGGCACACTTGCTTGCAGCAACTGGGGAAGGGGCTGGACTATTTTTTTCGATTCGTGGGGCAACCTTGGTGTTCCCCCCGCGACGACTGTGTCAATCTGTGTCACTGCTGCTGACGAGACAATAGCTTTATCCCAGAACCCAAGTTGAAAGTGGAAAAATGGATGCTGCGCTGCTTCAAAAAGGCCATGGAGTTAGGCAAAGAGTTCACAATCCATTGAAACCTAGATGATAAACCTGTGTATTTGATATATTTTTGGTTATTAGCCACTTACAAACCAGTGAGCTAACTCCTCTCCCATCTTTTTGGTGCACAGGTCGGGCGCAAAATCCACGTGATGCGTTCCATTCTCAGAACTCCTCTTTCACGACCCCACAATCATTGGATCTGTTTTTAGGTACAATGGTAACAGGAAAACCCTACAATCTGGTAAACGTTAACAAAAAACTATGGAAAATCACAATTTTCATTGGGTAAATCCACTATAAATCGCCATTTTCAATAGCTATTTTGACATAACCAGAGGGTATATTTGATGGTGAAAATTACCAGAGGTTTCCGGCTAAGATTTTCCCAAGATTTTCCCAGTCGACACTGTCTTTTCCCAAATCCAAACTGACCCAAAAACGCCAAAACGCGGCGTTGATTCGAAACGTACGCGACGAGCGCTCGCCATGGAAAATCCCCCAAATAAATGGAGGTATTAAGCTGGGAAAATCATTTATTTCTATGGGCCATCTATACCATGGCTATAGAGGGTAATAGAATTTTCAGCTGTGAAAGTTGTGCGAGCCAATGTCCCATACGCCAATTTTCATACTACAGTTCTATGTGTATGACAACATTAAGCAGGGCCAATAAATGTGACAATGCAAGCAACAATACGACAGCGCGAGAAATAAACACCCGTAGCGAGGGGCACAGTGAAGAAGAGGCGAGCGCAAATGGCATCAAGAACGAACGATGGCCACGATGACAACAATGCCATCGCAAACATTAGAGCACCGAAAAGTACCCTCTGGCAAACGTTAACAAAAAACTATGGAAAATCACCATTTCTAATGGGTAAATCAACTATTTCTATGGCCATTTCCAGTTCGCAAACTGTTTTTGTTCCATCGAAGTGGCGCCTTCCCACGGTGGCAGAGGGATCAGAGAACATCCAAGGCGTTCCTGTCAGTCGTTTCGAGGCGAAACTGCGTTTTTGACGAAAGACTTTCCAGCAAAATGGGGGGGAACTTCCCCAATTCGGATGCTGACTTACCTATGGTTAGACAGTTAGACCATGTTAGACCTCCGTTTTCTTGAGGGACTCAAGGGCTCAAGGTTTCCAAAGTGGGATTTTGGCGAAGCTCGAGGGGATCATAGTACCCAAGAGCGGGACTGGCAGCGCTGGTTGGTGGTTAAACCATGCGAGATTCTTTGCGTTGGATGCGAAATTCGCTGTTAGGCATTGTTTGGCCATATTTTTTTGAACAGGATGTATATGTTGTTTCAAAGCGCTTCAATACACGTTGTTTGTCGGCGCAAGAAGCTCATGCGAACGTCGAACGTCGTGCGTGGCAAACCCTTCAAAGCGCGTTAACGTCGTTACCTCCCTGACTTGCATTCGCTGAAGGTGATTTTTGTTGTTTTCATGAATTGCTGCACCGTTTGAGGAAGCGTTTTTATTAATTAATTGAATACCTGGGGCGCCCTAAGTGCCAGAAAAAAAAGTGATATTCAACAAAACCTACTTTTTGAAGATCCGGGATGGGAAAGGCTAGAAAATTTGAAATATCGCAATTTTTGGTCATTTCAGGTGTTCTCAGGTTCTTCACACGCTTTGGCCGCCCTTTCCATTACATATAATATGAAAAAGGCAATCTTGGCTGAAGATATGAAAAAGGCAATCCCAAAAAATTGGGTGATATGCCTGAGCTTAAACTCTCACAACAGTTGAAAACAGGTTTGCAACATATTTCTTGTAGAAACAAAAAAACAAAACACAAATATCGCGGAAATTTGCGGGAATATCGCGGAAATTTGCAGGAATATCGCGGAAATTTGCGGACATATGTTAACTCAACCATTTTAAAACCAACATTTCCGGCATGTGTGGCCATGGCCCAAAAATTTCAAGATCCCGCCTCTCTATCTTTTATTTCCACAGAACCAATTCTCCGAATCCATGGCGCCCAGACTTAA
>Ga0126342_10000013_pt1 | contig 77603 bp, 67 predicted proteins | sample Cyp1metagenome_FD_92528 | JGI IMG/M metagenome (GOLD analysis project Ga0126342, IMG submission 92528) | Coral microbial communities from Lord Howe Island, Old Settlement Bay, Australia - Cyphastrea 1 metagenome | ecosystem: Host-associated > Invertebrates > Cnidaria > Coral ...
CGTAGCATCAGGTATGTGTGCAAGTGCAAGAGACGAGGTCGGTAGCGTAGCATCAGGTATGTGTGCAAGTGCAAGAGACGTGGTCGGTAGCGTAGCATCAAGTATGTGTGCTAGTGCCATTGATCGTTATTAGCCCACCCCACCCCACCCCAACCCACCCCACCCCATCGGCCAAAGAAAACACAAAAACGCACGTACGGTAAACCAGCCGCCAGCATAAACATGACCCACACCTCCAATCAGTTCAGATATTTCCAAGTCAAAACATATTTTCCCAAATATTACTTAAATAGCACGGGTAGAGCTCCTTCAAATCTGGATCAGAAGAATATCGTGGGGATATCAAGAAGCAACCTTGGTCCCAAATGTTGGAGGGTTGAGACTCAACATTGCACAAGTGACAATTTGACCAGCTCATACCGGCCCCACATTTGTTGCCAAACTTTGGTCTGCGGTTGAGCCACTCTCATAAAAATTATCAATTAGGGATCAACCCATAATTGCCAGAATGGTATCTCCAATATTCTGAAAACATGTGTCAAACCGAAATTTTGGTGGCCTCGACAGGGCCGATGTTAAAAAAAGGTCGCGTTTTGAATCATCTGCAATGAGGTCCTCGTGTATTCAGAAACTTCCACCGTTTCTGTATAACAAAAAATCCAGCATTTTCCTCCAGTCATGTCGGATCAGAGTTTCTATCAGAATGGCTGTGAATATCATGATTCATGATCTATCCAAGTTGTCTTCCCCGCGCATCGCTGAAGCCACTCTTTCTTTTTCAATGTACGAAATCCCAGGAAACAACGACCCAAATAGGCCTGGCAAAATAAGTACACAAAAATTGCGGATTGGGGATCCCAAAACCAAAAATGGTCATTATTAGATGTCAGAATCAACACGCATTGATCGAATAAATATATCTATATCATATCAAGATAGGAACGCAACCACCTATGGTTGTTGGAGTGATCCACTATTTTTCTCCGTTAAGTCACAATTTCTGTTAGTTTAAGCTACAGTAACTCTTCATGGCTTAACTGCTTAACCATCATGTTTGTTGTTTACATTAATTCTCATTGTTGTTGGAGTTCCATCTGCTTCTTTAATTGGTGAGACAGATTTTTTTGCGTGAACCACTTTCCTGGCTGGTAAAACAAATGTCTTTATTTTGGTTAAAGACATTTCTTGTTGTATAAACACCCTTTTCACATTTTCCAAACAATTGTCATCATATTCCTCATTCAAATTGCCATTTGGTGTATACCAAGCATTTTCAGACATCCCCCAATATCATATCAAGTTGGTCAGTTATATTGTACTCCATTTTTTTAATACTCTACCATGATATACCAAGTCTTTTCATGGTTAACCCCCAAGTTTTTATTAGCCAAACCACCCATTTTTGTTGATCTTTGTTCTTGGTGACAAATCACCCCTTTTTTTGAAATGCCTTTTTGTTGGTAAAACTCGGTTAAACCACCACTTTTTTCCATCCGCAAAGGACGCCTTTGAGGCGTCGCTGATGGCGTGTTTGCACTCCATGAGATGCTTGAAGAGCTCACCCAGGCGCCACCTCAAGGGATAAGCCGGCTAAGCCATGTCCAGCATTGATGCAAGGATCTCTACAACATCCTGGGGCCCTGGGGCTTTAAGAAAAGTCATGGAGGATCGAAGTTTAGTTAACTATAGTTACCCTCTGGTAAACTAACATAACTATGGAAAATCACCATCTTTAATGGTTAAATCCACTATAAATGGCCATTTTCAATAGCTATGTTAAATTACCAGAGGGTATTGGGAAATATTGGGAAATATCACGAAATATCCACTAGAAGAATGGGAATGCCAATGAAGATGCGGGGGGTTCTTAAGTCATAGGGGATCCCCAGTCGTCACCATGGTTGTTTCAACACTCAAATGGTCATCCATGATCCATGACGACTGGATAGTTTGGGATAGCGCAATGACTTAGGAAACCCCCATATATGATGGTAGCAATCCCAACTAGCTGTATGTGTTGCAACCCAGATGTAGTATGAATTAGCCAAGTTCCTGCTTTTCGAGGTTCTGTGTGAGGGCATCGAAATGTCTCTTTCAGTCTCTTCTGAAAGCATATTGGGGTACGACTTTGAACCGTTCCCGTGAAGTTTGGACTACCACTTCCAGGTTGATCCTCAAGCCAAGCCAAGCAACCCGCTAGATGTCGACTTGCAGGTGGATAAGACTTGCCTCAGCGACATCGTTTCCACCGTTTCATCATCCCCATGACTGGCCGGCTGGGCGCCTGAAGTGTGGCCAGGTGCCCCAAAAAACGCATACTTCGGGATGAAAAAAGACAGCTGCGCACAAGCTACCACCATCATCCACCATCTATAGTTATACTACACACATCTACATACCATTTCAAACGACTAACATATTGGCCGTTTGTTGGGTCAAAAAAAGAGAATACCCACATCAATCCATGGCGTCTTTCAAGACAGAACTGAGATTCTCCATGAGATTTGTTGGTGATCCAAAACACCTGAGAAAAGGCTGACTGTTTTTACTCATTTGTATCATAACTGTTTAGGGGATCATTTTCAGGCATACCCATGCATTTCTGCTGGTTAAACGACAGACTCGGATCGTCTCGTGGCAGCAATTCAAGCCTTTGCATCCTTTCCCACTATCCATGGTCACCTCTCATAATTCGAAAAGGAAACAAAACCATGGTAAAACGCCCCCACTGCTTCTAGTTGGTTAACCTCCAACTTATCTTTGCTAAACCTGGATAACCCCATGTCTAGACGGGTAAGAGTTGATCCCTCCAACTTATTTTTGGCTGGTTCAACTCGCATGGTACCCATCTCTATCCCCCCAGTAGAGCGTGATCCAGGTTTCGCTGCTTAAAAGTTAAAACCCCCAAGTGTTCAGAGCTTTAGAGTTAACCCTCCAGATTATTTAGATGGTTGATGATGGTTGTCATTAACTGTTGTAACCCCATGAGAATCCCATCTTTCTGCACGTTTCCTGTTTTTTTTCGAACGTGCACACGACATCATCGGCTGAGACGAAGGGCATGAGCGCGTCTCGAACCAAGTCGGACGGCGCGCGTGGCGCCGGGGCCGCCTGGAGCGGGGAATGGATGGAGATGAACGCCATGAGCCACTGGGAAAGTAACGTACCCTCCGGTAATTTAACATAACTACGGAAAATCACCATTTTTAATGGGAAAACTCACTAGAAATGGCAATTTTCAATAGCTATGTTAAATTACCAGAGGGTAAGGCTTTAAGGGGTTATCACTGTAGTGATGATGATAATCACGATGTGAAATAATTTCTTATTTGGTGAAATGCCAATGGTTACATAAAGAAAGCTATAGATTTAATCATTGTATAGTATTGCACATGTATATACAGATAGGTATGTTGTAACATAATCTCTTGTATAAGAATTGGTTAAACTATCCAATACATAATAGGTACCTACCAGGTCACAAATCTTATTAGGTTACAGAGTCTATTAATTTATAAATATTTCTGATGAAGTTCACACACCAGAAGTAAGCCATTTTTGGCGAGGTCGGCCAGTGAGTTTTTAACCCTAAAATGAATCAGCGATCCTGGATGCATATTTTACACATAGCACTTTCAAATGAAGCATTTCATAAAGAGTCATATACATAAAGCAAGATAGATTCAACAAAGATAATTAAGATTGTGACCGAGAGGTGTGGACGTAGAAGCAACCATGGATTTCAAAGCCAAGGAATATAATGACATAATAAACACATTATATCTCAATATATCTCAAACGGGAACCAAGGATATTTGTACTATCCCGTACTTATTTTTGCCTCACGATGCAATCAAAGAATGAAGGCAGAAACGTCAATGGAGGGTGATTTGGACCTGAGAAGATGTGGTATCAAGAGTAGAGCTTTCAACCAATCAGGTCGGGGCCCCTGTTCCATTTGTCATCCATGTAGACATGTAGAACATACCCTCTGGTAAATTAACATAGACCCTGGCAGTCATCGGGGTTCGAAGACTAGTTTCCATTAAAAATTGGTGATTTTCAGGGTCTATGTTTATTTACCAGAGGGTACCTTCAAGCACGTTCCAACATGTTTAGTTTGTTCTGAGACCATAGCACTGCCTGCAACGTTGGAGGACATCATTTAGATTCAGCAATCCTGGAGGTTCACTTCTGTCAATCTGTACTTCATGGGACGGCCAAAAGGAACGTCTTTCAGAAGCATTTCCATGCCGAACCCATTCAATAAAATGAACGTAGATGAATTATATAATCATAGCATCGGCGAAGTGCAACCATCACATGTTGCGAAAAGGTTCACTTTTGCTTAAGAAAAAAACCAGGGACCCGAGGCGCGGCCCGGTTCACCACACCAATCAACATAGGGTGACCCCCAAATCCCCTGGTTCATCAGCAACATTCAGTCATTGTCATTGTGAGGAACCATCCAGGTTGGAATCAGGGGTAAACCTGATAAACCTGGATAAACCCACGAAACACCCAGGAATCCTGACTGGTGAAATCATGAAAAATCCCAACTGTTCAGAATGTTCAGAAACTGTAAGCCCCCAGAAAAACCCATCACAAAAGCCATTTGCCAAGCGTCGGTTTGTTGAAGCTGGGCCAAGTCATCTGACAGTGCAAGGGCGCTGTCACCTAGAGTTGGTTCGTTGTCTCTGACCAAAAAGTTGCTTTTGTTGGGGAGATTTGGGGGAGAATGATGAATATCTAATATCAGTGACTTTTTTTTGATACCCTATCTTCAAACAAACTGGGAGATTTGGTGAGAATGATGAATATCAGTGACTTTTTTGGTACCCCATCTAACCAAACCCAACGATAGGAAATTTTAGGGGACCATTAAATCTGGTTGGTGGTTTGAACCCCTCTGAAAAATATTAGCCAGTTGGGATGATTATTCCCAATAGATGGAAAAAATGTTCCAAACCACCAACTAGAAATGGAGATACTGTAGCATATTTCTGGCCACATTTCATGGGAATCTTCCCTTAACCCCTTAGGTCTTATGGTGGCTCCAATACATCCATGGCCATTGATCTGATGGCTATGTTGCTCACCATCAATCCACCAGTTGTAGCAACCAACATCGGAAGGGCCGGATGGCTACCACAACCATTTGAGTATTTTAGGATATTCTGCTGTACAAATGATACCAAAAAAAACAGGTAAATCGACATATGATCCCAATAGGTATCTTATGACACTATCTAATCCTAATAGGTATCTTATGACACTATCGGATCACACAGGGTATAAATGATGACGCCATTTTCATAGGACAACACATGAGTGCTGGTTGTCCGTGGCATCATGGTGCCAGATCAGAATGGACACTGAACCTCTGAATTGGCTGCTTTTAGCCCCTAGGAAAACATGGAATTCGCTAACCAACTCGAGTTGTTCATGCTGGACAATTCGCAGAAAACCCGACCCTGTTGATTGAAATACCAAAACAATCATAACTTTCCGTTTTTCTGTTTACCTTCCCAAAAAACAATCTAGATATGCACAATCCACCATAAATCTAGATCATGCGTTGGGAACACAATGGGGTTCCATATCTTTCTGTATGGTTCCCCGTGACCCCTTGGTGGGTTCATCCTGCAAGGGGCGACAAAGACTACAGCCGTTTCCACCGCAAGCGAGACAGTCCTGGCGACGCTGGCGACGGTCCCAGAGCGTCTTCAGCGTTAAATGCACCGGATGTAGCAGAAACAACTACCATCTGGTTATTTAACAGTTCGCCATGGAAAATCCCTAATAAATGGAGGTTTATAGCTGGGAAAATACTAGTAGATATTGTACATTGGTTGGTGGTATACCTACCTACCCCTCTGAAAAATGATGGAGTGAAAGTCAGTTGGGATGATGAAATTCCCAACTGAATGGAAAGTCATAAAATTCCATGGTTCCAAACCACCAACCAGGTCAATATATATGCTTTAGTTAGAATTTTCATAACTGGTGCAATATACAGTATGATTGAGTTATTAGTCTATTGTGCAAGTTGCTTCTTAGGTAACACAGTCCAAGTCATTACACACAACCCAAGTTGATAAGCTACATCATCAAAAAACAGGGGGGTTTTCTCCGATTTCATATCGTGGGAGATCAACACAAAAACATATTGCAACCAAATGCAAGGTCAACGGGTTCATCACAAAAGAATGTCACCGTATCTAAACAGCAATTGCAACACATCACCTATCATAACCCATGTGTTCGATAAATGGTATATATATATAGATTCACTATGATTTGGGAAATATTCCAGACATGGAGAATATGGGTAAGAACACCTATATTATTACTGGACCCATGTTCAATCCCACCACCTACGATGTAAATCTTAAAATTCTATTCATTGCAGGTATTCGGGATTTCAAGTATTCCGTGTTTTTCTGTCGTATTCATTTTTGGGACAATCATGGAACATCTTTCTTCATTGATTTCTTATCCGATTTTCCAGATGGAAAATTGGATTCAAAATCCGATTTTCCATCAGGAATCTGGAACCTTTTTTTGGTGAACTGGGAAAATCTATGGAAAATCTATGGAAAATCTATGGAATTTGATGGAACACGTTGGAACACATTGGAAAACCTATGGAAAACCTATGGAAAAATCGATGGAACTTCCCAAAGATTTCAATTGTCAGACCATCCACCTCCCCTCTCCGTCCAGCTCTGGCTCGGTATGCTCCTTTGTGGCTGTGCCATGGGGGAAATGTCTTCACCATTGAAACGTAACCTGGACATATGACATATGTTCAGACATATGTTTCAAAGTTTCTTGTTTTTTTTCAGCTTCAGTTTTTTTAATGATACGATTGTTTGCATATCTGATACACAGATTTTGGATACCCTCTGGTAAACTAACATAGCTATTGAAAATTGCAATTTTTAATGGGAAAATCCACTATTTCTATGGCCATTTTCAATAGCTATTTTGACATAACCAGAGGGTACATCACGATATCTTTCTTCTGCAACAAACATGGATGCACTTTGTACGCCACTTCGGGCCTTTTTTTGTGCCAGGATCACGGATCATCATCAAATGGATGGTCAACGATGATCTGAAAAAGTTTTACCCTCTGGTTATGTCAAAATAGCTATTGAAAATGGCCATAGAAATAGTGGATTTTCCCATGAAAAATGGTGGATCTTTCAATAGCTATGTTAAATTACCAGAGGGTACCCTGCTTGACGTTTTTTGTTCATCTCCTGTTTCTTCGTGAAACAGTCATATGGAACACTAACAAAATAAATACCATCAAATACCTAGCCAATCGACAATCAAATTGCTAGTGGTCCGTATAGCAATTTGGAACAATGGATAAACACATGCTCAATAATAACTGAAGACCTGCAAACAATTTTTATGCCTTTTTTTGTGTCCATCAGCCCATGGTCAATTCCTTGTAGCAAAGAGGGCGTCATGGTTTCTTCACTTTGATTGGGAATATTAAGGGGATTATGAGATATTCATGATCTATAATCATGGGATATTATTGGACTAGTCACGCTTACAGTTTCTTCAGTTCCCAATATTTACTATTTACTAGATCTTATAGGCTATACCCCCATGATATCCCTCTGACTTTGGGTGATGGGTATTGTCAGCTCCATTGTTGCTGTTGAATATCCAAGTGCATTTGTTATACGTACTCTGTGTCATGTGTACACATATAGAGTCAAATATGATTGAAGATACATATCTAACATATATACATATACATACATATATACATAATGTCCATAATATGCCATTATCAGATGTTCAAATCCTCTAAAAGAAAACCCACCATCTGGTAAACGTTCACGTAACTATGGAAAGATCCACCATGCTTTATAGATGGGTAAATCCACTATTTCGACTGGGCCATGGCTTCCAGTTCGCAAACTGTGAACGTTTACCAGAGGCTATACCATCATATATCCTAATAAATCCCATTAAATCCCATTAAATCCCATTAAATCACCATTTTCAATAGCTATGTAGATATCTATCCATCGATCTATCCATCTCCAACTCACCGCCAACCCAGCTGACATCAGTCCAAGTTTCTTGACCAATCCAAGCATCAGAGTTGCACTTCGGTAGTGCTGGTAGTGCTCCTGATTTGAACGTCTCACTAAAAACCCTGGGTGAATTCTGGATTATACATGATTATACTTTGATGGTTGGGAACATGAAGCATATTTAATATCATATTATTAATATCATACATGATTATACTTTGATGGTTGGGAAAATGGAGCATATTATCATATGTCAAGGGGGAACCCCATAATACCCTACTTCAACTAATATTTGTTCTAATCAAACGACAATAAATCTTCCAGGTCGGGACAAACACAGGGGCCAACTCTTGGATCAGCATTGTCGTTTCCATAAAAATCCCACAATAGCTTACCACATTTTAGACACCTTTTTCAATTGGGATGTAAAAAAAAAGTGGACTAACTCTACTTACCCTGCTGAATGAAGTGGGGCTATAACGCACTGAAAGCCATCACATAGCTATAAAGAATTATGAACCGCCATAAACACACATATCACCACAGTATATCCCGGCTTACATCCCACATACGTCGGTTAAATCATGTAAAAAATCACCATTTCCGCTGGCTGAAACTTACTGGTGCTTAGCAGGGAATTTTCGGGAATGATCCATAATCACTAGTAATCATCCCAGCAACCCCCATTCCCATCCATTCCCTACGTAAAACGCACCAGTAAGTTTATGGACAGTTTCATGGGGTGAGGTTGTAAACCCATTGGCATCCATTGGATTTCAGGTTTTTCCCCGAGTTTTTCTTCATAGAAACCAGTAAGGAAATCACCATTTCCGATTTCATGGGGCTGTCTCCCCCAAATTTCCCATCACGCGTCCTGGTGAATCTTCACTCACGCAGCAGCTGCAAGTCAGGCCCATCACGCCATCACGCCATCGCGTCACCAGCGGATCACCAGCGGGAGAGACATCTTGGATGTTTTCGTTTTACATTTATGTATATATATATATGTAGTTGGTGGTTTCAACCATCTTGCAAAACATTAGTCAATGGGAAGGATTATCCCATAATTATATTGTGGAAAATAAAAAATGTTATGATATGATATGATATGATATCATAATGCCACGTAACCTTTGTTCATTGTAGTGTTTTTGCTGGTCTTTGCTGGTTTGGTTCGGGTATCATTACGTAGTATATACATCTATATACGAACATCTTTTCCATTGTGTATATATATATATAGAGATGGTCTGACATAAATCCTAGGAACAACAATGTCAAAACATCACGTTCATGGGGGGAACCAATGTTTAAATCCCTTGATCCTCCCAACTGGGTTTTTTCTCCCCCACGCCGTTAAGCTCGCTATCCTGCTTTGAGGGAGCTGGCGGTGCGGCGTGGCGTCGTGATGTCGATGGGATTGAACTTTTGGGGCCCCAAACTTGGCTGAGAATCTGGTTGGTGGTATACCTACCCCTCTGAAAAATAGGCGAACGTCAGTTGGGATGATGACATTCCCAATTAATATAGAAACATAAAAATAAATCCAAAGCACCAACCAGGAATGTATCAAAATTGTATGAGCACCCCTCAAATGGGCTTATCATCTACTTATAACTTGGTAGTGCCTCTTGATTTGCACCCAAACAAACATGGGTATCCGGTATCCCTGCTAAAGATGACAAATATTCGTAATTTTTTCAGCAACCCCATATTTGGACATGACGCTGTGGTTGCATCATGGCCCCATTTTCTCCCACCTCCAGGAAAGGAAACGCAAACGCTCAAAATGTCAAACCCCGCCTCGTGCACAATGTCATCTTGAGGTACAAAACCCATGACCGTCTTGTACTCCTCGTAATTTCCTGGCAATGAATTCGTCAGTAACCATGGTTAACCATGGTTAACCATGGTTAACCCCCATAGAAATATCAAAGTCATTTTCCATCCCGCGGTTCCATTTGGATTGAAATCATCGGCCATGTTGGACAGTTGGACCCATAACGAAGGACCTGCCTTCCACGCCGTTGAATCGAACTGTGCCAGAGACATTGGCGTAAGAAGCTTTACCACAAAGAACGTTCCTCAGAGTCGCTGGTTGTGGAAGTTGGTCTCTATGCTGGTGATGCCACAGCTGAAAAAACATGGTTATCACTTGGTATCATCCCAAGTAGTGATGAACATTCGCAAATCTTCCAAAACCACCAATTCAGATCTTGCTATGTCTTGCTCCCCATAGCAGGTTCCATGAATTCTATGACTTTGTTGAAGATCCACAGAAAAATCACATCTTTTGGTAAGTATACACATCCCAGTAATTCTTGGAGACATCTCCCTATATCCCTTGACATTCACAGCATGTACCATCTGGTTATTTGTTACATAGCCATGGAAAATGGTCCATTTATAGATGGTTTACCTATTTAAACATGGCGATTTTCCATGGCTATGTAACAAATAACCAGAGGGTAGTTCACTTCCCCCAGCGCTAGCGGCGGTGATAAATTTCAGCCTCGCCAAGAGGCATTAAGCTCGTCTTGCCGGCCCCGGACGGGCCAAGAATGGCACCTGGGACAAGATTTTGGGATCCTGAAGATCTATGAAAGATCCAATAGATCTGTGGGATTTTTCGTGTTTTTTTTTTTGGGGAAAGTCACTTTGGAGCCAGATTTGGGTGTGATTTTCTTTACTTCTTGGAATCGTGAGTATCTTTTGAGCTGGATTGTGCTATAACTGGAACCGACTGTCGGGACATTGGCTGACTTGTCATCTTTGTGGGTGCCCGAATGTGATTCACATTTCAGACCCAAGCGGTGAGTTGCCAATTTTGATTCTCTGTTTTTTTAACGAATCTCACGATTTATTTCAAGGTCATATTATGTCGTATTGCACTACTTTCAGTTCTCCCTCTATGTTTTTTTTTGGCTCACATCCCAACACATGCCCGTATTATCCCTATAAGTCTATTTTTCTCCTAGAAATGGAGGTTTCCTGAAATAGGGCTACCCCTTTAATTCATCCATTTTTGGGGATATTCCACTCTAAACCATCCAGCATTTTAGGGTGCCATTTATGGAAACCCACTGGCGAATCTCTTCCGTGTCCAGGTGACACATCCGTCCAGCTTTGAATTCACCACTAACACCTGCAGGTCCCGCGGCGTCCCGCGTCCCGCGGGGGTTTCCCAAGGCGGAAAGTAGATGCCATGAACTGTCTGATCTATGGAATTAGATCTTGGGAACTGTAACAGATATGATATGATATTATTGTATCATGGCATTTAATATATCTTCTCAAAATGGGTATGGTCAAAATGATCAAGCCTCCAAACATGGACAGTACCGTTGACTATGATTTGGATGGCCGAATCCCACCAACATAGTTGGCTCAAGCACTACTTTTTGATGACTAAAGTCTCCACATTTCTAGAGCTTCAAACCCGGATTTCTTGCTGAAGTTGATGGCACATCTTTTTTCACATCACCAACCAATCACCATTTGTTTACTTGTAGTTGAGGTTAAACAACGGTTAAACATGGTTAAACCATGTTTTTTTTCCCGATTTTTCGTTGCTCTTCACTCCATCCTCTGTTGAAACTGCCCCATTCAGTGCCCACTCAACTAAACTGGGCCTTCCAAGATCCTCTCGCCGCTGGGCAATTCCAAGCAAATCTCATCGAAAGAGACGCTTGCCTCAGCAATGAAGATATGGTGGGTTTGTCTGAAAATAGAGAAAACCCCATTATCCCAATGGTTTTGCTGATCATTATCCCTACACATCCCTAGTAAATTGCTATTTCATTGGGGGTATATCCCATTTTCAGACCATTTCAACCACCGGTGATCCCCTGAGGAAATGGTCAAGAAATTGGGGGAGACACCCCTGGTGTTTTTCGACCGGTGATTTCGATCGGGGTTCAGGGCGGCCCAACAGCAACGGCCAACAGACCAATCAATGGGGGATTTAGAACATGTGGATGTGGGTCAAAATGGAAGACCTAGGGGACCACAGATGTTAGTCTAGTTTAGTATTAACTATCCATAATTTTGGGGTACCTAATTTTGACCCATACCCATGTAGCAATGTTGTGTAGAAAAGCCCCAAGAAAATACGATTTGAAATCATGGGATCGGCTTTTTTGCCTAACAGGAGGACTTTTCTAACGATTTCACGGCCCATGGACGATGGCTTCAACGGTTTTTCACGCCATCCTTTAAAGGACCTGGGGCCGACCTGTAAACCCCACCAGTGGGGTAAAAAAAACCCTATCATGGCTACATATGCATTGAAGTAGTGCTTGGATGAAATCCCAACTATTGTCGCTATGGGAGATCTATTTTAAGTGATCAACTGTCCCTTTTTGGCCATTTCAACAGTTGGTTTTCTCACCATTTTGAATCCCCAAGAGTGATAAATCGGCATCAACTATCGTTGAATTTTGGTCAGATTCTCATGACGAGCGGCTACTGCCTTTTTCTTTGCCATGCCTGGAGCCGCGGAAAAAAATCGGAGACACTCAGATTCCTTGAAGACATGGCTCTTATGGGGTTGATGATGGTTAGAAACACAAACACCGCTTCGAGGCTTAGAGGTGATCTTCATCATGCAAACTTTCCGGGTAAACCATGTAGTTGTTTTCCCTAAAGAAAAAAAGAGGTAGCTAATTCTGGTGAACAATGACAAAGAATGGTTCTGACAGAAAGTCACCACGGACTTGCAGGTTTCAACTGTGATTCATCATCTGGCAGAAACGCCGGCGAGGGATGGCGCCGATGGCAACTGGGATAAAAACCGTTTCACAATTCATATCTGCTTGGTGGTTGACCTACCCCTCTGAAAAATATGAAAGTCATAAAATTCATGTTCCAAACCACCAACCAGATATAGTTCATTTCAGAGGGACAACCAACGGACAGGGTCTCTCCCTTTGCTTGGACAAAGCCAAGTGATTGGCGATCCTCGGCAGCTATGCTAGTTGCAGCTTGTTTGCCACCAAATATGGGTCATGTCATATCCCATCTTTCCTGTGTTCGAACCAACTCCCTTCATAGGTCAAGCTTCATGAAACATGGATGGTGGAATCCTATAGATTTATAGATAAGCAACGATTTCTTGGTGATATTCCCATCCTTAGCGAATGCAAAAAAATATGCTCAGTTGCCTCTGAAGCGGTACTTCTCCACCTGACGGCGGCTTGATTTCCGACAAAGCAGCAGTCCTTTTTAGCGAACAGTGACAATGGCAGTGAACATCGTCAGAATAGTTAATCAAATGGTGGATAATGAACCTATTAACACTATTACACAATAATATGCGGTGAACAATTGACATAGGTTAATGTTATAGTGTTAACAGGTTAATCAATTAGTGTTAATAGTGTTAATTGTTAATAGTGTTCACTAATTGATTAATATTATAGTGAACATTATTAATGAATAATCATGCGGTGGATGGAAGAAGTCCTGCACCAGTTGAAAACGGTGGTAGTTCATTTCTTCCACCCACAGTCTATTTCATAGCAAAGTAGAGCAATTCATTTGAAAATACCTGAAAAATTGGCTCATGGACGCTGGGGGAGGATTCCCCTGAATTACTGCTTTCATCCAATACGTCGACGTGACGTCTGGTCAAGTGATCCAACCATGGAGGTGGTTTCCAGTTGTTGCTGATAAATCCCTGTGATGTTGTGGATAAACATCCTACAATGTGGGGCCCCCCAGTGATGTGAACGTTGGTTTATAAACCCCATGAAAACTATTGTTATTTGCGTACCATCAACCATAGTGAAATTGGAGTTATTGGCACCAACTGAACGCGATTTCGTACACGGGGGCCCCACATTGTATAACAAAACAAACCATATAAATTAGTTGGTTTTCATACCCTCCATGTTTGTTGGTTGAATCAGTAAAATCCATTAAAATCCCGCATCTGTTGTAACAACATTTTGTTTGTCTGAAAAACGGTTGGTGGTTTTAACCATCTTGAAAAATATGAGTTCGCCAATGGGAAGGATGACATCCCATATATGAAGATGGAAAATAATCCATTCATGTTCCAAACCACCAACCAGATTTCAGATATTTAATTTATTTAATCACCATTTTTAAGAACGGTAAACCATCTATTTCTATGGGCCATCTATACCATGGCTATGTGGCTATGTTAGTCATAACCAGAGGGGAATTACTCCATGACTCCTCTGGTTAATCACAATTTTCCCTATCGAACTTGCCATAGATTCACGGTAAATCCCTATCGGGTTCTGTGATCACGGATCCGCAGCGTTGAATATGTTGAATCCCCAACGCTAGATGCAGATTGATGGTTTTCTACCCATCATGTCTATTGGTTTTCTATGGTTTTCTACCCAGCAAATCATCAAATCTTTCTTTAACTTCCTGAAGACCAGCATTTCTGGTTCGTCAGATGACGCCCAAATCAGCGAAATCAAGGACTAATCCCTGGTGAATATTAGGCCATCTGTGTTTTTTTTTAAAAGATGGTACAATTCCATCCAAGCTCATCACCATGTTCTCAACATCAAAATGGCCAAAGCTTGTTAGGTCGATCAAGTATTTAATGGCTGGGTGGAATGGGTGGAATCACTTTACCCAGAACTGAACATCACAGCTGAAAATCGCAAAGTGGGTTTTCAACAAAAGCGCCCGGTACCATCAGGTACCCCTAAATCTACCCCTAAATCATGGGCCATAATCTGATAAAAATCCATCGTTTTCCCCACATCCATGAACATATGGCCATACATTTTCCCATCTTTTCCGCCATATTTCCACATATTTTCCCATATATTTTCCCACCATTTCCTCTAGGTTTTCCGGAGCCGATCCCATGTTTTCCGCGCCCATCCATCGACCCATCGACCTTTGCGGACGGCATGAAATGACGCAGCAGGTCCAAGGAGAACTCCTCGGTGAGTCGCATCACCGCCTCGGCCGATGACCCGATGACGGCTGGGGCAACGATGGGAGCTGGTGCTTGAGGGTTTAATAACCACAACTAACCATAGCTATATAAGCCATAAGTAACCATAAGTAACCATAAGTAACCATAACTAACCATAAGTAACCATAAGTAACCATAACTAACCATAAGTAACCATAACTAACCATAACTAACCATAAGTAACCATAAGTAACCATAACTAACCATAAGTAACCATAACTAACCATAAGTAACCATAAGTAACCATAACTAACCATAACTAACCATAAGTAACCATAAGTAACCATAAGTAACCATAACTAACCATAAGCAACCATAACTAACCATAACTAACCATAAGTAACCACAAGTAACCATAACTAACCATAAGTAACCATAACTAACCATAACTAACCATAACTAACCATAAGTAACCATAAGTAACCATAAGTAACCATAAGTAACCATAAGTAACCATAAGTAACCATAAGTAACCATAACTAACCATAAGTAACCATAAGTAACCATAAGTAACCATAAGTAACCATAAGTAACCATAAGTAACCATAACTAGCCATAAGTAACCATAACTAACCATAAGTAACCATAAGTAACCATAACTAGCCATAACTAACCATAACTAGCCATAACTAACCATAACTAACCATAACTAACCATAACTAACCATAACTAACCATAACTAACCATAAGTATTTCATAGTACTTGGTGGTATACCTACCTACCCCTCTGAAAAATGATGGAGTGAAAGTCAGTTGGGATGATGACATTCCCAACTGAATGGAAAGTCATAAGTCATAAAATTCATGTTCCAAGCCACCAACCAGGGAGTAAATCTGCCAAGTCTTTTCAGGGATTCATCATGATTCATCATGATTCATCATGATTCATCATGATTCATCATGATTCATCATGATTCATCATGATTCATCATGATTCATCATGATTCATCATGATTCATCATGATTCATCACCAACATGTGACTAGCTTCGGAATCGACAAGACTTCGCTATTTTCCATCTGGTTTTTTTTAGCCAAGAAAGCCATGTAAGGAGCCCCCCTTTTTTAGCCCCAAAATCCAGGAGCCAAGGTGAGAAAAACCGCCGAGATACCGAGTTCTTGGCGCGTTTCTTCTGTACTCGAACCCACCTGAGACGAAACACGGTGACGGGTCCAGCATGGTCCAGCAATCTGAAACAAACCCACATCGTTTTGGATGGAAAATCCATGAAAAAATTCTCATCAAATCCATGTGTTTTCCTTCATCTAATACCCAAGGCATCCCAAGGCGGTAATCTGCCGCTTGGAAATGTGGCAATGACATGAATTTATCATGATTTTTCCTATCGGAATGGTCATGATTTCATTGGGCGCAAAGTATTTTACGCCCCCGTGACAGTTCTAGATTGTTCTAGATATCCGTCAAATAAGTGTATTCTGGGCGTCATCTGATATATCTTCCTCCAGAAACAGTGGCTTATAGATCACTTCCGCTAATACATTCACCAGTGGAAAAGGCTCAGATGTGCCAAGATGCGTGATCTTGTAGATGTAGAGGCCTCCAACAATCCTCAGCGGATTTGGTTGGTCCATCTCGAGATTCAACAAAGGGTTTTTGACGTTCCCTTTGACACCAAATGGTTGGTTCCCCAGATTGTTAACTGATTGTAATGAGCCAACATTGGCAGAACTTGGGATAATTCCGCCAAACATCAACTCAGTCTTGCAGAGTCCAAATCAACTCATCACTTCTCAAACAACGTTTAGTTGGTGGTGTACATCTGCCAGAGACCAAGTGAAAATCCGTGGAATTTGAGGCGCCCATTGGCCCATTAAGTCATGGTGGCTATCCCCCGTCGTCACCGGTTGAAAAATCTGAAACTGGTCATCCATGACGACTGGATGATGACTGGGGTTAATGACTTGGACACCTCCATACCCATGACGGATCCATGGTGCTGGTATATATGCTAACAAAAATGGGGTATATTGATGGTAAATGTTACCATATATGGCAGCACCATGGATCCTATGGGATATTGATCATAATCATATTGGACTATTCTATGGCGAAGGGGTCAGTTAAAACAATGGGTTCCCGGATGGTTCCGGAATACATGGCCAACTCATGTTCCAACAGTACAGGGAGATCTTGGACTCAACGAATGTGACTCTGACAAATCAGTAGAGTTGGGTCACTTGGAGTGTGATCATTTTTGAATATTTTTGATGGTTGTGGAATCTGGAGAAAACAAACTCCAAGTGCTAATATCAACCATGTTTTCATTCAGTAAAGCATCATTTCTAGAGAGACCCGATCGATTCTGAAGACATTCGAAGACTTTGCCTTGACCCACAACATGACCTGCACCTTACCCTTCAACTCACCAGCTGACGGAAAACCTTGTTTCTATGAAGAAAAACTCGGAGAAAAACCTGAAATCCAATGGATTCCAATGGGTTTACAACCTCATTCACCCCATGAAACTGTCCATAAACTTACTGGTGCGTTTTACGTAGGGAATGGATGGGTTGCTGGGGGTTGCTGGGATGATTACTAGTGATTATGGATCATTCCGAAAAATTCCCTGCTAAGCACCAGTAAGTAAATTGCTGGCGAAATCAGACCTCAGGGCCGGCCCGGCCCCTCTTGTGCCAAGGCACAAAATCTCTAAGACCATCACCACGAGCAAGGGCCTGAGGGTGTGATGTAGTCCATGTTATGAACAGTGGTACCCGTAAAGTCCGAAAAAAATGGCCTGTTACGATGAAAAGAATGTGGTAAACCCAATGGTAAAGTTCTACTAGGGCAATTTACCAACTATTTCTCGTACAATCACACAACTATTGATAAATTATAATTTCAGGAATCAGGGAGGGTAAGTGTGGCTCCTGTCAAATTTGAAGACCCCCAAAACCACAATTAAACGGGTCATTTTATATTTTCATGTCTAACTCTACAAATAGGTGTACCCAATTTTGACCAAGACCCAGTGTAAACCGATGCTTTAAGATATTTTCCAGCAACATCAGAACCTTCCTGGCTTCATCTTTGGATTACAGCTTGGCACCCGACAGACCAATTGGCCAATTGGGATGCTGAATGATGCTTTTAGCGAAATTCAGAACACTTCGATCAACCATCGATAAACAAGTCGATAAACCACCCATTTTTTGGTTGATGGTTAATGGTTAATAATGGTTAATAATGGTTAATAATGGTTAATAAATGTAAAACTGAACTCAAAAAAGGGGACTGCAACTGGTTAGTTTCCTCATTTGCATACAGATTAGTGGTTCAAGGCCGGAATACAAGTGTCACTTTGGTGTGGCAGATCTTGGAAGGTAACAGAAACAGGATACACCATCATTAACCATTAACCATTATTAACCATTATTAACCATTATTAACCATTATTAACCATTATTAACCATTATTAACCATTAACCATCAACCAACAGGTGATTCTCATGGGTCAATACTTAACCATCTAATGTCTACAAGCAGAGGTCGGCCGTGGCACCAATGCCGATCGAAGAATTCATCCGACCATCGGTGTACCCAGGAATCATGTCGCTGTTCCTCAGGGCAAACACGGCGGTGTCACCTGACACCCGTCACCTCAACCATCACTTGTGGGTTACATGCCATGACAGGTTATAACAGTAGTAACACATTATAACAATAGTCTATAGTTACTATAGTTCTAAGGGTTAAGCACCATTAAATCATCATTTTTTTTTCTATATTTTTGTAGGGTTACCATCTGGTTATTTAACATAGCCATGGAAAATCCCCAAAATCAATGGAGGTTTAGTTCGCTGGGAAAATCATCTATTTCTATGGGCCATGGCTTCCATGGCTATGTAACAGTCATAACCAGAGGGTAATGATAATGTACAATTAACAAGTGGTACTCCCCTGTTATCAATAAACTGGGTGCTTATTAATCTTGGCTTAACAGTACTAATCAGTGCTGGTTTTCATGGCTGTCTTCCCAGGATCTTGAACCACCCTTTTTCACCACCAAAACCAGGAATTGCAGCCCTGAAAATCCACGGAATCTCTATTCATCCTTGGGTATCCTTGGGTGCTCGATGCATTCCGATGCCAATCCGTGAGGATTTCCCTCGGTGATTTCACTGCTTTTCATGGTGACGGCTACCCGGTAAACATAGAAAACGCGAACTGGAAGCCATGGCCCGAAATAGTGGATTTAGCGATTTACCCAGCTTTTCATAGCATGGTGGATCTTTCCAGTTCGTTTTTTGTATGTTTACCAGAGGCTAATTATAATTAATATATAGTATATAGTATATAGGGTTGACATGCAATGCCCAACCGGATTCGGCAACTTTGTGATGATTTGCCGTAAGAACCATCATCTGTTGGGTTTGGTCAACATGGAATAGCAACATTACATTATAAATCATTATAAATTCTAAGCCAACAGCTAGAAATTCTACACATTTTGCCAACTATATACCCATTGCTCCTCCAACTGTGAAAGCAACAACATTTCTTTTGCATCAAATAAATCCAACTCTATAATCTCATGAATTCCCAATATGTTCTCCGTTTCTAGCAACAACATTTTTCACCGCTTCGCTGCCGCTTAGGAACTCCAAGGACAGATGCATTTCCACCTGTTGAGCCATTGGAATTTACCACTACAAACTGCTTGGTGGTAGAGCCCTACCCCTCTGAAAAATATGCGAGTTCGTCAGTTGGGATGATGAAATTCCCAACTGAATGGAAAAAGACATGTTCCAAACCACCAGCAAAGTACCGGATAGTAGATGAATGGTGATGTTGTGGCAATTTGGAATTGCCGGAATTTAGCACATCTACATAGCTCATTTATCTGAAAGGTGACTGGAATTGAGCTTTACATACCATGACCCTCAGTTGACACATGTGAAAATGAGGGTAAACGGTTGCAATTTTGTCCAGAAACTTGGAAAACAATGGGATAAACAGCAACTTTCATGGATTTCTGTTGAAGGTCTAGCTACTTCGGTATGGAACATCTGGAGTATCGCCCATGTTCCAGAAGGGGGTTCCAGATATCCCAGATATGCTAATCAAGTACTTACTCATGGAATCTCACCTCTGGATTTTTTTGCTGAACTATGTAAATGATGTAAATGAAACAAACTTACTTTTAGCTGAAGCCAGTTAGAAAGCCCTGTGAACATTTTTGGATAGCCCAATTGCATCCGATACAACAACTCCAGGGATCATCTGGCTAAATCTGGCGTCAGCGGCCTGTGAGTTCTGTCGAATTCCTCAGTACCCCAAAAAGGGACAGCAGTAGATGCACAAATCAGGAGCAACACCTCAAACAGCCATCGTCATGCTCATCTGGATGATCTATACTAAATCTGAAACCTAATCTAAAGCCATCTTCAATGGTTTTTTTCGAACACTGACCATCGCTTCTGTTGAGGTTAGCCAGTGAGGTTGCATGGATAAGCAAGTTGTGCGGGTGTTTTTTGATAATAATGATAGAGATTGACTCCCAAGTAGATTCGTGAACATATGTGAACACTGCACAATCAAGGACCCAAGGAACCATTTATCATGGTAAATTATAGTAATTCACTAACCTTAAAAATAAGGCCATTTGCGGATGATTCCCCTTACTAACCATGATTTACCCAGATTTATTGATCACTCAAAATTTCCAAAACCAAAATTTCCATCGCAAGGTGGAACCCAAAACCAAAATTTCCATCGCAGCTCAGCAGCATATCGACTCTACCTGAGCACGGCTGACCCTGGTCGCTGACCCCGGTCCCAAGGCAACAGGTGACCACGGTATGTGAAAACTGCTGAAGGTTGGTATCAAACCATAATGCAAATGGTGGAAAAGCTGGAAGTGTTCCTTCTCATTTTCTGATTAATTAGTCTAATTTTTGTTGGGGCTAAGATTGCCGGAGGTTAAACAATAATTCTTTCCCCCAGCATATGTACACACCAAGTTTGGAACCCCTGCACTAGAAATTTTGGATCTATATTTAGATCATAATTTATACCCTCTGGTAATTTGTTACATAGCTATTGAACATGGCCATAGAAATAGTGAGTTTTCCCATGAAACATGGTGGATCTTTCCAGTTCGTTATGTAAACGTTTACCAGAGGGTATCTATTATTCCTGGAAATGGTTATCATAAGTGTTTTCCATATTTATAGAACCATTTTATTATGGAAATGGTTACCAGAGGGTCATATTCCTATTATTCATAAGCTATTTAGCTTTGTCTGAAAATGCTTTACCGCAACATCCAATCCTTGAACACAAACCCATTTTCCTTATGGCTTGAGACAAAGCCCAAGCCATCACGTCACGTTGCTAGTTGTAAGTCATCAAATCTCTTCTATCCACATCCCAAATCATATCCCTCGCAGTGACTTAAGATGTTACATACATATATACTCATATATATGTATATATGTATACACACATATATAATATACATACATGGAGGTTTCCTAAAATAGGGGTACCCCCAAATCATCCATTTCTGTTTGGGATTTTCCATTCAAAAAAAAAACATTTGGTAGTACCTTTATTTTAGGAAACCCCCGTATATATATATACATAATCCTGAACTATATCCCTATAAACTCCCCATCTATGCGTCCCAGGGGCTTTGCCAGAGAAACAGCCTGGCGAGCCCCAGTTTGGGAGGTGGGGGCTTAGCCTAGGCTAAAACATACAAAGAAAAGGAGGAACACCAATGGTACAACTACCCGTCGAACATGATGTAGAAATGGTTTTCCACATCGATTGTTTAAGGGAAACTATGGTGATTGTCTTGTAAAAAATTATAAAAGGGATCGCTACCACTACAATCATACTGGAACCTCATAGACCAGCTTTACATAAAGGGATCATGTCCAATCGTCTTAAATTTCTGTGGCAATTGAGGTTACTCTGTATGGATACCACATTCTGGTGATTAAGATGACAAACACTTTGAGTACGCATGTAGAAACCTAGCATAGCCCTGCAGAAGGGACTGATTAAACTATATGAAACAAGATTATAATATATTGATGTTTATGTTCCAATTATGTGGGTCTTACAAGTTCTTACCATCCTCTCCCTGAAAATAATCAAATTTGGAGTAGTCTTGCAACCACCTATGTGGCAGCGCTATGTTAGTTGGGGGATGTACTCCTACATGTCGCGGAAAAAAAAGATATTGGCATGGGATCTAAATTATGACCAACATTAGATGCCCCAAGAAAATGCTCACAATCTTACAGAGTGTTTTAATGATTATGTCCTTTATGGAAAAGAAACATCATAAATTATTGAACCCCCTGAAGCTCCTAGTTGATTTTTTTCCACCAAGGAGCGTCACTCTAACATGGGGTGTGAAAATAGACCCTATTCATCCCTATTCTGTTTCAACCGAACTGCCATAGGATTCCAGACATTGCTATAAGATGCTATAAACATCAGCCACATATTTGGTCACCTCTCCAACCCTGGGTCAAACTGGGTCAAACATAGTCAAACCAACCCCCAAAAGGCCCAAAGGCCCCCATAATTTCTGGTTGAAGCCGCGGGCGAAGCCCGTTGAAACCCGGTATTGGCACGGGATTTCCAGCCTGGTCACTCTTCAGTGCGGCTCGTCGTCAATGTTTCGTGAACAGCGCGCGTCACTTTAAGCGGCGCACCAGGGGGGAGACTGAGCCAAGACTGCGGCGAGACGGTGAAGCAGTTGGCACTTTGTTGAACACATGGCTTATCTTAGGTACCCTCTGGTAAACTAACAGAACTATGGAAAATCCACCATTTTTAATGGGTAAATCCACTATTTCTATGGTCATTTTCAATAGCTAATTATGTAACAAATTACCAGAGGGTATACATATATACACAATATACATGGAAAACAATATAGGAAAACAAGTTCAACGGTATAATGAAAATGTCAGTGAGTATCAACGAATCGAGATCTTGGAGTTGTAATGTGACAGGATGCTGCAATGTGTTTCAATCAAGAGTGTCATTTTATGTGACAAATGATTTGCAATTCAAATACCCTCTGGTAATTTGTTACATAGCTATTGAAAATGGTCATTTATCCATTTATAGTGGATTTACCCACTGAAAATTGTGATTTTCCATAGTTATGTTAGTTTACCAGAGGGTACCTTCATCCTTCAAGCCTTATGATTGCTGGAGCGCAGAAACCAGCAAAATGTTTATCAACATCCAAGAATATTGGCCAACCCAAAATAGACCCTGATGTTCTGGATGATTTTCTGGGCACGTTTAGGACTTACCACAACAAAAACAGCCTATATATTGTCTTGGGCTCCCTGTGCTCCATGGTAAGCTCAATCACCCAATCTCCCAGTCCATGTCTTTTGTGGACCCGTTTGAAATCACAAGAAGCATAGTATTGCCATATCTTCATCATGAGGAAAAACTGTGAACAACTGGCCAATAGTGACCCCGATTTGTATTCTTCTGCTGAATCCATTAATTTCCGGTAAACTAACAGTTTGCTATGGACAATCACCATCTTTAATAGGTGAATCAACGAACTAAATGGGCCATTTTCAATAGCTATGTAACAAATTACCAGAATCCATTAATTTTCCTTGGAAATTGTTCTTGGCCCACCGTCGTTAGCTCATGAGATTTCCGACTTTTCGGTTCACCAAGGTCAAATCCCAAACTTGCTTCATCACCGTTTTGGTTGGTTAAATATGGTGAGTTCTCCCAATATTGCTGGGGACAACCGGCTAAATCATCCATTGTTTGTTTGTTTCATCCCCATGTTGGCTAGTTCAGACTCAATTTTCCACATGATTATATGTATATATATATCATACACATTAAATCACATCAAAATGCACTGTAATATCACTAAGAATCTCTATGACTCTATGTTAATCTACGTACAAATCACTCCAAAAAACCCGATCTTACCCAGATCTTTGGCTGGTTCAAGCTCCATTTCTGTTCCATCCTCCAAAGCCTAGGCTTTCGAACAATTTCAACGGCCCAGGTACCAGGAACGAGACTGGTGCACCTGGCAGCTGCAACATGCTGGGAATTTCGGTTTCACCAGGGAAAATGCTAAGCAAATGCTGGGAACATAGTAGGAAGATATGATGACATCATTTTCCCGGGTAAAGCCAATGATGATAAATCAACATAGTAAGCAAATGAATGCTAAGAAAATGGTAAAAAGCCAATGATGATGACGACTTTATTCAATGGATCAAAAGGAACGATGAAATATGGTGCTCTAACCAGCAAGCAGGGTTGCTAAGAATCCCAGAAGGATCATCCGTCGTTAGGCCCCGAAGGAACTATTGCAGTATACCGTGGCTTTCATCACAAAACATGGATGAAAATAAAGATGTCCTGTACCTTCCGGTAGTCAAACATGGCTTGCTAGAAAATCCTCTATTTTGGGATGTCTCCAGGCTATAGACCTCCATTGACAACGATTACAACGGACGTTTTCATACTTTTCCATGATCAGTTCTTCCTTTTTTAGGATTTTCCCAGCAATCAACCTTCATTTATCATCATTTATCATGGGAGTTCCCCGATTTTCCCATACTTTTCCAGGTTTTTCTCCGAGAAAAGCTGGGGTCAGATCCTGTCGCCCCGGGCCACCCCGTGGCTCCTGCATCGAAGTACGCCTTCTGCCAAGCCAGCTTTGTCTCCCACCGGCGGGTCATCTTGCCCCTGGTCAATTCAAGAGTTGCACATGGTTGCACCAAAAAAAAAACCTGCCTTGATCCTCAGTCATATGGAAACAAATGTGCTACGCTTTTTCGGAGGACAGACAAATTTTCATACAATCTCTCAGGTCGGTCTCTACCATGGGATCCATCGAACACCAGCTGGAGATTGCCTTGCCTATGCCTCCTGGGATTGGGAACTATATTCAACACCATCCATTCCATGCATCTAGACCATCAATTTTCCTGTTAACAAATGTATTACATGCATTTACATGTATATTTACCCCATAATTCTAGTGCTCTTGCAATTTTCTTGGGATCAACTGAGGTTCATGATGTTTTAACAACTTCGGACACAATGAAGCCACAAATTGGCGGAAAAAACCATCCAAACAGAAAATTACATGAAGAGAATGACGCGAACCAAAAGTAGCCATGAGAGATTTAACAAGAAGGCTACACCGATTTTGGATCGATGCGAGTCTTTTGAGTCTTTGCGATGCATTCTGGAGTCCCAGTAAGCCAGTATCAGCCCAAAAGGATCCAATTTAGGCAAGAATTTGGACACTGTAAACAATAGAGAAAGACCAAGCAAGACCATTTTTCACAAACCGTGGGAAATTTCACGAACATTGAACTGAACAGGTTGATCTACAAAGGTTGATCCCCAGATCCCCCGGAGCTGGGAAGAGCGACGCGGTAGGCGTTGCTACAACCTAGGGGATGGTGTCGATGATGGCATCCCGTGATGATGGAGATATCATAAAATATAACAAAATTTGGTTGGTACCTCTGAACATGCAAGGATTGTTGCTAGTCAGTTTGTTGCCAAATTTGAAGCCAACTCAGGTTGCGTCCCCAAAATCATCCTTTCCACTCTGACATATCCACTATAAGAAATCTTGGGATATTATCCGGATTCAATCGGATCGGAGGATGGGATTTAGTATGAGGATGCGAGTCGCTACATGAGTCGCTTTTGACCTGTGGATGAAAACATACCTAGAGAAACCACGATGGTGGAACCATACGTAGGCCAAGTGTGATGGGATTTGATACTATCTGGTTATTTGTTACATAGCCATGGAAAGATCCACCATTTTTAAGAACGGTGAACCAAAAAATTTCTATGGGCCATATATACCATGGCGAACTGTTAGTCGCAACCAGAGGGTATTCAAACAATGAGAAGGGAATGCACTACCATCAGGATATAACGAAAGTGGTCACCCCAAACATGCGCAGTGGAACATGTTTCTAAAAAAACTGGATGTGGCCACCATTGCCCCGGAATGTACTTTCCAGTACAGTTACATCTGGTCGAATTCATGATGCAAGCCTTACAAATCCATCTTGGGCTGATGTGACGTTGATTATGAGGGTGCTTTCCTCATCCCAACTGATTCTTCTCAATCAGGTCGTGTCAGATATGATGATATGATTCACAAAAAACATCTCAGATTGAGGCAATATGGGTATGGATCAATACCTATTAATACCATTTTTATCCATTTTTAGGGGAATGAACATCCATTTACCAGCTATTTTGATGTGAACTACAGGGGTACAAGGTTTTGACACACTGCCATTTATAGAATGAAGACATGCCGGTGCTGGCGACAATTCCAAGCGTTCTTGGATCAGATCACTGGTAGCTGGTGCTTTTTGGAACTTGTGGATGTTCATATCCCCAACACAAACACCAATGAAATGCTAGTGTTAGGTATTGTTACAGGTTGAAACATGGGTTAAACCATGGTATCTGGGGTCAAAACATGGTCACAACATATAGGTCACTTCCAACATTTTTTTTTTCAGAACATATGGGTCAAAACATGGTATCTGGGGTTCCTCGTCATCCATGCCATGACAAGCCTGAACCATCGGCGTTGATCCCTGTGAACGTGGATTGCTGACCATCCAATAGGGTATATCTACAAATGGATATAATATAAATATATGGATTGTATATAACTTGTACAACTTGTATATTATAAATGTATATAATCCAACTTGTAGAACTTTTGACCATGGCACATCCAGGAAAAACATGGCACAACCCATAGGTTTGGAACATTGACCCAGCCGACAGGGTGTTCTGGGTGTGCGGGCCATCTGCGATCCATTGACCAGGTCGACCAAAACCACTGGAGACCCAACCTGAGCTCGGCGGGACCACCGATAGGACTTGACCAACAAAAAACGAGATTTGAGCTGCAAACATGCGCGGTAGATGTGATTGATCGTTAAGTTGGTTTATAACCAGGCTGACTTCTGGTGGATGTTTATGGTGGATATGTCCGGATATGTCGCTGCATTTCGTCCCATTCCCACGTCGTTGGGACCATTGGGTCCCACCTGTTGGCAGCTCCGGCAGGTCATGATTTCACCACCACCAGTTTTGTACAACTGATCCATGGGTTGATCCATGGGTTGTATAGACCCTATTGTAACAATATATCATTTATTTCATGGAAAATTTCTAATCCAATGAGTTTTTTGAAAAATAAAATATGTGTAAATTTCCTCAGTATAGACCCTATTGTTGAATCTATCCCCTACATATCCATCTCACCTCCCCAACCCAAAAGGGCCGCGTCTCCACGGCATCTCCCTCTTGGCCGCCCGGCGCACGCAACGGAAAGGCGAGATGTTGCCGTAACCTGCCCAGTATTGTTGCCCAGTTCACAGGGACCAGGGGCCATTCTTTGGTAGGAAAACGATTACCCGGCCTGGTAAACGGGCTAACATAACGAACTGGATACATCAACTATAAATCACCATGTTTAATGGGAAATTCACCATGTTTAATGGGAAATTCACCATGTTTAATGGGAAATTCACCATGTTTAATGGGAAAGATCCACCATTTTTAATGGGAAAGATCCACCATTTTTAATGGTTAATCACTAACATAACGAACTGGAAAGATCCACCATGTTATTAATGGGTAAATCCACTATTTCTATGGGCCATTTTCCAGTTCGCAAACTGTAACAAATTACCAGAGGGTATCTATCAATAAAATAGATGGGGAACAAATGCTAAAAGGGGGATGCTGGGACATCCCAGCATTCATTGTTGGTTTTTGTCCTGCTTTATGTTGATGTTCCATGTTTCTTACTGTTGATGATTTTTCGTTTGGGGATTTTGGGACTATTCTGCCCCGAAGTTTCACTGTTGATGTATGGATTGAATGGGGGAAAAAAATATGTTTAGGTTGTTGGGGGTTTGGGAAGGCGATTAATGATTAATTCATAATATACTTTGCTAAGATACTATGATTTCATCAGTTTATGCGTTCCAGTTTCCTGTTCCATCTCACCCGTGTTCAATTACTCTAATTTGAGTTAAGCAAGGTTTTTCCGTGTCATTCATTTCATCCATTGCTATTGACAAAAGAGTTAGGTTAATAATCATAGCGCTGAATTCTCCGTCACGGTTGAGCTCCTTACCACAATCAATGATGTTTTTTGTTTTTTTATCAGTGAGGTTTTCATACATTTCTTCATAGTTTCATTTTTTTGGGGGATGTCAAATTTTACGAGCTAAATAATAAATATATTATCATGCATGCCATTTACTCCTTCTGCTTCTTTCATCCTATCATTTACTTTCTTCCAAAACTTGTCTCCTTCCTCATCATCTGGTGAAGGCATAGAATGACACTTTTCAAAGTCTCTAATCTCTTCATCCTCTTTTTCTATCTGTTTTCTCTCCCATTCATCATCTTCGCTTTCACTTCCAAAGTCAACAATAACTCCTACATTTTCAACATTTAGACCGTCAAAACCTAATCTATCCATTTCTTCATTTAACTCATCAGTCGCTAAAATTTTAAGTATCCCATTTTCTCTGACTATATATAGTCATCTTTTCTTTAAGTAGTTATCACTTGTTGTAGTTTTTTTTTATTTTTTCTTGATTTCAATATGTTTCAGAACCATTGAACAGGTCTTCGGTGTATTCACGCAAAAACTGTCCAAGATGTTTCTTATCTTGAATTCCCTATTTCTAAATGTATAAGTCCAATCATTTTGAGGAAACCGCCACTCCCGCATTTCCTTGCAACACTTCATATATTTAAGTTCGTGAACATTTTTAAGGAAGTGATCGGTAGTTTTCCACTCCTTTTTTGCATAGGACTTAATCGTCATCAAGAACAATCTGTCGTGGTTAATTTTTTGTTTAAGTTTGAATGTATCCATCAAAACATTTATTTTTCTTTTCATTTGACGAACGTTTGTCCCATGTGTGATCATATGTGTTAGAATCCAAATTGGACTTGGACGAAGTGGTGTGTCCGCAGTCCGTACACTTGAATGGTGTCTATAATAATTTGGTAGCATTTAGAAAAGTATTCGGGGTCTAACAATCTAACGGTTTGCTCTTAGAAGTCCCGTCAAGTCTGCATCTGCTAGATGTTGGGATTGGGGGTTCTTGGGTTGTCATTGGATTGAGTGATTCAACCATCTGGTCAAAAATTTCTTCATCCCTTTCTTGTTTCTTTCCATCAGTGATCAAATAACAGGGCATCAGTTCAAAATTTACATAAGGCGCGTTGTTTTAAGCATTTTGGGTAAAATGGCAAAAAAACGATATGTCCCCAAGAGTGTTTGTTGGGGACGTATGGTTTCAAAAAATGGGGCGTCCCAAAAAATCGCGAGCAGGGGTTGAGAAAAACAGTTTGGGGCACTTGTTGACAAGCGGGTCCTGCCAAACAATGGGGTAAGGTTTGAGAGGCTTTGCCGGCAAAAAAACAATAAACAATTTTTGTTCCATCATGCCAAAATTTAAACGACCGAAATCCATCCCTCCCAGCCCACCCCAATCGATCGGTTCTTGACCGCCGTGAAACCTGCGGTCATCCTTGGTTGGATATGGGGGTAGTAAGGTATAATGGATTATCGTTGTCATGGTATATTGGGGTATGTGGTTTCTGTGTGCTGAATAATTACCCAGAGGCTCAAAGTTCCCGAAGTAAAATAAGATGCCAAAGTGGCATCTTCAAATGTCCAGTTCAGAAGCCTGTTTGGTAGTTTCACTCGTTCAAGACTTTGGCTGAACTCTTCACCAAAAGTCGGGTGCGCAAACCTGTTTGGAGACATTTGCCCCTCCACGCTTTGGTTCAACCTTTCGATCGACAACAATGACAGCGGTGTCTTCTCAACCTCCGCCGGCAAAGAAACGCGTAACGCAAAATGGAGCCACCAAAGGCGTTTGTACAACAAACATACTGCAACAAACTTGAGTCGAGGCCATGGCGAAACGAGCATATAATACTAAATTGTTGGTTTTAATGTTGCCCTCTTGCATCTTGATGGGCCAACTAGGCGCTCACTGCCGCCAGACTGTTTTCAATCTGCGACTGGGCAATTTCAAGTCTTTCCTTCGGACATTCAAGTCGATCTAAGCCTGCTCAGATGCGTTGTAAAGCCTGTAAGCAAGCCACACCACTACATCAGCCGATGGTCGGGCATCACGATCCTCCTTCAAAATTCCAATTGAAAATGCCCATGCGCTGCCTGAGCTGCAGGACAAGAAAACGCCAAGGCTCCAAATATCATGCTTGCAGTCATACTGCGCGGGTGATGCCAGCATTTCTGGCGACCAATAATAAACCATTCCCACTTTTTGGGCGCAGAAACCATCAGCGGGCAACTCCTGAGCAACTTCAAAATCACACAGCTTTAGGACACAGGGCCATTCGGTTTCATAGCTCAAGCAAACATTTGATGGCTTCACGTTGCCATGGACGACGGACTGCCGCTGCAGGAAATGCAAAGCCTGAGCAGTCTCAGCAGTCTCATGGCATATGTGGGCAAAGTCTCTGGTGGATATCGGCCTGCATTCGGTGAACTGAAGCACGGTCGGGCCCAATAACTCCAAGACCAATCCTTGTGGGTTTGCTGGAACCAAACAGTACGCAGTCACCACCTTTGGGTGCTGAGATAGCTCCAGCATGCGCAGCTCGTGATATAGATCCGCGTTGGCGCCTTCGTCTTTGAACTCGGGCCTTGGAGGTTTCACGGCCACCATCCAGCCATCTGCTGTGGCTTTCTGCACAAAGGCAACGCCACCCTGGCCAAGAACTTCGTGAAAAGCAAATCCTGACCAATCCAACGGCTGCCAGCTTGCCGGCATATTGCAAGCCCAATGCGCACGAAAATGTTGTTGAATCAGCCTGGCGGCTGCGACCATCATATTCAACCTCTTTCGCCAGAGGTGTCCTCGAATGTGCTGTTGAATGACCGTGGCATTCTTTTCTGCAATCCTCACTGTGCTTTGCAGCATCTCAACCTGCCTCTCCATGCAGAAGCGTCTGCGACATGGGCTAAGTGGGCTGTACCAACGCTGGGTTCCAGAGTTCTTTGCCTTGCGGAATTCGTGGCCCAGTTTCGCAGGCACATTCCCCCTGATCTGCTTGACCGTACCTTGGCCCCCACAGCAATAACCCCTGCTCGCAAGCGCAAACCAGGCCTGGAGGGGTCTTGGCTTCCCGCCTTGAACAGATTTGTCGGACATATTGCTGTGATGGTATTCTTCAAGACGGTGAGGGTGCAGTCCTTCATATCCTGGATTCATTGCTTCAGGAACTTCGTTCCAGATTTGCCCGTGCTTGGCAGCATATGGTGGCAAGAAAATGGGAACATCGCCAAGGTTTTGAAGGTTTGAAGTATGTGAGCCCCGTGCTTTCACGCCCTTGCCGGTCGTTGAGCAGTGATGAGAAGGGATTCATTCGAGTTGCACAGAATGGTACCTTTTACACCCGTGACAACCTCATCCACCCGGGGTTGTTGACACTGATCAGTGTAAGTTCTGTGGCATGACAGAGTCGGCCCTTCACCGCCATTGGCAGTTAAATTGATCCGCTGGCCATTCATTGACCAAGCCCCTTTGTGCCTCTGAGCGCATGGATGGGCCGTTGAAGCAGAAGTTGTCCGAGCATTCAAGCCAGTCTTTGAAAGATATCCCAGACTCAACCAGCAGGTTCATTAGTGACATTGGTCAGAGGTTCCATTATGATTTGTTTTGTGATGGGAAAAGTAGATCCTACCATCCCGGATGCAAGAAAGATTGGTTGCATGGGCAGTTGTGCTAACAGGCTGTGATCACACCCAGCCCCATTTTCCAGTGTCATGGGGTGGTGTTCCCGGACAGTGTCAGACAGTAGTCAGTGCTGAACTTACTGCGTTCCTCTCTACGCTTCTGCTAGGAAGGCAGCAGACTGCCAAATTTGGTGGCACTTCGATTTCTGGAGTGACCGTGAGTTCATCATCAAGCGCGCCCGAACCCTGCAAGCAGGCAATTTCCGTGTTTCGTTCGCCGTATCAGACCATGATTTGTGGCAGATGGTGCAAGGTTGGCTACCCACTGAGGCACAATGCCAACTACACCATATCAAACCCCACCAGTATTCAGATGCTGAAGAATGGATTCAATGGCAATGATGCTGCTGACCAAGCCGCCTCCCATGCATTGGAATCATTGATAATTGCCAACACACATTACAATTGCAGGCTGAAGCAGCTGCATCGATCTTCCAATCAAGTGCACATACACATGGTTCGAGTCGCGCAGTTCTCTGTTGCTTCCAAAGACCCTCAACGTTCGGCGCCTGTCCGACCACAGGACCACTTGAGCACCGTAGATTTGTATGCAGTTGCCACTGCAGAAGCAGGCTGAGCTCCCCCGAAGCTCAGATTTCACGGAATGCATAAACTGTTGGAATGGTTGCAATGGGTGCATGATGGTCGCTCGCCATCGAAGTGGGTTAGCTGGTATGAGCTCCTTTTCTCCTTCCAGATGCATGCTGGTAAATGGGGCATAGAAAGCACCTCGTCGAATAACACGTGGAAGATCTATAGCCAAATCCAGTCCTATGACTTGAAGCAGACGTGCCGGTCATGGTCCAGTTATCTTTTGCAGCTCATCAGGTTAGTGATTACCTGGCTACAGAGCTGAGCACAATCGACCAGGCAATAGCCGCTTTCAATGTTGGGCCATGGGGGTCCAGATGCATCTCTCGCAACGCGCAGATCTCCAAATCCATGAATGGCTTGAAAAGCGGCTTGGTAGTCGCTCAGCCTGCAAGGTATCCGACCTGTATGGCCTACCCGTAGCAGCCCTGGCCAATGAGTCCGAAAAGGCTTCCAATGGTCACGGGCTACACAAGTTTTGGCAGCAACGCTGACAGGCAACACGCCGCCTATTCGCAGCCAGCTGGTAGTCTGCAAAGCCGACTACTCGGTTCGTCAAAAGGGTTTTGAAAAATGAGAAACGAGCTCATGCGCCAGGCAACGCAGGAACACAGAGAATTCGGGCCACAGGCCAGAATGCGTCCCCCATTTTTTGGGCAAGGCCCACTTGGCGCTGCAACAGAAACGGCGTTCGGTCATGTCCGCCGCTTTCTCAACGCAGCTTGATGTGGCAGGTCCCACAGAGCTTCAGCTCAGTCGACTATGTTCTCGTCTGATGGGACTGTCGAAATGGGAGAAAATCTATCCGTGCAGCAACACTGATTGGCTCACAAATCTTGAAAAAAAAACGTTTTGCTTGCCACAGAATTGTGCGATATGAGTGCCCGGACAAATTCGAAGATGTCGAGGGCAAAGTGGGCGAAGCAAACGTGCCAAGGACCCAACGTAGATATATGATAAGCAAGACAAAGACCCACAATAACGACCTCTAAATGAAACGACAAAAGAGAGAAGCAACAACAAATCCTCCCCTCATCGCCAAACAATCAGAGTGAAAGTTTGGGGCAAACTTGTCCCAAAATTCCCAGAGCAAAAACATCAACAGTAGGGAAGAACCACTTTGAACAATAACATAAAAATCATCATAACCAACATACTAACATAAACTACTAACATAAAGTGTCCTCGCATTCCCCTTTTACACATTTGTTTATGGGACTCATATGGACTTATACCCTATAAACGATATTTGGGTTCCAATATGTTGTTTCAATATGTTTCAATACAAACATAATTTAATTTTGGATGAGTTGCGGGGGAACATCTAAATCTATGGATGTACATTGTGTCAGATTTTACATTCGCCGATGGGGATGGGGCAATCAATTGATTTAAGGTTTTGACCATAAAAACCACAGGTTCCGTACAGCCAATTTAGCTGGAACCAATTCTGGGAAGCGATCCGTTTCTTCTTCAGGTCTTGCGTTCCATGTTAATCCCAAAATTACATGTTGAATTCACAAGGAAAGAACTTTAGCTTAGGAGTGAAACATGACATCAAACATCATAAAACACATCTTTGCCGCAGTCTTTGCCCCCATTTTGTCCCAAAAAGAATCCACAGCCGCCGGCACCCCATCGACGTTCTTGAATCACATCCTCGGGCAGCTCCACCAACATTTCCACCTGGAAGGGACGTCCCAACTATCGAAAAGCGTCAGGGCTGTCAGGGGATGAAACCTGTTACATCGTACCCAGTGTACCAAACAAGATCAAGAAGGCGCCTTTTTGTCTGCCGCATGGCAATTTTTTCTGCCAAACAAAAGCCCTAAATATATCAGACGTTACACCTCTGTTCTTTACTTGGAACCTCCAGAATGATCCAAAATGACTGTAGGTGACACTTGGATACCCGTAAAATTGGATGGCTCATACTGTAATTAACCAGTCAATCAGGTTGTTCCTTTTTTAACATATAGTTCCTCATTTTGATCCACCCATTTCGTCATGGGTACATAATTTTTGAAGGTTCAAAACGATTCTCATTAGCTTTCATCAGCTCCTTATCAAAACATCTTGCCCGATTGATCAACACATGTTTTTTCTTAATGCTCACTTAAATATCCTATGATATCCAATGATATCCCATGATATCCCATGTTTTTATGACAACAAATTTGTCAAATATTCCCATGACATTCCGTGTTAAATATCCCAAGATATTTCATCACCCAACAAATTTGTTGGTCACTCCATCCATAACCAGCACACCATCGGCACCTCCTGACTCTCTAAGGCTGCCGGAAAGAGTGGCACATCCACCCCACAGCTACGAAGGCCTTGGGTCACTGGGAATGGTGACTTAATGGTGATTTAATGAGATTTACCATCTGGTAAACATACAAAAAACTATTGAGAATGGGTATATCCGGCAAAGATATTCATGCTGGTTGGTGGTGCAATTTCACCATCTTGAAAAATGATGGAGTCTATTAGTCAGTTGGGAAGGATGACATCCCATATATGAAATGGAAAATAACATTCATGTTTGAAACCACCAACCAGTAATGGTGATTCATTGAGATTTAACCAAGACATATGTGGATATAATGGGATACTTTCCAGGACTATCATGGGATATCCACTAAATGAGGAATATCATGGGATATCACGGGAATATCTATGAGCATACATTGTGGATTTGATGGGACTATACCCTCCGGTATCATCAAATGTGGCTTGATAGAAAATCCCTGATTTACCCTCTGGTAAACTAACATAACTATGGAAAATCAGCATTTTTAATGGATAAATCAACGATTTCTATGGCCATGTTCAATAGCTTTTTGTATGGTGACCAGGCCGGGTAGTTCCATGTTTTTCGATGTTTTTCGTTAAACCTCCATTTTTGTTGGGGCTTTCCCGGCTTGCTTTTTTTGTTTCATCACCGGAGTTTAGGCCCCCAAAATTGGGGGTGACGATGAAGAATTGATGCAACATGATATTCAATAGGGATTCATTGGAGTCATGGGGTATTTAATTACCATCTGGTTATTTAACATAGCCACATAGCCATGGAAAGATCCACCATTTTTAAGAACGGTAAACCATCTATTTCTATGGGCCATGGCTTCCATGGCTATGTTAGTCATATATTTAAATAACCAGAGGGTAAAAAAAACAACAACTCACAAAATCTAGCAATGTATATCTATAAATGATGTCAGAATTCACTATATAATCTGAATTGAGGCCAACCATGGGGATAGCTATCATGAATCCTAACCATCAGTGATGTCGCAGTGAGATCGTTATAGTGAATTTTATCCAGATCCATAAGAAATTGGTGTTTGGCCCTGAATTGCTGTCAACCATGGGTCAACTGGGGGGCAAGGTATACGGTATATACCACAATCAAATGTTGAAGTCTGGATTGGATGTTTAAGTCCTGAACATGGTAATGTAAATGCCCTTTTCGCAGGGTTCAATATCTCATCGACCAATACCCAGAGATCGACCAGACCAGCCGGCTGCTGGTAATCCCACAATAGGGATGGAACATCGACAACTGAAAGCACCCCAGTTAAACTTCTCTCTAGAAGCAAATGGACGTAGTGCTATGTAAACTCATGTAAACTCAAGTAATATTTTGGGTACCTCAGTTTGACTGGATGCTGATCTCTGGAAAAAACAAGACCAAGGAATCTCAGGCACTCGCAAAGCGAACTTTTGACCATTCATCAGTTAAGTTCTTTGTAAATTCCAGAAGATCAGGGCGATGTCAGGGAATAATTTAACCATTGCCCAGCTGTTTATATAGTTTATAGGGGACTTTCTGGCATCATATCAGTTCTGTATCCCAGAAAACCTCCCCATAAATCTTTAGATGTGATAAAGAATCCCCCTTTGGGTGTTTCTCAACAGTACCCACGGCCCTGATTAAACATGACTTAAATAGATTGGATGATCATTTAAGGGATTTTCCACTTTACCACACTTTACCCAACCCAAAAAATATCAACAAACCTCAAATCCCTGGCAATTTTTGCATCCTCAAGCTCGTTTTTTTTTGGCACCTAAAAAACGTCATCACAAAAAAAACACAATGAAAAACACCATAGATCCAGTTGCATCCTAGTCAACTTCCATCAGAAATCCCATCAAACAATGTGAGGCCCCCCAGTGAGATGTGAACGTTGGTGACTAGATTCGCCACAGTAACTAGTTCGTTATATAAGCGTACCATAAACCAGTTCGTGAAATTGTAGAGTTATAAACCCACCAACTGAACGCGATTTCGAACGGCCGGGGGCCTCACTAATTGTAACAATCCAACCATTAAAGCCATGAAATGCCATTGTTCTGGCAGCCATGGCTGGTCAAATCCATCAACTCACCCCAGGACCAAAGTTTGAGGCCAAAGGGCGGATGTCACGCATTGAGATCAGGACCTGAAGGTTTCGAACGTTGATGGAATATGGCCCCCCTAAAACACCAAAGTAACATCAGCGTATGAATAGGTAATCATTACCATACTCATCCATACTATGTCATTTTTTTGGGGGTAAATCAGTTTCCTACGTCTTGGTCAAGTCAAGATGAAACAAAAGCACCACGGATCGTTTGGCATGGTCTGTCATGCCAGCCGTTTGATTAAGAGTAGGTAAAACATGGGGGGAATCGGATCGGAAACAGCAATCAACAATGAAATCCGCGGCCCTCCCAAAAATTCTGCTGTTTCGTTTATGTTGAAGGAAACCGCTATTGTTTCGAAAGGGGGCTTGAACTACCGAAGGTCGGATCAACCATTTGGTCTTGGAACAGAGATGTTTGGCGGCGTGGGCTGAGGGTCAGATCATGATTGCCATTGATTACTGGTTGGTGGTTTCAACCAACCCCTCTGAAAAATGATGGAGTGAGTAACAGTTGGGAATGTCACATCATTCCCAACTGTTTCTGGAAAGTCATAATCCATTCATGTTCCAGTCACCACCCACCAGATGGATACTTTTCCCATGATATGCCCCAACATCCATCGGTTGTCCCAAGATTTTGCCAAGATTTTCCAGATTTTCCATTGACAATGCTATGATTTCTGTCCCAACCAGATGATAGGTTTCTTTGCTATCCAAAGAAACACCACAAATGCTGATGGTGACGTGGCCCCTCGAAATGGGCAATAAAATTGGCTGTGGGCCCTTTCTGACCCACCAGCTAGCTGGAAAACTCCAACCAGCTAACCAGCTTGCACATGGTATAAACAAAAAAAACAACCCCCAGCGGGAGCAAAATGGCTGATATGATGTTGTATGCTTTAGCTGAATTGAGTGAAATAAACCATTATTTTCATGGTTGAGTTGACTTATGATGTGTGACTTAACCATGGTTAATATACCATGGATTTAACCAATGCTACTTGAGTCATATGTGGCCTCGTTTTTCACCGGTGCATCATCTAACTAGTCGCCACCCAACTCCCATGAATCGATCCAAGACTAAACGAGATGGTACCCTCTGGTAAACGGGCTAACATAACGAACTGGAAAATCACCATGTGAAATATGGGTAAATCACCTCATGGTCTCCATATGTCTCCACTGAATCTCCAATCCCCAATTCCATGCCCATTGGATCTGGGAGTCGCAGGGTATATCCGGCAAAGATATTCACGGTTTTTATGGGATTTTAATGGGATTTCCATGGTTAAAAATGGTTAATAATGGCTAATGAGGGTTAATCATAATATCTGGTTGGTTGGTGCAATGTGCCCATCTTGAACAATGATGGAGTGAGTTCGTCAATGGGGTTGGGATGACATCCCATATAATCATTATGGACTATCCTAGATTATGCATTTTTTAATCTGGTTGGTGGTTTCAACCAACCCCTCTGAAAAATGATGGAGTGAGTGAAAGTCAGTTGGGATGATTTTCCATTCCCAACTGTTTCTGGAAAGTTGGGATGATGACATTCCCAATCTATGGAAAGTCATAACATTCCATGGTTCCAAACCACCAACCAGTTCATGTAAGACATATTGCCAGGATTTGCCAGGAAATTTGATGTAAGAAACCAGGATCATTCTATCCCAATTATTCCTGGTGTCCCCATTCATTACTATGACATATATTATACCATCATGATCCATATAACACCAGTAATAAGTGGTATTCCGTATTTAAAACATACCATTGGGAAAAATCTGGGTAAATTAATATTTCACTAACCTGAATTAAGGCCATAAAAGGGGATGATTTCCCTTACTAACCATGATTCCAGTGAGGGAGAACAGTGAGGTCGCAACATAATTTACCCAGATGGATGTACTAGGTCACCCCATAAAAATGGAATGTATCATCCCATAGAACCAATGGCCATAGAACCCATCCCATAGAGATATTATGAGATATTTATAATACCATTGGAATAAATGGATTTTACTGGGTATGCTCCCCATGACATCCCCATTTCCGAGGAAACCCGGAAACCCCAGTTGAGATCCCCTGCTCCATCTGCTGGGGCATTGCTGCCCACGCGCTGACCCACCGCGATGGTGTTGAAACCCCATTGACTCGGCAGCCACTCGGCAGCCATGGCTGTGAAACATACGGTGAACATCCAAATGTTTTGGCAGAAAGAAGCCTGAGAAATTCATATTTGGATATCCTTCAAGATATTCAACCATATAAAAACTATCCTTCAACTATCCTTCAAGATTTCATATTTTTTGTTGAAACAACATGAGGCCTCCAGCTCTGACTCGTAGCTTTTTCAGCCCCAAAGTCCTCCCAGATTTCACCGTTGTGGGTTTCTGCTGAGTTCCCCCAACATGATGAGCAGATCTAAGCGACCCATCAGAGTGGCATCACCTCGAAGACGGCCATGCGACGTCCATGGACGTCGAAACGAAGACTTGTGCTGGAACTGAGGGATGAGGGAGATTTTTGGCCAAAATTGGGATTCAATCTGGGAAAAATCCAGAAAGATGATCTGGTCGTATCATACATTGAACTTAATAACCATGGACCATGGTTAATAAATGTAAATAACAAACCAGCCATGGTTAGAGATGATTCTCCTACTCACCATCTATGGTGAGGTCAAATGAAGTGGCCAAACTCAGAATTTTGCGCAAGGGGATTAAACTTTCAACATCATGTTCCTATAATGGTTTGCCATTTTCGACTAACTAGAAAATCTTCCAGAAAAACCATCGCAAAGTGAGCATTTTTTCATTTTTTGATGAAACTCTTGCCACGAAAATCATCCCAAATTGATCCAAATTGGAGAATTCTCCAGCCGCCAAATCCAGCGCACCAAAAAACGCCAAGCGCCGCCCAAGCTACCCAAACACAGCGGTGGACCGCTCAAGGTAGTGACCTTACTGCTGCAACGGGCGTTTGGGGAAAATGTGGTGCCCAAATGTGCTTAACATCCACAGAAAAGGCTTCCAAATGAAGTTCGATCTGGGCGCAAGCTAAAAATGGTTGGCACACCTACATGCATAGCCATTAAAATATGGAAAATTACGATGTTCTATAGAATTGAGGATACCTATTTGAAACAAACACACCCATATGGGCGCTTTAAATTAGACAAACTTGTATTGTCATGTGGGCAATCCCGTCACCAAAAAAGGAGATGTCAACAGTTTCAGACATTGGGATGTGCTGATTTTACGTACCATCAATTGCCAACTAAACATGGTTCAATGAGGGGTGCCTCTCGATTAATGGTTGAAAATCCTTTTTGTTTTGGTTAAAAAAAACATAGGTAAAGACCCAAAATTGTTCGTCCAACCAACCAAGCTCATTTCAATAGCGTAAAACAACACAAATTATGTTGGCAAACCCGGGATTGTCGGACTCTGTTCAATCTTTGGGCGAAAATAGGGTTCCAACGCATCCTGTGGTTTATCATCAATCATTTCCCCATTAAGTTGCCATAACTTCAGAGTAAACTCCTATTTTCAGACATGCCAAAATATGAGATTGATGCTTATTAGTTGTATCCAATTATATCCCGCATTTCATCACCGTTAGTAATAGATATATCACCATGTTCCATACTTTTCCAATACTATTCTATTCTCATATATCCTCATTATAGCCCCACTGGTTTATCATCAAACATGCCCAACTCATCATGATATTGTTGATGTTATAACCCATTACAGACCCCATAAAATATCCCCATCATTATACCGTTTGCATATGATTTTCCAATTACATCCCCAGCCAATTTTTTTGAAAGACACATTTTTTTCCCAAAAAATGGATGCAGAGAAGAAAAGTACAGGTCTGAGATGGTCTTAGCAGGTAACATCTTTATATTCCCATGATATATCCCCATTCTTGGTTGGTTGGTGGTTCAACCCACCCCTCTGAAAAATGATGGAGTGAGTGAGTAACAGTTGGGATGATGACATTCCCAACTGAATGGGAAGTCATAAAATTCATGTTCCAAACCACCAACCAGTTGGATACGTTTCCCATGATATTCCCAATATCCATTGGTTGTTCCATGATTATCCCCCGACGGATCCAGCGCGTCGGGATGTGCGTCGTTGTGCCACCCGGCGTTCTGCGTCAACTCCGAATAAGGTGCGTCGGGGATGGCTGGAACACTCAAGCCTGGCCATCACCAAGTCCTATGAAGGTCTTATTTTGATTTACCAATGGCATATATATATATATATATAATAATGGTTATTTAATGGTTATTTAAAAGTTATTTAATGGGATTTCTTGGGGTATTAATGGGGATATGATCAATGGGATGGGATATTAATGTGGCTAAAAAAATGCAATTTTTACCACCCATGACTGGGAATGGTTTATACAAACCACCTATGAAAATGTTGATATGCGGGATGGTTTATTATTGTTTTACCCACATTATTACCAATTTATCGTAACATTTTTTTTAAAAAATAACATTCACAATGCTATGATTATGATTAGATAATAGCCATTTATGATTAATATGTTTATGCCTTTATGCTGATTATTATGATATTTAATGCCATTTATGATTAATATGTTTATGCTGAACAAATATGATGCTGATAGTGATGGTGGTGTTAATGATGGGTGGTGATGTCAATATCGGATTTAGATGGCCGGGATGGGCGCGACGCAACTGGTGAGTTCACCCACATTTCACATGTCAAACAGTTACCCTCTGTTTAGTTAACATAGCTATGGAAAATCACAAGTGTTAATAGGTAAATCAACTATTTCTATGGCAATTTTCAATAGCTATGTTAGTTTACCAGAGGGTAATCATTGTGTTACATCCAAGAATTTCCAAGCACCCTCCTCCTTTCTGGCACAGTGAAGTGGTAACTTGGAGCACTGATTTACCATCGAGGTAGCACAAAATTCAACCTTCACCGGAAAGAATTGATCCCATCTGGTTATGACTAGCACTTCGCCATGGAAAATCCCCTTTAAAATAAATGGAGGTTTAGCAAACGCTGGGAAAATCATCGATTTCTATCTATGGGCCATGGTTCACGGTTGATGATTTTACTGGAGGTCCAACTGTGGGGTCTACCCTCTGGTTATTTGACTGTTACAGTTCGCCATGGTTAAGCCAAAATTGCCCATAGATAGAAATCGATGGTTTTCCCAGCGTTTGCTAAACCTCCCATTTATTTGTAGGGGATTTTCCATGGCGAACTGTTAGTCATAACCAGATGGTATATATTTGATGAATTGATCCGGGTGTCCTAAACATGGCCAACCTTAGATACCATGCAGAAAATCCAAAGTCATTCAAATCCAACTGGCAAACGATTAGCTGATTAGCTGGTATGAAACTATCCAGTGGTTTCCCAAAATTTAGGTGGCCAAATTAATCCAAATTTTTAACTTCCCAGATAAACTCAACATAATTGGAACCGCTAAACCACCATTGTGATACGAACCATGTTCAGAAAGTCAAAAAAAATTGGCTTTCACCATTGACTTTTACGAATCCTGGTCAGCTTACTGGATTGGTTTACGGGAGCACCAGGAACCCTGGCTGAAACTCAGCACCATTCAGCGGCTCAGAACCGACCACTTTCGCGTCCGTTTTTTGCGCGTCCGCCTGGATATGGCAAATCCTGGAAGGTCTGCGTGGTATGGTCCAGCGTGAGCCCTGACCTCAGTCGTTGGATCTGCAGTCGTTGTCCCAGTTGGTTGTGTTCAACTCACCCAGAGCCATGGAGCCAGCGAAAGGATCTCTTCAACCCAATAAGAAACCAAAATAGCCGACAATAAGCAGCAGAACTAGCCGTCACTTTTAAAGACCACAAACCCAAAACCATTCACACAGAATCAGCCATTCACAACCCAACCAGTTTATCAACCCAATCACCGAGCTTTGTATTGTGATTGCGATCACTAATGGGATATACAACATGGATATATCATGATATATCACTATTGGTGATACAATAAAATACTATAAACTATTATAAACTACTATGTGACTATGTGACTATGTGATGCAATCATAGAACAAAACAGCTTAATGCCTGTAGTTGTATCCTATTTAGTATATTACCCATGTTCCAACTGTGATTTTGAAGGGAGGATCTAAAGAAGGACTTTGTTCCAAAAACTAATGGTGGTTTCTTTAAAAGTTGGAGACCCCAATTTGGAGGCTTTGGAGGCCTCCCATTTAAAACACAACCATGTACTTCCATGCAATGGGTGTGTCCGAAAAAGTATAGAACCCCACCCAAATAGATACCCCCAAAAGGGCAATTGAAATAGGACACATGATAAATCCACCAGTAGATTTGGAAGGCACAAAATTCAGCATTTCTAGTGACCTTCTGGGTCCCTGACGTTCGCAGGGTGTAGCTCTGAAAGCTCTTGGTACTCAGAACCAACGCTCGGCCCGGATTAGACACCTGCCGATGATCCGATGCTTTGGACGTGATTTCCCGAGGTCCGGGGATTCGAACAAACCTGGCTGGTTGGTGGTCTTGAGCCCTACCACTCTGAAAAATGATGGAGTGAGTTCGTCAGTTGGGATGACTATTCTTCCCAACTCTTTCTGGAAAGTCATAAAATTCCATGGTTCCAAACCACCAACCAGAATAGATCGAGGATTCACTGGGAATGAACACTTATGAACAGTGACTTTCTCCGAGTGATCCCCATCGGATCATGTATTTTGAATTATTTTGACCCTATCTGACATTTTGTCTGGCGTTTCTGGCATATATTCTGACATTCCATCTGATATGTGATCTGGCAGCTGACATTTTATCTGAAAAAGATTCTGAGATAATTGGCATCAAGCGCCAGCTCTGTTGCTCATCCAAGATGTGGGATGGGAGGAAAATGTGCCACATACCCTCTGGTTATGTCAAGTTATAGCTATTGAAAATGGCCATTGAAATAGTGAGTTTTCCCACTAAAAATGGTGATTTTCCATAGCAAACTGTTAGTTTAACCAGAGGGTAAGGCGAGGGATTGGGATCCACTAGGGATGTCCTGAATCGGATACCTTTGCCAAACTCCTGTCAGCGATATCCTGGTCAGCAGCTGCCGGTTGACCTTCACATCGTGGAAGCTGTCCGGTCTTGGCCGGTCCATCTGCCATTGGAGGTTTGATTCCTGAAAAACCTATCAATGAGCCATGTCCAACAAGCTTGGGAGGGTGTTGGAGGTGATTGATTTGGATACCACAAAAGCTTCTCATTTTGGTATCAATGTCTTGCATGCCTTAATTCGAGAATGCTTTGTTGATCCCTGCTAAAGTACTATACATAATGTACTCCCCCCAGAAGTAAACAGAAAACAGAAGTAAGATTATTTAAGTGTAGTGCTACAAAGCAGATGTGTAGTTATCTGTGTATCCATACTATTCACCCCAACAAATTTCTGGTTTTGTACTAAAAACGATCAATGTTGTCTGTCAACGATAGTGACATTCACCAATTGTCTGTGTGTGTTCGTTGGTCAATTTCACTATCATTCACCATGTTTTTCTCAATCATCGGTAAATGTGGCCCAAAATGTGTAGTCCCTTTTCCCGTTCCTTCCCCCAGAACCATATAGTTTAGTAGGGGATGAAACATATTTGGGACTATAAAATATGTTTCTTTCTTTCTATGAACGGAAGGGGTTCATTTACCCGTTGTTATTGACATTGGATAAGTCATTCAATAAGTATACATACATATGTTCTGTGAACATATAGCTATAAAACAGAATTTGATATATTAAATGGCTTGACCCAAGCCAACAACACACCGCACCTGAATAGGCGCAGCATCAAAGGTGCTTGTAGAGGCTGCTACATTGCCTGGTGCCACACGGCATGGGTCAAGCCAGAAAAATCGGAGGCAACCAAAAAGGCCTGAAATCATCTAGATCCTTCACTTGGGATGATATGTTGGTAGAAATTGAGAGCAAACGACTAATGCAATTTCCGGATATATATGTATATATATATATGTATACGTATATATATATATAATTATATATATAGCAACTTTAAAGAACGTTCTACTGCTGGAAATTCCAAATTGTGGTGGTCAACCTAGAAATCCGATCTATTGATCACCAAAAACAGCACTTCTGTCGAGTCCCTAAACGCCCAGAAGCTTCTGGAAAAGAGCAGCGGCTTTGTCTAAAAATGGTCATATAAGCAAAACATTGCAAAACCATTTCCATCCATTTCCCAAACGGCCATATATATATATGTAATTATGTATATACATATATATATAGATACATATATATATATGTATATGTATATGTATATATATATATATTATATCATTGTGATATACACCGAGTTGATTTTCCATGTGTTGATTCAACCGACTTCAACCCATGGCCCACCGGCCGGCCATCGAATTTCCCCTACCGGCCTATGCCCAACGTCGTGGCCATAATGCGATCCACAAGGGCTGTTGTGTTGCTGCGGGTAATGACCTCAGGCTGCGAAACGGTTGGAAAATGACCGCCAAAGTGCTTTGAAGATAGGTTTTTGTTGGTTTTATGCTGGGAAAATGCTGGCAAACTGCTGGGAAACTTACTTTTTGTTGGATTTGTTTGCTTTTTGTTGGAATTTGCTGGACAAATTGTCTTTTAACATTGTGCAGGCAACAGCAATGGGAAGAAGTGGATTGGGTTTAGGGAAAATTATGCAAAAGACCATGGTATTTGCTATGACATCTGGGTATTAGTACCACAATACTCTGGGAATATATAACCAACAATAATAGTGGTTCATAACGGCAAGAACGTGGGTTTCCCACAATATCAATTGGGTTTACTCCGTCTTTGGCTTTATGGCAGAAAATTAATCAACAACATTGGGAATAACCGGATAATTAAACGGGACATCATTATTTCTGCCACCAAATGTTTGTCTATTCTTGTATGTGTGTATATATATATGTACATATACATAATACACATCCATCTGGAACATTTCCCGCAATGACACAGAATCACCATACTGAGGATAAACACAAGAAAACAAGCATCAGGATATTCAACAAAGCATCATTGGGTGAACATAAACTAACTTACTGGCTGGTGTTTGGACCACAACCCCATGAAAAAGTGAACACCATTTGGAGGCATCATCCCATTTGTTGAGATGCAAATCAGAAAAGTGGTTGACATGCCCAGCCGCATTGCTTTATGGCCCTTTAGATATGATTTTGCAGTAAACATTGAATCTCAGTGGCAGGGGGCAGGGGATGATGTTTTCAATCATGACCATGAAATAAACCATCATCTTTGGACAGGAACAAAACGCCTGGCCCATGTTTTCCACCGAACCAAGGTTTGCCCAGTTCTAGATGTGCATGTATCTATGTATCTTCAAATGATCAAATGGATTCAGGTGGTAATTTCTGAGCATAGGCCGCACACCCTTTTATGGGTCAATTCCAATATCTTCTTGTTCTAATCCGATTTTTGTCAGCCAACAAGAACACAAATTAGCGCCAACCAAATTCCCCTCCCAGCGATGGAAATCGCGATGACGTCAAGGCACAGAAGTGGAGTTCGCAATGTGGTATGCCTTCAGCAATACCTGCCATCCGCAGCTGAACGAAAAAGTTGGGGTAAGTTTGCTGCTGGAAAAGACAAACTTTTCACACCAAAGCATTTCTCAGTTTCATAGGGTGAAAGTGAAAGAGCTGTAGTTGGTGATCAACATCATCATTTTAGCTGCTTAGAAAACACCATGCGTTGATTGGCATCCACCAATTTTGCTTGTCCTTTGTTTGTCTGCTGCCAGCTGCTTTCAAATCCCTTCGGTCAAATCCAATCTTCTATTAAAAATATGCCCCAATTTTTGCTGCTCAAATAGTCATTCTTGGAGGTGATACAAGTTTTACCCATTTTTTAGACTGTTAGTATGTAAAACCCATCATGTTTGTTGCTTCAACATCCAAAAAAATCGCAGCGGGGTCACCAGATCGCAAAGCGCCAGCAAGGGCAGCGACACCAAGGGCCTTCCGGAACTTCCCGGACCTGTCGAACTTTGGCTGAACCAAGAACCAATGGTAGATGGTTGGTGGCAAAAATGGGGATTCATGTTGTCAATGGGAATTTCAGGATCCTAAAATGGAGGTACTGTACCATATAAGGCCATATTTTGCTGGGATATTCCCTTACATAGGCCTTATATAGGCCTTATATATGGATATATATGGTAGGTACCTCCAATTTAGGTTCCTGAAATGGCCATTGATGTTGGGGTAGCCTATGAATTTTGGGAAATCATTTGGGATAGGTTACCCAAGACATAATGAGTTTAACATTGGGATATCATGGGTTAATGGGAATACTATGGGAATTTGTAGATACTAACCATTAATATCTAACCCTCAGTTTACTAGTAGACGGGAGGTACCAATACGGAATGGGAGGTATTTTGCATGGGACGTATTTCGAATGGGAGGTATTGGTACATTCCGTCAGTCAACTGACCTTCGTCCCCGCCGGCACCTAGTATCCCGCGCAACTGGGCATTTCTGTCCTCACAGTCATCTGGTGAAGTCGCACTGGAAGAAATGGGCCACAGATTTTGGTCATTGTTGTTGTTGTTGTTACCATCTGGTTATTTAACATAGCCATGGACAATCCCTTATAAATGGAGGTTTAGCAAATGCTGGGAAAATCATCGATAAATCTATGGGCCATTTGGCTTAACCATGGCGAACTGTAACGTCATAACCAGGCCGGGTAAATCCCATTAGATTCCATTAAACCACCATAAATCCCATGGAAAATCACCATTAAACATCATTAAACCACTAGTTGGTTGGTCACCATTAAACCCTAAATGGTGGGTTTTTCCACCAAAATGTTCTGCCTCCATTGGATCCAACCTCCATTGGATCCAACCTATGGGGATGTCACTAGAGGTTTCAGAAAACTTGGCTTCCTCCAGTCACTGTATCTCAAACCAACTGTTGGAACAAAGATCGTACAGGAACGCTGACCCGTAGGATCTTTGGTCTCACCACAATGTCAAGAGAATCAGGTTGTAACGATCAAACCTGCAAACACGTCAGCGATCTTTGATCAAATGCCCTAGGCCCTAGTCGTCCGCGACTAATTTGTGAGTTTTCACCCCCAAATAAAAGGGTTCAAGTTCCCAAACAACCAGATGTCAGTCGGCTTGGGCAATTGCCGCAAGTATGCGCACATGAATCTAGCAGGGAATGGATTCTTGTCAGCAACATTGTCATATGAGTTTAAATTTGATGATTGAGATTGATTGAGGACACAGGTTGTTTTCTATAAATTACGGCTTCACCCCCATGTTCAAATTAAAAGGTTCGAATTCCAACAATGGATTTCAAGGTAACAGCATATCTGTGAATGGAAACACACATCATATCCCTTTCAATGATTTCCTCATGCTCATGAACCCACGGGTTTTGAGCGTTTTTGCTCGAATTAGTTCCCAAACGTTTGTTCCCTAGATCAACCATGATTGGTGGTATACCTACCCCTCTGAAAAATGATGGAGTGTTCGTCAGTTGGGATGATTCTTCCCAATATATGGAAAGTCATAAAATTCCATGGTTCCAAACCACCAAAGAAATTTTGCCAGGATTTGCCAGGAACCAATAAGATGATCAACCCATTTACCCAGGATTTCTGAAGATTGTTCCAGTGACCATCTGAAATTTTACCGCCGAAGCCATAGAATCCCACCCGGAGTCCAGCACGGCATCTAAGACTTGCAAGGTCTGCCACAACTCAGGCCTGAGCATGGCTGGGTATCAACTAGACCGAACACATAATCACATTTGGGGATAACACCCAACAAATAGTCAGACTTGGGGGGCCAAGATGATAGGTAAGTTGGTTTATTTGGCTCTTGATCAACTTACAAACTAGGAGCGAAACAGACTGTTTTTTGGTGTTCACTGAGGCTCCAAAGGACCTGCCTTCGCAGTAAGGCCCCTTCCAATAGTCAATACGTGTTAGGGCAAACCACGAAATACATGTCTGTGTGTTTTGGGATAACCAAAGAACAGTTCAAATCCAAACCCAGAAACATTCTGACAGTCACATCACGGTCAGCATATTTGCTTCGTTACATTCATATTTAAATATATTTAAAGGATATTAATTATACATACACACATGAAATCATCTTTTAGGTGCTAAACCATAGCAAACCCAAGGCCATAAACCATCATAAACATTCATAAACCATCCAATGGTCCTTGTTTCCATCGCATTGGATCCCACACCTTTAACATTTTTGGGCCCTTCAGCTACACCGCGGCCACAGTGACAGCCAGTGACAGCCAGTGACGTGGTGCCGCAAGGAGGTCCAGTGAAAATGATGGGAAAATGATGGGAAAACAGCTAAAAACCAATGGTCTATAGTTGATTTCCCATCAAACTTGCGATAAATTGGGATGCAGTGGGGTAGATCTAGGTATATGCCATGTCTGGGAAAACCGAAATCACTATTCATTGTTGTTCAGCATGTCCCTAATTTCGTTAGAAGATATTCCCAAGATATGAACATAATATATATATATATAAGAATAATATATATATAATATACATAATGGATGGCTACATCAAGTTGTACCCCAATCATATATTAAATCTATGTAAATCTAACTTTTCTTCTTCAAACAACCATTTTTGACGAGGAATAGCCGGATTTCAACTTAGTGCTGCCTAGGGACAGGGTGAGCAGCGGGAATAAACCGTCCATGCACGCCAGCCTGGCTGGTCATCTTAAGTCGTGTCGCAGGTGAGAACCTGATTTAAAGATGGGAACCAAACACTTTGGGGTGCCAAGTTGATACTTTAAATATCACAAAGGACCTAATTTTACCACTGAACACCAAACACTTTGAGGTACCCAAGACATGATCCCAAGCAATCTTTTGCGGTCCGTTCTTTTGGTACTTGGCTCAGTGCCCATATTAAGGGGGTGGGAGCATGTACGTTGAGGTTCAACTGGCTTTGATGACATGAACGACCCCATAAATAAGTTGGCCTTTCCAGTCAACAGCCATGCTTGGTGAGGCATGTGTTTTTGGGCTTGGCAAGTTGACAACTTCACAACCACTGGTGGCCTCACTGGTCTGATTTTTTTGGAAAGAAATACAGCAGAATACCTAAATGGAGGTGTCCTACAATGGGGGTACCCCCAAATCGTCCATTTTTGTTTGGGATTTTCCGTTTTGGGGTACCCCCACTTCAGGAAACCACCAAGATTATCGCCATGTGTTCGCCACGGCTTGCCGGTGCCCCAAGTTCCCCCACAGGGATTGCATGGCGCTCGTCAGCATGGGGGTGCCCTGCGATAAACGCCTGGCAGGGGTGACCCAACGCAACGATAGACCATCTGGTAAAGAAACATACTGGGGAATCCCAAGATGTGAAAATCAGTATTTTTGGCATCTGTTAAAATCGATGTTCCAACGAGATTGATGTTTTCATGGCTTTCATGGCTTAGCAAGCCACCAATATCCACACATAAGGTGTAGATTGGGGTACTCCAACCCCTCTACTCCCTTTTTTTCTTCGCCCCACGAGCTTCATCAAGTTCCAAGTTCTCCTAAATGATCCCCAAAGGCTTCACTGACATACAGGATTATCCAAGCATAGCTGGTTTCCCTTTGGTAAATTAAGACGTTGCTATAGCCATGGCCCATTTACTTCGATGATTTACCCTCCGGTAAACATACAAAAAACTATTGAAAATGGCCCATTTCTAGTGGATTTGCCCATTAAAAATGGTGATTTTCCATAGTTATGTTAGTTTACCAGAGGGTACCATCAACACGGTGGTCTTCAACATGGTGATTTTTGTCAGGTTAGTTTACGAGAGGGGATCCCACAACTTTTTCTGAATGGGAACCCTTGCATTGCTGGACCAGGGATTCTGAGCATGCCCATTTTCGGTATAAAATACTTGTACATATCCCCATGTTCTGCAAACTTAACATACATTTTAGTTGGTTTGTAGCCCCAATGTATCTAAGAAGTACCATTCATTAACTTTAACCGTGCTATTCAACATACTATTAACATACTATATATTGTCATACTATGAACATACTGTTGTCATACTATGAACATACAATGAAGATACATTTTTTTCAACTTGGTCTCGTACCATGAACACATACTATGAACATACTATCTTTTCTTAATCAACATACTATGAACAAACAATGAACAAATTAACACTGGTTGGTCGTGCAATAACCATCTTGAAAAATATGAGTTCGTCAATGGGAAGGATTATACCAGTCAGTTGGGATGATGACATTCCCAATATATGGAAAGTCATAAAAGCCATGTTCCAGTCACCACCAATCAGTAACTGTTTGCTATGGAAAATGGACCATTTATAGATGTTTTACCCATTAAAAATAGTTGGAAAACCAGTTTTCCACCAACCAGTTATATTTCCACTATATATTTCCACATTAGGTCACCAGTTTTCCCAACCAGAACATGACTTGTAGGCACCCGTTACTCCAACGTTACCGCGGTCACCGGAAGCCGGGGCGGGGCGGAAACCGCCTGCTGCTGAGAAATTCCGAGGCGGGAAGTCCATCCACCGCATCCGTAGCGCCCTGGGCATGCCGCAACAGCTGGAAATGGTTGGAAAACCTCGAAAAACCTCAAAGATCTGGTTGGAAAACATAGCATTTCTTCATCTTTTTTTGGAAATGGTTGGAAAAACTCCAAGAAAACCTCAAAGATCTGGTTGGTGGTTTCAACCAACCCCTCTGAAAAATGATGGAGTTCGTCAGTTGGGATGACATTCCCAACTGAATGGAAAGTCATAAAATTCCATGGTTCCAGTCACCACCAACCAGAACATGGTTGGAAAACATTGGACTTGTTCATCTTTTTTCGGAACTGGTTGGAGGTTGGAAAACTCGGGATTTTCATCATAAGATGGTTCAAAGCCTCATGTTGCCCTTTTTCAGGGTACGAATTATGCTCGGGCAAAGCTTGAAATGAAGAAAAACAGTTGTACGGTGCTAATGGGACTCAGTCTGGTAACGGGTCCCAACTTTTCCCATCATACCTGCCTGCTTGCAGGTTTTCCCAGCCATGTTTGAGTGACAGAGGTACACCAGCAATGGAAAACAGCACTGTACACGAGGTACATCATCTACAAATGTCAAAATTGTCATTGCAAAGGACATGCGTTGATAATACAGGATCATCATCTAGCAGCTATCATTATTATTTGAAAGTCTCCAGATCTTTTTGGTTTGTTCTCCCTTGCTACTACACAGGTTTGATACATATTAATGAATTACTAATAATTATAATGGTGTTTCCAACAAGTGTTTCCAACAAGTGGGGGTAGTCCAAATACCACTTGTGCCTCAATAAATTCTAACTTTAATGGTAATAAGCTTGGGGTATACCCCACTTTTAGACACACATAGATCATGATCGTCCCACTATCGTTCCAATTGTTTCTGCTGAATCCACATTTATAGATGATTTTCCAATTATATCCACAATTTCATCGGAATTATATCCCGCTATATCCCATGACATCGAACTATATATTTCCACTATATCTCATATTGTGACTAGGCTCATCCCATGATAGTGATCCATAGTTTTTGTACATAGTTTTACTATCATGAAAATTATGGATCACTATGGAGTTTCCTAAAATGGGGGAGTACTTCCAAATCAGACCGTTGGGATCCCTCATTTTAAGACACCCTCATATAATATCATATTTCATAGTTCTATATATATATGCAGCATGCACTATATATTTCCAGGAGCTTTGTGCTGACGGAAGAGTTCCACAGAAGTAATTGAAACATATTGTACTTGTTTCAAGGTGTATATATATATATATAGACATACTTCCACTATATGTCATAGTTCTATATCACATTATGTCACTGATGGACATATATCTATATCCAAGGTATGTTATTCATGATATATCTACATGTAAACATACCATTACATATTTCATAGTTCTATATAGTCTATATATGTCTATATATTTGCACTATATATTTCCACTATATTTTATACTTGTATAGTTCTATATCACATCAGGTCACCAGTTTCCCATAGATCACTATCATATTCCCATTGTTGTTGGTTTATAGCCATTAACCACTATTTTCATATCACTGTTAAGCACCATATCCACTGGTTGGTTAACATGATAACCACAGAATGGCTGTTGATATCCACTGTTAGCCTATTAACCACTATTAACCACTATTAATATCAGTAATTAACCACTATTAATCCACAGTGAATATCCAGCGATAACCAACAACAATGGATTAACCACTATTAACCCACTATTCTTATCATTAATATCACTATCATTACCACTATCATTACCCCCTAACAGTGAATATTAACCCCTATTATTATCATTAATATAGCCTATTATCGAACCACTATTAACCACTATTAACCACTATTATATCAGTGGATATCATTAATATCACTATTATCGCTGGATATTCAGCCATATCCACGGGTCCTCGCCACGTCTCGCCACGTCTCGCCTCGCAGAATTCGCTGTAGAGTTGCCGCATGGCCGGTCCGCTGCTGTCCGCGGTGCTCGGCGCCAGGGTCTCGGTGCGGGGGAACCTCGGCGAGAAATCTCGGTGGGTCGTTGGGGAAACCTACGAAATGCCACTTGTAAGTGGCTTAATGGTGCTTAATTAATGGTGCTTAGTAAGTGGGGTCAAGTTGAAAAAATGGGGTTATGACTAGTGACTCTACTAAGTTTGAAAAAATGGGTTATTTAAAATAGTTCTGTCACTAAATGAGATAATTAATGATAATGGAATCTACTTGGGGATACTTAGGGGACCATCGCATGTAAAAACTGGCTAGTAAGTGGCGTTTAACAGATGTTAGTTTAGCCACCTCTAATATGGGATGATCTATTTACCCTCTGGTAATTTAACATAGCTATTGAAAATGACCATTTATAGTGGATTTTCCCATTGAAAACGGTGATTTTCCATAGTTATGTAAACGTTTACCAGAGGGTAGGGGGACTGAGTGACCAGGGCTATTGACCACTTACGATTTTTTTCGGGATGATTCTCCAAGGCCTTTTGGGTTGGAATCGCTAAAAACAACACTGATGATCGACACAATACAAGACAATGGTTAATGATGGTTGATAGTGGTTAATAGTGGCTTCATAGTGGCTTAATATACTGTTAACAATAGTTAATATATGGTTATTATATGGTTAATGATGGTTGACCAGTCGTAATCAATGAAAAGGTGCATCACGGCATGTCTATCTGCTCCGTCAGAGGCCAAATCTTCCGTTTCTCGTTTCTTATCTCTTCTGAAACTTCAACGACTCAGCAGACTCAGCACAATGAGAATCATTCCCAAATCAGACATCATTTTCCAGCCAATTTCCAGTCAGACTCATTCCCAAATCAGAAATATTCAGAAACCATTTTCCAGCCATTTCCAGCCCATTTTGGGGCAAAATGCCATATGTTTTGCCTTACTAAAGCCTTTTTTGGTCCCCCTAAACCCTCTGAGTCTTCCAGCTCTTTGGAAATGGAGTCCAAGGATTGAACCTGCGAAAAAGACCGGCCCAAAGATCCAGCGTTCCCAAAAGATGGATTTTCACCATCTGGGTTTTTGTTTGATACAACAACTCCAGTACTAGTAGGATATATATATATTATAATATATATATATATATTATATTATAATATATATACATATATATATTATATTATATTATATTATATTATATTATATTATATTATATATATATCATATTTCTATATATATCATATTTCTATATATGATGGTTAAATTGATATAAATGTTTTGCCATAAAACTGGAAACACAATGAAACAAATAGCCACCCGGCCAGCAGTGTAGGCTGCTGCAGCGCTCGCAGCGTGGCGATGGAGCGCGAGGCATCGGAGGTCCAGGTCTTGATCAAGGCATCCGCCTGGGGCCGGTGATGGGTACCCGGCCTGGTAAACGTACAAAAAACTATGGAAAATTACCATTTTTAATGGGTGAATCCACTATTTCTATGGTCATTTTCAATAGCTATGTTAATTTACCAGAGGGTACCCGGCCTGGTCAAAGATGACAAAAAACGTTGGGAAAATCACATTTTGCAATGGAAAATCACTATTTTCAATGGGTAAATCAACTATTTCTATGGTTAATCACTAACATAACTATGGGTAATCACCATAACTATGGGAAATCAACTATCAAAAATCACAATGTTTAAAGGGTAAATCAATATGAATCAACTATTTCTATGACCATTTTCAATAGCTTTTTGTATGTTTGCCAGCTGGTACCCTGGTGAACATCTCCCGAAAAAAAAAACGGGTGGATCATGGTGGATCATCTGAGTTCATATTTCTAAAACTTCTAAACTTGTAGGTATTGATCCACAGCCGATAAAAAACATGTTGTGCCAGCAAAATTTGGGGTAAACCGGGTAAACCTCAGTAGATGGCTCAGCTAGAAGAGAATGATCCTTGGAAGTTAGGATGATCATTTCAGATTGGGGACACATCAGCAAAACAAGGAATTCAATGATGGGGATGGTTCATGGCTGATAGAATTCTTGAATTATGGAAGCCCACAATTTGATGAATCATCAAACCCATCAATCCATGGAGAAGGGGATGTGATGTTAACTAACAAAGAATTCATGGAACACCTTGGGATCATCCTGAGTTTGTGAATGGTTCATTGCTGCATGGTTTTTTGACCTAGCATAGCCCACGACCTCTTGCCTGGTGTTTTCGAAGAACTGGCATAGTCAAACTGAATTCGGAGTTTTGGGACATATCCGCCATATTGACCAGTCAGTGTAGCGGAATGGTATGGGATGATGCTGGCGGTCAGGTTGCCATGTTTAACACACACAAATTATGAGCATCAACATACACAAGAAATTTGCCAAAGGAATGTGCCCAATAGACTACCAAGAGATTGGAGACAAGGGTACTCATATTGAAGTAGATAGAAGTAAGTATAAGCGATACATGTTAAGACATTTGCAAAAAAAAGCTAGATTTCACATATTTTTTCCGAGACTGGAGACATGAACGTCATTTGGGTCCACGTTCAACCTTTTCACTGTCTATTCATGGCAAAGATTTCTCTGATTTTTCCATCATAGATTCAGCTCAGGGAACTCAGAGAAGCGGCATTGCCTAAGAGAAATCCATTGCTGGTGGAGGGGGATGCCCAATCTAGATAAGTTGCAATCCAAATAGCCCCATGTTTAGTAAATGTCAAGCATCAATTGAAATTTAGTGAACCGTAAAATTCCCTAAACATGAGCTAAATCATATTAAATCCCGTTTGAGTTCCTTTTAAAGCGTTCTTCAAACTGCCCCCCTTGGAGGTCATTCTGCGTGCCTGTTCTGGGGTCACACCCTGGAAGGTGGGGTCCAGGTTGCTGTCTGTGACGTCCACCATGTTGCCTTACAAACCAATGGTGTGACGTGGTTTCTACCGACAACAGAAGGGATGCAACAACATGTCCAACGTCCAAGAATGGGGAGGTACTCACGAAGAATTCGATGTAAGCAAACAATAGCCAAAATTTAAGCCGATGGAACCAAACAAAAAATGGCATTCAACTAGCACATCAAATGGGATTTAGCCCGTTGTAAAAGCGACAAAACAACATAAAATTCAGCAGCAAAGATCGGACTGCGACCATGCCACAATGGGGTCATCGATGAGGTGTTGGATCGCCGCACATATTCCCAGATTCGATGTCTTGGCAAATCATTGTGATTCCAAAAGATAGATATATAAATAGATTTAAAAAATGGTATGATCTACCATATGCAGACATATGCACACCATTTTTTGTGGGTCTTGGCGGGCCACCGATTTCGCTATATCCGAATGATATAATTAGCAGCAGTTGAATGTTCAAATCCAAGTACCATCCCCATTCCAGGGCCCTACAACAACCTAGATAACCTAGCTTGCCAATGGAAAAAATCAACATTTCAGTCGATGATTTTGCATGGTTTTCCAGAGATTTTCCATGGTTTTCCGTGGTTTTCCATGGTTTTTCCCAGTTTCTCTGGCGATTTCCAGGGATTCCCCAGTTCTTCGGCAAGTCGCAGGCTTGGGACGTGCCACCGTCCAAGGACCTCACCCTGACCTGCGTCCGAAAAAATGGGACTGGTTGATGAGTTGATGAAAAAATCTGGGGAAATTTATGGAAATTTTAAAATGATGGTTGATGGGTGAGGTTGAAAAATGATGGTTGCTTCCCCAAATCCCATGGTTTTGGAAAAAAAGACTCTGGTTTTCGGACTTTCGACTCTGCCATACTAGAAACCCTATAGAATCTAGGCCCCAATCTCCAATCACAGCATTTTTGAGCATGAACTTCCACGGCGCGGTCGTCCCGGCCGTCGCGGCCGGCACCTCCAAGACATAGTTGCCCTGAAGCAGAGGCAATTTGGCCTCGCGGGGAGGAGGGTTTTGGCTGGTGGAACATTGACTGAAAAACCCACCCTGAGTCGAATGTTGATGTCACGATTGAATGGTATCAATGAAGATGTTAGAAATGCTAAATGATTACGTTAGATGCTAATGGAATCTAACGTCATCTAAAAAAGATCTTCAACGATTTGACACATCTTTGGCCTGAAATTGTTCCACATTGTTATACGCAAAAGAATCTAATCATTATGAGTTAAGTTCTTGATGAATATGATGACCATTGATCCAACTTGGTGATTGAACACCAGGTATCGTCCTCATAGCACAGATTCCTTTCTTGGGCAGTGCTGGTTACCCACTGGTAATCAAACATGTCAATGGACAATTGCCCATTTATAGATAGGTTTCCCCTTAAAACACAATTTATGGAGGATTTTCAATTGCCACGTTTGATTACCAGAGGGTAAATAATGAAATATGTTGTATGTTGCTTCAACCAGCACCTCCTGATTTATCCCCACTTCCTCTGATCGAATTGGCTAGATCACCTGCTTGTGTTGGGACAATGTTGGTGGTAATACGCCGGATCAAGCAGCCCCCTTTTCATCAATACTGGGGCTAAAATCATGACTGGTATCATCACAATTTTGGTCACCCAAACAAAATCAGTCAGTTGGGCTTCTCTCCACTTGTCCTAGCGGTCCTACCATCAGAAACAATCCAGGAATACGAAACATCACCTGACTTGAGAAAAAACTTGAAACATCCCAGGAAGATGAACACCAAGAACTCCCAGGAATACCATGGATTCCAATGGATAAACACCAAGAACTGCATCCTCTTTGTGTTGAAGCGGCCCTTGGCAGCCGTCGAAACGGCGCAACGCCGCAACGGCGACCCCCGGGCCTCAGGGTCGCTACTCCAGGTCCGCAAATCCTGGCAGGAAAGTTTCCGCGATTTTTCAAGTGGCTAAAGGGTGAAGTATTCTTTGCCAGGAGTTATCTTAGTTGACTCTAGCACTAAATGTATATATATATATATAATATAATATATTATTATTATTGTTATTATTATTATTATTACTATTACAGTATTATTATTATTACTATTATTATTATTGTTATTATAATTATATATATATACATATTTCCAATATATTGCTGCTGCTGCTCTTTGGATATGACATGCATTCACGGACAGTCTTAGATGCCCAAATACTCTGCATTGTTTAAAACACATATGGTTGGATTATCTTGGATTAATATATATATATATTAATATACTATTCCAATCAGATCATGGCATATTTTTTTAAGCATCCAAACATAACTTATATAACTTATAAGCTTGGATGATTTGGGGATGGGTCAAAACCCTGGTACCTAGTGAACCCCAAAATAGCTGGGATTTATGGATGTTCATCCCACTAAAAATGTATCTATAGGTATTGACCCATACCCATTTGGATGATTTGGATGATTTGGATTCAGCATGGGTCATTAAATGTCCCCATTGAACATCACCCAACCATTAGGTATATGGTCTATAATGGCTACTATAAGGTGATGTCCAATATTCCCAAAATGGGACATTTACCAACCCCTGTTCAGTTATGGTTTACCATCCAACCAAGGTTTCCCCATTCCAACCCATGGCGCATGGCGTCCCAAAAGGTGACCGAGATACCCAGGACCTGCCAAGTGGTCGTCGCACGGCTGCAATCGGTTGGACCTTGGTGATCTTGGTCGAGCGCATGGTGTTCTTTAAGCACTTGGGGGAGATCATAAATGGTACACTCTGGTAATTTGTTACATAGAAAAATGGTGATTTAATGGGTTTTAATGGGATTTAATGGTGATTTAATGGAGATACACTCTGGTAATTTGTTACATAGCTATTGAACATGGCCCAGTCGAAATAGTGGATTTACCCACTGAAAATGGTGATGTTCCAGTTCGTTATGTAAACGTTTACCAGAGGGTAACATGTGGTAAACACAAATTGGCTCGATGCAGTAATAATAGCATACGTGGGGTTCTCTCAAAAATGAAGGACATCTTTACATATAAAGTAATTAATAATAAGGTGTTTGAACAAAACTATGGTACTTTGGGGTTCCAGATTTGTGATCCAATTTCAGGAGAATTTATGTGATCTCCTATGATAGGCCTATGTTCACATAGCACCTGCATGTGTGTATAATATATATATACCCTCTGGTTATTTAGTGCCATGGAAAATCACAATCTTTAATAGGTAAACCATCTATAAATGGGCCATTTTCCATGGCTATGTAACAAATAACCAGAGGGTAATTGAATATACACCACATCATATATGTTGCATATTCTGCTTTTGAGATCACATGGCAGGGTTGAACTTGTATTGATTTGCGATGGCTATGAATGAGCTGAATCTCATTGTGGGGCAAAAGTTCCTGATGTTCATTGGTTTCACTGCCTAAATTTGCTGGGTTCTTGTGAGACCATGGGACCACTCCACATCAACACCATCCAAACTTGGAGACTTGGAGACTCAGAAATTTGGGAATCAACCCAGAAACCCCGTTTATTGTGAACAAAGCTTCCCAGATGGTCCCAACATGTGTTTGTGCCAGCACCACTTCTTCACTAGTGTGATTCCTATTAGCACGACATGACATATTCTTCTTGTGAATCAGGTTATCCGATTAAGAATTTTAATGCAAGGTGACATCCGTTTACTCGTAGGTATGGATCAAAAAAGGGTACCCCAAAAGCGGATGGGTTTAGTACTAAAAACACACCCAACACCTGTCGTCATGTGCATATGATTTTGTTACCTATAGCGAGCGATCTACTTCCATTTGTTGGCGATATCCATAAGTATGTATATGTGACATCATCACTATCAACTATTGGAAAATATCTATAAAGATATAGTACATATTTTTCCTTTATATATACAAAGCATTGTCTGGTTGGTGGTTTGAACCCCTCTGAAAAATAAAGTCAGTTGGGGTGATTATTCCCAATATATGGAAAGTCATAATCCATTCATGTTCCAAACCACCAACCAGTTACTATCTGGTTATTTGTTACATAGCCATGGAAAGATCCACCCATTTTTAATAACGGTAAACCATCTATTTCTATGGACCATCTATACCATGGCTATGTTAAATAACCAGAGGGTAAAGTCCTTGTGGTTACTAACATAGCTGTTGAAAATTACACATTTGAAGTTGATTTCTCTAGTAAAAATGGTGATTTACCATAGATTTTTCTAATAAAAATGGTGATGTACCAAAGATTTCTCTAGAAAAAATGGTGATTTACCAAAGAGGGTTTCCCATGGCTATGTAACAAATAACCAGAGGGTATATATACTATAATCATGTGAAAATTGCCATAGAAATAGTAGATTTTCCCATTTTTAAAATGGTGGATCTTTCCAGTTCGTTTTTACCTATTATTTTACCATAGTTATGTCTTCCCATTAATGGAAAACCACACTTTTTTCATAGGTAAACCATCTATTTCTATGGGCCATGGCTTAACCATGGCTATGTAACAGTCACAACCAGAGGGTAATTGAATATCCACCACATCATATATGTTGCATATTCTGCTTTTGAGATAAAATTCATGTTCCAATATATGGAAAGTCATAATCCATTCATGTTCCAAACCATCAACCAGATTATGATGCTGTATAACTATATGTCTTCCCATTAATGGGATCACCCCCATGACACCGCCATCGATCCCCTGGGACGTCGCCACTGTCCGTGGCATTGGGATCCAGCTCCGTGGAACGCGTCGCCAGGCGGAAGGAATACATGCAACCTGTGGCCATGTGGCAGGCTATGAAAAAGTTGGATGAGTGTGAGATGTACACACTTGGATCATTCATTTAATATATCACTTATGTATGTATTATAAATACGTAATTATCTGTGCTATATATATATACACATATTTATTTATTTGTAGAACGTGTGGATATTTGTGGGATGATAATTCTTGATAACCTCATTTAGCTGATTCTCTCCGGTTGGAAAGCATCTTTGGGGATTCAGTGGGTCCTCCCATCGTCCACTGGACGTGTGAGCCCCTTGGATCATCCACTTCGCAAATTGGTTTTAGGGCAGATGTAGCCAATACAGTTCAATTCACCAATCCTGCAGCATGCCATGGATCATTGACCCAAGTACTAATGACCCAAGTACTAACCTCTGGTAAACGTTTACATAACTATTAGGTAAATCACCATTTTTCATGGGAAAACTCACTGTAAATAGCCATTTTCCAGGTCGCTTTTTGTAGGTTTACCAGGTTTACCAGGCCGGGTACCTCCATAAATCCCCATTTCCCTCGGATCACCGCGGGCCTTCGCACAGTGCCCTCGCCCGCAACTTGAAGAGCGTCCGCGAGGAAAAGCCCGTGGCGGGCTCCACGAAGAGCTCCGCGGCCGGACTCAGAGGCGTCAGCCGATGCCCGATTTCGGATCTCTGAACGATCGTGATTTTGTGTGATTAAAATTCCCATAGGATCCATGGTGCTGCCATATATGGTAACATTTACCATTAATATACCCCAAATGTTAGCATATATACCATACATGGATCCTATGGGATTGATAAAAGATGATGAAAACCAATAAGCCAATGCTAAACGCAACTTGGGGTTGTATTAAAAAAACCCGGCATCTTCTTAAATGACCCCAAATCACGTTATCGTTTGTTTTCTCTTATCGTTTTCTCAGGTGGTGAGCTCCCTGTAGACAAGAAGTGTGAAATTTCCAGCTTTCTGTGGGTGTGAAAGCATCCTTGGTCGAGAGTCAACAAATGTCATCTTTTGTTTTCATTTCCTTTCATCGCCTTTCATTTTGCATTCATGTCCTTTCATGTTCCGTCGCTACGATGCTACGTATCAAAGATACAGGTCTTCGAAAGCTGATATGCTCAAACCGGTCAGGTGGGTATCCGCCCAAACGCCCGCGTTTTTTTTTTCATATTTCGTTATCGTTTTTGTTATCGTTTAGCTATCTTTTGGAGGCCTGTGCAGGTTGCCATCTTCAGGCTTCATGAACATGTACATGTATAAGCTCGTTATCATTTTTTTACTCTTATCGTTTGCTGGGCCGGCAATGCATTGGCAGTGTTAAGGTGCAAGCCACGCGAAAATGAAATGCCCGGGGTTATGAAACTACCCCACTTGATGGGTTCGTCCATTTAAAGTTGATCACTAGTTGGGGATTTATACCTCATTAAATTAAGTTGTTTTTTTTGTTTTAAGGGGAACAACTATAGGACAATCCGTGGAACTTGGGAACCATGATAGCTAACATGATGCATGTCAATTGTTTGTATGTGGGTTCACCACGGCAAAATGAGATTTTTTCAACGGGGATTTAAGTGGTAAGGATTTTTTTTTCTGGCTAGCCTAGTAGGGTTGGTCAAAACAAGGTTTATCCCCTCTAGATGGCAAGTTCAAGAGGGAAAATGCAAGTGGTTCATTACAATGCTTAAATCAACGTTTTTGTCATTTTCCTTGATGTGAACCGTTCATTTATGTAGCTTAATTCGTTTGCCCTCTTGCATCATCCTGGAAGTTGGTAAATGGCTGCCACAAGATGAAGTTGAAATCGAATGCACTGGGGTATTACCTGCAAGTTAGCAAATGGTGCCATTTATTAACTGGCTGATAACTTATTATCATAGCCCATAGGATCCATGCATGCCATATATGGTAAGATTTACCATCAATATACCCCAAATGTTAGCATATATACCATACATGGATCCTATGGGTAGCTGGGTTATACTGGCGTAAGACACCTTTCTGACGTCCAGGATACTCGTAATCAGAAAGTGGTCAGGTATCACTGATGAGATCAGCCAGTTGCTCACGTGAAAAACATGGAACAATATAAAATCACAACTGGTTGGTGGTTGACCTACCCCTCTGAAAAATATGAGTTCGTCAGTTGGGACGATGAAATTCCCAACTGAATGGAAAGTCATAATCCATTCCATGGTTCCAGTCACCAGCAACCAGATAAAATCACAAATTCTACATGATCTTTTTCTCCAACCAACGGAAGAGCGTTTTCTCCAACCGCGTTTTTCTTCGGAGACGTTTGGCAGCCGGACAGCAAGCAGCGTGTCACTGGTGCACTCCGATAAGCCCAGACCTGGCGCGCCTTAGGGCCTTTTTTTTAAAGTCCCGTCTTAGGGCTTTTTTAAATAGGACAAGGATGTATACACAATAAGTCATAGGTGACTTTATCATATTTTATCATATTTTGTCATTTTAATCACAATAAGTCATAGGGTGACTCCTACCAATAAAAGGGATGGAAACTTGCTTGCAAATGGTAGGTATCAATGATAGTAATAGGGATGCAAGCACAATCAAGCACAGTCACAAGTGTTTGGGAATGCACGGTTACATCACCTCGAGTTTAAGACTAGCAGGTCAATGATACGTAAATGGCTATGGCATGATTGTATCATTGAAAAACTTATTGGTTGTTCGCAGACTTGTTGATTGACATATCATGTCAATCTGCTCTACATCAATGAACTTTCTTGGCTAGTTTATTTTTCAATCCACCAACAATCATTGTTCCTTGGTTCAATCAATTTTCGAACTTTGTTATATCCAAATTTATTGCTTAGCAGTCAGGTAGTTACTCGTTAGTTCGTTAGGACATATTTTTTCCCTTAAAGTTCGTTTGTTAGGACATCAAAATCACAAACATAAATTTCCAAGTTACTTAGTTGGTTAGTTAGTTTGGTAGCTGGTTAGTCAATTAAATAAAGTTGGTTAGTTTAGTTAGATATTTGTTTTTTTAATGATAAAAATTATCTATATAGAACCAACCATCTAACCAACTTCACTAGTTAACAGTTGGTAAGTAATATTCTCTATAAATATTCTAAACATGATGGTTTTTTCCTAATATTCTATAAATTATCCATATATAGTTACTTCGTTCATCGCTCACTTACTTTGGATATCAACTTTCGCTCAGTTACTTAGTCCGCGGCGAATCCGCTAGCGCCTCTGCTGGGACCTCCATAGAGCTGGGCACCAGTGGAGACAGGTCTCGGAAGCCGCCGCAGTTGGAACTGTTGCTTTATACAATTCACTGGTTGGTGGTGCAATGTGCCCATGGGATTTTAATGGGATTTCCATGGTTAATAATGGTTAATAATGGTTAATGATGGTTAATGATGGTTAATAATGGTTAATGATGGTTAATAATCATATCTGGTTGGTTGGTGGTTTTAACAATCTTGAAAAATATGAAAGTCAATGGGAAGGATGGCATCACATATAGAAAATGGAAAAAAAAAGTTTGAAACCACCAACCAGATTACAATTCATTCACCGGTTGTATGAATTGATATATCATGATATTGATAGTACTTGATATTGGTTCATATTTTTATAGTACTTGGTTGCATGCTTGATATATCATGATAAATCATGATGACATGTGCTTGCCGACCTACTTTTTGAAACCAGGCCTGTCAAACAGGCTAAAAAAATCCTCAGTGGGCAAACACATCAGACAATTGTTCCCAGCTGGCTGGTTCGGGAGTTCCAATGATCATCAATCCCCAAGCATCCCTCATTGCTCGACTCACATAGTTCTCCAAAATTATCTGATGACATATCAACTTAATCTATTTATGCATCAGATCTTCCAACAAAACAACTATGACTATGACATATGTCAGTTTTGTAGACATTTAAGTATGACCCGAAGATACGCTTGTCAGTCGTCAGTTTGTCTTTTTCGCAATGGATACCATGGGATACCCGCGATGGATACCATCGCTGGGCTGGGCGGACTGGAGGTGTACTGCTGCATGGCCTCGAACAAGGGATGATGGGGATGATCTCTGAACCCCATTTTTGTTGGTTATATCCAAGATAAGGATACAATCATTTTATCAGTAAGATGGTCATCAGTAACCATATCACAGTTCGACATGAACCCCATCTTACTTAGATATGGTCATTTTATCAGTAAGATGAGGTTGGTCATGTCGATCTGTGATTATTAATCCAAAGATTCCTCACTTGCTGATGCCAAGGAGATGCAATGGGTGAAAGCACTTGGAAGATCCCGGAGAAAACCAGGATGTTTAACCTGGTCTGTTTAAGAGGAACACCAATGGTACCGATACATGTTTGATGGGGTCTATCATGAAAATTGTGGGTTGTATTCACTACTGGGAGAAAAATATGTATATATATAATTATATGTGTATATATTTCAGGTTGTAAACCGCTCTAATCATCAATGCCCTGGGATAATCTGGGATATCACCTCAAAACAACTGGAAAATTCTTGTTACCCTCAGTTTTCATGGTTTTTTCCAAGTGACCCAAAAAAACCCATCCGGGCTGGCCTGTCTTGCTTGGATCCCTTCAGCCAAGAGCAGGTGGAAGCTGTGGGACCTCGTCGCGCCACGGCCACTTTTGGGGATTCCCCCATTTTTGGGTCGATGTCTTGGCATACGGCACAACTAGCCTTAAAGGTCCAAAATTGAGATTTGTGATTTTCAAAAACTCTTTCCCTGAAACCAACAGCAACAAAACGCGGTTTTTTCTTCTTATCCAGAATTTATCGCCAATTGAACCACTGATTTTTGCTGGTTTTAGGTGGAAAAAATGTAGGATTCACGAACCCGAATGCATGTATATAAGAAAAAACTTAAGAGATCTTAAGAGACTTTAAACCTTGAACAAGTCAACTTCTACACTTCACAGCCCGCACTCCACACTCTACACTCGAAACTCTACTCTCAATACTCTTACATGTCACACCTTGCGCTGCCCACTTCACACTCTAAACTTCACACTCGGCACTTCACACTTTACAATCTATACTTTACACTTAACACACTGCACCTCACACTCTGCACTTTACACTGCGCACTCCACATCACTCCACACTTATGTTCACAGCCAACATCCATAACACCGATTTCACCTGCCTTGCAATTCTTTGCGGCATCCAAGTACTTTTGTTTGTCCAAAATCAAAGGTGCTTCAGGGTCAAACGGTGCTTGCACCTCGGGCTTTAATGTCCAGGTCGGGTGGTTGGAAGAAAAAACATGACCACGTCACGTCTGTGGGCAGATGGAGCCCTTTTGACTGCGACCTGCGCCAGCTCATGATGGCCACCAACCAAGTCATTTCAAGATGACGCTGCAGGGCCTGCAATGCAATAAGCTTGGGTGGTATCTCCGCCAGCTATCGATTTTGATGATCGTTTGGTTGCAGCTGTACGCGCAGCAATCAGAAGACGTCACCAAAATACGTGCCACTGCGCCGAAAAACGCCGCATTGAAAATAAACAATCAAGCATGATGTCGTCTCATGCATTACTTCGCGCCCCTCCAGGTTTGGAAGGTATCTCAACTACCATCAAAAATCAGCGTCATGGAGTTATGCATAAGGAAAACCATGCTGCCCACATGGACCTGCACCTGAACTTTCCTAAACCTGATCTGGGAACCTTCCGGAACCTGCCCGGAACCTTCCCGAACCGGCTTGATGAACGATGCCGGAGCTATATCGGAACCTTCTGGAACCTGGCTATATAAAAAACAAGAACCCTTCGCTACGCATTTTGGAAAAAGGGTCAACTAGGGCAACGCACCCCAAGCATTCATGATGGACATATAAAAAAATCACGGCAAGTCCGATACATACAAGACAACAGCTTGAGAAAGTATGATTGGTCTGGGCACAAGACAACAGTTCGACTTCTGTCATCGTCGGTCGAACATGTGCTTCCCAATTTTCCATCTTGGACGACAGCATCACATGTTAAACTACTTCGTACAATCCTACACGTCCATCATTTCATGTTTATCCCCCCACATTCCCCACGCCATTGGTTCATTACTTCGCCATGTCTTGTTGGTTCATCTCCCATTTTGAATCTGAAACCCATGTTATTTCAGAAGCCCAAACTAGTTGGCATAGATCTTACATGATCTTACTATTATTAAAACATATTGAAACATCTGAAACATCTCAAAAATATAGCAGTTCTTTAACATTGGTGATCAGAATTTCTGAAGCCTGCGAGTTATAGGGTTTTTATCATTGTGGATCCCACACTTCAAGAAATGGGAGTCATGCTATACTGTAACTACACATCATAAGCTATTATCATAAACTTCCACCATCAAACAAACTCACGGTACATCTAACATACCAGCCTGTGTTTTGTTTTTTCATTGAACCCACTTATTCATACTAATCAATAAACTTATTGTATAAAAACATCACTAAACCCAATATTACAACACTTCTTAATCCAGCTATAATTTATAAACCCAGTGATTCAAACCATGGCTTTCCCAGTGACAAAAACCAACCATCGAAAACCCGTCCGGGTTTTAAGCAGCCCCACAAGCCAAGGGCCAAAGAGGCTAAGGGGATCACCGCCTGCAGGATGCGAAGCGATGATTGAGACACCAGAAATCTGGTTGGTGGTTGACCTATCCATATGGTTAATAGTGGTTAATAGTGGTTAATAGTGGTTAATAGTGGTTAATAGTGGTTAATAGTGATTAATAGTGGTTAATGATGGTTAATTATGACTGGTTGGTGGTTTCAACCAACCCCTCTGAAAAATGATGGAGTTCGCCAGTTGGTAATTATTTTTCTATTCCCATGGAAAGTCATACAATTCCATGGTTCCAGTCACCACCAAGCAGTTATTTTTTGGAGCTCAAAAAGTGTTGGCCACAAAAGTTCCAGCACTTCACTTAATTTGTTCTAAACAAACAGAAACCATCAGAAACCTATCAAAAACTGCTTGCCGCACATGCTATATCGAGCTATCGATCCTATGGAGTTTTTTTCGGTGATGGCAGTGATGGTCACAAGAGAGACTCTTGCGGTGATCGATTGAAAAACCACGGCGTGATCCACAGGTGATTGAAACAGGTGAAGTTCCTATATGTTCCTATATACAATATATTGGGTCCTTATATCATGTATATCTATATTATATATATCTATATTATATATCTATATTATATATATATTATATATAATATATATATATTATATTTATAGAGACTATAGAGATATTTTATATTTATAATGAGTTGTGAACATAATTCTAGCATATTTCACGGAGCAAATCTGACCCAAGGATGGGAACTCCACTTTCGGCCAAATATGACTTGGATCGGGATAAACATGCCCCAACATGTTCCAAACCTAATCTGGTTGGTGGTTTCAACCATCTTGAAAAATATTAGTCAATGGGAAGGACTATCCCATATATTATGGAAAATAAAACATGTTCCAAACCACCAATCAGTAATTATCCGCTCCAAATCATCCAGTTTTTCACGTGTGCCACAAAGCCACGTGGCAAAGCGCGGCGACGTGTCAGTACCATGGTGAAACCGAAGTGAGAGTTTAGACCCTCCTTCACCTATAGGCCTTTTTTTGTGAACGCTTGTTCATCGTGTCCAGCACATTCTGCGACGTCGTGGTCTTCGTCCAAGTGACGAAAACCGCGGTATACATACTGACATATTGTCTCAAATCATTGAGAAAAACACACAAGGTCCGCTACTCTGCGGACCATCTCTATTTCTTTGTTTCAGAAAACCCTTGTGTCAGGACACTAAAAACTTGGACGCAACTCCCTCACTTTGTAAGGTGCGGCCGAAAGGAGTAACAACTTTGAGGCAGCCTCAAAGTGCACATGGCCAAGCAAAGGTATTCCATCCAAACAGTAGATGCCTTCAAGCTTTTCCCTTTTGTTTATGACTGGTGGGTGGTGCAATAACCATCTTAATTAATATTGGTGAATGGGAAGGATGACATTCCATACATGAAATGGAACATAATCCATTCATGTTTGAAACCACCAACCAGATGACTATGTTCAGTGGGATATCAACTATTCCGCCACACACAAATCAGCCAGAACTCCACATTGCTGTGGTTGATTTGCTGCCAGCTGTGCCAATGCCACTCCTTTCAAGAGAAGATTAACATTCGACTCGCTTTCCAGGAAGCCAGGCCAGGTATGGCTGGATTTCTTTTCTGGATTTCTGTGGTTGTCTTATCGCACAAAAATCCATGGGTTACAGGATGATGAGATACGATCCAGAATCCAAAGATATGGATCCCACAATGTGAGGCCCCCGTTCGATAGCGTTCAGTTGGTGCCAATAACTCCAATTTCACGAACTGGTTTATGGTACTTATAACTATAGTTACCTGTGCTTATAAACCAACTTACAACTGGGGGGCCTCACATTGCAGGTCTTGATTGTTGATTCAGGAAGCTGCACAGTTCATATGATGCTGGAACTTCTGGAATTTCACGGTATCCGATAGTTTCTATTTTCAACTCGGGATAGTGACGACGAAACATGTAAACTTGCTTGGTCGGGAACTATTCCCCAATGAACAGTAACAATGAATCATCAGTAATATTGAGCGCAATGGCTTTTTTGAAGATCTCATATCAAAATTATTGAAGAACCATCTTGTATCACCGTTTTGTATGTTTGGAAATCACAAGGGACCCCAATAGATGCTTGTCGCATGAATTCCAACAGTGACACCAATCTCCCACTGACATTGCACTTGTAGAAGTAAGAGCTGGACCCCTCAAAGAAGCCTTAGAAGACGATTCTTCCATTTGCATTTGCCAAAGTCGGATTCCAATGCACAGAACATACTAAGATTTACAATCATTTATATTTATATGTACAGTATATTATTATATTCGATTTCTTGGCAGAGATATGCAGAGATGTGTTTTTGCGTGTTTTATGGCAGATTTTGGTTACAGTAGATTCAATGTTCCAAAAATGATTCATTTGCGTGCCACTCTTTTGCAGCGATGCATTTTCCAAAGTTCTTGCTTTTGGACCTGTGCCACACCGACCAACCCCGTTGGTACCCTCAAATGGAGGAGACGAAGTGATGCAAGCGGCTCTTCAGGGACTGGAGCAGAGGAATGGGATGTTGCTTGCGTTTTTCAAAACCAGCTGGCATCACTGGGATTCAACTTAGGAAGTCACCCTGCAAGAATAGGGAAGATAGGAATTAGTGGGCTTTACCGAAACTGATTCAGTCCGTAAAAATGAACTTTATCCATCTTTATCCTACAATAACAGGGACCGACCGACTGTAGGAACTTATCCATCACCGGGAAGGAATGGAATGGATGGAGTGGTTGGTAACATGTTTTGTTTCCCCCAAAAATGGTTTGCAGAACCTGATCATCTGATAAATGAAAGTGATGATCATCTGATAAATGAAAGTCTCCCTAATTTGGGGAATTTTTAAGGGATTGTTGGTTCATAAAGGGAACAACGTTGGTTCATAAATCATTTGAGAACTGACAGGTTGAGGATATGTCAGGGGAATGAACCAACAGCATCCACTAACGGTGCACGAAAGGGTGCACGATTGGGGCTTGGTAGTGCTGCAAATGCTGTCGTGGCAAAAAACAAATCCTTTGAAATTAGAAAAAACTATCCATTAAACCAACTGAGACCTTCAAGCTCAATCCGGTCTATAGGTACGGTGCCATGAACATCAAATGGGAGATGCCACACAGAGGTTCAAACACAACCATGGATTAATCCAAAACCAATCTACAGCCAGATCACATACCAGGACACCCTTCCGTTCTGGTAGTGAACCCCACTATTTAAGGATGGTCAAACACCGATTGTTCTGGGCAAAATGGCCGTTTCTAACCATTTGTTTGATGGGGTTTAACCTCCATTTTGGCGAAAACCATTCAAATGCCGGTCAACATTTTCCACGGCAAACGTTTCCCATTAAAGCAACGACTTTTCACCAGCTCGGCTACAACATGTCCACTGGGAAGGCTCATGCTGATTCTTACGGTGCTTTGCAGGTTGGTTTGAGATGTTCCCAGGTCAGTTCAACCGTGTTTAACCCCACTATTTCTGGTTGGTGGTTTTAACCATAGTTTTAACTATCTTGAAAAATATAAGTTCGTCAGATTGGGAAGGATGACATCCCATATGTGAAACGGAAAATAAAATTCATGTTTGAAACCACCAACCAGCCATCAACATCTCATTTCACACAAAGTGGTGCCCCCGTTCGATAGCTAAGTTGGTTTATAACTCCAATGACTATGGTTTATGGCACTTATAACCATAGTTAATGGGGTTTATAAACCAATTTATAACTAGCATATCATATATATAGTATGTATAATATCATTATATCATATATATCATATGTATCATACATCACATCGCTTATAACTCCAGATTTCCGCCAGAAATCACCGGTGAAATCTTTGGTGAAATCCGCCGGAACTCCCATCCTGCGGTGAAACCGCCGCGCCTGCGAAGAGATCGTCGCCGAGGGCTGCGGCAAATTCACCGCGGGCTTCTCGCGGCGCACGGCCACGCGGCCTAGCTGGAGGATATGGCTGATGATGGCTGGATTCTATAGAAAATACCAGAAGAATCAACCATAATTAATTAATGATCCATATATATATATATATATTTACATGATATATGTCTATATCATATAATATTATGTTCACCTCTCCCCTTAGTTCTAATGTTTTTTAAACTTGAAAAAAAAGCAAAAAAAAGGAAAACACATGGAAAATCAAAAAACAAAACTTCAAAACCGAAAAAAACAGGAAGCAAAATAAATGGGAAAACAAAGGAACGTCAAAAAGGGTGAAAAAATGGGAAAAAATTGACTTGTCCATTTGCTTTTTTTTGCCTTGTTTTTGCTTTTTCGATTTGCTTTTTGTTTGCTTTTTTTTTGCTTTTGTTTTGCTTTTTTTTTGCTTTTTTTTTGCTTTTTGCCTGGAAAAAAGCAAAATAAAAGCAACATAAAAGCAAAACAAAAAGCAAACAAAAAGCAAATCGAAAAAGCAAAAAAAAAGCAAAAAAAAAAGCAAATGGACAAGTCCATTTTTTCCCCATTTTTTCCCATTTTTGTCTTTCCTTTTTTTTCCCGTTTTTTTCCCTTTTATTTTGCTTTTGTGTTTTTTGGATTTTGCTGATTTGCTTTTTGGTTTTTCCATTTTTTTTTTTGCATTTTTCGCGCTTTTTTTCAAGTTTAAAAAAAATAAGAATTAACGGTGGTTTGGTGAACTTAAATATAATATATCCATTTTTTATATCCATAGAATTTGTAGGACCAGTACATTTCTTCATCCTTTATCCATATGATCCTTCTATTTTTTGAGCACATTTTCGTACCATCCCCACCCTCGCCAGCGCCAGCGCTAGCGCTGCCTGTGTCTTGCTGCGCAAAGTGCGAGGGCTTCAGCATACTTTCGAAGTCCGGAAGCTCCGGTTCATCCCCGGGCAGCACCTGGGTCAGCCACCTATGGGGATCCTATGGACCATGGGAAGGCTGATGAAATCTGAGAAAATGATGGAAAAAGTCAGGTTGTTACGAAATGTCCTGAAGGGGAAACATGTGGGGAAATGGATGGAAATTGAGACTTGGGCCATGAATATCAACCCGAGAGGCAATTGGAAACTGAGACGGGCATGATTTCAATAGTTTTTTGATGCTTGACATCTCTGGGACCATCCCATGTATCCAATGGCACAAGCATGATCCCAGTATCAGATCTTGCATGACCCAGTCCCCTCTGCACAACTTTCCAGCAGTATCGAAATCATGACATTGCTCGATATGACACCATTTCGCTTGGTGCTTTCTTCCATGTTGCATTTGACAGCTTAATCAAGCTATAGAAAACATTACAAAACCTTACATTAAGGAAAAAAAAACGTCAACTTGACCGTTTTCATCAAGAGGTTTCCTTCCCAAAAAAATCCCAACATTCTAAGGCTAGTTCTTATCTGGTTCCCTCATGGCCTTGGAAATTCCACCGATAAATTATGGGAAGACACCCCCGAAAACTTGGAACAGTCGTGTTGGTTTCAACATGTTGGTTTCAACATGTTGAAACCGGGGATGGATCAAAAACATCCACATGTCGGACTACCGTTCTAAGCTGGTTGGTGGTTGAAAAACCTACCCCTCTGAAAAATGAAGGATGGAGTGAGTTCGTCACTTGGGATGATTTTCCATTCCCAATATGATGGGAAAGTCATAGAATTCCATGGTTCCAGTCACCACCAACCAGATATATATTTAACTATATAATGTTATATAACTATACTATAGTTGGTTAGATATCCCATAAAATATCCCCATGTTATATCCCATAACCAGTTAGTTACCGTTCTAAGCCATCCCAGGACCACCAAGGCACCGGTTCCAGATTGAGGCCCTTCTGTTCGAAGCCCAGCTGAATGCTCTGGAACTTCCTCGCGATGACACGACGTTTTTTGGCAGGCAGGTGCAGGCAGGTCTGAAACTTATTGCAAGCAACAACACTGGGGTTTATGATATGTAACGTGAACATCATGTATATATATATATTATGTACTAGTAAATACGATATGGAGATATTGATACAATACAATTATGGAAAATATTTGACAAGTGGGTTGACTCACCATTAAAATGCAACTTCGGAAGCAAATCAAGGCCAAACTCAACACTCGCCATGCATCCCTGCTTCTCCCGTCCCCGCCAATATGGCATGTGTCCAAAACTACTTGCCCCAATTTTTGGGACGCTTCTTCCCAGCTTCAGCTTCAGGCCAAACAGAAGTCCAACTGACCAACTTTTTTTTTTTACATCGAAAAAAAACCATGGACTCTGCGTAGACCCCATGGACTTCATGGACTTCATTGAGTCAAGTTGAGTCAAGCAGCTCTGTCATCATGATCATATTTCGATGCTGTTTATGAAGATGGCATAGCAAGCCATCTGACACCTGGCCCAGGTGGCCCAAGCTTCCACCGAAAAATTCTGGACAATTCCTCTGAAAATTAGGAGATATACATCTGAGTAAATTATAATATTTCACTAACCTGAATCTTGCGGCCATTTGGGGATGATTTCCCTTACTAACCATGATTCCAGTGAGGGAGAACAGTGAGGTCGTTATAATTTACCCAGATACATCATGAATATATGGTACTATTGATAAATATTGTGTGGTAATATGTAGGTACATGATAATAGAGAAATCATGTACAGTACTACATATTACCACATAATATATCAAAATACACACATGCGATCATCGGCACAATGTTCCAGTAATTTTGGGAATGATTGCCCCTACGATAGACATGATTTATGGATATGTATGGTGCTTGTGTTGTGACGTCGCTGTTGACAATTTGGAGATCCGAATTCACAAAACCAACAGTGCGGTGACCGTTGAAACTATGCTTGACGTTTGGGATCAACATCCCAAATCTGGTTGAAACATGTTGAAAATAACCATTGAAACAACCAGGCAGAAGAAGTTACTAGTTGATGCCTTTGAAACATTGAAATACACCCTCAAAGGGTTCCATCTTCATGTATCCCCATACTAAGCAGCTTCAATATTGGCTGATTGTTTTCCTCATTAAAATTGTTAAATTCTGGTGTGGTGCCCGTTCTTAAGACAAATCCAACTTGCCGCCAAACTCACATATCTTTCAATGCAAACCAAGTTCGATGGTAAAATGGGTAAACCAAGTTCCATGTAAATTAGTCAACTTAAGATGATGCTTTTGCAACTTCGTAAACCACATTTTTAATTGGGTAAACCATCTCCAATGACTTACCATCGACCAGGGTGGCAAACCCATCCATGGAAAGTCATTGGGGATGGTGAACCCTTTGCACCATGGATGGCACCAAGGGTCTACCAGGTCTACCACGGCCTTTTTTTTCGGAGATTTTATTGAACCCCCCCAAACTTAAGATGATCATTGGAAACACCACAACTTAAGATGTACTAATATGTACTGCTGTTGATTCATCCCCTTAAATGGTAGGTTTAAACAATTGGCTTCCCACATTTAACCCATGTCCATCTAAATTGGTCAACTTACCCGGCCTGGTAAACATACAAACAGCTATTGAAAATGGCCCAGTCGAAATAGTGAGTTTTCCCAGCTACAACATGGTGATTTTCCAGTTCGTTATGTGAATGTTTACCAGAGGGTAGTGAATGTTACAATGTGAGGCCCCCCAGTTATAAGTTGGTTTAGATTCGCCCCAGTAACTAGTTCGTTATTTGCGTACCATAAACCAGTTCGTGAAATTGGAGTTATTGGCACCAACTGAACGCTATCTCGAACGGGGGCCTCACATTGTACTTATTTTAGATATACCATCTGGTTATTTAACAGTTCGCCATGGAAAATCCCCAACATAAATGGAGGTTTAGTTTCTATGGTAGTGAATGTTATGTAATGCAATAGTAAACCATAGCCAATCTTACCAGAAATAGATGGTGCCCAGGCACCCAGCGCGGTGGATTGCTTGGAAGTTTCAGAGGGTCCTGGGGTCCAACTGGTCCAGCTTTCGGCTGCAGGGGGTCCCAAGAGGCCAGAAATGTGGTGAACTCTGGCGATTTTTCGGAGAAAGCATCAAAATGGTAGCTGCTGGTAGCTGAACTCTGCCGATTCTTTCTGAATAAACTTGAATAAACATCCATTTTGTCAAAGTTGTGTTTCTATTTTCATCGCTTCCTGGACTGAATTTTGGATAGGACTCATCAGAGTTGTCTCAAGGAGACACAAACAATCAGTCATGATACGAGGTGCATATTTGACCAGTGAACAAAGTATGATCTACCCTCTGGTAAACGTTTACATAAGTATGGAAAATCACCATTCTTCATGGGTATTACGGTATATCAACTACTTCGACTGGGCCATGTTTCATAGCAAACGGTTGAGTTTTTCCCCATTCACCACGTTGCCACCGTAGACTCCGTAGCACCATGGTGATCTCCACTGGTCCGAACACATCAAAACGCGGAGAAACCATCGTGGAGCTGGTAACCTTTTGTAGCTGGTGATATTTTACCATTTACATCCATTGATATGGTTGGGATACGTTTTTTACTACTTGGTTGGTATATGGTTGGTATATGTGTGGTATTGGTCATGTACCATTGGCTTGTGGCTTCGATTGTCGTCAAAGCCTCATTTTGGATGGTCGCCCCCAAGGTTGTCATCATCATCCCCATCAATTATCATTGCCGCATTGCCATTGTACGGCTCAATCATAAATCTTCCCGGTTTATATTGGTTATATATATATATGATATGTGTGTATATATATATGGTTGGTGGTATACCTACCCCTCTGAAAAATATGCTCGTCAGTTGGGATGATTGTTCCCAATATATGGAAAAATGTTCCAAACCACCAATTAGATATGTATAATATCCAGTGCCATTTTGTAGGTTATCTACCAGCTACCTATTTCAGGCAGCTTTGCAAGGTTAGACTCACATGTCTGCTGATGAAGCCCACATGTTTGTTGGTTCACCCCCCCTTATAGACAGACCATCTTTGATGTGTTTATCATGGTCTGTGTATCAGTGACATACCAGTGTATTCATTCCCATATCTCAATTTTAGGGGATGAGATATGATGACATATCAGTTCCCACATCAAATCCCATATCAGTTCCTATATCGCATATCAAATCCCATATCCATATCAATTCCTATATTTTATCCCATATCAGATATCAGTTCCCATATATCCATATCACTTTCCTTAAACATATTAAACATATTACCATGAATTCCCCCCAAACAAAATCCCCATGTTTCGACTTCACTCCTCCTCTGGAGGCACCTCTGGGTCCTCAGAACAAAAAAAACTGAGATTCGAAAACTTTCCAGCCGTCCCAAAACGTGTCCCAAACGTCGGGAAAATCGGCTGAGAAATGGGTTAATGTATGTTAATGTACTGTATGTTAATGTATGTTAATGTATGCTGTTGTATGTTAATGTTACATAGTGAGTTGGGAATAAACAACTATATTAATATAACAATTGAAACACCTGGTTTAAAGAGAAACTCGAAGACATTTAGGACCAAAACTTGTGAAGAAACACGTTCTAAGAATAGGGTGTCATCAGTATCATCCATGAAAGTGTAGCATATGAGCCATGGTCAATACTCACTATATGGTTGATGGTCATCCCATCCACAATAAGGATCCTTATAATGGTTATTATAAATCCCTATGAACCATTGGATGACTAGCCCCTATTAATGGTTA